>Ga0302225_10002654_pt1 | contig 10534 bp, 7 predicted proteins | sample II_Palsa_E3_2_FD_193515 | JGI IMG/M metagenome (GOLD analysis project Ga0302225, IMG submission 193515) | Peat permafrost microbial communities from Stordalen Mire near Abisko, Sweden - II_Palsa_E3_2 | ecosystem: Environmental > Terrestrial > Soil > Palsa > Peat permafrost | place: Sweden...
TCCCCGATTTCCTGTGGAGTTTCGTGGGTTCCCTGAACTTCATGCGCCTTTCCTTTAAGAAAGGCGCACACGCTGTCCTGTCCAGAGCTGCGTACAGGAAATTCGGGGCATCTCGCTCGTTTTCGCGAGATGTGGGATACCGCAGGTCTTGCCCTTAAGCCTCTCGCGGGCCTCATAGATCTCCACGGGTGCCCTACGTTCGCACCAGCGTACGTGGGCCGAAAAACGATGGGCGAAGCCCACCACAGCCTTTCGTTCCGGACTCTACCCTTGATCCCGACCGAAGCGTAGCGAAGTGGAGGGTTTTGCGTGCCGATCAAGTAACAGCGCACAGACATGGTTACCAAAAAAAATCCGTTTACCCTCTTGTGCGCAGTCCAAAAACCGTACCATTGTGGAAGTAAGATTCAGACGTCAGGGCCGTCTTTTGCTACACGACAGCCCTGTTTGGCCATGCATTGGTGCCCTCTACCCGTGCATGTGTCGCCAACCACCCGGGAAAACATCAGCGCTTGCTCTGATGACTTGGGTGCTGCGAACGATAAAGTGACATCGAAGTGAACGGATTACGCCTGTCCGCAGCATCCTGCGCCCGCGAGGGCGCGCCTGCGGAGAGCTGAATCACGCGATAACCAGGGTACGCTCAGGCGTCCTCTTGATTGAGCAGTTTTGACAATTCGGAAAACACTGTACCAACGGCCAGCCCGAGGCTATGCCGGGCCATGATGACACGGCCGCCGGATGACAGACGGGACGTTCGCCAATACGTAGCTCATAGGCAGAGCAAGCTCGTCCCGCTTGTCACCGCACTTAGTTCGCTTAGTTCGCACATTTCTGCACGCCCAACGTCAGCCCCCGGAGCCTTTTCGCGCACTTTGTCCCGGAGTACCTGACCAGCATGCAGAAGGCAAGATGGCCAAATTAATTAATTAAAAAGTTTGGACACCTTGATAAAACAAAGGACTTAGGTCTCTTAGAGAGATTCGGCGGCGCCATAGGAGACCGGCTACATCCGCACGGGTGCATGACAAGGCCGCGAGGTCAGGCTATTCCGCCCCCGGTTATGATTCAGACAAGTGATTAACTGGCCCCGAATACACCCCAGGAACCTGCTTCAGAAAGATGTCCTCCGATCAATCGTTCGCTGGCTTGCCATCAGTCTGGCGTCTCTCTGGGTGCTCGCCGTGCTGCTCCTTGTAGCTGCCCGATGGATAGACCCGCCGACCACTGCAGTGCATGTCCAGCGTCACCTGCAGGCCTGGATTCACCAGACGCCATATCGTAAGCGCTACGACTTTATCCCTCTCAGTCAAATCTCGCCCAATCTTCAGCACGCGGTCATCGCCGCGGAAGATGGGCGCTTCTACCAGCATCATGGCTTCGATTGGCACGAAATCCAAATCGCTGCCGCCGAGGATTGGGAAGGCGGTCGAGAACGCGGAGCCTCTACCATCACACAGCAACTTGTAAAGAACCTATTCTTCGGAACCGGCCGCTCCATCCTCCGCAAAGGCGCGGAGTTCACACTGGTCCCGCTGGCCGAGCTCTTTCTCGGCAAGCAGCGCATTTTGGAGATCTACCTGAATGTGGTCGAATGGGGGCCCGGGATCTATGGTGCGGATGCAGCCTGTCACTACTACGACGGAACCGCGGCCCGGAACACCGACCGGCAACAAGCGGCACGGCTCGCCGCGATTCTACCCGCTCCCTTGAAGAGACGGCCCGCGCGCATGAACCGCTATAGTGCCCTCATCCTCGAGCGAATGCGACAAATGGGCTGGTAACGCTGGCTCATTCCGGCCGCACCTCCACCAGCAGATTTCCGTCGAACGCAACCGGCAGACGCGCATTGTGTCCATTCACCGTCCCCAGGCTTTTTCCTGAAACGTAGTCCACCACACTGTAGTTGCGGTCCTCAAGACCGCGCAGTTCGACGGGGCCCTTCCACTGCTTGGCGAAGAACCCGTAGTACATGGTCTGGTTCTTACGGATAACATGCGTCTCCGGCACATCGAAGCCGATGTCATAGAGCTGCCCCTCATATTGGCCTCGCGACAGCATCTTGTCGCGATAGATGCCAAGCCACTTTTCGAAATTCTGCTCCCGCTCCGGAGTCAGATCCGATTTACTCCTCTTCTGCACCAGGGACGGAAGAACAAATTGCGTTCCCACCACGCCTCCCACGCCCACGGTCGAGGCAAAGTCGTTGCCACCATCGCTGAGTTCCACGTGGTCGCCGAAGAAGGGAACGTCGTCTCCCATGAGGGCCTTCAAGGTCTTCGCCTTGGAGCGCACCTGGAAGGAACTCTCCGGGTCAGAAGCCACCGACATATTGAAGTGCGGCATGGTGAAGAAGGAGAACCCCGTGCCGCAAGGGCAGAACTCCACCAGCGCCCCCGGCTTTACCTGTTGCGCCGTATCGTAAATTGCGCGGAAGAAATCAGGTAGAGCTTCGACCGAATCCTCCGGCTGCGCGTGATGGTGAGCAGGGTTGTAGCAGGCCGGCACTCCGTTCATGTCCTGGCCATCCAGCTTCAGCCCGTCAAATCCCCAATCCACCAGGATCTTCCGCACCAATGCCTTGTGGTACTCCACCACGCGTTGGTCCGCCGGGCACAGATAGTCTGAGTTCCACCAGGAGACCTTTCTCCTGCTACCGTCACGGTTCAGCAACGCGTAGTCGGCATGATCCTGAAGCAGTTCTGACTTCGTCACGGCGCTGAGCGGAGACCACCAGAGCTGAGCCTTGAATCCTTCCTGGTGAATGCGGTCCACCAGGGCCTTCATGTCAGCGTCTCCGTGCGGAAATTTCTTCGGATCAAGCGCCCAATCGCCCACATTGTTCTGCCAACCGTCGTCGAGAGTGACCCACTTGAAGCCCAATCTCTTGGCCGTCGGAAGCGTGTCATAAACCTGTTTAGGCTGTACCGATCGGCCATATCCCCACGCGCACCAAATAGCGCCGTAACCGTCAGTGGGAGCAGCTGCCATTTGGAAGCCTTGTTTCACCATGAAGCGGCGATAGGCGGTGAGGGTGCGGAAGTAGTCTCCCTGGTGCACGGCAACGAAGGTGCGGAACGTAGAAAAGCTTTCTCCCGGGCCCAGCGTGATTTCTTTGTTGAAGCGCACAGCCATCCTGGCATGTGCGGCATCGGGCATGGAGACGGGAAGGGATATCAGCTTCGGCCGCGTCTCGACGTGTCCCACAGCCATGCCAACGTCACGCCGCCAGATATCGACAATCGGCGTCCCGCCGCCATAGTCGCTGGCATTCATCCCCTGGTAATTCTCTTGCTGAAAATTGGTGTGCAGCGGCAAGATCCAGTTGGGCCGTTTCTCGTACGAGCCACTCTGGTAAGACCAGAATTCGGGTTGGCCCCCACTGGGCTGCGCGTCCAGCGTGTAGGCGTTATTCGTCCAACTCTTGATTGCAACCTCGGTCTTTCCCGTATTGGTGTACTTGACATCGAAAAACGCCATCGCGGGGAAGTCGTCATATACGGTGACCGCAACTCTCTTGGTGAGCGTTCCGGCCTTTCCTTCGACGGTGAGCCGCGTCCCTCCCCCGAAAGCGTCTTTGACGCGCTCCTGTTTCTGCGAGGTCAGAAGAAAGTCGGTCCAGACCTTGCCGGCGGTGGTCAGCGTTTCAGACGCAGTGAACGGCCCTAACACCGTCTCCGTCTTGTCGAAACGCGCAACCACCCGGCTTCGCAGGCGGTTATCGAACTCGACCCGGAGATTGCCGGCCTGGATCTGAGGCTTACCGGAAGGGCTGTCCGCCGCGACCGCGAGGGAACAAGACGCAAACACAGCCATGAAAACAATCGCTCGCAGCCGAAGTAGGTTGATGGTCGGAAACATAAAGCCTCTTCTGAATCAGCGTCCGCGCATGCAAAAGGCGGAATGAAATGGAACGCAAGCATTCGTAATACAAGGAAAGACTTGCAAAGTCAAATCATTTGGGCCCCCAGGCGAAATGAGGAAGGGCGGTATCCAGTGCTGTCCAGATGTTCATCAAGGATTCGCAAGTTTATTCATCCCAAAACATGTGTCTGAGCAAACGAAACAAAACGATACAAATGGCAAGGGGCGCCCACATCAGTGCGCCGCCCCCATCTGTCGAAGCTTCGAGTATTGTTCAGCCGTCAGCTTAAGGTAGAGTCCTCCTCTCCCTTGCTCGATCGCGAGTTCCAACATCTGCCGAGCCTCTGACGTGGCCCAGGCTTCGCCGCGTTTGGCCAGCTCCCTGATCTTCTCGGGGTCACTGAACGTCAGCTTTCGGGGCAGCGCGGTCTTCAAGTCGGCTTCGAGAAACTGAACCTGCCAGCCTGACTTGAAGAAGAAGCTCATGTAGACCCGATGGCTCGGTCTGTCGTAGCGAGACATGAACCGAGTATAGGAGAATAAAAAGCGAAAACGTTCCACAGGCCGCCGGGGATTGCATCTCAGTCCAGATGGCATGCCCGGAATACTTGCAGCTCTGCCGGCATTATGAGGCAGCGCTTCGGCGCTGGGCGCAAACTGAGCTGTCGTTAAAGACGAGCGGGCTGTCCGTTGCATCAAGACGCCTGGTCCAGGAGGTTGAGCAAAAGGCACTGAATGAGAGAAACGCAGCCAAGGAGCGGACGGTCCTTCACCAGAAGAATTGTCCGGTCTGTAATCCCAGGCGCAAATGAGCGGCTCTCGTTGCAGAGCCGCTCATTTTAATTCGGGAAAGATAAACCTGTGACCCAAACTTTTGGCGTCGTCCCGATCGGAGCAGATGGCCCGTAGCCGGCGATGGCTAGGTCAGGCCCGGCGGAAGCGGCTGGGTCGTTCCTGTGCAGACGATCAGCCGGCTTGCTGTCACCTGTACGGTTGCGGAGCACCACGACAATACCGGAGGTTGTCCAGCGCTTTACAACGTATGTCTTCGTGCAATCACCACAAAGCCAAAACCACCTGCTGGGTAACGACCTGATCGCAAATGCGCCATCGTCTGGCCGCGGCTGATCGTTCGCATGCGATTCCATGTCAAGCAACGCGAGCCTGCCCTCGCGAAGATAGAGGAGCTCTTTAGAGCATTGTGGATTTGCGCACTGCGTGGCTAAGCTGCGATTGCTCCACACAATGCCTGGTTGGTTGGACGGCAAATTTGTGACGTCCCATTCGGTTCGCAAACTCATAGGTTGCTCCATCTTGGGCCGATGCATACCTGGACCTTTGGTGCTCGGCTAGTGCTAAGGCTGGAGGCGAGAGACGATCCTTTTGCTGACACTCTTTCAACTGCGCTGAACTACTCAGGCAAACCAAAGTGTTGCCACTTGCGATGACTGCTAAAGAGAACTGCGTCTCGACAGGATGAACCGGGGTTGGACAAGATCGCCCAGAGGTCCGATTCAGACACCTTCGGCTATCTTGCATCATCAAGTACAGGAAGGCGGGATTCGCCGCCTTCCCGTGTTAAAAAAAGCTCACTGTCCTACGCGATTGCGTGAGCGGCGATCTTATGGAAGGTCGAGTTAACGACCTCGGAGGTCTGAACCGTGGGCGTTCCTTCGATAAACCTTGCCATCGTCTTCAACACTTCCTGGTAGTAATTGCTGCCGTAAGTGTCTGCACTGGCTTTGTTGTCCCAAAGACTGATCGCAGTCACATCGCCGCTCGGAGCGGAGAATGTAATTTCATCTTTAAAGCCGTTCTGCTTGCGGAGCAGCGGAAGAATCTCCTTGTCAAAAGTTCGGGTGTAATCGGCAAGCGTATTCGACTTCAAATGGAACGAAACATTACGAGCAAACATATGTCAACCTCCTTAAGGTTGTTGTCAGTCGCTAAGATGAGGGAACTTCAGATGGGCTGACTTAGTTCAGGGAACCTGAAAGAGGAGAAAGCATTCTCACTCCACCGTGATGTTGCATGTAGGTGGCCCCTCTGCAGCAGTCTGCTAACCTGTTGTTTCAAAACGGCACATAACATAACCGGAACCGCCAGGTCCGTTCCGCCGTGTACTTTTGGCGTGTAAGCAAGCCTGAATGGTAACCTTTACCCGTTTGCCACCAAGAGCGGAAGCGCCGTGGTGTTACCTGGTTCCTTACCACCGCACGTCTCCCTTATGAAGCGTATGCTTATCTATACAGCCCGGATCCCTTCCTCGCCTCCAGCTGTCGATTGCTTAGCTTCAGACGGGCACTCACCACAGATAACAGAATCACCGGAGAACCTTATGAGCTTCCTCCAACAATCCGACATGAAAAAGCACCTTTCCACAAGATCCGGCAAAAGGTCTACACACCAGAATGAGGCGATACCCACGGAAGGTTCACGCGTGATACTTCGTGATGGGAATTTAGTTACACTACCGCCTGCGACTCTGGAAGAACAGTCAGGAGAAGCCACAAAATTCAACCGAACGAAAACACAAAACTGAATGCACTCTTTAGCTGGGATGGCCCCTTGAGAGGGCCATCCCGATGTCTCGCTAAAGCATGCCTAAGCGAGAGGTTTGTGTCTTTTGCAAGAAGCTCGCCGTGACGCTTCGCTAGCAGGCGGAGGATTCCAGGGGAGGGAACATGGCTATTGCATAAGACCAAAGTATGCTAAAGCCCCATCAAAGCACGATGTCATTTTGCGACAGTTTGCTAGCGAGAAAGGCATCAGACTTACTATGACATTTAAACCGATCGACACCGTGATCTTGGACCTCACCGTTACCTGCACCGCCTGTGGGTACCGGATTCAACCGAGTGAGGTCGTCCTGGCAGCTCCTCAGAGTGTACGTTGTCCAAAGTGTCAGCAAGTTTTCTCAGCGTCACATTGCAAGGTCGCGTGACCTGGGCCACCCACTTAATACTTAATGTTCGTCCGCGTCATTTTTCATCTTTCGAAATGACAGTTCTGTTGTGCCCGTAGTGTTTGCCTCAGACTCTGCTCAATTAACTACATCGGGTATCCGGATAAACCCGCCGGGATCTATGGTGCTATCAGACCACCCCGTGACCACGTTTGAATTGTTAATTGCAACCGCCGTCGTGCTGGAAGCCCCGGGAACCGAGAAGCTCGAGACAACGCCCTGGGGCGTGCGCACAAATCCGTACATGTATTCCCCCGGGCCCTGGACCGGAGAGCCGCTTACTACGACGGTGAAGGAGCCAGTAATGAAGCCTGCATTATTGAGCCCCATAGAGAGCGTATTGATCGCTCCCGTTCCGGGCATACTGAACGGAGTGATCGCCCCGTTCGCTCCGGCCACAAAGCCCGCGAAGTTTCCAACCGGTGGCCCATACCAACCAGTCGTGGTCCCAGCGCTGTTGATGGCTAATGGGACAATGCCGGCGGAGTACGTGAAGGTGGCAATCATTCCGCCGGGCGAGCGAACAAACCCACCTACCTGGTCACCGCTATCGTAAGAGTAGGTTCCTGTAACCTCTCCTAGATCATTGATGCTCCACGGATACACAGAAGTGCTTCCGGGCACGGTGAATGTGGTGATGGTTCCATCCGGAGCGCGTAGGTAAGCCTGCGATGGGGGGTCGGTGTTGGTTGGTAGATAAATCCCGACGACGGTTCCTCCATCATTGACATCTGTCACCTGGGTGGAACCGGCGGGGCCGCCAGGGTTGAATGTGGTGATCGAGCCATTCGCAGACCGTACAAATCCTCGACTCATTCCTGAAACATCCCGGTAGATCCCGGCAATTTCGCCGGCAGCATTGATGCGCAGTTGTCCGGTATAGACCTGACCGACGTCAAACGTGGTGGTCTGGCCATAGGCTGTCCGCACAAAGCCGCCTGTGAAGCCGGCCAGGGTGCTGTAAGACCCGGCCACGGTACCGGAGTCGTTGATGCTGGATGGGGTCGTAAGGGCGGCCCCCGGAACCTGGAAGTAGAGAAAATGATATGCGGTTAGGCGGCTGAAGTTTGGTTTGAACTGCTGGCTAATGGACAGGGCAGGGCAAAGCAGACAAGCCAGAAAGACAAGACCACGGCGCATCAGAGACATTCAATGAAATCCTTATTCGAATAAGCGATCCAAGGGTGACTCGAAGCATACAGAATCCTTACCCGATCTGGCTACTGTTACATACAACCATCACACGCATCTGTTGCGGCTACAAACCCGCATACTCCTTCTTTGCCGCCGCCATCACCGGCAAATCCGCATCCGCATTCTTCCACTCCGCAAAAAACGCCTCATAGGCCTTCTTCGCCTGGGCCTTATCTCCCGCCATCGCATACGCACGGCCTAGCCCCAGCATCGAGAGCGCATAGTTATTGAGCGGGAAGGGAAGTCCGCTTTGATTCAAATAGCTCGTGCCCTTATATCGGGTGCCGGCTTTAAAGGACGCAATCGCGTTGTCCTCGTCATGGAGCTGCAAGTAGGCCAGCCCACGCAGATATGACCCCGGGGAAATCGCGTCAAACGACTCGCTCTGCTGCAATAACGCCAGCGCCTTGCGCGCGTCTCCCGTCCGCAGTTCCAGGTATCCGCGCGCCTCGGGCACGACGAGTTGCTGCACCAGCGTATCCTCCGGATATTTCTTCTCCAACGCGTCCAGTGCGGGGAGCGCCGGCTTCTGGTCCCCACAGAGCGCCAGCGTGGCCGCAACGCCAATTTGCGTCGACTTGCTCCGGTCCAGCTCTTGCGCCCGCTTGACTGCGCCCTCGACGTCCTGGCACTCACCTACCGGCCAACCGAGATACGCGGCGTTCAGCAGGAACGAAGCCTCCGCATCGGCTGCCTTCACCCGCCCGGCCTGCTCGGCGGCCTGATGGAGCGTCGCAACCGCTGCCCGAAACTGCCCCCACTCGGCCTGGATGTTTCCCCACTGCCACGTTAGCTGGAACTGGTCGGGGCGCCCCGCCCCCTCCGTAAGTTTCTTTCGAATGGCGGCCATGTCCCCGGTCGCCCCGTCCAGCGCCATCTCATACTGCAGCATCGGTGTAACGCGCATCCCCAGCTGGTTCGCCTTGGCCACATACTTCCGCGCTTCGTCGTACTGGTCAATCCAGGTGTAGCCGCCAATGACGTCGGCCAGCGCCACCGCATCATCTGGCCGCAATGACAACGCCTTCAACGTGACTTCCAGCGCCTTCTCCGGCTCCCCCTTGTAGGTATAAAACACGGCCAGGTTAATGTGATTTTCCATCTGCAGCGGATATTCCTGCGTGGCCACCTGCAGCGTTTCGATAGCTTTGTTCAGGTCTCCGAGCACCTCGCCGTAATAATGCCCCTCGATGTACAGCCGTTCACGCTCGCTGACATCGCGAGTCAGGTCATGCGCCTTGGTGAAATACTCGACCGCTTTGCCGTGCTGCCCGCTGTTCAGATTGATCACACCCAGCCGCGCCCATGCCATGGCCAGATTCGGATCCAACATCAGGGCCCGCTTGTAGTGGTCCTCCGCCTCCGGAATGTCGTTGCCCTTGTCGTGCGCTGCATCCCCCAATGCAAAGGCGCGGAAAGCCTCGAGCGAGGGCGTCGTCGCCTGCCCAAACGGCGTGTTCAGCTTTTGAATGCTGTCCAGGCTTTCCCCCAGCTTGGCCCTCATCTGCGTTGCCGCCTGGTTCAGCGCATCGAGCACTTTTTCCTTGCTCGCCGCTTGCGCCTGCACACTGGCTATCTGATCCCCGGTGGCCGTATTTTGCGCCGCCAGCGTGACCACAAAATCATTGCCCAAATTTGCTATCGTCCCCGTGAGAATGGCTTTGATGCCCTCGCGCTCCCCAATTTCGCGGGCAATCTCCGGCGTGATCACCGTGTCCGGCTTCTTGCCCAGGTACTGCAGGCTCTGGTGCAAATGCCGCTGGCTCACAATGTCGAGCACGGGAGACTGCCCCAACTGCACCACCAGCGCCTGGTTCAAGGTTGACTCGAAGACCGGGTCCCCGGTTTGGTTGATAAAGTCCGCCACAATGATGGCGTTCTTCGCCGCCTCGGCGGACGGTCCGTTGCCCGGCGCGCTCCCATTGGCGTTTTTCATCGATCCGGCGCTGTTGTGCTGCCACCACGCCAAGCCGGCTCCCGCCAGCAGGAGTACGATCACCACGCCCGCTGACAGCTTTCCCCGGCCGCCGCGCGAACTCTCCGTTGGCCGCAAGTCCTCTGCCGCGGGAGGTACCCAGGCCGGGCCGGAGGCGCCATCGTGCGTCGCGTGACCGCCGCCGGCAGCGACATGCGTACCGCTGCCCCGAGCCGTTGCGTCGAGTTCGTCGAGTTCGCGCTCGACCTCCATGGCCCTCTGATAGCGCTGTGACTTGTCTTTGGCCAGCAGCCTGGTGACGATGGCGTCAAAACCCGCCGACAGGGGCGGCCGGCCCTCCTGCTCGCGAACGGCGCTGACCGGCGGAGGTTCCTTGGTGAGCAGCGCGGCAAAAATGGCGGCGGTGCTTCCCCCGGCGAAGGGGGCCTTGCCGGTGGCCATCTCATAAGCCACGGCGCCCAGGGAGAAAAGGTCGGTACGGGCGTCGAGCGCCTGGCCCTCCGCCTGTTCCGGTGACATGTAGGCGACGGTGCCCAGGGTCGATCCCGGCGAGGTAAGGTCGCCATTGCCGGCGC
>Ga0302225_10002664_pt1 | contig 10509 bp, 10 predicted proteins | sample II_Palsa_E3_2_FD_193515 | JGI IMG/M metagenome (GOLD analysis project Ga0302225, IMG submission 193515) | Peat permafrost microbial communities from Stordalen Mire near Abisko, Sweden - II_Palsa_E3_2 | ecosystem: Environmental > Terrestrial > Soil > Palsa > Peat permafrost | place: Sweden...
AAACTCTGTGCTTGAGACCAGCACACGGGCCTTGCCTTCGGGAGTCACGTCAATGCCGGCGAGAGAATTGAGATAACGCTCACCGGAGCCGGTAAATCCGCAGCCGTGATAGAAAGACGCAATGCCAAGGCCACGCTTGATGGGACTGTGCAAGTTCTCGCGGGCGAACTCTGAGCGCCTGGCCACGTAGTCGCTTTCTTTGAGCGCGCGATCGAGCAGGGCATCGAGAATGAGCGGCTCATGAATGATTTGCTCAGTTGCTGTGGAGTCTCCGGTCTGCAGGAAGTTGCGGCGACGTATCTCCGTTGAATCGATGCCGACCGCACGGGCGATCTGCTCCATGTGACGCTCGATGGCGAAGATCGATTGCGGCGCGCCGAAGCCGCGAAAGGCTCCTGACGGGACAGTGTTCGTCGCCCAAGCACGCGACGTGATGCGTATGTTATCGCAGACGTAGGGGCCGCTCGCATGGAGCGTGGCCCGCGAGAGCACGGTTGAGGAGAGCGTCGCGTAAGCGCCTCCATCCGTCGCGATCTCGATCTCCATGGCCAGCAGCTTGCCGTCCTTGTCGACAGCGGTTCGATGGCGCGTGCGCGAGGGATGGCGCTTGGTCGTCGCGGCCAGATCTTCCATGCGGTCGTACACCATCTTGATGGGGCGCCCGGCTTTGCGCGCGAGCAGTCCAGCATGCGAAGCCAGCACGGAGGGGTAATCTTCTTTGCCGCCGAAGGCGCCACCGGTTTCTGTCTGGAGGACGCGGACCTTTTCTGCAGGAAGCGCGAAGACGGCCATCAACGATTTGTGCACGTAGAATGGGCATTGCAGCGATCCCCGGACGGTGACGCAGTCGGCCTCACTGTACTCAGCGATCATGCCGTTGTTTTCGATGTACAGGTGCTCCTGCGCTCCGGTGCGGTATTCACCTTCAACGATGTGCGCAGCGATCGCCCAAACCTCGTCTACATTCCCTTTTTCCAGATGGAATTGTTTGAATATATTGTCGCCGCCCCAGATGATTTCCTGCTGTGTCTCGCTCTCTTCGATCGATAGAACCGCGGGAAGCGGATCGTAGTCGATGCGGACAGCTGCTACGGCAGCGGGAAGGCGGCGCTTATCGGGGTGAGCCAGCAGGACAATGGCTTCGTCGCAGTGATTGACGGTGTCGGCCACCAGGCAGGGCTGGTCGGCGGAGATCATCTGGATGTGATTCGTGCCGGGAACATCGGCGGCCGTAACGATGACGAACTCGCTCCAGTCGATTCCGGGGTCGAAGTGGATCTCGCGGATCTTACCACGCGGAATGGTGCTGCGCACCGTTGCCCCGTACCACATCCCTTCGCGCTCTAAATCATCGACGTATTTCGAACGCCCCAGCACCTTATCCACGCCCTCCTTGCGGATTTGGGGGGTGCCGACAATCCGTGTTTTCGGATTATGCGCGGAGTTTTGGGTCATGAAGGCTCTAAAAAGTAGTTCGGATTAGGCGTTAGCATACACGGGGCTGCGGCAGTTTCAAAGCACTGGCTCGAAAGTCGAGCTTCGGCACAGACTTCGCAGGTCGGGTTGCGATAGTGGAAAGCTGAGCGCTACAGATTCCCACTCAGCGCGTCTAAGGAGAGGGTATTCTTCTGAAGAACATGCGTGTGCAACTTCTCCCATTCGGTGTCTTTAAAGACGTTTTGAGCCCGTCTCCGCTGGAACTGCCGGCTGGGGCTACGGTTGCCGATCTGCTGGCAATTTTGAGCGAAAATCTCCGAAATCAGCCTTCCGCGACGCTGCTGTTGCCGCGCAGCGCTGTGAGCGTGAATGCGGAATACGCGGCGCCCGACCAGGTATTGTTCGAGGACGACCTGGTAGGCCTCCTGCCGCCAGTTTCCGGCGGAGCTGGCGCGACTGCGAGCGGCCCGATTGTCACCTGTTTGACGCGCGATGTGATTCCTGCGGACGTGTTGGTGGCCGCGGCCAAACAGGGCAGTGACGGAGCGGTGGTGGTCTTCGACGGCATCGTGCGCGACAACACGCGCGGCCGGCTTACACTCTACCTTGACTACGAAGCTTACGAGGAGATGGCCACCAGGCAGATCGCGGAACTCGCCCGGGAGGCGGTAGAGCGCTTTGGAGTGCGCGGGGTGACGCTCGTGCATCGGCTGGGCCGGCTTGAGATTGGCGAAACCAGTGTGCTGATCGTGGTGGCGTCAGCCCATCGTGGTGCAGCCTTTGACGCCTGCCGGTGGCTGATTGACACCCTCAAGAAGACCGTCCCCATCTGGAAAAAGGAAATCTTTGTCGACGGCGCTGTTTGGGCGGATGGTGAGCCCTTTCCGGCGGAGTTGGTAGCTGGTGCCGTGACCGAGGCAATCGCTGGCGGATTGGAGTCCGGGTCGTGAAAATCTCCTTTCAGTTCGCGACTTTCCTGCTGTCTGCATTGCTTTCCGCGGCGGTGGCAAGGGGTCAGGCGGCCGCCACGGGTCCTGACGCTGCCGGTGGGCAAGCCGTTCAGGCGGCATCTACGGATCAGGGTGCAGACGGCCAAGGCAAGGGTGACAGCGGCTACATGCTGCACGTCAACGTCAAGCTTGTGAACGTATTCACTAACGTTACCGACGCGACCGGTGCCATTGTCGGCGGTTTGACCAAGGACGACTTTGCCCTTGCCGAAGATGGACGTCCACAGAAAATTGCCGTCTTCGAGCGGCAGTCTGAGTTGCCCCTGAGCCTGGTGCTGGCCATTGACACCAGCGGCAGCGTGCATAAAGATCTACCGCTGGAGCAGGATGCTGCGAAGAGGTTTGTGCATGCGCTGCTGCGCGGGCAAGATCAGATCAGCCTGCTGGAGTTTTCCACGGATGTGCGCCAGCTGGTGCCCTTTACCAACCAGGCGAACCGCATCGACCGTGGCCTTTCGAACCTGCACCCTGGTCCTGCGACGGCGCTTTACGATGCGATCTACCTGGCGTCGGACAATCTAGCCAAGCACACCGTCGCCGGGAAGCCCGGGCGCAAGGTGCTGGTGCTCGTGACCGATGGGGGCGATACCGCCAATACCGTTACGTATGCCCAGGCGCTGGAGCAGGCGCTCCGTGGTGAGGTGATGGTCTATAGCATCATCGATGTGCCCATTGAGGCGAGCGCCGGGCGCGACACGGGCGGGGAACATGCTTTGATCACACTGGCGGAGCAGACCGGCGGAAAATATTTCTACGCGGATGCGGGCGGCCTGGACAAGGCGTTTGCCCAGGTTTCAGAAGATTTGCGAACGCAATACCTGCTGGGCTACTACCCGGCGAAACAGTCGCCTGGAGTGAATTTTCACCGCATTCGCGTCACCGTGCCGCGCGCTGCGGAAAATGCATTCGATATCCGGTATCGGACTGGCTACTACGCCGATTCGCAAGCTGCCGACTGATCGTGTCTAAGTGATCGTTTCCGGACAGTTGCATCGATGGTGCCACGAACCCAGTCGATTAGTGCAACCAATGCACCTTCCTGCGCGTCCCACTACAATCAGATCATGACTCCCCCCCTTTCTCATTTGCGCCGCTCCAGAACTCCTCCGCCGGGCGATACCGGCCAGGAGGCGCTCTATCTTCGATCGCTCAGCGATCGTCACATCAGCGTTTCCGTGCAGTTGCGAGACGGCGAAACCATCGACGGCTGGATTGAGTACTTCGACGACGGCATGATCCGCATCACGCGCGAGGGTCATCCAAACCTGTTTATCTACAAGCACCAGATCCGGACCATCACCGAGATGACGCGCCGCCGCTTGAGCCGCAATGGGACCGGGGCATGAGTCCTGAGTTGAGCGCCAGCCAGCCAGTTGAATTTACATGGGTTCTCAAGGCTTCTGAGATCGCCCGCGCTGCAGGAGCCAAACTGCGCGATTTTCTTGCGCAGGGCGTGGTCACCGAATACAAGGGCGATGTGGACCTGGTTACTGTTGCGGATCGGACAGTCGAGGCGTTTCTTCAGGATGCACTGCTGACGGCCTTTCCGTCGCATGGAATCTACGGGGAAGAGGGAACCCGCGATCGTTTGGACGCCGAGTTCCGCTGGTACATTGACCCGCTCGATGGAACGACCAACTTTGCGCACGGCTTTCCGCATTTTTGCGTCTCCATGGGGTTGGAGCACCGCACTCCGGGGCTTGCTCCAGAGCGCGACGGGCCGATTGTAGCTGGGGTAATCTACGATCCCACGCGCGACGAGTTGTTCGTTTCCGAGCGCGGCAAAGGCGCATTTCTGAATGGCAAGCCGATTCATGTTTCGTCGGTGCCGGAACTCGGCGAGGCGCTGGTGGCGACAGGCTTTCCCAGCCGCAAGCGTCATGAGAACCCGAATATTCACTTCTATCAGGAATTCACGTTGCGCTCGCATGGGGTGCGGCGGGCTGGCTCTGCTGCGTTGGATCTCGCTTACATTGCCTGTGGACGCATGGACGCCTTCTGGGAGTTCAATTTGAATCCCTGGGATACGGCGGCTGGTTTCCTGCTTGTGGAAGAGGCCGGAGGAATGGTTACCGGCTTCGACGGAGCGTATCGCAGACTGGACAGCCGGGAGATCCTGGCGTCGAATCAGCACATCCATCATGAGATGCTGGGATTCTTTGCCGACATCTTTGCCGGGCGGAATCTGTCTCCGCTGCCGTCTGCGGCCGACTACGCCGCAAAGCGCGAGGCGCGTCTTGCCGCGACCAACTCGGCGAGCATCAAAACCGAACCTGACTTCAACGGTTGATTTCAAAGGTTTGATTTCAAATCTGCTCTCGCCGTATCGCCCTGTGGGACTGGTGTTTGCCATCCGATTTCAGTCCCGTTCCGTCCCCGCCAAGGGGTTCGGCTGGTGTGCTACTATGGGCGAGTTGAACGACCTTCAGTCCCAACTTTTCGGAGAACACACATCATGGCTTACGTGATCGCAGAACCCTGTATCGGCACCAAGGACACCGCCTGCGTGGACGCCTGTCCCGTCGATTGCATCCACCCTAAAAAAGACGAAGGCGATCACGGCGATGCGGATCAGCTGTTCATCGATCCAGTTGAGTGCATCGACTGCGGCGCCTGCGTGCCGGCCTGCCCGGTTTCGGCCATCTTCGCGCAGGATGACCTGCCCGAGAAGTGGGCCAGCTACACGGAAAAGAACGCCTCGCACTTCGGGCGGTAAGCTCTCGGCCTGAAAGCAGGCTTCGAACGCGCATCCCGTAACGCCGGGGTGCGCGTTCGTGTTTGCGCGGCTATCGAGCCAAAGTCATTCGTGCCGATTTGGCGGCCTTGCGGTCGAACGTGAGCGTCTGCGTGCAACCGGCAGCATGCCCGGAGCACGTGACCAGGTAATCGGTGAACTCCGCCTCTCCCGCCACGAAAAGATCTGCCGCCCTCCTCACCAAATCAGCTTGTTCGACGAGGATTTCAGGCCAAGTCAAGAACATGTCCAGCATGGAGTAGATGTTCGCCCTGCTGATTCGGAATGTACGTGCCATGACCCAGGCAAATTCAGCCAACGCAATGACAGCGATCCACCCGGGCTCTTCAGAAGAGAGAGAATCCATGATAGCGTTGGCGAGTGGACTGTTGACGGGGTCGTCTTGTGCAACGAAACGGACGAGGATGTTGGTATCCAAACCGATCATGCGACCCTATCGTCTGATTCACTTTCGACATAATCACTCATCGTTGCCCGATCCACCTGGGCGGCGTAGTCGAGAACGGCCTGATCCATCTCTTCGATCGTGGGCGCGTGGCCAAGAGGCGCATAGCCCATCTTCTGCAAAATGCCCTTCATATCCATAATCGAACCTGTCTTGGGTGCAAAAGCAAACTTGCCGCCTTCCATCTCATAGAAGTCGATTTTGTCTCCGGCTTTCAGTTTGAGAACCCTTCGGACTTCCGCAGGGATCGTAATCTGGCCTTTGGATGTAACTTTCGCGGTAGGCATAGCAAGTCCTTTCGCTTTCAAGCATACCTTACTTCAGGGTAAGGCGATGAAGTAAGGAGATTAAAGAGGCCATTCTCGCCCGGGATTTCAATGCGAAGATGGAATCTGCATGACCCTGCTCGCATCCGACGCTTTGATCCTTCGCACCTGGCCGGTAAATGAGGCGGACCTCGTAGTCAGCTTTTTTACGCGGGACTACGGGAAAGTGAAGGGCGTGGCCAAGGCGGCGCTGAAGAGCCGCAAGCGCTTCGGTGGGGCGCTGGAGCCGATGACCCTGGCGCGGGCCTTTTTTGCCGAACGGCCGCGCCAGGAACTGGTCCGGCTGGATCAATTGGAACTGCTGCGCTCGCCTCTTTCCGATCCGGTCGATTACCCCCGCGCAGCGGTGCTGAGCTTTTACGCCGAGGTTCTCGAAGAGGCGCTTCCGGATCACGATCCCCAGGAGACAGTCTTTCGCCTCCTGCTGGCGGTGCTGGAGCAGACAACGGTGGACCAACCGTGGATGCCGCTGACCTATTTTTCCCTCTGGATGACGCGGCTGATGGGCTGGCTGCCCGAACTGGCCTCGTGCACAGCCTGTGGGGAGCGGTTTGCACCGGGCGAGGCAAGCTTTCATCCTCAATCCGACGGACTATTTTGCTCCCTGCACAGACAAGGAGCGGGAACCTTGCTTTCGGCAGACTCGTGGCAGTTGGCCCAGAGAATTTTGCGCGAGCCAGTGACCGGCTTCGCCGCGGAAGAATGGCCCAGACGCCGCGCGCAGGATCTTCGCCGCTTCACGCTGCAATCCCTGGAACGCCACCTGGAACGGAGAATCCGCTCCGCAGAAGCCATCTCCCGCATGTGAGCGAAAGGTCGCGATCGTCGCTAAGAAGGCGCCAAAAGCGCACCCGCCTGGACGGCAGGTCCCTCCGGTAGAATTGGGAGAGCCTTTTTGAACAGAGAGAGATCCATCGTGTCTTCTTTGACAAGTACTGCTGGCGCTTCTTCTGCGGCGCCGATTCACCAGACTCCACTGACCTTTCAAGAGTTGCTGTTCCGTCTCCAGAGCTTCTGGGCGGCGCGAGGCTGTGTGTTGCAGCAGCCCTATGACGTTGAGGTCGGCGCGGGCACCATGTCGCCAGAGACGTTCCTCCGCGTGCTGGGGCCGAAGCCATATCGAGTGGGCTACGCGCAGCCTTCCCGGCGGCCCGCGGATGGCCGCTACGGCGAGAATCCCAACCGGCTGTTCAAGCACACACAGTTTCAATTGATTTTGAAGCCACCGCCAGTCAATGTGCAGGAACTGTATCTTGAGTCGCTGACGGCGATTGGCATCGACCTCAGCCGGCACGATTTGAAGTTCGAAGAAGATAACTGGGAGTGGCCCGCAGGCGGCGCCTGGGGTGTGGGCTGGCAGGTGATGCTGGATGGCCTGGAAATTACCCAGTTCACCTACTTCCAGCAGTGCGGCGGCCTCGATCTTGACCCCATGTGCGCGGAACTCACTTATGGCCTGGAGCGCATTGCCGCCTTCTTGCAGGATGTCGATTCGATTTACGACATCGTCTGGGCGCGCGACCCGGAAACGGGCGCCACGGTAACCTACGGCGATGTGCGGATGGCGGAAGAAGTGCAGTTCTCGGTGTACAACTTCGAGTTCGCCGAAGTGGATAAGCTGTGGGAGCATTTCCGGCTGTACGAAGCTGAGGCGCAGTCGCTTCTTGACAGGGCCGGCGCTCTTTTCAAGCAAGAGGATGCGGTTACGAAGAAGCGATTTCCGCTGCTGGCAGCATACGAGCTGGCCCTGAAGTGCTCGCATCTCTTCAATCTCCTGGATGCGCGTGGCGCCGTCTCTGTTACGGAGCGCGTCGGCGTGATCGCGCGGATTCGAGCCCTGGCGGTGGGCGTAGCGAAGGCCTATGCCTTGCAGCAAGCGGCCTAAGTTATTCGAGTCTCCCCTAAGAGATACCGGAATTAAGTTTCAAGCAAAAGAAAGATAGTCGAGTTATGGCGGATTTTTTACTGGAAATAGGCCTCGAAGAGATTCCCGCGCGCATGATTGCCGGGGCTGAGGCGGAGTTAGGCCGCAAGTTAAGTGACTTGCTTACACGCGAGCGGCTGTTAAGCGGGGACAGGAAGGTCACGACATACTCAACGCCGCGTCGTTTAGCCGTGCGGGTCGAGGGGCTCGCCCCTTCGCAGCCCGATACTTCGGAAGAGTTGACCGGTCCTTCGTGGAAGGTCGCGTTTCCCAATGGCGAGCCTGGACCGGCAGCTATTGCGTTCGCGAAAAAGGCGGGAATTGAAGTATCCGCGCTCACCAGGATCGCCAACGCCAAAGGCGAATACGTAGGCGCAACCGTCGAGCGAAAGGGCCGTGCGGCGGCTGATCTGCTGGCGGCTGAACTGCCCAGGGAAGTGCTCTCGATTTACTGGGCGAAAAATATGTACTGGCGCGCGGGCAAGCCGGAGCGGTTTGTGCGCCCTGTCCGGTGGGTCGTAGCGCTGCTCGATTCTTCCGTTATCCCATTGGAGATCGCCGGAATCGCCGCCGGGAATACGAGCCGCGGACATCGCATCCTGCATGGAGAATCGCCGGTCGAGATCGCATCGCCAAGCCAGTACCTCGAAGCTCTGCGCGCTGCCTGCGTCGAGCCGGACGTAACTGCGCGGCGGCACAAAATCCGCAAGGCGCTCGATCATGTAACTCGTGCCATTACCGAAACGCCCGGCGCGCGCTGGCGCGAAGATGAGCCGCTGGTCGAGACGGTGACCCACCTGACCGAGTGGCCAACCGTGCTCTACGGCACCTTTGAGACGGAGTATCTGGCGCTGCCGGAAGAAGTGCTGGTCACAGTCATGCGCGACCACCAGAAGTATTTTGCGGTCGAGGATGCGCAAGGCAAGCTGGCTCCGCATTTCCTGACTGTCCTCAATACACAAGTCGACGCCGAAGGCGAAGCGATCATTCGTCACGGCAATGAGAAAGTATTGCGCTCGCGATTCAAAGATGCCCAGTTCTTCTGGGATACGGATCAGAAGATCCCGCTGGTTGATCGCGTGGAGATGCTGAAGGCGGTCACCTTCCAAAAAGAGCTTGGCGATTATGCGTGGAAATCGAAAGAAAACTGTCTTGATGCGCTTCATCTTGGCGAGATTGTTTCTGCTGCGGGAGGGCTGTTCGACGCTGAGGTTTTGGAGAAGGCCACACGACTTGCCAAGACTGATTTGACCTCTGAGCTCGTTAAGGAATTTACCGAATTGCAGGGGATCGTTGGCGGGCTTTACGCTCGGACTCAGGGGCTTGGTGAAGGCGTCGCCGCTGCGATCTATTGGCAGTACTCACCCGCGTCCATGGAGGACCCAATTCCTCCCACTGTGGAAGGCCAGCTCCTCGGTATTGCAGATCGTATTCAGACGATTGTGGCGATGTTTGGGATCGGCAACGCGCCTACCGGTTCGAAGGATCCATTCGCATTGCGACGTGCGGCCAATGCGATCGTCAAAATTCTTGCAGAATCGCAACTGCCCCTGAGCCTTTCTAGGATCGTTGACGTTTGCCAGTCGATTCATGTGCATCCAGCGGTGAAATCCTTTCTCACGGAGCGCCTCAATTTTTACCTCAAGGATGTGCGCGGCTTCGCCTACGACGTGGTGAATGCCGTACTCGCCGCAGATGCAGAGGATGTCCGTGACGCGATCGCCCGGGCAGAAGCGCTCACCGCAGTCCGTGGCTCAGAAGATTTCCTGGCCATTTCCGCAGCATTCAAGCGCATCAAGAACATCCTTCGTCAGGCTGCGGAAAAGGGTGAGGGGTTGGCTCCGGGATTGTTTACGGAAAGGGTGCTGATGCAACCCGAGTCCGTGCTGAAACAGCCCGAGGAACTCAAGCTCCAAGCCGATTCAGTACGGCTTGCCAAGAAGGTTGCAGAACTGCGTGAACAGCGCAACTATGCAGCGGCTCTCGAAGCCATCGCCACACTCCGCCCCACCGTCGACGCCTTCTTCGACAAGATCATGGTCATGGCGCCAGAACCGGAGCTGCGCGCAGCTCGCCTCGCCCTCATTCAATCGGTACTCGATGGCTTCTCAGAGATCGCCGATTTCAGCGAGATAGTCGTCTCCTGAAAGCCGCCGAATCCTGAAGAACTTCGTGAATCGCCGTCGCTACTGGCCATCCAGGAAAGCCCGCACCGCCGGGTTGACCTTGTCTGCCTCGCAGCCCGGTGCTCCATGACCGCAATCCGAGGTGAGCAGCATGGTCTTCGCGTTCAACAGCCTGGCGAATTCCAGCGCCGGGCCAGGGTTGACGATGTGATCCTGCTGCGACGGGAGGATGAAGACCTTCGCATGCACACGCTTCGCCGCGTCTTCCATCGTGCCCCCCTCAGCCACGTCATGATGCAGGATCGCATGCAGCTGGTAAAGGCGATTGTTGATGTCGAACTCAGCCCCATTGGCATGACCGTAACTCGCGTAGCGAGCTGGAAATGCCTGGCGCGTCACTTCTCGCGCGTAGTGCCCAGGCGAAGAGCCGGACAATTCTCCGAGAATCGTCAGCAGGCGAATGTGAGGATTCGTTTCATACTCCCC
>Ga0302225_10002667_pt1 | contig 10485 bp, 9 predicted proteins | sample II_Palsa_E3_2_FD_193515 | JGI IMG/M metagenome (GOLD analysis project Ga0302225, IMG submission 193515) | Peat permafrost microbial communities from Stordalen Mire near Abisko, Sweden - II_Palsa_E3_2 | ecosystem: Environmental > Terrestrial > Soil > Palsa > Peat permafrost | place: Sweden...
GTTGCTCGGTGAGAGACGCCGAAATGCAGCGCGGTCTCGCTTTGGGCGACAAAACGACAATGTCGTCGCTATTGAAAGATTCGTTGTGCAGCCGCTCCAATACAGTCACCAGCGCTTTCCGCTGCTGAGACGGCGTTGCATAATAAGTTATTACCGGCTCGACCTGATCATCTGGGCGCAGGACGCGCGAGTAGTTCGGGGTGAGCTTCCCTAGCAAATGCGAGAGCGTTGCAATACGTGGAGTATTCCTGCAATTCACTCGCAAAGAACACCGGGCGTATGTTCCTAATCGCGCTCGCACCAGTTCTTCAATGACTTTGCGGTCCTGGCCATAGAGCATTTGCCTTTCGAAATCGCCGAACATCAGCCAATGACCGGAATTCAGACCGCCTCGCACGGCGATATCAAATATATCGAGATAAGCCGGTTCCAATAGGTCTTGAAGTTCATCGATAATCAACGTGTCAAAGCGGCCGAAATCGGAGTGCCCGTCCAACAGCCGCAAAGACGCATTGTCAGGTAGTTGGACGCGCCAGAACACGTCCTCCGCATCGGCGGGTGGCGTTACGCTAGCGACGGCGAGCATATACTGATGCAATGTCGTAACCGTGAGCTTGTTGCCCAAAAGGGCCGATTGCTGTGAAAGCCACAACCCGAGTAGTTTGTTGTAGCACAGAAACAGCACGTCGTTACCGGCTTCTACTGCCCGCCGGGCCGCCTCGATGGCAAGAACCGTCTTCCCTGTACCCGCCGGTCCCAAGAATAGCACTCGATCATTTTCCGCCATCGCGTCGAGGGCGGCGAATTGCTCTTCTGTGTAGCGAAGAATGTCGGCCCGCTGACGGGCACGGCGATCCGGGGCCTTTTCAACGAATTCGAAACTCGGCCTCAGAATTCGCGCGATCGCGGCAGACTGTTGTAAATCTGGAAGCTGCTCTGTTTCATGAAACCAACAAGACGTCGATCTAGAAGTCAAATGTGATCGGGCATTACGGAGTATTTCCCTGACCAATGTGGCAATGGGGTGCCGCCGGAATCGCCTCATCTCGATGACCTGCCACGAATGCCACTCGTCGGACGCCGTGTCGAACTCGATGTACGGAAATGCGACCGCTGACCAGAAGGGAATGCGACCGAGCAACGGGTCAATGCGCACAACTTGCTGGCGTAAACTGTGCATCGCTTCAGAGGCCTGCTTGAATGGACCGCGAGGATCACCCTGCGGGTCACCACCATAGTACCAAAGGCCGTTCGCACGCCGCAGCGAACGACACGCCTTCACTTCCAAACACAGGACGCCCAGGGTCGGCACTATAACCACAAAATCTGCCTCGCCCGCTACCTGGCGGACGTGATGTGAGATGTCCAGAGAGTGAAGGACGATCCAGTCGTTTGTGCCGGGCTCGTTCTTGAGCCGTGCAAAAATATCCTTTTCTCCAGGACTGGAGCAGAATCGCGGAATCGCAGAGGGGATCATGCGCGCCAAGGTTATTCCTCCATGTCCAACATTACGCCGATGCGATCCGCCGGCACGTCATATTCCTGGGCCGCCACATCAGTGATCTGATAGGCAGAAATAGAACCACCTCCCTGCTCCCCAAGCTCAAAATCCATTTCTCCATCGCGTTCCAGCGGTTCCAGAGATGTCGCAGCTATCTTTTGTATGAGCATCCTACGAATGAGATGGCCCGCTCGACGATGCGCGCGATCTATCTCGCCCATCGCGGACCACAGGTACTCCGTTTGTTCTGAGAGGCCTGCAAACTTCATGATTGCTGCGAAGTCGTCGCTTTGGCGAGGACGAATGCATTTCGACGACATCCAATAGTGAACGTTGGACGGTCGGGCTTGAGTCAAGGCCTGCGCGCGTAATTCTGCACAGACAAGCAACGACAATTCTCTGCGGCCGACAGAACCAAAGCGCGCGGATGCGGTGCGAATGAGACGATCCTTCCAATCGGTCTGCTCGGAGCGTCGCTGGTCTGCCATGGTGCCAAGTATGCGGTCGGCGAGTGGAGCAATGAAATCGCCGCCACCCGACGTGCGCAAGAGCAGACATAAACCTTGGTCCAGTGCGTCCACACGTACACGCCGAACCGCAGCTCGACCCATCTCCGAAGTATCAATGGTTAGGCAGGAAGCGCCATCATCGGCAGCAACAAAGACGGCGCGGGCCCCACTTAGATGGCAGAGTCGGGCTCGAATAAGCTCGTCAGATCTATCTGGACTGGATTCACTGTGTGGCGAATAGCCTGTCCCGAATGCGGGGAGCAGCGGTAGCAGATCGGGTGGGTGCAGATCATCTGCCGCAGACAAATTCGAGTCGTCCGGGGATTCTTCACTGCCAATTCGCGGCATCGTTCCGATGCTGTGGCTACTGCTTCTGTGAAGCGTGGTATCCTCGTTGTATAGAAAAAGTGGGCCGGGCTTCCAAGTATCGCGAATCCAACGGTATGAAACGACATGTACCTTTGTTGCTCGCGGGGCAGAAAAAATGTACTCAGGGAACCAACCGCATGGCCCGATCGCGACAAGGACAGCGCATTGGTGTGAACCACGGAGTTGGGATGCGCTGACGATCCTCGCATTTTGCATTGTTCTGCTAGTCGCGAAGAAAGTGGCCACAACTTTGTTCATTCGAGGATTGCGCAGAATGACCGAAAGAGAGCCGTGTTGTTGGTGCAAAGTTTCCAGCGGATCGATTAGCGGTGAGCTGGTTTCCAAGAGAAGCTGCTTTAGCTCGATGACAATACTGTTCAGTAGCACATGGGAATCAGGAAACATCTGCTGGCTCTGACGAACCGAGCGTTGCATTTGGTTCCAATCCGGCCCAATCGCCAAGCCGGCTTGTCCAAATGGCAGTGGCGTTGAACAGAGTGCAAAAGCTGTCCGTCGTAGGGGGCCGAGCGTCCGTCTCCAGAATTCATCTGTTGCCTCGTTGCCCAACGACTGAACGAGCGTCCGAAGGGCACGAGAAACCTTGGCGAGGCCGGCATGGTCCACCCAATGGCGAACGATTTCGCATCGGGAAGCATTGCCATAAACCTCCGTCGCGTTGCGGATCGATATGGATATCACGGGAGAGCCTCCCGGAACACCAGAATTTCGCCGCCCGGAGGTGCCTGCGCGTTAGGCAGTTCCCCTCCGTCGTGAACGCTATTTTGCGAGAATCTCGCATTGATGGCATTGATTGCGTCGTCGAAGTAGGGTTCCGTGCGATCGAGGATGACCACTTGGTGTTGCGCTTGCCACATTTTCCCCCATTTCAGAAAACCGACGGCGCCGTCAAACACAACTCCTGTCTCAACGTTATTCAAGACTTCGGCGCTTGGAGGGTCTGTTCCAATGGAAACAAGGGCGGAGCGGTATGTTTGCTGTGGCGAAACAAATCTGTCCACGCGGAGAATATCCTGGAGTTTGCCTTCGATAGGAGCGTCGCCGTTGACGTGAATGGCGAGCGGCGTTTTTCGGATTTCCTGCTCAAGTACGTTCCGCTGCCCGACTAGCGCGCAGATAAGGCTGGATCGCAGGCCGAGCTGGCCAGCCTCAGTTTCACCGAGCAGGCTATCAACAAACTTGCTTGCTATTTTAGTGTTATCGCGGCCCTGGTTTTTGGGCAGCTTCCATGAGCGTCCGCCGGTCGGCCGTACATTTAGGCATTGAGATTCGCCGATGCAATATGTCATTCCTCCCCCCGCCTGAGAATGGACCTGAACCCGCACCCAGAGTTTGCCGTCATATTCGATCGGTTCTTGGAGTAAGCCTTTGAGTGCTGCTTTTTTCGATAAACGGTAAATTACCGGCGTTCCCGGCGGTAAATCAAATAGCCTTTCAAAATGGTCAGGCGCGGAAACTCGATCGTGTTCGGTCGCATCATTGATGACCATTCCTAAGCTTACGAATGCCGCACCGAAGGCCCGCGTGGGAACGACGATCGCCGTAACAATTCTGCTTCCACCAGGTATCCCCGACGCGTGTTTCCTGCCGACGCCAATAAAATACTCCGCCCATTCCGGAAGGCTGTACCATTTCCCGGAATCCTCAAAATGCAAATTGATAGGTGCGATGTCGCTCATCCCGTTCCTTCCGAGGACTTCCGACGTTCACCGAAAACGACTCCTGCCGTGATTAAATCCGCGTTCATGGCAAGCCTTCGTGCACCACGATTTCGTCGGTCGTTGATGAATTTGGCTACGGAGCGGTTTTCGTTCTGCTTATCGCCACAATGGGCTCGGGCGCGCAGCGTGGACATTTCTCTGAACCCGGGGCCGGGGAAAAGTTTAGCATGACGCCGCTTTCGCGGTTTGGACGGATGATGACTATTCACGCCGAAGCTCCCCGAGATTGCTGATAAGCTTAACCGGTCTCTGGCGTAACACCCAGCCCTATGCAAGTCAACGAAGCGACAACTAAACGCTTAGGTGGTCGGAGTGGACGCCGAGAACAGGATTCGGAAATAAATGCTTCCTACCCCCTCAGAATTCGATTGTGGGGCATGTCCGTGCCAAGGGTGAGGTCTTATTCTGCCAAGCGGCTTTCTCTCCGCACGGTAAAGCAGTGGTGTTTGGCGTAAACATCACCTCTCCGCTGTACGACTTATCCACAGGGCGCCGCGTTCTATCCAGCAAGGTTTGGCCCCGCCGCCTACGGCGCTCAATTGCATTGCGCGGCGTCGGGGCAAACAAGAGAGGCTTTTAAGTATAAGAAAGGGGAATGCCTTAACCGCTTGATTTCGCTGGATCGAAAACGTCAATTTCAGATGGTCAACCGCCAAGATCGGTCGGTGAACCGTCAAAATGTGCTTGCGCTTTTGTCGTTCCTGCGCCATACTCCTGTCTGTTAAGCGACAAAATCGGAGCATGAAAATGACGCTTGAGCGCCAGATAGTTGAGATTCCCGAGAACCAGATCTCCACGAAGCGGGGATTCCCGGTTTATCGCACGAATCCCAGCGTTCCACAGGCGAACAGCTTGCCGACACGGACAAAGCGGATCAACGTTCCCGGTGGCAAAGGTTCCGTCATAGTGGACAACGGCACCGGTGAAATCAGGGGCATCGGCGGCATGGGCTTCTGGTGGGAAGAGGAAGTCGATACTACCCGCTTCGTCAAGATGTTCCTCGACGGCATCAAGCAGACGGCGGGGCTGTCTAAGAGCGGTATCCAAGTCTTTGTAGTCGTCTACCACGAAATGCGGGCCAATCCTGGCTCTGATGAAATTAAGCTCAATCAGTACGTTGCCAAGGACCACAACATCAGCGACCGGACCTATCAGCGTGGTGTCCGCGAACTGCTGGAAAAGGAATTCCTCTACCGCAGCCCCAGCGACGGCGTGTTCTTTGTCAACATCCGCTTTATATTCAATGGCGACCGCCTGGCGTTCGTGAAGTCCTATCACCTGAAGGATGCCAGCCGGCAGCAGCAATTGCCACTGCTGGATGTCACTCCCCTCCCCGCCCCTGTGGATTCCGAATAAATCGTCACCGAAGGTAGCCATTGGATTTGAGCCACGGCTCGATGGCTTGCTCCAGGATTTCGATCAGGGTGTGTGGCTCTGATTTGCTCAACTGCCGTTCGAGTGACGCCCGCTTAAGGGCGGCGAAGAAGTCAGAGCGGATGCGGGTGCTGAGGGGCACCCGGCTGATCGTCGGCGGAGCGGCTTGAGGAGCCTTATCTCCGTACACGAACTGCTTAGCCACTTCCGGGTCAACCGCTGGAGGCTGTGTCTTAAGTCCATCGCTGAGCGAGCGGCGATCTGCCATAAATTAATCCTTTGATGTTGTTGCGGTATGACGGCGCCGGCTGCCCTTAATCGCATCCGGCACCAGCTCGCGGAAAAGCCGGTCCACCTCTGCGGCCGCTTCGCGGGCCCGCGATCCCATATCCCAGATAACCGCTCCCTGCCCCGGCGCATCGGCGTAGATTTGCCGAAGAATCATGGCCGTGGATGCGATCGGGAGCTTGAGCAGTGCCGCCGCCTCCCGCATGTCCTGGGTGAGTCGGTAATTCCTGCCCACCATGCTGAGCACAATCACCGCCTTGGGGATGCCGTTGCGAATCTTCTGCGACTGGCGTAGTACCTTGGTGGCCGCGTCAATCGCCCGGACCTCCAGCATGCTTGCCTTACAGGGCACAATCGCGGAATCGGCCACGAGGAGCAGGGCCCGGCTCGTCTCCACCAGGCTGCCGGGGCCATCGGCTACGACGTAATCCGTCTCCTGCCGCAAGAGCGGCAGGTCATTGATGATCGTGTCGGCGTCCTTGAGGCAAATGGTCTTAACCTGCGGAACCGCCTCACGAATCCACTGCGATGAGGATTGCTGCGTATCGCAATCGGCGAGCGTTACTCGATGCCCCTGGCGGTGCAGCCAGGCTGCCAGATGCACGGCCACCGTAGACTTCCCCACCCCGCCCTTGGAGTTTGCTATGGCAATAATCATCGTCCAGCGATAGCACGACTTGGCGCCATCCAGCAAGCATTATTTCTGGAGGGCTGGTTTTCATGGCGTCAGGACAGCTTGCTATCCCGCAATCATGGCATCTGTTTATCATGCTGGCATGGTGTCTGTATTTCATTACATCATGGCATCCATCCGTCCTGCTGTCATTAAAGATGGATGTCCATCTGTCCTGAAAGAAAGCACGATGGAAAGATGGACAGCAAGGTAGACGGATTGCTGGATGGATTGATGTCAGGACGGATTTCCCGGGGAAAAGACATCCTAAGCAGTGCTTAGGGGAGATGTCTGACAAACATTATTGCTTGCCAGCATGATTGCATGTGCGAATGCCGATGGGTGTGCGGCTCGTGCAACTGGCTCAAGATTTGAGCATTGGAGTAGGCGTTCGCGGATGCCCTATCGAAGGCGTCCGCGGGTTTTAGCGTTCGTGTCGGCTGGCGGGATCGAGTGCGGCTTGGCGTCTGATGTAGGCCTCAAGCTGGAGGGCGGCGTGCTGGCCGAAAACTTCGGCATAGTCGGCAATGCCGGCCATGAACTGCCAGAGCTTGGGATCTTTAGCATCGGCGGGCGCAATGGCGATGGAATCCAACAGGTCGATAAGCTTCTCGGCGTGCCGCTCGGTGATAGCGCGGACCTCATGGACACCGGGGCGGACGGGCTTGCCGTTCTCCTCCTGGCCGAAATGGCCGGCGGCGATGGCGGAGGGCAGGGGCCTGGGAACCGGCAGGCGGGCGACAATGCGCCGGCTATTGCGACGGGCTTGCGGTTTGGTGGATGTGTCGGCGTGCGCCCTTGGCTCCTTGGGAGCCGGCGAAACTGATGGCGGTGGTGTCTTACGCTCGCTGGCTACCTCGATGCCCCCATGCCAAGCGCGTACTGCCTTGGTAAAGGCCTCTTCGGCGGCTGGACCAAATGCCGAGCCGTAGGTGTCCATCAAGACGGTGAAGGCGTGCTCCAATCGTCCCGCCACGTTAGTGAGACGTTCCTGTAGTTGTTCTCGGCCGGCCGGTGTCTGCGGTGGCCTGCCGGTGGATGGATCGACGCCACGACGGCGCGCGTCGAGCACGGTGTCCAAATCGCGCAGAGTCCTGAGCGCCTCGCGGGCATGTTCCTCGTGGATCGCCCGGATTGCCTGTGGTGTCGTATCTTCATCGGAGATAACCCCGGCTTTGATGGCCCTGGCAGTCGGCCGTGGAAACGTCAGCTTAAAATCCCACGGCAAATACTGAATCAGCGGTGACTGTGCATTCGGCGCCGCGGGGTTATGCGCCACGGAACCGGAAGCGGGCAGGGGCGAAGTCGCGGTGACTGGCCCTCTGCCCGTGGCTGTACTCCATTCAATCTGGAGTTGGCCGGGGTCGTTGCCCCGGCCCCGGTTTCGCCCGATCCGTTTCATTAGCGGCTCATGCTGAGCGCTTGACCGGCAAACTCGCGGGCCAATTCATCGGCGAGCTTGCGACTGTCGGGAGTCGCCTGAATGGTCCAGGCTTTTTCATTGGCGCGGTAAGTGAAGCCGCTGTCCTTGAGTGCGGCCAGCACTTCCTCCGACGGTTTCTCCTTGAACAGGAACACACGCTGTTTGAAGCGGCGGTTCTCGCCCATTTCAAAGCTGGCGGTGGTGACCAGGGCCTTATATGGATCACCCCAGTTTTTACCCTCCTGGTCAGCTTTGCCCTTGCCTTGGCCAAGGACGCCTTTGGGACGAATGACCGGTCCCTCCGGCAAGGTATGACCAATTCCTTCTGGCGTTTCAACGACAGGCACTAGCGGTTCGGCAGCGTCAGCCTGCTGATTTTTCTTGCGTGGCATAAATCCCCCTTGAATTGAAGTTGATGAATTCCGCCGGAAACGTGGCGGAATAGCCATGATGCCACGAAATAGTTGATAAATCGTAAACGCGGGGAAAAAAACGCCGGCGATTGCCGGCGTCATTCAATCCCGCGTTGGGCAGGTGAGGGGCCTATTCCCGCTCACCCCGCTCGCCGCGAATCCAGTCGGCGGCACGCTGGGCTTGGCCGGCGGCGGAAACCACCAGTTTCTTGTCGGATTTCAGTTGCTTGAGCCATCCGGCCAGATAGGCGGCCTGATTGGCGATCACCGTCGGCTGAATCCCGGCATGGGAGCAAAGAAACGCGGCGGACATTTCGGCCACCAGCTCCTCCTTGCCGTAGTCAGCCGAGCCGAACGGCTTGGGGTTAGTGTCCAGCTTCCGATCCAGCCGTGAGCTATGACCGGTCGAGTGGGAAAGCTCATGGAACAGCGTCGAGTAATATTCCTCGACGGATGCAAACCGCGTCCGCTGCGGCATGCGGACGGTGTCCGATGCCGGGCGATAAAACGCCTGCTGCCCGCCGTCATGCTCGATGGCCGGCCCGCCCGCATATCCGGCGGCGATCTGCTCCGCGGCTTCGATCGGCTTGAAGTCGAGCGGCTCAAACTTCACCGCGTCGGGAATCTCCACGCCTTCCATCTGCTCGGCATTGAAGACGTTGTAATAACGCAGGACGGGAATCTTCGCCGGCTGGCCGGTATCCTTGTCGGTTGTCTCGTACTGCTTCCAGAAAACGACCATCGACGATTTCTCACCCTTCTTCACACTGGCGCCCCGTTCCTTCGCCTGATTGAAGGTGAGCCAATAGGACGAGCCATAACCCTTGGCATACGCGGTAAACGCCAGCAGAAACACATTCACGCCCCGATACTGCTTGCCGCTATTGAGATTCTTCGGATGCCCGGCCTTACTGCGGCCCAGGATCGGCGATCGCCAGGGCACCACGCCCGTCTCCAGCATGGCGACAATCTGATCGGTAACGGACTGATAAAGATCGAACGATGACATAACACACACTCCATCCAACAAAGGGACCGAAGGTCTCAAGGGTTGTGGACCAACCACACCCCCGCCTCAGCCTTCATTGGAGGAAAGTCCCGGCAGCGACCGAGGCGCAGCGGTCAAGGTGGAACCGTCGGAGAAGAGGCTCCATGTACGCATGGAGTAGGACCTTGACGGCGAGCAGCGGTCGCTAAACTGTCACTCCAAGTCTGAGCGGGGGATTTCTGCCAAAGGCGTGCGATAGAATGCACGGTGTCTCGGCGACAGCTTCGGTCGGGCGGGAAAGGGTGCGGGGAAGCGCCCCGCAAGGCATCGATTCTTAACGACTTTTTAAGTGATTGGTGGTAACGAGAATAAACGGGTGACTAAACCAGTGACGATGCTAGAGCGCGAAGGCGGGTGCAGACGGAAACACGTATGGGAGTCGATTAGCAGAATGCGGTTAGGTAACGATTCTGGTGGCTTCACGCTCATCGAAATGTCCATCGTGCTGGTCGTCATCGGGCTGATTGTGGGCGGAATATTGGTAGGACGAGATATGATTATCGCTGCAGGGGTACGGGCGCAAGTCACGGAGATCGAAAAATACAACACGGCGGTTAACACGTTTCGTGACAAATTCGGTGCACTGCCTGGCGACATGAACTCGGCAACGGCGGCACAGTTTGGATTTACAACAAGAGCTGGCACACAAGGACAGGGGGACGGTAATGGCGTCATAGAGGGGGAGAATGCAGGAACTTATTGCGAAGTTTGCCAATACAATGGAGAAACCGGCCTGTTCTGGGTTGACCTGAGTTCTGCGAACGGGAAGAATTTGAATCTGATCGATCAAAGTTTTTATACAGCCGTGGGAACCGGAACAGCCGGGGGCAATCCAACCCCTGTTAACCTCTATATGCCCACTGCCGCTATTGGCCAGCAAAACTACGTCTACGTATACAGCACAGGAGGACAAAACTATTTTGGGCTTTCAGGCGTGGCTGCGTCGCATGGTATAAATACTGTTACAGTTGCTCCGGCTCTTACCGTGAGACAAGCTTTTGCTCTCGACAGCAAAGTTGATGACGGGTTGCCGCAATCCGGAAGGGTTCAAGCGATTGCGGTAAATGGCGCTGGTTTGGAGTGGGCGCAGGGCATAAATAACGGTGCTTCGCCTGGGCAATCCGCTTCCCCAACCACCATGACTTGTT
>Ga0302225_10002668_pt1 | contig 10485 bp, 7 predicted proteins | sample II_Palsa_E3_2_FD_193515 | JGI IMG/M metagenome (GOLD analysis project Ga0302225, IMG submission 193515) | Peat permafrost microbial communities from Stordalen Mire near Abisko, Sweden - II_Palsa_E3_2 | ecosystem: Environmental > Terrestrial > Soil > Palsa > Peat permafrost | place: Sweden...
GCATACTTTTTGCAAAGGAGTGCATCGCATCGGCCGGACGTGGTTTGCCGTCAACAATGGCCTGGGATTCAGCGGTGTGATGGTGCGGATGTTCTGCCCGTCGGAAATCGGCGAATTTACTTTGCGATGCGGGACAGAAGACCCGGTGCGTCGCCTTCGGCTTCCGCAGCCGGCTTCGCCGGAAAAGTAAAAGTAGTTGTGGCGATGGGTGCGCAGCGCTTTTGTGTTATGCCGCGGCGGATTCGGCTTCCAATGCCTTTTCGATGCCTCTGAGCCGTCCGCCGGCTTCGACTTGATCGAACTTCACCGCCACCCGTTTGCTGACGCCCTGCTCCTGCATGGTGACGCCGTACAGCACATCGGCGATCTGCATCGTGCGCTTGTGGTGCGTGATGATGATGAACTGGCTGGTCGACAAAAATTCCTGCACGATTTGCCCGAAGCGGACATTGTTCGCTTCATCGAGCGGCGCATCCACTTCGTCGAGAATGCAGAACGGGCTGGGCTTGCTTTTGAAAATGCTCATCAAGAGCGCGATGCAGGTCATCGCTTTTTCGCCGCCGGAAAGTTGGCTGATGCTGACGGGTTTTTTGCCGGGGGGCCGGGCAATAATCTCGATGCCGGCGTCGAGCACATCGAGTTTTTTCATGATTGGCAGCATGGTTTGGCCATCGGGGCCGAGCTCTTTCATCGCTTTGCGGTCTTCGATCTCGGTTTGCAGCATGATGTCGGCATTGCCGCCGCCGAAAAGTTTGCGGAACATTCCCTGGAAATGCTCGCGGACCGTTTCAAAGGTCTGTTGGAAACGCACGCTGCTTTCAAGGTTAATCTCGTTGATAAGCTGCTCGAGCTGCTGGCGGCTGGTGGTTAAATCGGTGATTTGATTGGTCAGGAATTGCTCGCGCTGTTCGAGAGATTCCAGTTCACCGATGGCGTCGAGATTGACGTTGCCGAGGCGTTGGATTTTTTCCCGCAATTGCTTGATCTCGGCGGCGACGGCGTCCCAGTCCATGTCAGCCGGTTGATAACCAGGACCCGCAGAACCATCGGCCTGCACGGCGGAAAATTCGGCGTAACGCGCCGGCAGATCGAGTTGGAATTCTTCCAGAGTGCGCGAGACTAGTGTTTCCAGCCGCACACGCCCTTCGCCGAGCTGCAATTGCAGTTGATGCAATTCCTGTTCGATGCCGCTGTGCGCTTCCTGAAGCGATTCCACTTGCTCACTTAGCGTTTGTACCTGCTGGTTCAAAACGGCCAAGCGTTGTTCCAACGTTTGTGCTTGATCGGCGAGCGATTTTTGCTGCTGTTCCAAACCGCGCTCGCTGGCTTGTGCTTCGGTCAATTCGCGCTGCACCGTGATTTGGCGAGCTAGCAATGATTCGGTGGATGACGTTACTCGTTCGATCTGCTGCACCAGCTCCGCTTGCTGGCTTGTCAATCGTTGGGTGTGCTGCTGGCAAGCCAACTGTTTTTCCTGCACCTGGCCGAGCGCGACACGGGCGGCGGTTAATTCTTCGCCCCAGCGTTTCAAATCCTCAGCGGTGCTCTGCTGCAAAGCCGTCTTTTCGCCGACTTGCTGCTGCAGAGCGGCTTGCTCCTGCTCCATCGCCTGCCGCTGCTGGGTCAATTGCTGCTCCCGGTCGGTCAACTTCTGGACCTGGATGACAAATCCCTGCAATTCACGTTCGAGCACCGGCTGCTCACGGCGAAGGGCGGCGGAGCGATCCTGGTTCTGATCTATGCTGCTGGATAGCTGCACCTTTTGGGTGTTCGATTGATAGATGGTGTTTCGCAGTGAATTGATGTTTTCTTCCATCGCCTTGGCTTGCTCATTGCCGTGGCTCAGTTGCTCGCTCAGGCGGCTGATGCGCTGGTCGATATCGGTCAGTTGCAGCACCAGTGCTTCCAATTCGGATCGGCGAGAAAGTAACCCCATCGCCGCCGTGAGCGGGCCGGCACGCAGCGTTCCGTCGGCTTCGATGACTTCGCCGTTATTGGTCACAAACCGCCAGCCGCGCGGAGCCGATTGGTACAGTTCACGGGCATCGGCCAGCGAATCGACGAGGACCGTGCGGGCCAGCAGATGTTCGGCGATTGCTTGATGCTCCGGGGCGAAGCGGACGAGGTCGATGGCCAGCCGGACTGGTTGGGTGCGCTGATTCCAGTCATAGGGATCGGCCGACTGCGCTGCCAATTCATCGGCGCACAGTACATTCACTCGGCCTTCCAAATCGGCCAGTGAATCACGGGCTGCCAAAGCGGAGGCGGTGTCAGCGGTGATGAGCCATTGATCGCGGCCGTCCAGGGCGGCTTCGATCACGTGAGCATGTTCGACATCGACACGCAGCGCATCGGCGACGAGGCCGTGAATGAACGGGAATTTTTCCGCCCGCTGCCGCAGAATGCTTTTGACGCCTTCGCTGACGCCTTCCCGTTTGGCTTCTAAATCTTCAAGCAGCTTTTGGCGGGAAAGCAGGCCGCTGCGATGCTCCTTGGCCGCACCAAGTTGTTCGGCAAGCTGTGCGATTTGCTTGCCAAGATGCACGGCGTCTTGCCGCTGGCCTTCCATTTGGCTTTGCAGATCGGCGATGTGCGCAACCACGGCATCCAGCTTGGCCTGCAAATCGGACCGCTGGGCGTCGAGCTGCTCGATTTCGCCGATGACAACTTGGCGGCGCTCGGTTAGCCGCGCTTGCTGAGCGGCGATATTTTTCCGCTCGATCTCGATGGAACTGATGGCGTTGTTCGTTTGCGCAAGCCGGCGCATCAGATCGAGAATCGCCGATTTGTGCTGCTCGACTTCACGATTCAGATTATTCAGAGCTAGCTGACCGTCGCGGAAAGCCTGTTGCTGCTCATCGATGTGCTTGCGCTGCGATTCGAGTTCACCGGTCAGCCGGGTAAGCAGGCCGGTTTCTTCTTCCAATGCCGTGGCCACTTCCCGCGACTTTTGCTCCAGGGCATCGGAATCCTCGGCAAATTGCGCCAATTGATCGGCAATCTGCTGCAACTGCTCGGCGGCATAATGCTGCCGTTGCTGAGCCGCTTGCACCGCGGCACGGGCTTGCACCAGCTGAAATTCGATGCGCTGGCGATGCTCGGTGACGGCCTGCAAATCTTCCCGCCGAGCGGCCAATTCGCTGCTGCCGTGGGTCAGGTTTCCATTGGCATCGTCGAGACGGAATTGGGCATCAGCGCGCTGGGTGTCCAATTCTGTCAATTGCGTTTGATGCTGGTGATATTCCTGCAGGGCGTAAGTGAGCCGCAGCTCGCTGAGCCGACTGGAATGTTCCTGGTAATTGCGTGCCTTGCCGGCTTGCACTTTCACGCTGCGGAGCTGCTTTTGCACTTCCTCAAAAATGTCGTGCACACGCAGCAGATTCTGCTCGACACGCTCCAGCTTCCGCTGTGATTCCTTTTTCCGCTGCTTGAACTTGGAGATGCCGGCAGCTTCTTCAAAAATGACCCGGCGTTCATCGGGATTGGCTTCCAACAATGCGGCGACGCGGCCCTGTTCGATCACGCTGTACGCATCGACGCCGATGCCGGTGTCCAGAAAAAGCTCGCGGATATCTTTTAAGCGGGAGGTTTGCTGATTGACCTGATATTCGCTGCAACCGTCGCGGAACAAACGCCGGCCGACGAAGACTTCATCGACATCGAGACTCAGATCGCGCTGGCCGTCTACTTTACGGGGATTTTCAAAAACGAGAACCACTTCCGCCATGCCGGCCGGCTTGCGGTTACCGGAGCCGTTGAAAATGACATCAAGCATGGCGTCGCCGCGCAGGCTCTTGGCAGATTGCTCGCCCAGCACCCATTTGAACGCATCCACCACATTGCTTTTGCCGCATCCATTGGGACCGACGATGCCGGTGATCGGCGAGTCGAAGACAAACTCGGTGCGATCGGCAAAGCTCTTAAAACCATGGACGATGAGTTTCTTCAGACGCATGGGTGGTGGTCCTCCGTGACCAAAACGTAAATCCAACAGCGCTATCTATCTAACCATATCAAAACACGCCTCGAAAGTCTCATTGACTTCCTTGGGTACGTGACAGATTCGCGAGCGCTAGGCCAACCGTGGCCCTACCCGCTTACTGCGTGAGTACACTCCGTGCGCGGCTCTTGAACGTCGCCGAAATTGTCACGCACCCGGGCGAGGACGCCCCGGCTCTCCAATTGCCGAACGTGCCGCGCCACAACACCGTCATTGGCGCACCTCTACTGCGGCCGGCTCGCTCCATTTTTTGATGGCGCGATCACCGGATTCGTGGCCGGACGCAAATCGGGAAGACTGGCGCCGATTTCGGAAGTCCTTTCCGTCAGCGGCGCTTGCGGCCGTCCTGAATCCGGCTGGAGCGGCGTCTGCTCCACCTGTTTAGCCAACTGCGGCAACTGTTGCAGCACGAAAGAAGCCGCCACGTCTTTTTTGTCCACCATGGCCTGCAGGATGGTCACCACGTCGCCGTAGGTGAAATGGAATCCATCGTCGCTGGCGCCGCCCAGGCGCGCGACGATTTCACCCACACCACGGCCGGATAATGCCTGCATCGGCCGGCGCTGGGCTTCATCGGTGTAAAAAATCTTCACCATGTTGTTGCTGTTGGTGTCGCTGGAAATGGTCAATCGTGAATTGAACGTACTGAAGACGAGCGGGGTCTGCACGGCAGCGTTGCGTCCGAAGATCGCCACGCGCGGCAGGCCCAAGCGGCTGCAATAAATCAACGGCGGCCCGCTGGAATTCACCATATCCAGCATGAATCCGTTTTCCGGATTCAGCGGCGAATGTATCGGTTTGGAAAAAATGTACTTGCTATCGTGGGTGACCAGCACTTTATACGCTTCGATGCGAACCAGTGATTCATCGCTGTTGAGCAGATTGGATAGCGCCGAATCGACCTGAATGTAGTCGCCAATAGCGCCCAGCGCCTGCACGGCATTGAGCTGGAAGGGATGCCCCGAAGTGGTAGCGATTTGCACCAGCCGATCCTCGCCGTAGGGATCATCCAAAAACGCGGCGGCGCGGGCAGCGGCGAACTGCACCTGCGGACGCGGATCAGTCATCAGCGGTGTGATGTACGGAATCGACAGTTTTCCCAAAGCTTCCCAGGCATAGCTGATGTCCATCAACGGAGCATCGGGCTTCGCCGCTTCTTCGGCCAATTGCTTAGCCTTGAGCGCTCCGAAAGCCGGGTTGCTGTTCATGTACAAATGGGTCACCAGACCCACGAAATGCTCCCAATCGCCGTGGTAGCTGCGGGGCACGAAAATGTGGACAATCCCCTCATCCTGTGCGGCGGCCGCCGGATCGTTAAAAGGCTCAGGCGTCTGAAACCGTTGATTGATGCGCTGCTCAATGGCCCGGGAGGTAGCCCAGGACGGCGTGCGCAGCATGAGGTGTATCGGTCGGTCGGTCAAGACCCGGGCGCCGTGGGGAATCAGGCCGCTGCGCAATCCATCGCGCATGGAAGCGTTGAGATCAGTGCTGTCGGTGGCGGCGTAAGCGGGATTGACGAAAACATTTCCCTGGGCTTTGGCATACACATTGACCGCTCCGACCGGATCGGCGTAGCCATTGATGCGCAACTCAGTGCGATAGAGCATGCCGTTGGACAGGCTGGTGGTGTTGTTGCCCGGCATGCACTGAACGACGGCATCGATGTAATCGTCTTTGCGTGCTCCCGGTGGAATGTATGCCGCCACCGCCACCACCGCGCAGCGCGGATCGGAAAGCATTTGATCCGGGGTGATCTTATCATCGCCCATCAGGTGCGAGCCGACATAATGCACCTGCATCTGCTTGATCATCCATTGGCGTATCAGGCTGGGGCAGGTGCAGTCACCCGTGTTGCGCAATCCCACGACCAGGCCCCAACTGCTGACGGGAAAATCGCCGGTGTTGCCGGCGACGGTCAAATCCTTGATCGTCCCCCGCAAGAAAACGGGCAGCTTCGGGTCATTGGGAATGGAGCGGTACTTGGGGGCTGGCGTGGGTGCCTTGGTTTGATACTTCTCGCAGCCGGCCAGGGCGCCAAAAAGCAAAGCGACGACGGCCAATCCCGCCAGGCAATCCCGCCGGGGCCTCGATGAGACATTCGCTGGGCAACGGGTGAATGAATCCATGGTGTTTATCTCCGCATGTTATCGGACGATCGACCAATCCGGCATGAGCACATCGGGGATACGGCCAATCATAAACGATTTACTGCGCGCCCGGGTGGCCGGCGGCCTTGGAGGGAACGGATTTCGACGACCGCCGACGGCGAGGGTGCTCTTGGGGGTGCTCCGCCGCATCGCCATTTTTGCCTGCCGGCTGCGCGCTAGACGGCTCGGTCTTTTTTCCGTCGCCGGCCGCATCCAAAAACAATCGCCCCTGCCCCGGCACATCATAATGCTGGGCATCCAGCACCGCCCGCGCTTCCCGCACCAATTCGTCCAATGTCTTGAACTGGCGGTAAACGCTGGCAAAACGGACATACGCCACCTGATCCAGCCGCCGCAGCCTTTCGGTAACCGCCGCTCCGATGGCGCTGCTGATCGCTTCCTTGTCGTGGCTGCGGAAAATCTCTTCCTCCACTTCATCCACCACGCGCTGCAAATCCTCGGTCTGCACAGGCCGCTTGTAGCAAGCCCGCTCCAAGCCGCTGAGAATTTTATTGCGATCCCACGGCACTCGGCTGCCATCCTTCTTCACCACGGTAAGACGCACCTGCTCTTCAATGCGTTCGTAGGTGGTGAATCTTTTTTTGCACGCCAGACATTCCCGCCGCCGGCGAATCGATCGCCCACCATCGCAGGTGCGCGAATCAATCACCTTCAGGCTGTCTTTGTCCGCATCGCAAAATGGGCAGTGCATGGATGCTTGGATTTTACCGTTTTTTGGCGGAAACGCAAAATATAGAGGTTGGAGATCAGAGGTTGGAGGTCAGGAAATGCCAGAGGACGCCGACTGCGCCGCCTCGTGGAACCTCCCCAACTCCTAACCTCTGACCTCTAACCTCCAACCTCTCCTCGGCTGGACAGCATGGCCGATGGCAATTACCCTGCGCGGCATGGCGAAAATGCCATCGCTGGAGCCCCCGCAAGCCCTCGCCAAGTCTTATCTGGTTCAAAAGTTCGCGCGCCTTGCCGCCGGGTCGATCCACGTCATCGGCTACAGCGTAGCGGGCGAGGAAACCGTCGTGCAGGTGCCGGAACTGGATGTCTGCTTCGACATCGGCCGGGCCCCGTTTTTTGCGCTAACCAGCAATATTGTCTGCATCAGCCACGGTCACATGGACCACGTGGCGGGGATCGCCTATTACTTGTCACAACGGCATTTCCAGGGGATGAAGCCGGGGACGGTGCTGGTTCCGGCGGAGATCGCCAAATTCGTCGATGAAATGCTCAAATGCTGGCGAAATATCGAGCGGCAAAAGACGCCGTACACGATTGTGCCGATGGAACCGGGATCGGTGCATGAAGTGCGGCGGGATTTTGTCATCCGGGCTATGGAAACGCACCATGCTGGCGCGAGTCTGGGGTATTCGCTGATCAGCGTGCGGGAAAAGTTAAAGCCGGAATATCTGGGCACCCCGGGTCGGGAATTGGCGGCGATGCGGCAACGGGGCATCGAAATCCAATATCGCTTGGAAGTGCCGCTGGTGACTTATCTGGGCGATACCGCGGTCGGGCCGGTTTTTAAGCATCCGGATGTCGTGAATGCTGAACTGCTGTTGACCGAATGCACCTTTTTCGACAAGGATCACAAGCAGCGGGCCAAAGCCGGGCGGCATTTGCACGTGGATCAATTCGCGGAGATTCTGCCGACCCTGCAGAACAAGCACATTATTCTCCTGCACGTCTCCCGGCGGAGTAGTATCCGCAGGGCCAAGACGATTCTAAAGAAAAAAGTTGGTGAGGAATTGGCAGCGAAGGTACAGTTTCTGATGGATTTCGACGACAGCGTGGATGCCGGGGATATCGAGCAGGTCAGTCCGCCGACGGAAGATTCTGCTGAATAGCCGATAAGGGATTTCCCGTGCCGATGTGTGGGGATTCGCCCCTTTTCGCCATCGGCAATGCGGGTTATGCTTTTTTGCGGCGCATGGATTAAATGGCGGTCTGAACAATCTGGAACACACCTTGCACAGTCTGGCGTGTCTAGGTGACAGGAAACATCACAAGCCTTATTACGGAGTCAAAGCTCATGGTTAAGCCTTATCGTCGCGCAGTCATCGTTGCAGGCAGTGTCATATTGTCCACCTTGGCAATGGCCTTGGGTGGATGCACTGTGGAAGTTGCGCCGGCCCACGAACGTGTTTATGCTCCGCCTCCGCCGGCGTACCAACCGCCGCCACCGGTGGCAGTGGCTCCGCCGCCTCCTCCGGCTTACGAGCCGCCGCCGCCTGATGTGGTCACGACCTATCAAGCCGATTTGAGTCCGTACGGTGGTTGGGTAACCGTCGGCACGTATGGCCAGTGCTGGAGACCTAACGGGATCGCGGCCGATTGGCAGCCCTACACAGTTGGCCATTGGGTCGACACCGATCAAGGTTGGGCATGGGTTTCCGATCCAGCCGAAGCGAACTGGGGTTTTGTCACGTATCACTACGGCCGCTGGTATCAGGATCCCTCTAACGGGTGGGTTTGGGTTCCCGGCACGACCTGGGCCCCGGCATGGGTGGCCTGGCGATCAGGCGGTGGTTACTGCGGATGGGCCGCCCTGCCGCCACAGTGCGGGTTTGGGGTGAGCATTTCCATCGGCGTGGTCGACCGGTATGTGCCCCGGGATCACTACATGTTCGTCGACGAGCACTACATGGGTCAGACTGTCATCTTCGATCACGTCGTTCGCAACAACGTGACCATTATCAATCGCACCACCAACATCACGAATATCACCGTGGTGAACAACCGCGTGGTCAATCGAGGCGTCTCGGTTGCCGAGGTGGAGCGCGTTAGCGGCCGCAAGGTTGAACGGGTGCAGATGACGACGGTGACGTCCGCCGATGAAGCAAGGCGTTTGCGCGCCGAGGGCAAACCAGTGGCGTATCAGCCGGAAAACATCCAAAAGGCCGATATGGCGTATCGCCAGCGCGTGGAAACTCGAACCACCGCTGCCCAGGATGCCGAGCGCACCCGCGCCCAGCGTCGTACCCAGCAATCGCAGCAGGCGACCGAAGCCGAGAAGCAACGGGATGCGGAACGGGCCAAGGAATCGGCTCAATCCACGGAAGCGGAAAAGCAACGTGCTGCGGATCGGTCTAAGGCTACCGCACAATCCACCGAGGCGGAAAAGCAGCGGGCTGCCGATCGTGAAAAGGCCGCCGCTCAGACGGATCAAGCCGCCAAGGGCCGGGCGAACACCAAAGAGCAACAGGCCGCAGCGGATAAGCAAGCCGCGCATGACCGGGCCGTGGCTCGGGAAAAGGCTGCTGCCGGGGATAAGGCCGCTCCCGACGACAAGGCTAAACCCGACGATAAAGAGAAAAAAGAGCCGGACAATTCGCAAAAATGACAGTGAATTGATCGTATTGAGCTGTGAGAGAAGGAGCCGCGCAATCGGCTCCTTCTTTTTTTCGGCTAATACCCGCCAAATCCCGACAGCAACGCTGCCGCCAAGTATTGTGATTTGTTTTTGTACCCGCGGAAAACTATAATTTTGCCATGTCCATCACCGCGACACCGAGCCCGGATTTGCGGACACGTGTTCAAGGCGTGCTCGATTTGATGCGGCCCGCTGTCCAAGCCGACGGGGGCGATGTCGAGTTGGTTGATGTCTCACCCGATGGCATAGTTCACATTCGCTTTCACGGCGCCTGCCACGGCTGCCCCAGCAGCAGCATGACCCTGCAAATGGGCATCGAACGCCACCTGCGGGAAAAGATTCCGGAAATTACGCAGGTGTCTGCAGTGAATTGAGTCATTTTGCGATTTTGCATTTTCTCTGGCGGCGTTTGATATGGCCCATAAGCACAACCTGGAATACGAAGGAGCGAAGCCCCGCGATCACGAGCATCCTCGCCATCATTTCTGGAAGCAGCCGCACAAAAGCCCACTGGTTTGGATCACCGTGCTGATCATGTTGGCGCTGATTTTTGTGTACGTGTTTACAGATAGCCTGTCGCTTCGACCCGGAAGGCGTACGGCCGTTCAACCAACCCCAGCGGCACCGTAGCCTCCGTCGAATTAAGCTTTCAAGCCACGCTCGCCGCCTGTGCAACTTCGCCTGGCAGACGATAAAGATGCTTGTATTGCTCGAACCACTCAGCGAAGCGTCGCAATCCCTCGGCTAAAGTTGTTTTCGGCCAATACCCCAGTTCCGCTTTGGAGCGCGTGAGATCGGCATAGGTGCGTTCGACATCGCCCGGTTGCGGCGGCTTGCGTTGGATGATCGCTTTTTTCCCAAGCGCTTTTTCCAATCCCTCGATCAGGGCGTTCAGGGTGACCGGATCATTGCCACCGAGGTTAAAGATGCGGTAGCGATCGCACTTTGCCAGG
>Ga0302225_10002675_pt1 | contig 10471 bp, 10 predicted proteins | sample II_Palsa_E3_2_FD_193515 | JGI IMG/M metagenome (GOLD analysis project Ga0302225, IMG submission 193515) | Peat permafrost microbial communities from Stordalen Mire near Abisko, Sweden - II_Palsa_E3_2 | ecosystem: Environmental > Terrestrial > Soil > Palsa > Peat permafrost | place: Sweden...
CCACGTAACCCCACAAATCACTTCCTTACCGGCAATAACGCACCCTCGAGATCATCGCGGGGCGCGCCCCGGCTGCCGGAGAACGCCGGCCGGGCCGGACGGTTTTGCTAAGCTGCCGTACACCTGCGGTCGGCGGACTCTCCTTCCACTGACCCGTTCCGATCTGGAGGATTCCTCGCTGTGAAGAAGCTAATCGTCCTCGCCGCGCTCGGGCTTGGCGCATTCGCCGTGTGGCGTAAGGTCCAGTCTGACCGCGCCGAACTCGACCTGTGGACCGAAGCTACAGCGGCCGACGAGGACTTATCCGCGGCCGGGGGCCGTCTGGCAGAGTCAGAGCCGGGAAGTCGGGGGAAATCCGATCCGGCACGAGGAGGCGGGCCGGTGAGCGACACCTTGGGCCTATCGCTGGTGTGCTGTGACGTGCTCGGGGCGGCTGCGGTCGACGGCAACGTGCTGGAGCGGGCGTTCGCGGAAGCGATCGCCACCCAGGGCATGGTCACCGGCACCGCGGCTTACACCAGGTCGATGGTTCAGTTCGACCGGACCCGCGGCTGGGCGCCCGCCGACGTTATGCGGAGCCTGTTCCCGGAGGATGAGATCCGGGCCCAGGCCGCGAGTCTTTCCTTCGAGCGGTCATTCCAGGCGGCCGTGGACCGGTTCGGCGTGCTGCCGTTGCCCGGAGCGAACGAGGCCCTGGCCAAGCTCACCGCGGCCGGCCTCAAGGTGTGCCTGCTGTCTTCGCTGTCCCGGCCCGCGCTCAGCGTCATCATGGAACGCCTCGACTGGTGGCAGCGTACCGACCTGATCCTGTGCGAGGACGACGTGACCAGGGCTTTTCCCTGGCCGGACCTCATTCTCACCGCGCTGCTTCGGCTCGGCGCCGGTGATGTGCGGGACGTAGCCGTGGTTACCGCCAGCGAAAGTGGCGTCCTGGCCGCCAGGCGGGCCGGGGCCGGGCTTGTCGTCGGCGTGCTCAGCGACGTCGACGGCGTGAACAGACTCGGCCGGGCCGGGGCGACGCACCTGCTCGCGGACATCGGTGAACTGCCTGATCTGCTCTCACAGGCCGGGATCGCGCCCCTCGGACCTCAGCCCGGCGAGTGAGGAAACCTCGCGTAGCCCATGGCAGACTTGAAGCATGCCCGAGCTGCCGGAAGTGGAGTCGCTGGCCGCGTTCCTGCGCGGTCACGCGGTCGGTCATGCCGTCACGCGGGCTGACGCGGCCTCGTTCTCGGTGCTGAAGACATTCGACCCGCCGCTGGCCAGCCTGAGCGGCCAGGTGATCACCGATGTCGGCAGGCACGGCAAGGTTCTCGACCTCGCCACCGACCAGGGCTTGCACCTGATCATGCACCTGGCCCGGGCAGGCTGGCTGCGCTGGCGGGACGAACAGCCGACCGCGCCGCCGAAGCCAGGCAAGAGCCCGCTGGCCTTCCGGCTGACGCTCGACGACGGTTCCGGATTCGACCTCACCGAGGCGGGCACGCGCAAGCGCCTTGCGGTTTACCTGGTCCGCGATCCGGCCGAAGTGCCCGGAGTCGCCTCGCTGGGGCCCGACCCGATGGCCGCGGACTTCACCGCGGACACGCTCGCGGGCCTGCTGGCCGGGCGCCGGACACAGGTCAAGGGCGTGCTCCGCGATCAGCGGATCATCGCCGGCATCGGCAACGCTTACTCCGACGAGGTGTTGCACGCGGCCAAGATGTCACCGTTCAAGATCGCGGCCAGCATGACACCACAGGAGGTGGCCATCCTTTACGACGCGATCAAGACAACGCTGGCCGAAGCCGTAGAACGTTCGGCGGGCCTAGCCGCCGCCGACCTTAAGGGCGAGAAGAAGAGCGGGCTGCGGGTGCACGGCAAGGCAGGCGAGGCCTGCACGGTCTGCGGCGACACCATCAGGGAGGTCTCGTTCGCCGATTCCGCGCTCCAGTACTGCCCGACCTGCCAGACCGGCGGCAAGCCCCTCGCCGACCGTCGCCTGTCCCGCCTGCTCAAATAGATGCCTTATCCCGAACGGGCCGTGGTGCCTGCCCTCATCGCAGTGCGAGTTCGCAGCGGGTACCCTTGGCGGGAGACATCTCGGGGCTATAGCTCAGCTGGAAGAGCACTTGCTTTGCAAGCAAGGGGTCAGGGGTTCGAGCCCCCTTAGCTCCACAGGTCAGAGGCATAATTTGGCTCCAGGCCGTGTCGCCGGGAGCCACTCCGGGAGCCAAGATATTATCCTGAGGGCATGGGTAGACGCGGTTTTGGCGATGATGCCATCTACTTTGACCACTCCGGCGACTGCCGCGATGCGCGGCTTCACAAGGGGTGCCCCGGACGGTGGCGCGGCGCGGTGTCGCTTGGCTACGGCCCCGAACGCAAGCGGATCCGCCGCAAGGTGTCCGGTCAGACCAAGCAGGACGTGAAGGAAAAGCTGGGGAAGCTGCACAGCGACCTGATGCCGGCGTTCGGGCGCCGACCGGCCGGTACACCGCGGCCCAGGCCGTAGAGGACTGGCTGCGCGAGGGTCTGGACGGCCGTTCGGAGAAGACGGTCACGCTATACCGGCAGGTCCTGCAGCCCGTCGTTGATCGCATCGGCAAGGTGGCGTTGCGGGAGCTGACCGCGCAGGATGTCCGCCGGGTGCTGGCGGAAGTGGCGGGGACGCGCTCCAGCCGGACGGTGGGCATGGCGCACAACTCGCTGCTGCGCGCGATCCGGCATGCGGAGGCCAACGATTACGTCCGGCGCAACGTCGCGGCGCTGGTGAAGCCGCCAACCGGACAGACAGGTCGGCCGTCCCGATCGCTCACCCTCGAGCAGGCCGCTTCGCTGCTAGCTACCGCCGACACATCGCCGCTGGGCGCCTATGTCGTACTGTGCCTGCCGACCGGGGTCCGGACAGAGGAAGCCAGGGCACTCACCTGGGATCACGTCGACCTTGACGGAAATGCCGCGGCAGACTCGCCGGTCCCGCCTCACGTCGCGGTCTGGCGCTCCGTGCGCGCCCATGGCGACACCAAAACCCAGCTGTCCCGGCGTACGTTGCAGCTCTCAGAGCGTGTGGTCAGCTCGCTGCGGGAGCATCAGGTCCGGCAGGCCGAACAACGGCTGCTGGCGGGTGACGTGTGGCAAGATCGCGGGCTCGTGTTCTGTACGTCGATCGGATCGCCGCTCGACGCGGCGAATGTGCGCCGGGCGTTCAGGAAGATCACGAAAGCGGCCGGACTTGGCGGGCAATGGGCTCCCCGGGAGCTGAGGACCTCGTTCGTCAGCCTCATGTCCAACTCCGGCGTCCCCGTGGAGGAGATCGCCGCCTGGCCGGGCACTCCAGCTCCCGCACCACGGAGGTCGTGTACCGCCGCGAACTGCGCCCAGTGATCACCACCGGCGCCGAGGTCATGGACAAAATCTTTTCGAGCTAGCTGATCCCTAAGCTCCTCGATGCAGGAGGTGCCTTCGACGGTGCGGGGGAAGAAAACCGCGACGCCGCGGTCGCCGCGACGCTGCTCGCAGCCGAGGACGAGCCTGCCGAGGTTTACGGCGACTCCGCCTACGGCACCGGGGACCTGCGCGCGGCGATGAAACAGGCCGGGCACACGGCGGTCATCAAGCCCAGGCCGCTCAAGCGGCAGTCGAGGGCGGCTTCACCCTGGATGACTTCAGCGCCGATGCAGGTGCCGGGACCGTGACCTGCCCGGCCGGGACTCTACTATCGAAATATTGAGCGAAGCAACATCATGTCCAGGGAGACAACACTTACAGTAAGGTGCTAGCTACTGCTCTCGATCTCCCGTTCGAGATGCTCAGGGAAGCGGCTGACTACACACGTTCGTGTAATCCGATCCGGAATCTGCGCTCAACTCTGGTTGCCGACTCGGCCCCGGAGATAGTCGAGATGTGGGAGCTGTACTCATCTGGTCTATCTCTTGAAACGGTCGGTGAGAAATTTGACGTCAATGGAACACTCATCGCTATCCGGCTACGTGCTGACGGGCATGAGGTCCGGCCCAGTAACACACCGAAGATGGTAAAACACGGCACCGAAGGTTGGTTACAATCAACATCGAAAGCGCAATGATCTACCGTGCAACGAGTTCAGGCGGGCACACGCCGACGCGGAACGAGAACGAGCACGAGACAAGGGTGTGCAGCCCTGGAAGCCAGCCGAGCACGGAACCCTGAGCGGCTATAATCGTCACATACGTGAGCGTTCCGGTGAGTGGTCCATGCCTGCGTATGAACTCTGCACCGAGGAAAGGCGAGTAGACAAGCTCAAGCGAGCACGAGCCAAGGGCAGGCAATCCAAGAAACGATCTGAACATGGAACGACTGGCGGGTATGACCGGCATGGGAGCGAGCGTTCCGGTGAGTGGTCAATACCCGCTTGTGAATCTTTGCGCTGAGGACAGCCGAGCATACAAGCGCAAGCGTACGGGTGGCAAGATCAGGGTACGGTCAAACACGGAACTAATGGCGGCTACGTCAGACATGCTGACAAAAGGAATAAACACATCAAAGAGTGGCCGATGAAGCCGTGCGACTTTGCCGAGACGCTCACAATGCCTACAATCGAGAGAAGTATGTGAGCAGGGCAGCATGACATTTGCGTCTAGGGAGGGCGAACTTCTGAGGCACCTTCTCGCCCGTCGTCGCCTTTATTTCGGGTGGTCTCAGAACTACGCAGCGGCGATGATCGGCATCAACTGGATAACAAACAAGAAGGCTTGTGATGTAGATCACGTTCCTAATATATCGGGGATTCGGGTTGCTCGGTGACGTCGAGGAAGAGAAGCATTTGGGGATCTGAAATCGGGGAGGCACCATGACACCACGTATCTTGGCCGGGCTAGCCGGGCTCGCTCTGGCTACGGCATTGGCCGCCTGCGGTGCTGCGAGTGCGCCCGCTGTCGCTACCAAGCCCGCCGCCGTCCGGACTGCAGCCAAGTCCAAGGCCGCCCCGGCCGCCACCAAGGCTGCCGTCAAGCCTGCTGCTCCCAGCGAGTGGAAGCTCAAGTGGCAGGCCGACTTCAACGAGGCAGCACCGCTGGGGTCTTTCTCGGGTTGCAATGGCTCGTACAACCTGCTGCCGGGCGCGACCTGCACGGGCCTGCCAGCGGACCTGCAGTCACAGTGGTGGGCTTACCCGACCGGCTGGCCGGATTCCAGTACCAACGCGGACAAGCCGGTCCACGGGTATTACAGTCCTGGAACTGTCGTCTCCATCAGCGGCGGCGAGATGCACGTCCGGATGTACCGTACGACCGGGTTTATCCACTCGGCAGCTGTACTTCCCAAGGCCGCGATCGGGATGACGTACGGGAAGTACGTCGAGACATTCGAGGTGTCCGCAGACTCGGACGACGGTTACCGGAGTTCAGATCTGCTGTGGCCGACCGACAACCTTCCGTCTGTCGGTGATGAGATAGATTTCCCGGAGGGTGAATGGGACTCTCAGTTCTGCGCTCACGTCCATAGCCTGCTTGAGAATGACGGCCGGGATGTTGCTAACTTCTGCCCGGACGTCGGGTACTCTGACTGGAACGCCACGGTGATCGAGTGGGCACCGGGCAGCCTTAAGTTTTACCTGAATGGCACGCTGATCGGCTCCCTTACCGGCAAATGGGCTCCTACCACACCGATGTCTTGGATTCTCCAGAACGAGGGTGCGCTGTACGGCCCGGAGGCTGCGGTGAATTCCTCGGCCCAGATGAATATCTCCAGCGTGGCCGTGTACTCTTACCAGGGGCCTTCTTAAGCCACTGTTCAGGCGGATGAAGTGGCGTGCCGGACGTCGCCGGGATCGGGATTGGTCCGGCCATGTTCGGCGGCGGGATGAGCGATAAGCGTCCGGGAACGCATAAAGACGCTCCCGCCTAGGAGCTCTGCCTACTAAGTCACGGCCAGGCCCGTCTAGGACCCGCTTCGGCTAACCCAGCAACCGTCACCTTAGAGGGTAGTGAGGTCTAGATCAACCCGGCCGGTTAGCGGGTCTGTCGCGCCTGTCGCGCTGACCAGCGTCAGGATATGCTCCACGAGCTTGTCTTCGAGGCGCTGAAGGTCGAACCCGCAGCTGCATGTGAATGTCCGGTAACCCGCTGGCCGTCCGGGTGGATACCCCTTTTCACCGGTGCTACCGCAGCCGCCGAAATGCCTGCGAGGTTGGGCCAGAATCCACCGTCGGCCATCGGGAAAAGCCGCATCATGCACAGGAAGTGGAAGCCCTGACGTGCGAACTCTTCCGTATCGCGGTGGTATTCGTCGGTGCAGATGACGCGGACTCCCGGTTTCGGCCGCCGTTTCCCGCTCATGGTGTCCTCCGGTTAGTACTCCGGTACGCCTTTCTCCCACATGGCGGGGCTCACCCCGGGCAACCTATCAGCGCCCGGCCGCCGGAGGCCGGCAAGGCGCTCCGGTTACCGGGCACAGAAGGGGCGCTCCGCCAGCAGGCTGTCCCGACGCTGCCGGTCCGGGTTCCCGGCCCGCTATCGTTCCGGCTAGCTTAAGCCTTACCAGGTCGGTGTCCGCGGTTGCCGAACGGGTCATGCGCCACGCCGGGCGAGTCTTGGGCGCCACGATATCGCCTCGGCGCTGACGATGACCCGCAGGTTCATCCCGTGCTTACGATGCTTGCCGGAGAAGGACCGGTCCGCAGCGACCCGGCCGATGGGGATTAACGTGCGTAGCGCCTATGCTCAACGGCGCCAAGTGTCGTCGCAACACTGCCGTCGTGGCAGACTAGCAGGGTAAGCGAGCTTGAAAGGCCCGAGTCCCGTAGGATTAGTGTTGAGGTCATTGGCGCTGCCTGCGCAGTTTTTTTGGCGACGCCCGGCGGCCCTTTGGCCCCTCTCCTGATCGCAGCGATCACACCGCTTACCACGCGAATGACCGAACTGGTCGCGGCGGAGTGGAGCCGCAAGAGCAATGTGATTGCGGAGACCGCACTCCAGGCTTCCGAATTGGATGATCCCGAGGAGTTTTGTGCAGCATTGTCTGGCGATTCGGATATGATCGCGCTTACTCAAAAGATTCTCTGGGCTGCGTCAGTCTCGGGAAACGACAGCAAGCTCCGGGCCTTCGGGAACCTACTCGGACGAACCGTGGCCAGACACGGGGATAAGATCGATGAGAGGCAAATTCTCGTCAATGCACTGGCTGATCTGGAAGCTCCTCATGTCATCATCCTGGATGTAATCGCAGAATCAGCTCCTGATCAGGCAGCACAGCACGACAGTGACGGGAGAAAGCAAGCTGGATCGCAGCCATTGGGCTGGCTTGCAGGTCAGATCAGCGGCCGAGTTCAGTTGGATTCTGAATTTATCCTCGCGTGTCTAAATACCTTGACTGTTCAGATGCGGCACAGGTGACCCCGCTGGCGGCCAGGCGGTACCCAGAGATGGATGCGGGTGCTGCTCGTGAGATCCGGTCCGCTGGCTGCCGTCTGTGCCCGGGCTTCGGACTAGGTGGCGGTCAGGGCCGGTCGATCTCCAGATGCCGGCTGGCGGCCGCGGCAATGGCGTGGAGGTCTGTCTCGCCTGAGCTGACCACGAGGTCGCGGCGGCGGAGGGCTCCTTCAACGACGCACGCGTCCACGATGTCGTTGGTCGCGGCGGCCGCGGCGAGCGAGCCGACCGCGCGGGCCTGGCTGTCGTCGAGGGCTTCGACGTCGCATCCGGCGAGCAGCCTGGCCAGCAGGGCCTGGCGGCTTCCGCCGCGCCAGGACTGGGCGACGACCGACGCGGGGACGGTAGGCACTTCGCGCCGCGCCAGCAGGGCGCGGTGACGGGCCCACACGCGGCGTTCTGCCCGGTCGGCGGCGATGAGCGCGCCGGTGTCGTAGGTGACGCCCATCACGCGGTCCGGCGCTGGGTGCTGAGACCTGTCCGGCTGGCCCGCTGGCCCGCGGTGGCTGCCCATTGCTCAGCTTCGGAGAGCTCGGCGGGGGTGAATGCCCCGTGGTCGGCCTCGAACTGGCTGACGGCAGCCAGGCCGGCCCGGATGGTGAATTCCTTGCGGGCTGTGTCGGCCAGCCATGCGCTGTAGCTCATCCCCGCCTGCGCGGCAGCGGCGGCTATTTGGGTGTCGAGGTCGGGGGGTATCGAGATCGAGCGCTTCTTCCGTACCACCATAAAAGCTAGAGTAGCACAGCGGTAGGACAGATGTCCTAGGCTAGCGGCCCGATACGGCTCTGCCGGGCGGCGACCTGTGTCTCCGGCGCTGAAGTAGCTCTGCGGGAGTACGCCGCAAATCATCACTGCGGGTGACGCGGCGGCGGTCGGCTGCAGGGCAGACTTGGGAACGTCTCGACTAGAGAGGACCGATTTCCCATGATCGAGGTACGGGGGCTCACGAAACGGTACGGCGCGAAGACCGCCGTCGACAGCCTGACCTTCGGCATCGAGCCGGGTAAGGTCACCGGCTTCCTGGGGCCGAATGGTGCGGGCAAGACCACCACGATGCGCTGCATCCTGGGGCTTGACTACGCCGACGAGGGCACAGTTACCGTGGACGGCAAGTCGTATCCCGGCCTGGCGTACCCGATGCGCGAGGTCGGCGCGCTGATTGACGCGAAGGCCGTGCACGGCGGCCGGTCGGCCCGCAACCACCTGCTCTGCCTGGCCCAGACCAACAGCCTGCCCAAGCGGCGGGTAGGTGAGGTGCTTGAGCTTGTCGGCCTGACGGAGGTGGCGGGTAAGCGATCGAAGGGATTCTCACTCGGCATGAGCCAGCGTCTCGGCATCGCCGCCACGCTGCTTGGCGACCCGAAGGTGCTGATGTTCGACGAGCCGGTCAACGGCCTTGACCCCGAGGGCATCCTGTGGATCAGGAACCTGATGAGGGCCATGGCCGCCGAGGGACGCACGGTCTTCGTCTCCAGCCACCTGATGTCGGAGATGGAGCACACCGCCGATCACCTGATCGTGATCGGCCGGGGCAAGCTGATCGCCGACTGCACGATGCGCGAATTCATCGCCGGGTCCTCCGGTGCCTCCGTGCGGGTGCGCACGCCGTCGGCGGAGGAGTTCGTCCGGGCGATCACCGCCAAGGGCGCGACCGCCGCCACCGACGAGGACGGGTCGATCGAGGTGCGCGGCATGACGACTGAGCAGCTCGGCGACCTGGCCTTCAGCGAGGGCATCCGGCTGCACGAGCTGACCACGGTGCGGGCCTCCCTCGAAGAGGCGTTCATGGAGCTGACCGCCAGCAGCGTGGAATACCGCGCCGACGTGCCCGGCGCTCAGCAACCGAGCACGACGATCGGAAGCGGGGTCTAACGATGGCGACGATAACGACCTCGGACGTGCGGCTGCATACGCTGCCGCCAGCCATCGGGCGGGCCGGGCTGCGGGGCGCGCTCGCCTCGGAGTTCACCAAGCTCCGCTCGGTCCGCTCCACCTACTGGGCCCTGGGCGCACTGCTGATCGTGTCCATCGGCGTCGGCGCGCTGGTCATGGGGGGCGAATCGGGCTCCCTCACGCACAACATTGCCAACAGGGCCGGGTTCGACGGCACCCAGGTGTCGCTGATCCCGTTCTTCGAGATCGGCCAGCTGATCATCGGCGTGCTCGGCGCGCTGACGATTACCTCGGAGTACTCCACCGGGATGATCCGCACCTCGCTGACCGCGATGCCGCGGCGCGGCGTGGTCTACGCCGCGAAGGCGATCGTGTTCACCGGCGTCACGCTCGTCTTCGCGCTGATCACGTCGTTCGTCGCGTTCCTCGTCGGCCAGGCGATGGTGGCCAGCACCCGGGAGGGTGCCTCGCTGTTCGGGAACGTCAAGATCCCGGCGAACGCGATCTTCAGCGGGCCGGGCGGACCGGGCAGCCCGCCCAAGGTGACGTTGCAGGGCATCGACGTGATCAGCGCGTCCACCGTGCTCCGGGCCGTCGTCGGCACCGCGCTGTTCGTCACGCTGGTCGCGTTGATCGCGTTCGGCCTCGGCGCGATCATCAGGCACACGGCGGGTGCGATCGCCACCGTGATCGGCCTCATGTTCATCATCCCGGTCATCATCCAGACGCTGCCGCAGAACTGGCGCCAGGACATCATGCGGTTCTTCCCTGACGCCGCCGGGCGGGTAATCTCCGTCACCGTCCCCGGGGGCGGCGACCCGCACCTGTGGTCGTCCTGGCCCCAGATGATCGTGACGGCCTGCTACGCGGTAGGCCTGCTCGCTATCGGTGCCTACATGTTCAGGAAACGCGACGCTTAATACTGTCTGCGAGATACTGTCTGCCAAGCTGTCGTGAGCACGCCGTACCTGCCCGAGCCGACCGGTCAGTGCCCGGTCGGCACCACGTCCTTGTGGCTGAAAGACACCTCCCGCCCCGATCCCTGGGCCGCGGGGGTGAGCGCGCGAGAGCTGATGGTCTCCCTGTGGTATCCGGCGACGCCGTCGGACGGGCCGCGGGCCCGGTACATGACGCCAGCAGAGTCCGAACTTCAGCTCACCAGCCGGGGCATCACCGGTGTGCCGCCCGGC
>Ga0302225_10002679_pt1 | contig 10464 bp, 12 predicted proteins | sample II_Palsa_E3_2_FD_193515 | JGI IMG/M metagenome (GOLD analysis project Ga0302225, IMG submission 193515) | Peat permafrost microbial communities from Stordalen Mire near Abisko, Sweden - II_Palsa_E3_2 | ecosystem: Environmental > Terrestrial > Soil > Palsa > Peat permafrost | place: Sweden...
ATGCTCGCTCGGCACCATCGTCGGCTCGGCCGCCGCGAGCGGCATCCCGCCTCGCGTGCAAGCGACCCAGGAACTCGCGGTCCTGCTTACCGCCCACGGCGCGCACCGGGCACCCGAAGCCAGAGCCCCGCAGGTCGCGCTCGTGGCCGCTCGCAGGCCGATCACCGGCGAGCAGACCACGCTGCCCGTACTCTCACGCTCAACCGGTCCCGGCGGGATACCGTGGCTGCAGGTGATGCTCCCCGGTCGCCCCGACGGATCGACCGGCTGGATCGTCCAGCAACACACCCGCCCGCTCGTGACACTCTGGCGCATCGTGGTAGACCTCGCGGCCCGTCGGGTGAAGGTCTACCGCGACGGGCACACCGTGAGAACGTTTCAAGCGGTGGTGGGCAAGCCCTCGACACCGACGCCCACCGGCCAGTTCTTCGTCGAGGAGACCGTACAGATGCAGGCCGGCGAGCCCGGCGGCCCATCCGCGCTGGCGCTCAGCGCCCGCTCGAACGTGTTGCGGGAATTCGAAGGCGGCCCGGGCCAGATCGCGATCCACGGACGCAACAACCTCGGAGGCACGCTGGGAACCGCCGCCTCACACGGCTGCATCCGTCTCGCCACCACGAGCATCGACTGGCTGACCACCCGCATCGGCCCGGGAATACCGGTAACGATCGATGCGTAGCCCACCTCCGCAACCACACCGATCGGGGCGGAACCGCCCCGAGTCATTGGAGGTACTTCAGCTTGGTCAGCGAACCGATCCGGCCGCATGGGTCGCACGCAGGCATCTCGTAGGTCCGCACTACCGCTTCGCGTGAACGACCGCCGCGCAACAAGGGGCCTGCGCTATCCAGCAGACCCGCCCACTGCGCAGGAGATCATCGCCGTGATGCGCGACGCCGCACCGATCGCCACGGCGCTCGCCTGCACGGGCTGATCGTGCTCTGGCGTAGCGGGCTACGCATCCACGAAGCGCTCACGCTGAGCGAACGAGACCTTGACCCGCGGCGCGGGTCTCTGCTCGTGCGCAACGGCAAGGGCGGCCGCCGCTGCGAGATCGGCATGGACGCCTGGGGATGGGAGCAACTGCAGCCCTGGCTCACTGCGCGTGTCGAATTGCCGGTCGGGCCGATGGTCTGTGTGATCGACGGCCCGACACGCGGCAGGCCGTGTTCGAGCGCTGCGATACGGAGCGAGCTTCGTCGCCTCGCTGCTCACGCGGGATCCGGCGCCGGTTCGCGCCGCACCAGCTACGCCACGCCCGCGCGGGCGAGCTCGCGCGAGAGGGAGTGCCACCGAACATCATCCAGCGCCAGCTCAGCGAGGAGAGCACTCCGGCTTCAGCCGCCACCGTTGGTGGTGGGAGGGTGGGTGTGAGCGCGGAGTCTTCATGCCCCGCCTCCGGGCCCGGTTCTTCACCGCGCCTCTTATGTTCCTCCAACCCCACCGAGGACTGTTGGGAGGTATGAAGCGTGATCCTTTTCGATAGGTCTGCTAGTCACTATTCACCGTCCCTTTGGATTGTGGTAGGATCCGCGTGCCAAGCTTCACTATCCCTACCCAAAGGTAGGCTCGTGCGTCGTCGAGAGGACCAGTCGCCGGTTGGCTCAGACCAGACGGCTTCAGGGAAGGACCAAACAGCATCCGACAGTGATCAGACGGCTTCGGATCGGGATCAGACGGCTTCGGATGGCGACCAGACGGCCTCCGAAGAGGACCAGATCGCCAGCGATCAGGAATCTGCCGCGGGGGCTGGTCAAGTGGATAGCGGCGCTGCGCGTCGCGACCGCGCAACTCATCTTCGTGATCGGCAGGCTCGCGCTCGCCTAGCGACTGCGACAGTTCGAGACGTCACCGCGGATCGGCGTGCTCAGCTGGCCTCGACACGCGATGGGGTGGCTGAGACGCGGGACGCTAGTGCCGAGACGCAGGGTCGTAGCGCCGAGTCCGCCGAGCTCGGCAAGCAAGAAGAGCAGACTGTCAGAGCTGGGCGCGATCGCAGGCGGGCGGCGGATGATCGCGCCAGCGCAGCGGATGATCGCGCCAGAGCGGCCGAGGAACGTTCTCAGGCCGCACACGATCGCAAACTGGCGGCGAGCGATCGTGATCAGGCCGCAGTTGACCGCGAGGTGTCCGAGGTCGATGAGTTGACACATGTCCGGCGCAGGGGCGCGGGGATCGCGCAGCTGCAGCGGGAGATAGATCGTGCTCGTCGCTCTGGCGAGAATCTCGTCGTCTGTTTCTTGGATGTGGACGGCCTCAAGCTGGTCAACGACAGCAAGGGACATCTGGCCGGAGATGAGCTGCTGCGCGCGGTCGCCGACTCTCTACGGGCCTGCCTGCGCTCCTACGATCTGATCATGCGCTTCGGCGGCGACGAGTTTGTGTGTGCGATGCCAGATGCCGAGATCGACAATATTCGTCAACGCTTCAGCGATGTCTCGAACGCACTGGCCGGCTGTCCCTGCCGCGGCTCGATCACGGTGGGCTTCGCGGAGCTCCGCGAGGGCGATTCGCCCGAGCACCTGATCGGCCGGGCGGATATCGACCTCTTGGCTCGCCGTGAGCCTTCCTGACTCCGTCGAGCAGGATCCGCTGGAGAGAACATCCGGCGCAACCACGCGGGCACGGGCATGGTTCGCCTCACTTGGCGGTTCTCGGGCCGCGCCTATCGCGATACTCATCCTGCTTTGCGCCGTCGCGGCATCATTGCTGGCTGTTAGCGCTTGGACGCACAGCATCTTCGCCTGCGGCCTGCTGCTCGGTGCGCTGAGCATGCTGTTGTTCTTGGCGCTCAACGGCTCACGCCGAAGGGACGTCGTATTGGTGCGCGATAAGACCGATGAACTGCAGCACCAGGCGCTTCACGATGCGCTCACTGGACTGCCCAATCGTGTGTTGGTGATCGACCGCGCAACGCAGATGCTGAGTCGCGCGCAGCGAATCCATGCGCGCGCGGCCGCGTTGTTCATCGATCTCGACGACTTTCAGCAGATCAACGACCGCTTCGGCCATCCCGCCGGCGACGAGTTGCTGCAGACGATCGCCGCTCGGCTGCAAGCGGTGGTGAGGGGTGGTGACACGGTGGGGCGCTTGGCCGGCGATGAGTTCGTCGCACTGGTAGAGCCAGGCTCTTTCGAGATGGCACCGGAGCTCGTCGCCGAGCGCATACTCGAGGTGCTGCGTCAACCGATCACCTTACGGACGCCGAGTCAGAGCACCGTCACGATCACAGCCAGTATGGGTATCGCGACAGCCCAGGGTCTCTCCGCCGAGGCCCTGATGCGCGAGGCCCATGTCGCGCTGTATGAGGCCAAGACATCAGGTCGAGATCGCTACGTACTGTTCCACTCGGCGATGCAAGCGACTCTGCAAAGACGTCTGCTTTTGCAAGCGGATCTCCGCGAGGCGCTCAATAGAGATGAGCTCTTTCTCCTCTATCAGCCCACGATCGACCTTCAAAGTGAGCGCGTCGTCGGCGTCGAGGCCCTAATCCGCTGGCGCCATCCCACACGCGGCGTCATCGCACCGGATACCTTCATCCCGCTCGCCGAGGAGACCGGGCTGATCGTCCCAATCGGCCTCTGGGTACTCACAGAAGCCTGCAAGCAAGCGGCCGTATGGCACGAGGAAACCCGCGCCGTTCAGGTTTCTGTCAACGTCTCCGCACGACAGCTCGACCACGAGAACCTGCTCGAAGATGTCCAAGGCGCCCTCACCGAAAGCAACCTCGAGCCGAGCACTCTGACGCTCGAGATCACAGAGACCGCACTGATGCGCGACGCGAACTCAACCGCCCAGCAGCTGACGAAGCTGAAGGCGCTGGGGGTGCGAATCGCGATCGACGATTTCGGCACTGGATACAGCTCCCTGGCGTATCTGAGCCAGTTCCCAGTGGATGTCCTGAAGATTGACCGCACATTCATCACAGGCCTCTCCGACTCAGCCGAGTCGCGCGCGCTTGTGCACACGCTGATCCAGCTCGGCAAGACACTCGGCCTGGAAACCCTCGCCGAGGGAATCGAGGACCCAGCCCAACTCGAGATCCTCAAGTACGAGCAATGCGACCTCGGACAGGGCTACCTGTTCGCACGCCCGTTGATCCTCGAGGACATCCGGAAGCTACCTCAGGCCGACGGCGCACCAGCAGTCCATGGCTCGCCGTTGATTCGGCAAAACTTATGATGGCCGCTACAACAATACCCCTACTCAGGAGGGGGGATCCCTCATCGGCATGACGGCAAGCCCGCTCCGCGGACGGCAGGGCGTCAGCGGAGCTCTCGCCACCTGCCGTCGACTATGTGCTCGAGTGGTGGCGCGTTGCGGAGCGCGGCGCACTCTACGATTTGAGGCCACGTTGTGGGCGAGCCGCGAGGCTGCTCCCGCCCTAGCGGCTCGACTCCGGCATGCCGCGATCATATTGCGGGCGCTGGGCGCGGCCGCGCGTCGCAGCGGCAGGTGCCGCCGGGACGCGCTACGCCGCTATGAGTGTGTGGCTTCCCACGTCTGCCCGTTCGAGGTGCATTCGAAGGTTTTGCCGCTTTCGTCGACGGCGGTCTCCCGGAGCGTGCCGGCGACTCTTACCTTGCCGCCGCTGCCGGGGCCGTGGAATTGGCCGCTGAATTCATAGGTGACGGCGGCAGTCAGGGCGAACACGGTGGCGCTTTCCGTTTCCTTCGCGGTAAACGAGCCGTCGGATCCGATCGTCGCTTCTTTGATCACGAACGCGAGAACGGTTTCTTTGGCGGGCGTGCAACCGACGACCACGGTGGGGACGCTCACGTTCTGGAGCTTGGTCCCGCCCGAGGTCACTTCGAACGTCACCGGGTAGCCCTGCTGGTCGGTGCCCGAGTAGCTGCCCGCGGCCGGCGGGAAGCTCGCTTCGGTCTGCACCGATTCGCGCGTCAGCGACCAATCCTCACCGTTCGTCGTGCACTCGAATTTCGAGCCGTTTTCGTAGGTGATGTCCTCGCGTAGCGTCCCCGCGACCCGCACCACGCCGGCGGACCCGGTGCCGTGGAACTGCCCGCTGAACATGTACTTGAATTTCGCCGGCAGATGTTTGAGCACGCCTTCCTGTTCGGTCGTGCTCGAGAACGAGCCATCCGGGTTGATGACGACCGACGCCACTTCGAGGTGGTCGACGACTTCTTCACTCGGCGTGCAGCCCATGACCGTCGTGCTGACGCGAACGTTCTGCACGTGCCCGCCACCGGGCGAGACGTAGAACGTCACCGGGTAGCCCTGCTGGTCGGTGCCCGAGTAGCTGCCCGCGGCCGGCGGGAAGCTCGCTTCGGTCTGCACCGATTCGCGCGTCAGCGACCACGCGAGCGTGTTCGTCGTGCACGAATATTCGGTGCCGTTGCTGAAGTTGATGTCCTCGCGGATGCTCCCGCTGGCGCTCGTGCCCGACAGGTGCCCGCTGATCGTGTACTTGAACTTGGCCGGCGTGTGTTCGATCTCGCCTTCCTGTTCCGTCGTGCTGGAGAAGTCGCCTTCGGAGTCGATCGCGATAGAGGCGACTTCGAAGTGATCGTCGAAGCCCTTGCTCGGTGTACAGCCCATCACCGTGGTGCCGACCACGACGTTTTGCACCGCGCTTTGGTCAGGCGAGACGTAGAACGACATCGGGTAGCCCTGCGTGTCGGTGCCCGAGTAGCTCCCCGCCTCTACCCCGGCCGGCGGTGGTGCCGCTTTTTCTTTTTCTTCTTTTTCTTTGGCTTCCCGTTCGGCTTTTTCTTTGGCTTCACGTTCAGCTTTTTCTTTGGTTTCGCGTTCGGCTTTTGCTTTGGCTTCACGTTCGGCTTTTTCTTTGGTTTCCCGTTCGGATTTTTCTTTGGCTTCGCGTTCGGCTTTTTCTTTTCCTTCGAATTTTACCGCACATGCTTTGTAACGACGGTCGATGGCGCGTGCGCGCCCCGCGCGCGTGACACCGGTAACTGCAATAATAAAACTGCCTCGCGGAAGCCCGGTGACTATCACAAGCCGTTTGATATGCGGGTACCTAAGCGTGGCGTGGCGCTTGCCGTTCAGGTAAATAGTCACCTTCGCCCACGGCCCGTGTGGAGTGCTGTTGAACTGGACCGTCAATTTGCCGCCAGCGACGCACGCCTTGTTCGACGGCAAGATGATCAGGGGCGCCAGGGGCGTGGAACTCTGGGTCGCCTGACGGTTCGCTGGGACCGCCGCAGGCGTCCACGAGGCGGTCCCCAGTGCGAACGAGCCTGTAGCCAGCGTGGCGAGCACAAAGAGGCTCGTCGTCAGCGTGCCCAGTCGGACGATGTGCGCTAACGCCCTGCTGCGCCGAAACCTCATCATCAGGATGACCCCCCAAGTAATGCCCCAAGACTGGGCTCCGAGCCGGCTCTACCGAAAAGCGTTTGCGGAACGTACCAGAGATCACAGTCGAGCGCACTACGCGTATGAGCAGCGGCTGGTATGCGGCGGGATCTCGCCGAGTAGCCGTCCGAGTTGTGTGCGGGTCAGGAAGCGTCGTTCGCTGATGGCCCCAGCGTCGTCCGCCGCGGCGCGAGGGCAGGATCAGGGAGCGCGCGAGATCGCTGTCGATGAGTCCCTCGTGGGCGGCCGCGTCGAGGGATCGGCGAAGCGGTGTCAGCGCGTTGCGGATCGAGCGGCCCGAGAGTCGCCCGTGGCGCCCGGGCGATCGGTGAGCCAGCCGATGAAGCCTTACAGCGCTCGCCGGTTGAAGTCGGCGAGCCGTACATCTGCGGGGAAGTAGGACAGGGCGAAGGTCGCAAGCAGCCGGCGGTATTCCTCGCGGGTCTGCTCGCGCACCGAGTCATACCCGCTGCCAGCGTGGCCGGCGACCCACCTCAGCGCGTAGTCGTGCAGGGCCGGCCCGCGCCGCTGCTCGCTGGCTTCGGCGTCGCGCGCGATCAAGCTCGCCTCAGCAGGGCTTTTCAATACGCGCCAGGAGAGATTCGAACTCCCGACCTTCGGTTCCGTAGACCGACGCTCTATCCAGCTGAGCTACTGGCGCAGGGGGACCAGTTTAGTGGCGTGGGGCCCCTGGGGTCCCCAGGGCCATCCCGCATCCATGCCGTCGGGCTCAATCCCGGCCTAGCCGACCGGCATCGAGGTCTTCCAAGTCGACGAGATCGCGTGGACGTCCGGTGGCCAGCTTCATCATGCGAAGGCGTGCAAGCGCGCATATCGCAATCATCACATCCGCTATCTCGACATCGATTGCCGCTGTGGGTGGCTCCCCCATGGATCCCAAACATCACCGTACCCCGACGACATGCGAGCGCTACTCGGAGAGGGATTCACCACACTTACGGTCTGATCCGCGCCGAACACCCTCGTGGGGTACGGCAAGGCCAAACTGGGTCGTGGGACGTTCCACCACCGCTCGCGCCATAGGCTGCTCGCCGTGAGCGGTGCGTTTGACGAGGATGATCCGCCTTCGTCTGCACCAAGCGCATGGAGTACGCCAGTGAGGGCTCCGTCCGATGAACAATGGCTGGCCCCCGCCATTCTGGTCCGCGTTTCTCTTTGTGCTCGCCACCGCCGCCAGCGTCGCGGGGTTCATGCTGGAGGAGTTGGGACCATCGAAAGGGCTACGGATCGCGGCAGGCAGTCTTGTGGTGCTCGTCTTGATGTTGGTGGCGATGTGGTATCTCGGCTACCACGAGGGCCGGAACACCAAAGACGAATGATATGACGGCTCGCCGTGGGCAGTCGAGTCCGCCCGCCCTTGACCGGCCGGCGACCGACTTCAATCGGGAAGCGGCGGCTGAGCTGCGTCGAGATCTTCGAGGTCGACGAGATCACGCGGACGCCCAGCGGCCCGCTTCATCGTCCTCAGATGCTCCAATGCACACACTGGGATCGTCACGCCGGCCAACTCGACATCGACCGCACTAGCGCGAAGCTCGGCGTACGGCGGGACGCCGTCGAGGCCCTGCACCACATCCAAATCGCCGAGCTGCGTGACGATCAGCGTTCGCTCGCCGCCGCGCAGCGTCGCGGCAACGGAACGCTCCGAACCGAGCAGCGATTCGCCCAACTGGACGTGACCACCAAGCTCGACTACAAGCCGGGCGAGCCGGTCCAGGTTCTCCGGCACCGGGTCGGGCACGATGTCGCAGTCCTTCGTTCCGCGTATCACGCCCCACGATCCAAGCGCCAAGCCGCCGATGAGGACGAACCGGATATCCGCCTGCACGAGGCGCGCGAGCAGCTGATCGAACAACGGACTGCTCAACGGGCGCGACGTGCAGCGTCGCGCAACTCGAAAAGCTTGCGGGTCAGCAAGATGGTGTCCCTGAGGTTCACGGCAAGCGGCCGCCGTCCGTCGGCTCGTAGCCGCAGCTTCCGCACCTGCTCGCCCTGCGAGTCCCGTGCGCGTGTTATCGATGTGGGCTCGGTCATCATCCCAACACTACCGACGCCACCACCGGTATGAAGAGGCACAGCCGGCCAGTTCGGCAAATCGCCAAGCAGCCATCTGGCCGGGACGGGGAGGGAGGGACGAAGATCGAACCCGGACCTTGTGCGGAAACGCATTAGCGAGCTGCACGCCAGGCGTTTCCGCGAAGCCGACCGACCTAAGTCCTTCAGCCGCAGCTTGTAGCGGTGCTCAACGCAGCGCAGACGGCAGCAACCTTCTCCGGCGAAAGCACCGTGATGAGCTCGACCAAGTAGCCCTTGGCGACCGTGTCGGTGTGGTCGGCGTTCAGGACGCAATCGCGGGGCATGCCGTCCTCGCGCCCCAGCTCTACCTCCGTCGAGATTCCGCGAATGCGCGTGGTGGCGAGCACCACGAAGACCTGGTTGAGGCTATCGATCGCCTCATCGCGTGTCATCACAAGGGCGGGCCGGCGCCCCCATTCCGGATGCTCTGCCCACCAGACCTCGCCGCGTCTTACCACGGCTTGTGCCCAGCTGCGCGCTCCTCCTCGGCCAATCTCTCCATCGTCTCCCCGAACGCAACCTCATGGACCTTGGAGAGCTCCCCCCACTCGTCGCCGTTGCCGTCGGTGTGCTCGCGCTGTACCGCTCGCAGCGCGATCTCCGCATCGTGCTCGCTCCAACCAGGCGCCTCTTGCAGGAGTTGCTCCTTCGCTGTCATGGCGAGTTCGATGATAGTTCCTGGCGCCACACCACCGATGCGGATTCGAACATTGGGATCAAACCTGGCGAAAACGGGGAGGGAGGGACGAAGATCGAACCCGGACCTTGTGCGGAAGCGCATTAGTGAGCTGCACGCCAGGCGCTTCGGAACTGGCAATCAGTAGTGCATTTTGCCCTCACGGAGGAGGCGATATCGGCCGTCTTCGGCAGGCCAGCCCTTTCGAGACATTGTCTGCGTCCGGGGAGCCTTGCAATCGAGAGGGACTTCCCCACCGGGCTCTTGGCCGCAAAGTCCGACGAGACGACGAGGGTTCATTTTCAAATATTCCAATGAACAGGAGTTCGCCAAGCGCGGAGCGCCTGTCAATGATACAGTCGGATGCAATACTCAGGTGTCCAAAGCCTGGAGTAGAAGCCCCGGGGTCAGGGGGTGTGCGCACACTCCCTGACCCCGGGCAGGCCTATGGGCGTCCCCCTCGTATCCGGTGGAATGCCCATGTCTGGAGACCAAATTCCGTTGGTACGGATCGTCTCGTAGGGCATGGTATCGCATTTTTTGATAATCAGATTCCTCTAGTCTGAAATTTTGGCGACGCCCGTAGGGGGCTGCCAAAGCACACGGACACGATTGCATGCCCATCGGGCGAAGACTATTGTATTCAAATGGAGTTTAGCCGAGCAGCTCAGCAACTGGCACGCTAGAGTGGACCCGCTTTGACGGACACGCTGATCTGGCCCCGATGGCCGCTCCATGCGGTTTTAAGCACACATCCAAGTGTGCCTTCATCCAAGCCCGTCGTCGCGCCGTCCGCTCGGCGGACGTGGCCGACGCGATCATCGGCTTTCATGCACAGCAGGCCGAGAAGCTGATCAAGGCGGCGCTGGCCACCCACGGCGTGGCATTCATGAAGAGCCACGCGCTGAGCTACCTCGTCGGCTTGGTCGAGGAACACGACATAGACGCACCTCCAGAGCTTTCAGAGGCAGACGTGCTCTCGCCGTGGGCAGTCGAGTTTCGCTACGAGGGTGAGGAGCCCCCTACTTTTGACCGGCTGGCGGCCCTCGCGCTCGTCGAAAAGCTGCGGACCTAGGCCGAATGTCAGATCGAGGCCGCAGAGCAACCAACAAGACCCCCAGCAGCAACCAGACGAAGACCGACCGAAGTAGCCCACGGTACACCTCAGGCCCAATTGATCAGGCCTCGATCCGGCGAAAACGGGGCGGGGAGGAACGAAGATCGAATCCCGAACCCCGCTGCGATCAAAGGCCGGCCACCGTGCTCCCGTCAGGATACTGCTGGTGCTGGCCGAGGCCCCCGTAGTCGATGCCGATATCCAGGCAGGGGGACGGGATCGGTATCGATCCAGTCCG
>Ga0302225_10002681_pt1 | contig 10459 bp, 10 predicted proteins | sample II_Palsa_E3_2_FD_193515 | JGI IMG/M metagenome (GOLD analysis project Ga0302225, IMG submission 193515) | Peat permafrost microbial communities from Stordalen Mire near Abisko, Sweden - II_Palsa_E3_2 | ecosystem: Environmental > Terrestrial > Soil > Palsa > Peat permafrost | place: Sweden...
AAGCAGCTGGGAGAAGACGGCCTGCGCGGTCACCCGGTTCCTGCGGCCTGATCTCCGGCCGGCATTGGTGTGACGGCCCACGGAATTGCCGTGCGCCCGGCTCATGGCGGCCGTTTCGCGGGCCAGCGGCGGATCGTCGTAGGCCATCTCGACGGGCATCACGGGAGCGGGCTGCGGCACGGCCGGCCGGGCGCTGGTGATGGCGAGCCGCGGCGGGATGCCCCGCCCGTTGACCGGCGCGTTGACCGGCGCTGGCTGGCCCCACCGGACCAGATCCCCGGGCGCGGGCGAGCCGTGCCAGGCCGCCGCTGCGTCCGAGGTCGGCTGATGGTTGTTCGTGGGGCGCAGCACTTCGTTCGGTTCCCAGTCCCCGGCCGGGTCGCTGCCGGACCCGAGGGGCGCACGCGCGTGGCTACCCGGACGTGAATTCCACGCCGCAGGCGATGCGGGGGCGGCGCGACTGGGTGCCTCCCATTCGCCTGCGGTGACCGGGTTCCAGGAGAGCGTGTCCTGGTCCTGCGGATCCCACCGGCTGGGCTCCCGCCAGCTGCCCGGCTGGACCCCGCTGCGGTCCCAGTCCATTGAGCCGTGACCGTTCCGCGCGTCCTGGGCCGCGGCGTCGGCCGCGTCCCGGCCGCTCCAATCCCCGGTGTCGTGGGGGGAGCGGGTACTCCAGCCGCCGGAGTCCGCAGCATCCCGCTCGGCGCCCCAGCCGTTTTGGCCGTGACCGTTCCGTGCCTCCCGTGCGGCCGCCTCGGCGATCTCACGGGCGCTCCACCCGCCGGTGGCCCGGCCGTCCGCCGCGGCCGTGGCGCGGGCGTCGTAACCCTCCCGCGCGGCCAGCTCAGCGACCTCACGGGCGCTCCAGGTGCCGGTGTCGGGTGCTTCCCAGCCCCCGGTGTCCCGGACCCGCCAGCCGCCCCGGCCCCGGGGCTCCGTCGAGTCCGGCGGATCTACGTCGCGCACGGCGGCCCAGGTCCCGGTGTCGCGCGGATCCTGTGCATGCTCATCGCGCGCGTCCCAGCCGCCGAAACCCGAGTCGCCACCGTTCCAGCTGCCCGGCTCGCGCGTGCTGGGCCAGGACGGGCCGGTGTCGATCAGTTCCCGCGGTCCGCCGATCTGGCGGAGCGGGCCGGTGTCGGGCGCGTAACCGTAGTCCCGCGGGTTGGACGCCCAGGTCTCCCGGTGGCCGTTCTCCCAGGAACCGGGCTGACTGGCGTCGGCCGGGTCGAGCAGCGCAAGCTCGTACTCGCCCCGCTCCTCCCGCAGTTCGATGATCTCCTGGCGCGGCACCACGACCTCGAACACGCCGCGGTCCACTTCCCAGAAGCCCAGCCGCCGCGCCAGGTACAGGTCGCGGCCCAGATAGGCGATGTGCAGCCGTTCGCCCAGGTCGTCCAGCACCATGCAGCGCTCGCCGCGGTACCGCCCGATGGGGCGCGCCTCCCACAGGGCGTCGATCTCGTCCACGCTGACCCGCTTGCGCCAGTGGCCGGAGGAGGAGCGGAAGCCAAGCTCCTCCGGCGGCGGGTAGGCCGCGAACAAGGTGACCTCTTCGTCGGACGGCCCAACGCCCGCCTGATAGGAAGCACCCTGGAAGCTCGCCATGAGCCGGTATCGCATGCCTCATACCTCCCTTGTCGGCCGCCGCCACGCCAGCCCGTCGTAGCGGGCGATGAGGTCATCGCCCCGCACGGTGAGCCGGGATATGGAGGCACCCACCGGAATCGGCATGGGATCGGTGTAGAACTCGGGAATCACCCGGACGTGTGAGGTGGCCATGGTGGCGCGTGCCGAGGGGGACAGCTCCTGCCATCCGCCGCCGGGCTCACCCGGCCCCGAGGCCGCGACGTACGTGTCCATCTCCCGCGCCAGCCAGGAGAGGAAGTAAACCTCCGGCATTTCGGCGGTGAATTCGGAGCCTTCGTAGCCGAGGCCGAGGGCGACAAAGCATTCCGCCGGATCGCGGAAGGCGACGTCGCGCCCACGGTAGACGAAACCGGCGATGATGGAACGCTGCCCGTTGAGGTACGGCCCCACCAGCCGGGGCGGTACGACCTTCCGCATCGGCGTGCCTGGCTCGATACTCATAGTCGGCTGCTCGGTCCGGGTCACCGGGCCGCCGACAGCCGTGCAGCGGGCAGCCCGGCCGCGGGAACTGGCCGGCCGCCGGATCCGGTGGAGCTGGAAGGGTCGCGTCCGCTCCGCGCAGCCGCGCGGGAAGGATATGCAGTGGGCCGCCAGCCAACCGCGAACCTCACCTTAAGCTCCTCTCCGCGTACCCCGCCCAGAATCCCTGTGTTACCAGGGAATGACATCGAACTCTTCCCCGCAGGAGTGTTCTGCCGCACATGAGAGTCCCATATTCACAATGCGCTCTCAACTGTTTCTGGCAATTAGGTGACTCTGAGCCAGGTCAGGCTCCTGATAAGAGCCGTCCCATTACTTAATGAAGTCATCTGGTTACTAGAAGCTCTTTGCCGGCCGAACGATTATCACCGTATCCCGGCGCCTCCGGGCGGCGCGCTAAAACCAATCTTGTGATAGGGCTCACGCCGTGCCCAATTCCGGAAGTGCAGGCCGCGCTGGCCCAGGAAATCGGCGTCTGGCCATGTCCGCGCCCGGAGACCGCTATAAGCCTGAATGAGCGCAATGGGCCCGGATGAGACGGATATCCTGTTGAGGCTGGTGGGTCAGCCGTGCCGAGCGCGCGCGAGCCCGGCACAGCGTAGGGTCAGATCCGTGGCTGGGCTGAACGTCGGCGGCCAGCAGTTCGCCGGCGACGATGGGGCACCGGATCCGCATCTCGCCGCGGTCCTGTCGGCGTATGCGGATGGTCGTGAAACTGAACGGGCCGCTCTGGGGGCTCTCTCCCGTGCGCGGCTTCTCATCCCGCTCGTCGAGCTCGAGGCCGGCGAGGACGTCTCCCCTGGACCTGCGGAGCACGGCCAGTCCCGGGCTGCGGAGCATAGCCAACACGAACACCCGGCCCGCGATGCCTGCGCCGCCCCGGGTACGAAGGAAATGGCGTTCCCCACGCTTATCGGCCGGGACGGTCGTCCCGCGCTGCTCGTCTTTACCTCCCTGGACGCACTCGCCCGCTGGCGGCCCGACGCCCGGCCCGTTCCGGCCCTGGCCCGTCAGGTCTGGGGCAATGCCGTGGCCGATGCCTGCGCCGTGGTCATCGACGTGGCCGGGCCGGTCCCGCTCGCCGTCGACGGGGCCCGGCTCAGCGCCCTGGCCAGCGGCGAGCCGCCACCAGCGCCCCAGGACGACCCTGACGTGCACGCTGAGGTCACTGAAGCCCTGGCCGGTGAGCCAGCCATCGTCGGGGCCCGGCTCGCCCCGGGCTCAGACGGCCCCGAAGGTACCGACCTCGCGATCCGCCTGACGTTCCGCCCGGCCCAGGTTTCCGGAGACGCGGAGACCCTGCCGGTCCAGCGCGCAGCCCAGGCGATCGCGGCCCGTCTCGCCGGCCGGCTGCGCCGGGGGATCGAGGTCTCGGCAGTCCCGGCTCCCGGCCCTCGCCGATGACCGGTGCCGTGACCCAGGCCGTGACCCGCGCCGTGACCCGCGCCGGGTCGGCCGCTGGTGACGTCGTGGCTGGGTACCGCGGTCGCGCGCGTGGCGGGCCGCCCGGCGGCGTAGTGCGGGCACTCCTCCAGCGGGCGCCGGGTCAGCTCACCGAACGAGCTATGAGACCCAGCTGGCCTCGGTGGATGTCCGGGGATGTTACCCGGAGGCGGGGTCGACTCCGGTGGTGACCCATGGCCGGGCGACCCGGGCGATGTCGGTGTCGGAGGCGCGGGTGAACGCGTCGAGCTTCAGGAAGTGCCGGGCGATGGTGAGCCCGAGGATGCTGCTGACGATCAGCGCCGCGCGCAGGCTGGCATCCTCGCCGCCCATGGCGTGGCTCAGGTTGGCGACCCGCTCATTCAGGAACGCGCTCATCGAGGCTGCTGCCTCGGGTGCGGTGAGCATGGACCGCACGAGAGCTTTGGTCTCCGGGGGCAGGGTCCCGAGCCGGACGTCCAGGACGTCGTGCAGATGGGCCTCAATCTCGTCCGGAGCGGCTTCCCCCAGCTGGATGGCCATGGCGAAGAGCGCGGCCTTCGATCCGTAGTGCTGCATGACCAGGGACGGGTCGACTTTCCCGCGCTGGGCGATGCGGCGGATGGTGGTTGCCTCCAGGCCGCGCTCCCCGAACTCCGCACGTGCTGCGTCCAGGATGCGCTGTGCGGTGGCGGCACGCTTCGCGGCTCTGCTTCTCGGCTCACTCACACCGTTCACTCTACCGTTGTTGAGCGAATGGTGTACGGTTGGCTCAACAAGCGATGAGTGAGGTCGTGGCCTCAGCGGTCCGCCATCGGGGAGTGAGGAGCAGCCATGACAGCACCTGCCGGTAAGACCGCCCTGATCATCGGCGCGTCACGTGGGCTGGGCTACGCGCTCGCCGCCGAGTACCTGGCCCGAGGCTGGCAGGTGACCGCAACGGTGCGGGGAGCCGGGCGGACCGGGTTGCACGACCTGGCCAGGTCGTCCGCTGGCCGCCTTGTCGTGGAGACAGTCGACATCACGGTTCCTGAGCAGGTCGCGGCGTTGCACGAGCGTCTGGCCCAGACGACGTTCGACCTGCTGTTCGTCAACGCCGGGGTGACCAACGGCCCCGAGGAGACCGTCGCCGACGTGTCCACCGACACCTTCGTCCGCCTGATGGTGACCAATGCGCTGAGCCCGATGCGCGTCGTGGAGATACTGCAGGATCTCGTCGCTCCGAACGGCGCGATCGCAGTGATGTCCTCAGGCCAGGGGAGTGTCAGCAACAATGACAAGGGCGGCTTCGAGGTCTACCGGGCGAGCAAATCCGCGTTGAACCAGTTGATGCGCAGCTTCGCCGCACGCCACGCCGACGACCCGCACACGCTGCTGCTGATGGCGCCCGGCTGGGTGCAGACCGACCTGGGCGGCCCTGCCGCGCGCCTGACGATCGGCCAGAGCATCCCTGGCGTGGCCGGCACGATCGAGGCCCAGGCCGGCCAGGGCGGGCTGCAATACCTGGACTACCAGGGTCAGGCCGTCCGCTGGTAGCGCGTGCGGTCCGCCGCCCCCTCAGACCGCTCCAAGATCGCTTCCGGCACCGCAACGGCCCTGTTCCGGCTGGCCTGGCCTGTTGACTCCGTACCGGGGTACGGGCGCTAAGTTCGGGATCATGGCTGGGCTGACGATAGGCAAGTCGCCGCTGCCGAGGGAGTTGGCGTCGAGACCGTGCGCTTTAACCAGCGCCGGGGACTGCTGACCGTGCCTGAACCGGAGCGCCGGGGCTACCGGGAGTACTCCGACGCGGACCAGCGGCGGCTCGCCTTTATCCTCCGGGCGCGAGCACGCCCCGGCTGACCTGCCACCGCTTGCGCTGTCTTCGAAACTGTAGTCACCGCTGAGCGGGCAGGACAGGGCGGGGAGCGAGCATACGATCGACGGGGCGCCGGGGGGCCATAGGATCGAGGGCATGCTTCGCTGGCTGACCGCGGGTGAATCGCACGGGCGCGCGCTCGTGGCCATCTGCGAGGGAGTACCCGCGGGAGTGCGGGTGAGCACCGGGGACATCGCGGCCGCGCTGGCCCGCCGCCGGGCCGGTTACGGCCGCGGTGCCCGGATGAAGTTCGAGCAGGACGAGGTCGAGCTAACCGGCGGGATCCGGCACGGGGTAACGCTCGGCGGCCCTGTCGCCATCCGGATCGGCAACACCGAGTGGCCCAAGTGGGAGACCGTCATGTCCCCGGACCCGGTGGATCCGGCCGTCCTGGCTGGCTTGGCCCGGAACGCGCCCCTGACCAGGCCACGCCCGGGTCATGCGGACCTGGCCGGCATGCAGAAGTACGGTCACGACGACGCCCGCCCGGTGCTCGAGCGGGCCAGCGCGCGGGAGACCGCGTCCCGGGTCGCACTGGGTGAGGTGGCCCGGCTGCTACTGCGCCAGGCGCTCGGTGTGGAGATCCTCAGTCACGTGGTCGCCCTGGGCCCGGTCGCCGGGCCGGACGGTCTGCTCCCGGGTCCCGAGGAGGCGGCGCGCATCGACGCGGACCCGGTGCGCTGCGCCGACCCCAAGACGAGCGCCGCGATGGTCGAAGAGATCGACGCGGTGCGCCGGGACGGCGACACCCTCGGCGGGGTCGTCGAGGTCCTGGCCTACGACCTGCCGCCCGGGCTGGGCAGCTTCACGCACTGGGATCGGCGGCTCGACGCCCGGCTGGCCGCCGCGATCATGGGCATTCAGGCCATGAAGGGTGTCGAGATCGGGGACGGGTTCACTACCGCGCGCCGCCGTGGCTCCCGCGCCCACGACGAGATCGAGACGGGCCCGGACGGCGTGCACCGGCGTACCAACCGGGCCGGCGGCGTCGAGGGCGGCATGACCAACGGCGAGATACTGCGGGTGCGCGCCGCGATGAAGCCCATCTCCACCGTGCCGCGTGCGCTCGACACCATCGACGTGCAGACCCGGGAGCCAGCCAAGGCGATCAACCAGCGCAGTGACGCCACCGCGGTCCCGGCCTCTGGCGTCGTGGCCGAGGCCATGGTCGCGCTGGTGCTGGCCGACGCCGTGACCGAGAAGTTCGGCGGGGATTCGGTGACCGAGATCCGCCGGAACGCCCAGGCCTACGTGGATGCCCTGGTGATCACGTGACCCGGGGCGTGGCCGCCCAGCCGCTGGTCGTTGTTATTGGGCCGCCGGCGGCCGGCAAAACCGTGGTGGGAGAACTGCTGTCCGAACGTCTCGGCGCCGCCTTCGCCGACACTGATGCCGATGTCGCGGCGGTGGCGGCCAAGCCCGTCGGGGACATCTTCACCGACGATGGCGAGGCCGCCTTCCGGGAGCTGGAACGCGCCGCCGCGCAGCGGGCCCTGGCCACGCCGGGCGCCGTGGTGGCCCTGGGCAGCGGCGCGGTGCTTGACCCGGGTGTGCAGCAGCTGCTGGCCGGGCAGGCTGTCGTCTACCTGGAGGCCAGCTTTCCCGCTATCGCCCGCCGCCTCGGGCTGGACCGGCCCCGGGTCGTCATCCCCGGCAATCCGCGCGGCCGGCTGCGCAGCATGCTGGAGGAGCGCCGGCCGGTCTACGAGCGGCTGGCCTCCTTCACCGTCCCGGCCGACCACCTCGCCCCTGAGGAAATCGCCGATGACATCGCCACCTGGCTGGGCAAAAGGTGAGCGTCACCCACATCCCCATCGGGGCCGGCGTCCTTGGTGAGCGTCCCTACGAGGCCGTGGTCGGCGCCGGCGTCCTCGGCGAGCTGCCGGGCCTGGTCGGCAAGGAAGCGGCCACCGTCTTCGTCATTCACTCCGCCAGCGTCGCGCACATCGCCCGCCCGGCCTGCCGCGCGCTCGAGGATGCGGGCTACCAGGTGATCGCCGAGGAAGTACCGGACGGCGAGGCGGCCAAGCAGGTCAACATCGCGGCCCGGCTCTGGTCCCGGCTGGCCGCCGAGCGGGTCAGCCGCACCGACTGCGTGGTCGGCGTCGGCGGCGGCGCCGTGACCGACCTGGCTGGCTTCGTGGCGGCCACCTGGCTGCGCGGAGTCCGCGTCGTGCTGGTCCCGACCACGCTGCTGGGCATGGTCGACGCGGCGATCGGCGGCAAGACGGCGGTCGACATCGCCGAGGGCAAGAACCTGGTCGGGGCGTTCTGGGCCCCGGCCGGGGTGCTGGCCGACCTGACCACGCTGGAGACCATGCCCCGGGCCGACTACGTGGCCGGGCTGGCCGAGATCATCAAAGCCGGCTTCGTGTCCGATCCCGTCATCCTGGACCTGGTCGAGGACGACCCGGAGGGCGCGACCGTCCCGCACGGCCGGCACACCCGGGAGCTGATCGAGCGGGCCATCCGGTTCAAGGGGCGCGTGGTGGCGGCCGACTTCCGCGAGGCGGGCCTGCGCGAGACGCTGAACTACGGCCACACCCTGGGCCACGCGATCGAGCGCACCGAGGAGTACCGATTCCGGCACGGCGACGCGGTGGCGATCGGGATGGTCTACGCCGCGGAGCTCAGCCGCCTGGCGGCCCGCCTCGACGGCCCGGCCGCTGCCCGGCACCGCAGCGTGCTCAGCTCCGTGGGACTGCCCACCGCATACCGGCCGGATGTATGGCCGGAGCTGCGCGCGGCCATGGCCGTCGATAAGAAGGTGCGCGGCGCCCGGCTGCGGTTCATCGTGCTCGACGCGGTCGGGCGGCCCGCCGTCCTCGACGGGCCGCCCGAGGAACTGCTGGAACAGGCCTACCTAGAGGTGTGCCCGTGATCACCGACGTGCTCGTGCTGAACGGCCCGAACCTTGGCCGCCTGGGTATCCGTGAGCCCGACGTATACGGCACGGCCACCCTGGCGGACCTGGCCGAGACGTGCCGCGCGACCGGCCGCCAGCTCGACCTGCACGTGGAGGTGCGGCAGACCGACGACGAGGCCGAGCTGATCCGCTGGGTGCACGAGGCCGCCGACGCCCGCACCCCGGTGGTGCTGAACCCGGCCGCGTTCACGCATTACTCCTACGCGCTGCGGGACGCGCTCGCGATGCGCACCGCGCCGCTGGTCGAGGTGCACCTGTCCAACCCGGCCGCGCGCGAGTCGTTCCGGCACACCTCCGTGGTGGCCGGGGTGGCCGACGGGACCGTGGCCGGCTTCGGCCTGCTGTCCTACCAGCTCGCGCTGCAGGCGATCGCGGACCTGGCGGCCCGGCAGCGCCCGGGCACAGTGGTCCCGGAGACGGCGGACCCGGGCACCGTGGCTCCAGACACCGTGGACCAGGAGCCCCTGGCCCCGGAGACGGTGCAGACGCCGCAGTGATTGTGCTGATCGGGTTCATGGGAGCCGGCAAGACCACCGTCGGGCAGCTGCTGTCCGGCCAGCTCGGGCTGCCCTTCCTGGACGCGGACGCGGTCATCGAGGAGCGGGCGGGCTGCCCCGTGCAGCAGATCTTCGCCGAGCGCGGCGAGCCGGCCTTCCGCGAGCTGGAGCACGAGACCACCGCCGGCCTGCTGGCCGGCCCGCGCATTGTGCTGGCGCTCGGCGGCGGCGCGGTGGAAGATGCCAGGACGCGCCGCCTGCTGGTCGCCGCCGACGTGGTTTACCTGCACGTTCGCTACGCCGGCGCGCTGGCCCGGGTCGGTGGCGACGCCGGCCGCCCCATGCTGTCCCGGCCCGACCTGGAAGCGGTCTACCGGCGCCGATTGGCGGCCTACGAGGCTGTCGCGACGCACACGGTCCCCACCGACGGCCGCGCCCCCGCCGATGTCTGCGGCGAAATCGTGAGCCGCCTGGGGTCGGCGGTTCCGCGCCGCACCGGTTAACGTTCATCTATCAACCGAACGTTCGCTGAGTCAGACGGAAGGCCCCGGGCATGCGGATCGGAATGTCGCTCAACTACGCCGGAGGTTTCGCGGAGACGGTCACCGAGCTGGCCGACTACGAGAAGGCCGGTCTTGGCATCGTGTTCGTGCCGGAGGCCTACAGCTACGACGCGGTGAGCCAGCTCGGCTACATCGCGGCCAAGACCGACCGGCTCGACATCGCCTCCGGCATCTTTCAGCTGTACTCGCGCACCCCGGCGCTGACCGCGATGACCGCGGCCGGGCTGGACTACGTGTCGAACGGGCGGTTCACCCTCGGCATCGGCGCGTCCGGCCCGCAGGTGATCGAGGGCTGGCACGGCGTGCCCTACAACGCCCCCGTGGGCCGGACCCGTGAGCTGATCGAGATCTGCCGGATGGTCTGGCGCCGGGAACGGCTCAGCTACGACGGCCGGTACTACAAGCTCCCGCTGCCCGCCGATCAGGGCACCGGGCTCGGCAAGCCGCTCAAGCTGATCAACCACCCGGTGCGCGAGCGCATCCCGATCATGGTCGCCGCCGTCGGCCCGAAGAACGTGGCGCTCACCGCCGAGCTGGCCGAGGGCTGGCAGCCGTTCTTCTACCTGCCCGAGAAGGCCGCCGAGGTGTGGGGCGAGCCGGTCGCCGAGGGGATGGCCAAGCGGGACCCGGCGCTTGGCCCGCTGGACGTGGTCGCTCAGGCGCCGCTGATGATCGGCGACGACGTGACCGGCTACCGCGACCTGGCCCGGCCGTTCTTCGCGCTCTACATCGGCGGCATGGGCGCCCGCGGCAGGAACTTTTACCACACGCTGGCCCACCGGCTCGGTTACGGAGCCGCGGCGGATCAGATCCAGGACGCCTACCTGGACGGCCGCAAGGCCGAGGCCGAGACGCTGGTCCCCGCGGGGCTGCTGGAGCAGACCTCACTGATCGGCCCGGAAGGCTACGTGCGCGAGCGGCTCGCCGCGTTCCGCGAGGCCGGGGCCAGCACGCTGACCGTCATCCCGCTGGCCGGCACGCACGCCGACCGGGTCCGCCTCATCGAGCAGGCCGCCCAGCTCGCGGCCTGAGCACGCGGGTCGCCGGGCCGGGTTGCGCGGGA
>Ga0302225_10002690_pt1 | contig 10447 bp, 11 predicted proteins | sample II_Palsa_E3_2_FD_193515 | JGI IMG/M metagenome (GOLD analysis project Ga0302225, IMG submission 193515) | Peat permafrost microbial communities from Stordalen Mire near Abisko, Sweden - II_Palsa_E3_2 | ecosystem: Environmental > Terrestrial > Soil > Palsa > Peat permafrost | place: Sweden...
CCCGGCCACCAGGTTCAGTGGGGTCCAGGCGCAGATGGGCTTTACCGATCCCTTTGGCACGACCGATGTGCAGGATTACTTCCCGTGCATCCCGTCGCAAGTTCGCTATCGGGTTGCCAGAGATCCGATAACAGGCGCCTCCAGCGTAGTCGACAGCGGTATAGGAACGTCCACGGCCGGATGGAACTGGGCCGTGTGTCACGCCGGAAGCTGGGTTCAACGGCGTCATCACTATTGCTGGGTTGTGGGTCACAAGCGCCACCACGTCGCGCCTGTCCGCTGGGTCAAGAGCGAACATAAGGTCGGCTTTGTTCCCATCCATCCCTTCGATGTGAAAGGCCGGCCGCCCATCAACCGAAAGGAAACAGTCTTCGCACTCAACAACAAGAATGGATTATCGATCGAACGGCTGAAGTTCGACCCAGGCAAGCCAATCGAAGAGCTCAAATCGCCACCGCGGGAGTTCCGTGAAGCCCATCTGCCTCCGTTAGCCCGCACGGCGGCCCCGCACATGGAGGCGCACGTGATGAAGGACGGACTAAGAGGAGGAAAGCTGACCGCTACCAAAGGTGTGCCACTGACCTTCAATGCCAAGGCACAAACCTTCAACATGTCCAAAGAGGTTATGCACGGAACTAAAGTCGCAACCGTTTCCACACCCGTCACCAACCACGGTGGCACGCTGCAGGCCCGAGGCGGCAGCTTTAGCTCGGGACACGGCGGCTTTAGCGGCGGGGGCGGCGCGCGCAGCGGTGGAAGTGGAGGATCTGGCGGCGCTCACGGTGGAGGCGGCTCGAGCGGAGGCGGCTCAGGCGGGGGCGGCTCTCACGGAGGAGGCGGTGGCTCGAGTGCAGGAGGCTCGAGTTCAGGAGGCTCCAGTTCAGGCGGTTCTGCAGGCGGGGGTGGCGGCGGCAGCCATCGCTAGAATCAAGACAAGGATGAGCAGTAAAAGTGGTGGGTGGCCCAGGTCTCGCTTTTGAGACCTGGGTTTCTCTTCGCAAATTGCTTACATGGAAAGACCCGGGTCTCACAATTTGATCGGTGCGCTTTCCTGCATAAGCGCCATGGCCACGCCTCCTGCCAGGACTGCGCCCGTCATATACCAGGCCGGAGCCAGTGGACTTCCCGTCAGGTCGGTGAGCGCTTTGATGGCCAGCTGCGTGGAACCGCCGAAGACGCACGTAGAAAGGGCATAGATAATGGCGAGCCCGCCCGAGCGAACGGCCTTGGGCAATGACTCAGTCACCGTAATGAGCGCGGGCGCGGTGAGAAAGGCCTGCATCACCGCCAGGATGGCCACCGAGCCATAGAGCACGGATACGCTGTGAGAGCGAGTCATGGCCATGTAGGACGGAACCAGCAGCAACGCCAGGATCACCACTGCTCCGAGCATAACTGGCCTACGCCCGATCCGGTCTGACAGCAGACCACTCACCGGGTCGGCAATGACCGCGCAGATGCCGACGACCATGGTGGCGCCGAAGGCCAGCGAGGGCGTCAAGTGCAGGCTGTCCTGGGCGTAGGTGGTGATGTAGTCCAGCCCGTACAGATAGATGGTGGCCGCCATCATTAAGATCAGGGCGAGCACGACCAGGCGCACTGGCACGGGCTGCGGCTTAGCCGCAGCAACCCGCCGATCGGCTTCGTGTATGGTCTCCGGCAAGTTGTGTCGCATAGAGAGGCCGACGGGGACGACTGCGGTTCCGATCAGGAATGCAGCCCGCCAGCCCCAGGCATCGAGCGCCGCCGGAGACAGCCAGGTAGTGAGCAGGTAGCCGGCCAATCCTGCCGCCAGCACCGCCAGGTCCTGAGTCATGTACTGGATGGATACGTAAAGGCCTCGCCGCAAGGGCGGCGCGGCCTCCACCAGAAATGCAGTGGACGGACCGACTTCGCCACCCAGCGCGAATCCCTGGAGCAGGCGAAAAGTGACCAGAAGAATGGGGGCCGCCATGCCGATCTGAGCATAGGACGGGGTAAGCGCGAGCCCGAGAATGGCCGCGCCCATCAGGGCAAAAGAAAGCACCATCGCCGGCTTGCGGCCAACTCGATCGCCGTAAATCCCGATGACCACGCCACCCAGCGGCCTGGTCAGAAAACCGATGCCGAAACTCGCCAAGGCGTAGAGCAGTCCGTGCGACGTCTGGGATTTGGGAAAGAAGCAGTGACCGATCTGGATGGCAAAGAAGGAGAAAGTGAGGAAATCGTAGAATTCCAGCCCATTGCCCACGCCCACAGCGACTACCTTGCGCAGCGGCAGGTATTGCTCTTTGAGCGGCCGTGTAGCCTCTTCATCTGTGAGCGTTGCGTCCATCTACCTCCTGTGGGGGCACTCACCTGCTGGTTTCGCGAACCACCCGAAAGCCATAGTCCGCATACTTGAATTCTGGCGGAATGCTGGAACGAGCCGAGCATCGCGAGATCTTGATCTGGTGCCGCCATGAACCTCCCCGCGAGGCTTTTCTGTTGCCCGTTTCGGGCCCCTGTGGATTTCGATCCGGTGCGCCCCCATAGTAATCGGCTCCGAACCAATCGCTACACCACTCATGTACGTTCTCGCACATCTCAAATAAGCCGTATGCGTTGGGCTCCGATTGTCCCACTTGTTCCGGTCCGTTCTTCCAGCGGGCATGGTAGTCAGCACGCGACATTGGCGGATCATCACCCCAGGGAAACATCCTGCCCTCGGCGCCACCGCGCGCGGCCCGTTCCCACTCGGCTTCTGTCGGGAGCCGATAGTGCGAGCTGGTCGCCGCGCTAAGCCACGCGCAGTAAGTGGCGGCGTCGAACCACGAAACCGCCACTACCGGTTGTTGTGGATGGGAGAAGTTGGCATCGTCCCAAAACGGCGGGGGCATACATCCGGTAGCGTCTAGAAACCGCGCGTACTCAGCAACTGTGACCTGCGTGGCCGCCATGGCAAAGCAATCCACCCAGACGCGATGGACAGGGCCTTCCACGGCCTGACCGGCATCGGAGCCCATGAAGAACCAGCCGGCGGCAATTTCGATCTGCCGCGGCTCAATGATCGGCACCCGGGAGGCAGCTAGACTCACCATACAATGTTAGCTTGACGCAGGAATCAGGCGGATGAAATTCGATTGGACTGAGGGCGCTCTTGCGGAAGGCCTCGCCCACTATCGTGCAGGTGAATTCTTTGCTGCCCACGAGTCCTGGGAAAGTCTTTGGCTGGTGGCTCAGGAGCCGGAGAAGATGTTCCTGCAAGGCTTGATTCAGGTCACTGCGGCCTTCCATCACTTGCAACGTAACAATCCTCTGGGCGCTGCGAGGTTATTCGAGCGGGCCCTGGTACGGCTCGAGCGTTATCCTGCCGGCTTCGGATCCGTCTCCGTTGCTGTGCTCTGCGACGACATTCGCGAATGGATAAGAGCGCTTGAACTAGGTGCACCGCCGCCGCATTTTGGTGCCGTCCGAATCGCAAGCATAACGACAGCCTAAACGCGCTTGAGGCTCTATCCCCGCCACCAATTGAAGGGTGGGGTAGTCAAGATGCGCTTTGGGCTCTATCCCCACACCCATCGCCGGGTGCCCCACATCCCCGATTTCCTGCGAAGTTTCGTGGGTTCCCTGCACTTCATGCGCCTTTCCTTAAAGAAAGGCGCACACGCGGTCCTGTCCAGAGCTGCGTACAGGAAATTCGGGGCATCGCGCTCGTTTTTCGCGAGATGTGGGATACCGCAGGTCTCGCCCTCAAACTTGTCGCGGGTACCACAGATCCGTCCGGGTGCCCCATGTTCGCACCAGCGTCGCCCGGATTTCCTACTACGCAGCACTAGCAACGACCGCGCATGCGGCTTTCTCTCAAAGAGAGCCGCACGAAGTTCCTCAACGCCACCAACCTCGACAGGAAATCCGGGATACGTGGGCCGAAAACGATTTGTTTCGAATGCTTTCAGACGCGGGCGCCACACATGCTCTTCCAGCTCCACCAAACGAAACCTAACGTAGAAACTGATCAACGTAGTCTTCACCCAACCCCACCGCCGAAAAATGTTTCCGGCAAAGATCGATCTTGGTAAACACATCTTCGTAGCCCTGGACCTTACCATCCGGATCGACATAAATCATCGCGCCATTCACCTGAAACAGCGTAATCATTTCCGGAACGTCGTCCTCCACCACCAGCGTGTGCGTCTCGCCCGGAGTCTCATAAACATAAGACCCTTCCGTGGCCGTCCAATCGTGTTCCAGGTAATGCCAGCTGCCCTTGAGCACAAATCCGTGCACAGGCTGCGGATGGCGATGCCGCGAAAGCACGCCCGACTTGCGCACCCGCAGAAGATTCATCCAATAACCTCGGCTGGCTGAAAGACACAGCGGCCGGAACCAGACATTTTCCGCTTGCGGAACCCACAAGCGCTCATCCTCGGGGATGGCGTTGGGAATCACCAGTTCCGGGAAGCTTTCCTTAGGCTGCGGGTGGCGGTAGGGAATGCGTGCATCGGCTTGCGTGGCCATGAATCCTCTCTTTTCAAACTGCTGCGTAGCCGCCATCCACGGGCAAGATCGCCCCGGTAATGAAGCGTGCTGCGGCAGAACAAAGAAACACAACGGCGCCGCCAAGGTCGTTCGGTTCACCCCAGCGCTGCATGGGCGTGCGATCGACAATCGCGGCTGAGCGACCCTCGTCCTCAACCAGGCCGCGGGTCATTTCAGTCGAAATCCAGCCTGGAGCGATGGCGTTTACTCGTATGCCCTCAGCCGCCCAGGCAACGGCTAAGGCCTTGGTCAATTGCGCCACCCCGCCTTTGGATGCCGTGTAGGCAGGAACTGCCGGGCCGCCGAAGTACGAAAGCATCGACGCAGTATTCACGATAGCGCCCCTGGCAGCGGCAAGTTTCGCCCGCGCGGCGATGCACATCCGCATGGTCCCGGTCAGATTGACATCGATCACTTTCTGAAAAATCTCAATATCGTATTCGGCACGGTTGCGAAAGAGTACCCCTGCGCAATTGATCAGCGCGGCCAACTCATCGAAGGGCTCAACCACGGCCTCCACCGACGCAGCCGAGGTTACGTCGAGTTGGACCGCCGAGAGATGCAGCCTCTGCGGCACCTGGGCGACTTGCTCGCCGCTCAATCCGGTTACGGTCACCTCGTAGCCCGCGTCGAGCATCGCGGTCGCGATGCCAAAACCAATTCCGCCTGTACCCCCGGTGATGAGTGCCTTCATCATTTAGCCGGATGGATCCAGATGGCATTCCCGCCGCCGGAAACCATGTGTATGTCGAGAACCGTGGCCCGGTCGACGGGCCGTTTGCTGAAGGTGGTGTGGGTTGCATTGCCGGCAGCATCGGGAGCATCGGCGTAGATTTCAGCAACATACTTGCCCGCACCCAGGAAATTCAGCGGGACGCTTGTGTTTCGCTCTTCCCAATTAGTCAGCGACCCAACATACCAATCCGCACCGCTCCTCCGCGCCAGGCTGATATATCGCATGGGGAATCCATCGATGACATGCACCTCATCCCAGGTGGCCGGTACGCGCTTGATAAAATCGAAATCCTTCTGCCCTTTATATATTTCAGGATAGTCAGAAACCATTTCCAGAGGACTCTCGAACACTACATACAAGGCCAGCTCCTGGGCTCGTGTTCCCAGGGACATAGGCATCACATTACGCGCGACGAAGTTTTCCAGGTTGGAATTCTGGAAGGCGCCCGGGGTGTAATCCAAAGGACCGGCGAGCATGCGGGTGAAGGGAAGTGTCGTGTTATGGACCGGGGTCACGCGGGAGGACCACTTGGAATACTCCTTGCCCATCACTCCTTCGCGGGTCATCAGGTTGGGATACGTGCGGCGTAAGCCATCCGGCTTGAACGCTCCGTGGTAGTCGATCATCAAATGATGCTCGGCGGCTTTCTCGACCACTCGGTGGTACCAGTCCACCATCCACTGATCGTCGCGATTCATGAAGTCGATCTTGACCCCGGCGACTCCCCACTGTTCAAAGAGCGGAAAGGCCTGGTCCATATATTTGTCGACCGAAGTCCAATGCGACCAAAGCCAGATGCGCACGTTTTTCTCTTTGGCATAGCGTAGCAACTCGGGAAGATCGACCTTGGGATTGAAATGGGTGATATCTGCCGGATCGGCATAATCGCCCTCCTTGGCGCCCGGCGTGGACGCGGCCCAGCCGGCGTCGATGAGCATATAGGGAAAGCCGGAATCGGAAGCAAACTCAATGTAATGCTTTAAGGTTTCGGTGTTCATGCCGGGGGTGAAATTTACCCCGGCCGCCGCGTCCCCCGACCACCAATCCCAGGCGGATTTTCCCGCGCGAATCCACGAAGCATCGGCAATCTTTGACGGGGGATTCAAATTGAGAATGATGTTTGACTCAATCAGCCGTCCAGGCGCATCTCCGATCATGAGCACACGCCAGGGTGACTTGAAAGGAGTCCTGGTATCTACGGCGACGGTGGAATCATCGACTTTGGGTGATAGCTGAGCCTTCAGGCTGTGAAGCGGCTTATCGCTGCGCAGGTACATGCCTGCATAGTTGTCGATATTTGCCTCAGTGATGGCGACCCATCCGGTGCCGGGAACCTGGGCCAGCAGAGGAAGCGCGATCAGCCAGTCACGATGCAGGCTGCCGACTGTCCTCATCTGATAATCGTCTTCGTAAGAGGATTGGAATCCGTTCACCACCAGCGGATAAAGGGTCGCGTCGTTGCTATAGCGGAACTGCGTCCGCTCCCCCGCAATGTGTACATTGCTGAAGGAGGGCTGTTCGGGAACGATGTAGCGAAACGCTACACCATCATCAAAGGCTCGGACTTCCACGGAGAACCTGGCACCGGACTCGGAGGAAAAATCCGCGGTGAGGGAGTTGTAGTGATTGCGGACGTCTTTCGTCTTGCCAACCGGGATGGTATAGGTTTCGTCCGAGCTGCCCTCCTTCACATTCACTGCGCGCGCGCCGGGACCGAGCGGCGGCAACCCTTGCAGGTCCAAACCAAGCTCCGACTCATCGATCAGTCGCTTGCCATGGAAAGCGACTGAGTAGCGAAGGGCATCCTCGGCAGAAAGAACAAACACGATCTGTCCGTTAGGAGAAGTGGTCCGCAGAGGCTCCTGGCCGGAGACCTGGGCAAGGGCTGCAGAAAGGAGGGATAACAAAACAGGGACGCGAAGCATCAGCATAGTTTCTCCGGTCGAATACTATTACAAACGGCCAGGGCTTGCCGGATGGTGACACTCCTGATGCGCCCGGAAGTTGCATTTGCGTAACTGAGGTCAACGGTTCTAATGGTTACAGAAGCGCACGCCCACGTTTTTTCGAATCTTCCAATAAAAGACGGTGCTGCCGAAATGAAGATCAATCTCCACTCCGACTTGGTAGATGACGTTCTGGGCCTTACCAACCAGTACGGCTACGCCCCCGGTGAAATTATCAGCATAGGAATTGCGCTGGCCACCGTTCTCTTGCGTGAGAAGAGACTAGGGAACCAGGTTGTCGTCGTGGACTCGGAAGGCCGGAAAGTGGGCGAATTCCACGAGGTGGAACCGAAGGCCATCCATGAAATGGCCAGGGAGTACATCCAGAGTATCTGTCCCGAGATGGCGGAAGCGCCCGCAAATCTCCTGGTCGCCAGGCTGGAGCATGAACGAGATATGGAAGGGCGCCCAGCAGAGTAAACGTTGTTTCCGCCGCAATTTCAGTCCTCGACGGGGCACGGGTGACGGGCGTACAGTGTTGCACGAATTCCAATTCACTTTAAGGGGGCTCCATGTTGAAGCCTTTCCTGATTCTCACTGCCCTGGTACTCAGTGGCGTTTCCGCGCAAACTCCGCAGGAACCGCCCGCCGCGAGTCCCGCTCCTGCCGAGTCCAAAATCCCTGTGGAAGCCGTCAACCAGCCCAACCCGGTGAAAACAAACGCCGAATCCCTGGGCCGGGCCAAGAAAATTTACGGTTACGAGTGCTCCATTTGCCATGGAGACGACGGTGGAGGCGGAGGCGACCTGGCCAAGAATATGAAAGCAAAAATGCCTGATTTTCGCGACCCCTCCGCTCTAAAAGGACATACAGATGGGGAACTCTTCTACATCATCAAGAACGGCAAAGGAGAAATGGAGGGCGAAGGACAGCGTGTCAAGCCAGAGAACACCTGGGACCTGGTGAACTATCTCCGATCGTTCTCCAAGCTGCAATCCGCGACGGCCGCTCAAGGACCGTCGTAGATCCTGCCGGCATGAGATGAGGCCAGCCGCGCGCGCGCCCGGCCAAGCCTGGATTTGACAGCGGCTTCGGATATTTCGAGCGCTTGAGCGATCTCTCTGATTGAAAAGTTATCCGTCATCTGCATCTCGATGACCTGACGAAGTCGCGGTTGAAGGTTCCAGATGGATCGAAGCATACAAGCATAACTCTGGCGGTGAACGCAGATATGCTCGGGGCTGGGGCCGCCATCTTCAAATTCAAAACCAGAAATCCCTTCTTCTGTTTCACCTGCACTGTCGAAGGAAACTTCACGGTGTATACGGCGTTTACGAAGGATCATCAACGCAGAGTTAGTCGCAATCCTAGTGACCCAGGTATAGAAGCTTGATCTTTCTTCGAAGGTGTGGAGCGCCATGAATGCTCGCAGGAAGGTATCCTGCAAAGCATCTTCGGCATCTTCCCGATTCTTAGTCATGGTCAGAAGCGTTCGATAGACTCGTCGCCCATAGATCTCTCTGAGTTGGGCAAAGGCGGCGGAGGATCCCGATCGCGCCGCGGCAACAAGGTATTTACTTTGCAGCAATTCGTTCTGGTGCGAAGTGACTTCGATTGCAACTTGCTCATTAGCACAAATCATGGCTGTCTCCTTCCAAAGTGGCATGCTGTGGTCTTGCGTGAGAAGCTCACGGAACGCAACGATCTAAATCAGGCTCGGATCTCTTCAGAGAGCTGCTCTCGATTGAGCCGGAAGTGCGGAAGAAGCGCAATGAGACGATGGTATCGGGGATACTTTGGTATATGCGAGCGAGCCCTGTCGAACCAATCGATATGCCCTGCCCTCTGGAGAGAGCATGTCAGAACCGGCGCATCGAGTTGCTTCAAGGAACAAACCGCAATCACTCGAACCAATCGCTTATCACACCTACTCGTACGAAAGTATCGACCAATACCTTCGTACAATGGAACCGTCTCCCAATCTGTGGCTTAATCTCAACATCGAGTTCGAAATTTAGCGCGTTGCGCGGTTCCGCGGCGCTACAGACTCTGTCGCCCAACAACTGGAGATTGGCATGGCAAGCAAAAAGACAGCCATCGTAACGGGAGCATCACAAGGCATCGGAGCAGCGGTTGTGCGGGCGTTTATGGATCTCGGCTATAACGTTGTTGGAAACGCGCGAAGCTTTTCGAGCGCAAGCTTTCCTCTATCGCCGGGCCTTGCGCTCGTCGAAGGAGACATCGGACTTCGAACGACAGCGGAGAAGATCGCGCAGACCGCAATTGAAAAGTTTGGCTCGATCGACCACGTTGTCAGCAATGCCGGCATCTTCTCGAGCAAACCATTCACGGATTACACCGCCGACGAGTTTCACGCCTTTGTCTCTACCAACCTCGAGGGTTTCATTTTCATCACTCAACTTGCGGTGAAGCAGATGCTTGCGCAGGGCGCCGGCGGCAGCGTGACGTGTATCACGGCAGCGCTAGCCGACAACCCGATCGTGGGTGTTCCAGCCTCCATTCCAGCGATCACCAAGGGAGGTTTGGATGCGGTTATCCTGAGCCTCGCGAGCGAATATGCGAAAAGCAACATCCGCTTTAACGCGGTAGCTCCTGGAGTTGTGGACACTCACCTTCACGACAACACCCAAAGGGACTTGATGAAGAGTCTCTCTCCCATGGGTACGATCTCGGACGCGAAGGACATTGCCGACGCTGTCGTTTACCTCACTGAAGCTCGCCACGTCACCGGAGAGGTGCTGCACGTGGACGGCGGTGCGCACGCGGGCCGGTGGTAGCCGGTAAAGGCTCGCAGCCGGCACTGCAGAACCACCAGTGGTGCTCCGAAGAAATCAAAAAGCGTCCGGCAAATAAGCCCACCCGAGAAAAGGAGATTTGCAAATGAGCGATTCCCATTCCGACGCCCTGGTCTTTTTTGGCGCCACAGGCGATCTGGCCTACAAAAAGATCTTTCCCGCGCTGCAGGCGATGATCAAACGCGGCCACCTCAGCGTGCCGGTGATCGGTGTAGCAAAAGCCGGTTGGAACCTCGACCAGCTTCGCGCGCGGGCACACGACAGCCTCGAGAAACACGGCGGAGTCGATATGGCAGCTCTCAACAAGTTGATCGGCTTGTTGCGTTATGTAGATGGCGACTACGCGGACCCTGCCACTTTTCAGGCGATCCGCAAAGAACTCAACGGAGCGCAACGGCCGGCGCATTACCTGGCCATTCCTCCCCTTCTGTTCGGAACAGTGGTGGACC
>Ga0302225_10002696_pt1 | contig 10438 bp, 7 predicted proteins | sample II_Palsa_E3_2_FD_193515 | JGI IMG/M metagenome (GOLD analysis project Ga0302225, IMG submission 193515) | Peat permafrost microbial communities from Stordalen Mire near Abisko, Sweden - II_Palsa_E3_2 | ecosystem: Environmental > Terrestrial > Soil > Palsa > Peat permafrost | place: Sweden...
AATATTCGATACTGAGTTTCGAGGTACGTATCGGAAATGCTTTCGACCTGAAAAAGCTCTTGCAGCGTCGGGATGTCGGGATTTTCCTTTTGAATTTCAACCAGCACGCGAGCGCGATAGACGGGCTTTTCCTTGAGAGTTGCGAAAAGTCCGATGGTAAAAACCACGAAAGCGATCGTGAGTATCGTAGCGCGACGCTTCTTTATTACACGGCCGTATTCGAGCAGGTCGGGAACTTTATCAGCTTCGTCAGCTTCAAACGAAGGAACGGCGGGCGTACGACGCTTTGCGATCGCGGCGGGCGTGGTGTCGTAGAGGCTAATTTTGGTTTCCGGATCCATTAGCGCCAGATGATCAGGCCGCTGGCGGTCGCGACGGCGGCCTCGCTTCCTTTATAGAGCATGGTTTTTCCCGAGCTGTTTGGGATGAAGACGATGTCAGCGGGCTTCAGCGGAGTATCGGGAGTTTTCCCCGCGAGCACTTTTCCCAGATCAATAGGGAATTCGAAACGCTGCCCGGTCTTTTCGTCTGTCCGAATTATCTTTGTGCGGCTCTTGGCTGCGGTTGCATTCAAGCCCTCCGCCAGGGCGATGGCTTTGAGGACGGACATATTTTGATCGGTCTTGAGCACGAACCCACCGGGTTTTTTGACGTCACCGATCACGTAAATGATGCCGCCACGGGTTACTTTGACGATATCACCGGGATAAACGGCGACGTTGAATCGCTGGTCTCCGGATTCGAGCAAATCCTTCAGATTTATTTTAATCGTGTCGTTGTAGCTCAGATCGTCAGCCGCGCCAGAGGGCATTTGCGTTTGCGATGGGCTTTGCGGGGCGGGAGACGCCGTGACATCGGGATTCGCGCTACCGCCGTTTGAATCCGAGCCGAAATGCAGGCCTGCGCCACGCATGACGAGTACTTCGTCGCCGGCATCGTCCGAGAGCCCTTCAGCCATGGAGAGCATCTCCAGCACGGTTTTGGTGCCGCGAATTTGGAAGACGCCGGGTTTCTTGACCGCACCGACAACGGAGACCGGATGGCTTTCGACGGTGGTAACGAAAACGCCGACGTGCGGATCTTTCATGTATTGGCGCAGCCGTACTTCAAGGGTTCCTTCGAGCTCGCGGGCGGTCAGGCCGGATGATTGAACGGCGCCGAGCAACGGCATAGAAATTTCGCCTCCGGCTGAGACACGGAGCGAGCGATTCAGGTCTGGGGCCTCAAATACATTTATCTCGAGGAGATCGTGGGAGCCGATTCGGTATTCACCTTGCTCGCTGTCCGTGGCAGGAGTTGCGAGCGATTGATTCAGTTGTTGCAGGCGTCGATTGTAATCTTCGGGCGTTTCTCCCAGAACGGGCTTTCCGGTTCGATTGGATTCGTCCTGAACGGACTGCGGGTGTGACACTGGAGGGTACAGCAGGAGGCAGGCGCCGAGCGATACCGCCAAGAAGGTTAGCCGTTTTTCAGGAGGTGGCTGCATCAAGTTTTGCACCACGGCATATCCTTTTGATTCGGAATGACATTATTGCTTGGCTGGGTTAGTAATGACGAACCGGCGCAGAATTCCGCCAAGGCAGAGCGAGAGAGCAGTCCCACCTCTGCGGAAGATCGTGGCCCCAATGGCATCCCTGACAACCCCGTAAAGTCTGCCGCTACAATCTGGGCTGGCGGCATTCTTTCCTCTGCATGGGCCGCTGTCGCGCTTGTTTCGCGGGCATGACTCCCCTCCCTACGGGGCTTAGATCGCAATGTTGGTGTTCGATGCCGCGCCCGCAAATGATTCCGGGTGAGTGTTATCCCATGCACAGCTGCATGTCAAGCACTGCGAGTGATTGCTCCATACTTCCTTAGCGGCATGAAAGGGGGATCCAACCTGCGACATCCACAAAGCACGAGATATGACTCCGAGCCCGCGTGAATAACTCAACCGGGGAATCGTGCTCCATGCAGGGAGCAGAGGATGGAGAAAATTCCTCTTTCTTAGTGTGGAAGTTCCCATCAGAGGGGGCTCGGTTCCAAGTCCGGCTGCACTAGAGAGGAACGATTGGTTATGTATATAGGTGTTGGATTGACGTGACGTGGTGGCGACGCGGTTCCCCTAATCCGTCACTGAATAAGAGATCCGATTTCTAACGCAGTCCGCAAGTAGCGGCCGCGTTCGGGCTAATGGTTTCCGGTAATACGCAAATGTTTGCATACAATCAATTTATGCCTCCGGAGAGCGTTTATATCCGCGAAGAAAACAAAGGACCTACGGAGTTGATATCCGAGCTCGATTTGGCACCGGATGTGCAATAGGACCGGCAGGAAATTATTAGGGGAGGATTCGAATGACGTTTAAAGGTGCGGTGCGTTTTGCGGTTCTGGTCGCTTTTGCAGCTGTGTCCGCTGGCATGGCTTGGGCGGACGGCAGCGGTGTTGGTGATCCTACAGTGTTGATAACCGCGCCCAAGGACGCAGACTGCGTAACCGATACCTGCTTTACAACGAACTCGTTCGCAGATCCGTTGATTATCACGCCGGTTGGTAGTAGCTTTGTGGCGAATTTCGACTATATCGGTACCGCAACTCTCGATGCACTCTTCGTCGAAATCGTCCCCACGCTGCCGAACACCCTCTATTCTTGTGCGCTGGTGGCCGTGGAAAATCCCTCCTTTGCTGGAATGTGTTCAGAAGGAGTAAAGGACGACAACCTCATCTTGTCGGTTATGTGCAGTCCGACAGCATCGTGCAGCGGGCTGACGACGAACGAGGCTGTTGGACTAGTAGTGATCTCGCCAGAGCCTAACGGGCTGCTCCTGCTCGCTTTGGGATTATCGGTCGCTGGATTTTATTGCTGGAAGAATCGGAAAGCGATCAAGGCCAGCCGAGCAGGATGAAAGAATTGGCCGCCAGCTTAAACTAAAGCTTGCCCGCCCGCTTCGAATCGGCTAGGTTTCTTTGACCCGGCCGTTTACCCCTGGATTGGCCCGCCCAGAAAGACTCCCCGCTTGCTGTTTATGAACGGTATCAATTCCGGAAGGGCCTCTCCTTGCGCCGCGATTCGTAAGCAAAAGCTACCTCTTGTCACTAGCTATGGCTTCTTATTTGAGTATTTCTTAATCAAGTTGTCGAACTGCGGGTTGTTGCGGAGATTATCCAGATCTGGATCAACCGCTGCGTTTTCGGCGGAGTAGTGGTCCTGGAGAGCATCTTCAAGGAGCGCGAGCGCCTGACTCGACTTTCCGGTTAGGGCATTGATCTGGGCTTCCCTGTAGACGATGTTGACGTTTTTCTTGTCTTGCGCCCGAGCGCGCCGGATAAAGGTTTCTGCTTCTTGAGGGTTCCCAATTTTGGCGTACGTTAATGCAATCTCCGCCATGACTGTTGCATCTTGTGGATTCGTCTGCAATTCCTTGTAACCAAGGGAGATCGCGCGCTGATACGCATCCTTAGCCTTGTCCGTTTGTCCCGATCCGCGATAAGCGTCACCCAAATTTACGACCGTGACGGTGTCATTTGGATTGAGCGCTACAGCCTTCTCGAATGCCTGAGAGGCCTCGCCAAATCGCTTTAGGAAAAAATAGGCCGTACCAATGTTCGAGTAGGCGCCAGAATCAGGTTCAATCTGAATAGCCTTCTCCAAGTACGGAATCGAATCGCTGTATTTGCCTTCCTGAACCAGCACGCCCCCGGCATTTTCGAATCCGGCATTGACGTCCGGTTCCAGCACGCTAACTTGTTTGAACGCCTGTAGGGCTTTATCGTATTCTCCGACTTCATAGTAGGCGTCGCCGAGAGAATTTTGGTTGATCCAGTAGTAGGGATTAAGGTCGATTGCCTTTTGATAGGCCTCTATCGCGCGGGGTGCGTTGCCGCTAGCCAAATAAACGTTGCCCAAACGCCGATAGACGTCATCTGAATTGGGCGCCAAAGCTTGAGCCCGATTCAGCTCAGCAATTGCTTCCGGATACTTGCCGGTGGCACGATAAACGGCCCCGAGCATCCAGTGCACTTCCGGAAGTTTATCGTTGAGCTGTTGAGCTTGTTGCGACGCGGCCAGTGCCTTTTGGGTCCAAAAGGCGTCCTTCTTGATTGTATACATCCGCAAGCTGGCTTGGGCCACCCCAGTGTATGCAAGCGCAAACTTTGGGTCTTCTTTCAATGCCTGATCGTAGAAGTCGAGGGCTGCCTGAATACTCTTAGCATCGTTTCCGCGCAGGGAATTGCGCCCACGAAGGTAAAAGTCATATGCCGCGACGTTATCCGTGGGGCGCGCCACTGATTTGGCAAGCTCCTCATTCGTCGGAGTGATCGTGAGCGCCGAAACCAATTGATTGTAAATCTGATCTTCAAGCGCGAAGAGGTCCCCAGTGACGCCATCGAATTCATGCGTCCAGCGGCGCTTGCCTGCAGCGGCATCCTGCAAACTCAGGACGACGCGAATTTTATCACCTTGCCCTTGAACTGTTCCCTGAACGAGGAGGTTCACTCCAAGCTGTCTAGCGACCTTCTCAAGGGGCTGCTTCTGATCAACTTTCGCAACGGCTTCACCGGTAGTGACATGGACTTCAGTCAGTTGAAATAATTTTGCCGAAAGCGCTTCCTCGATGCCCTGAGCCAAGTAGCCGAGTTGCGACGGGTCGCCGAGCACTTGGAGCGGAAGCACAGCAATAATTCGGCCGCTTGCGAGGGGCGGGACACCGGAGACACTCGAGGATCCGCTGCCGCCAGGGAGGATCAGGTGGCGCACGGGCGGAATCGCAAACGCCAGAGCAATCAGCAGGACACCGCCGGCGGCAAACCATACCCAGCGGCGTGCGGCGAACTCCGGGAGCTGGATCTGTATACTGGAGCCGCTGCGCGAAACGCCGCTACTCGACGATGTCTTGGCGCCTTGCAGGTCCGCTAGAATTTCGTAAGCGCTTTGATAACGATCCGCAACATCCTTTTCCAGGCAACGCATAATGATGCGAACGAGCCAATTCGGCAGGTCCGCGTTGATCAGCTTCGGGCTCTTGGGTTTTTCCTGGATCCTCTGATACATCACCTTCAGCGTGGATTCGCCCGTGAAGGGGACATCCCCGGTCACCATTTCGTAGAGGATCAATCCAAAGGCGTACAGGTCGGCGCGCTGATCCGCGGGCTTGCCTTCCACTTGCTCAGGCGACATGTAACGCGGAGTGCCTAGAAAAGCTCCGGTCCGGGTCATGCCAATCGCGCTATCTTCAAAAGATTTTGCCAAGCCAAAGTCACAAACGAAAACTTGATCGTCATTTCCGATCAGAAGATTTTGCGGCTTCAGATCCCGGTGTACGACCCCTTCCGCGTGCGCCGCCGCCAGCGCTTCCGCAATCTGTTGCGAAAATTTCAAAACGCGCTCGAGCGGCATCTTCGGATTTTCCCGGATGATGTGCTGGAGGTCCTTTCCCTGGATGTAGGCCATGGAGATGAACCGCACTCCGCCCACTTCGCCCATATCGTGAATGCGCAGAATATTTTTATGCGAAATTTTACTGGCGAGTACTAACTCCTGCTTGAATCGTTTCAAAGCGTCGGCTTGCCCGATCGCTCCCTCGCGAACAACCTTAATGGCAACGGTGCGATCGAGTTCTTTGTCGTAGGCTTTATAGACTCGCCCCATGCCGCCTTGGCCTAGGAGCGATTCAATGCGGTAGCGCGTTCCAAAATCGCTGCCGAGAGTGATGGCAGCAGGATCGACCATCTGAACCGTTTCTGAATCCATATCTCCCGACGTGGAGAGAAGAGGGGTGCTGCACTCCTTGCAGGATGTTGCGAAGTCCGGGTTTGCCGTGCTGCAGTGCGGACAATTCATCATAAGAAATGAATGGACGGGCGGAAAGCGCTCCGATTCTGCGATTATCCGGCAATGGGGTCTTGTCTGCAACTATTAGCGAGATTTAGGGTGGCACTTATCTCCCATGCGCCCATTCCATAAGACGCGACGGTCCCTTTACTCGGCGCTTGGGTTACAATCGAATGAAATACGAAGCTTTGGGAGCGAGGTAATACGTGAGCGGGATTTGGAACTTCTTGAAGGAAGGCGAAGAGCCGATTTCGGCGAGCGCTCACGACGGAGTAGTGTCCAAAGACCGCGACGGGCTTCCAGAACGCCGAAGGAGTGACCGCCTGTGGGTATATCTTCCGGTGCTGGTCTACGGACGGACAGTGGAAAGCGAACCTTTCCACGAAGGAACCGAGGCACTCCGCGTGAATGCCGGCGGCGGGCTGATTACGCTCACGACTCCGGTGAGGTGTGGCCAACGCCTCTTGCTCATCAACAAAGTAAACCAGAAAGAGCATGAATGCCACGTAGTCGCCGAACGGTCGAAATACCTGGAGCGAACCGCGGTAGTCGTCGGGTTTCAGGAACCTGTTCCGGACTTTTGGAGCAGAGCCGTCTAAAGGACCTTTGCGCCACAAATTGGCCAGCGGGGCTATGGCTCGCTGGATGCAAACGGTTACCGTGACGGGACTTCGCGACTGTCCGAGTCGCGCCCGTTCGCGTCCCACGACACAAAACCATCTCCGGCACGCATTGTGAGTGTGCTAACCTGAATCGCAATAAAAAACGGAGAGGTGTCCGAGCGGTTTAAGGAGCACGCTTGGAAAGCGTGTGTTGGGGAAACTCAACCGTGGGTTCGAATCCCACCCTCTCCGCCACTCTTCTCATTCCCACATTCAGGTCAAAATGTCGATCAGCGAGAACATTCGTTTTGCCGTTCGAGACGCGGGTGAGGTGTCCGCGATTCTCCTGCGTCCGCAGAATGCGGAATCTCTGTTGGTGCTCGCGCACGGCGCAGGTGCCGGAATGACGCATCCATTCATGGAATCACTCGCGAGCGAACTCGCGGCTGCGAGAGTAGCGACGTTGCGATTCCAGTTTCCCTACATGGAGGAGCGGCGGAAGATCCCCGATCGGCCACCCGTGCTTACCGCTGCCATCCTTTCAGCAATTCACGCTGCGTCGGAAGCGGCTGCGGACCTGCCGCTATTTGCGGGAGGGAAGTCGCTCGGAGGACGAATGACTTCGCTCGCTGCCGCTCAAAATACGTTGGATGGAGTCCGCGGGCTGGTGTTCTTCGGCTTTCCTCTGCACCCGCCGAATAAACCGGGAACGAAACGTGCGGAGCACCTGCCCAATGTCAGATTGCCGATGCTTTTCTTCCAGGGAACCCGCGACCCTTTCGCCGATCTTAAGCTTTTGCGACCCATTTGTGCCGAGCTCGGAGCGCGAGTGACATTGCACGTGATTGAAACGGCGGATCACTCTTTTCACGTGCTGAAAAGTTCAGGCAAGACCGACGGCGACATTATGCGGGAATTGGCGAGAACCGCATCAAGGTGGACCCGGCAAGAGATTACCACTCGGTCTTCAGGTGAGGCTGGAGCACGTCGGTGATTCGCTATCTCCGGCCGCGAACAGCGTCATCGCTTCTCTCTGCTGTTCACTTAGCCGCGTCGGATTGGCCGGCGGCGACTTGGCGGCGGACTTCGTCTAGCCAGTTCAGGACTACGGTGGGGGCGGAGGACGGGGCGGAGCGGCCGCCGGCGAATTGGAACATCACGAAGTGCTGGCCGTCGGGCGTCACATCATAGGATGTGAGGGGCGCGCGCATTTCGAACTTGTCGGTGAAGAGGACCTCGGGTTTGCCGGGCTGGAAGGAGTCCTTGTCCACAGTATATGGCACTGAGATCATCGTACCGCCGCCCGCAACGAGGTAAAAAAGTTCATGGCCCGTTTTCGACCAAATCGGTTCCACGCCGCCATCGGTGGAAATTTGCCATTTGCCTCCAGAGCCGGAAGACGGCACTACATAAACCTGGGCGAGGCCGGATTCCCATGAGAAGTATGCCAACCAACGGCCGTCGGGCGAGAATTGCGGCGAACGGGCTGTGCCATTGCTATCCGCGGGCAATCGGCGCGGTTCCTCCGGTTTGCCGTTTTCGCCAATGGTAAGAGTCCATATTTGGCAGCAGGATCCATCCTTTTCCGAGAGCCGGAAGAAGGCCAGAGTCTTTCCGTCCGGGGACCAGGACGAGGGGTAGGCGTTCAGAACGTTGTCCGGCGTCAGAGGCTGTTCTTCTCCGGTTCCGTCGGCGTGTTTGCGGAAGATGGCTTGCCCGGTGCCTTTGCCTGTGGTGCGCGGATGCGCGTAAGCGATCCACTGTCCATCGGGAGACCAGGATGGGTACGACGCTCCGGGAGTCCCGGGAGTGAGAGAAGACGTTGTGCCGCGCGCGATATCGTGGACCCAAATTCCGTTGGTCGATTGAAACGCTAGACGCTTTCCGTCCGGAGAAATCTCCGGGGAGGCTGCGTCCGGATGGTCGTCCATCAGCAGCGAGGCATTGCCCTTGCGGTCCAGCAGAGCGACATTCACGTTCTGCTTCAAAGCTCCGCCGGACAAATAAACAGCGGTGCCGGTGCGCGAGACACTCATTTGCACCGCGCCATTGGAGAGATCCGCATCCACTCCCTGCAAAACCGGAATCGCTGTCGCCGTTATCTTTAGCTCGTGTGGGTCAAAAGGCGCAACGAAGAGCGTGCCTTGAGAAACATAGGACAGGTAGCCGCCCGCTAGATAGCGGCCGAAATACGCATTCTCCACCAGCACCTTAGCCGCGGCTTTGTCGCCCTTATCGAGCGAGATTGCTTCCACGCGAGCGTGCTCGAAAAAATTGTTGTCCGAGGATGCAGTGAACAGAAGCGTCTTGCCTCCGGGCAGGAATTGAGGCCAGCGGTGCGTGATATCACCGCGCGCTGGATCCAGATGTGTGAGCGCTGCCGGAGTGCCTCCCGCTGCGGGGATGCGGTAGAGCGCGGAAGTGAATTGCATCGGAAAGACAATGGTGCCGTCTTCGGACCAGGATCCGCCGCGATAGCCGTTCAGGTCACACAGCACAATCGGTGCGCCACCTCGGACGGAAACTTTTTTCAATTTTCCGTCGCCGAAGAAACCGATCCATTGGCTGTCGGGAGAAAAGAACGGGACGGAGGCTGCGCCGGCGCCGCCGAGCAGCACCGCGTCTTTGTTGTCCATTTCGCGTACGTAAAGTTTGCCGGCGTTTGATCCTTGATCCCGGGTTACATAAGCCAATCGCGATCCATCCGGAGAAATGGCTACAGCCGTTCCGTCGATGGTGTCCAACGGATGTTCGGGCGGAATCCACAGAGAGAGCTCGATCGGCTTCAGCAGGGAAGGTTGCGACGCTTGCCGCAAAGCAAACAGGGTGATCAGGAGCCCAATGCCGAGCACCGCGGCGAGTGCCCAGGGAGCAAATCGCTGCCATGCTGGCGCGACGGGCGCTGATGAAAGCCGTGTCGCGCCTGATGCGAGCTCTCTCAGCGGCGAGTGAGATTGCACTCCGCCGCCCAGAGGACGCCTGTGCCTGCGTGCCTGTCGACGAATCCGATAATCTGTCCGGCGCTTCCTCAAAGGCTAAGGTCTGCGCCGTGATGCGGCCGGTGGCCGTGTCGCGATTAAGGCGCTTCAGATCGGTGCGCATGTCCGAAGCGTTTTGGTAGCGCAGGTCGCGGTCCTTCTCCAGCGCTTTGTTGATGATGTCTTCGAGCTTCGATGGGATATCCGGGTTCAGCCGCACTGGCGCAGCGGGAGCTCGATTCAGAATCGCGTCGGTAATCACACCGGATGTTTCACCGCGAAAGGGAACTGAGCCTGTAGCCATTTCGTACAGCACTACGCCGAACGAAAACAGATCGGTGCGGGCATCGAGTTCCTTCCCGCGAACTTGCTCGGGCGACATGTACGCGACCGTGCCCACGGCCACGCCCGGGCTGGTGAGATCTTCCGGACGCACTCCCGCGGTCATATGCGCGGCGTAGGTTGCATCTTGCGTCATCGAATGGACTGCGGCGAGGCGAATTTGTTTGGCAAGCCCGAAGTCCAGAATTTTGGCGCGACCGCGCTCGGTGACGAAAATGTTGGCGGGCTTGATGTCGCGATGAACGATTCCTTTACTGTGTGCGGCGTCGAGCGCGTCCGCAATCCCAATCGCCAAACCCACCAGGATATCCGTCTCGACAGGGTTTCCGGAGATGCGATGCTTGAGCGTCGTGCCTTCCAAAAATTCCATGGCGATAAACGCTTCGCCGTGCTGATCGTCAATTTCGTAGATCGTGCAGATGTCCGGATGATTCAGGGCCGAAGCCGCCTTGGCTTCGCGCTGAAAGCGGCTGAGGGCTTGCGGGTCTTTGGCTACGTCGTCAGGCAGGAACTTGAGGGCCACAAAGCGGCCGAGCTTCAGATCCTCAGCCTTGTACACCACACCCATGCCGCCGCCGCCGAGCTTTTCGACGATGCGGTAGTGAGAGACGGTACGGCCGATGAAAGAGGAAGAGTCCGTCATGGGGCGCGCTGATATTAGGTTGGAGCAGGAGGCAAGTCAACGGCTCGAACTCAGGCGAATA
>Ga0302225_10002700_pt1 | contig 10433 bp, 6 predicted proteins | sample II_Palsa_E3_2_FD_193515 | JGI IMG/M metagenome (GOLD analysis project Ga0302225, IMG submission 193515) | Peat permafrost microbial communities from Stordalen Mire near Abisko, Sweden - II_Palsa_E3_2 | ecosystem: Environmental > Terrestrial > Soil > Palsa > Peat permafrost | place: Sweden...
GCACGAGGCTCGTGAAATAGGGCACGTCGCCCTGTTGCACGTTGTAAAAGCCGAGCGCTGTCGAGCCTTCACCCGTTGTCACAGACCCTGGCAGATAGTTGGTACTGAAGCATCCTGTCGTGGGCGCACCCGGCACACAAGTCGCTGGTTGCGTGGCGCCGTTGGTACCCGCTCCGACTGTTACTTCCACCCAGGAGAACAGGCCGGCGTTGCAGCCCGACGGATTGGCAGCGCTCGCCTGCCCGAGGTTGCAATTGAGCTGCTGCCACATCTGATAAAAGCGGTGCACCGGGCTCGCCGAATAGGCGTCATAGGTAAAGTCAGTGCCATTGGTCAACTGAAACGGACCGGCCGGCAGCGTAGTCACGTTGGTAATTCGCTGGTCGGGAGTTTTTGACGTTTGACCCGTGCCGCCGTTCAATAGATCCGGATAGTAACCAGGATCCAGCCCGTTCTCGGATAGTTCAGCCAGCGTCAGGCTCGCCGGGCATTGCGTGATCGGCGTGCTTGCGGAGCACTCGTTAGGAATATACGAAACCTTCGGCCCACCGACCAGCGGCGCGGGCAGTTGGTCGTTCGGGAACAGTTGCGTTGGCGGGCTCAACAGAAACGTATCCGTGGTGCCCAGATCCATGGCGGCCAACTGATGTGCTTTTTCGAAATTGGGCCCCGGTATCGCGTTTGAAAACTCGTCCAGTGCGACGATTCCCTCGGAAAGTAGATTCTTGACCCTCTGTCCGGCTTTGTTCGGCACATAGGTCGCGAACACATGATCGAAACTGCGGTTCTCCCCAATGATGACGATGACGTGCTTGATCGGCGTCTGTGTCGTGTGCGTTTCCGCGGCGGCTGCGGCCAGCGCGGGACCAAATGCCAGCTGCAGCAGGGCTGCGCCAGTAAGACCCACGCGCAGCGCACGCAAGGTGCGCGACGCTAGTTCAGCGACTCTCATGTGATTCTCCCTGGTGTGGATTGAACCGACGGATGCGAGTTCGCTTTGTAGCGAATATTTATTTCAGTGACGTGTTCCCTGGATGAAGCATGTGTTGCATAGGCTCTGACGGCTCGACTCGGATCAGGCCCATCATGCCGGCATCCTCATGCTCGAGCAGATGGCAGTGATAGACAAAGGTGCCGATGATGTTCGGATCACGAAAATCCAAGCGCAAGCGCACGCTCGGATACTGCAGCATTCTGCCGTTGAAGTACGGCACGTTAACGATGTCGCGCAAAAAAGGTTCATTCACCGGCACACCGGACCATTCCAGCAGCTGAAAATGCAGTTGATGAATATGGAAAGCGTGCAGTTCGGTTGATCGATTCTCGATGATCCAATCCTCCACATCGCCTTGCTTTACGACGATGTTCGGTACCGAGGAAGAAGGATCAAACGGCGCTGGCGTCTGCCCTTCCACAGTGAGATAAAACGTCGTGGCACTGTTGGGATCGGCCGGGTCATCGAGTTTCTCCGAGAAATATAGTCTTCTGACCCGTGTCGGGGCGACATCGCCGACCCAAGGCCATGGCGCCGACGGCAGCGGTTTGGGAGTGGCGGACAATCTTGAAACGGGTTCCGGCGCATCGGCTGCGCTGACGATGGCGGCAAGGGAGCGATTAGGATCATTCTCCCCGCCCAGTCCGGTGTCGACCGTTCGCGTAACGAGCAGTCCCGGCACGCCAAGAGGGGGTCCGTCGACGATGAATTCGACCCGTGCACCCGGCGGAACCCCAAGGTGATCGACCCAGACGACGGGTGGAGTCGAGCCACCGCGATGATTGATTGGGACGCCATCGATTGCGACGACCCCGAGGCGTTGCGGCACTCGCCGGAACAGCACCGCGAGATCCAGATAGGTAATCGCGGATGCATTGAGTACGCGCCACAGTTGCCGCTCGCCCGGCTTCATCGTGATGGATGCTGGCGGGTAGTCCGGGTAGGGCACGGGTACGAAGTTGATCGACAGATCTTTGGCCGGCTTGCCGAAGCCGGTGCCGTTGTTGGCGGCGTCGCCGTCACGGTCTATGAACATCTTGGGTACCACAGGTTCGGATTTTGCCGGCGCAGAATCCGGATGCAGCAGGTCTTGATCGCGCACGATCAGTACGCGCTCCGGAAGGTTCGCGACGGCGGCGTTCGCGCGCTCGATGCCTTCGACTATGAGGGCGCCGGATGCGCCGCCCAGCACCTGTAGCTTGCTGTAGCCGTGAACGTGAGGATGGTACCAATACAGTCCCGGGGGCTCGTCGGACGGGATGCGAACTCGGTATTCGAAGGCTGGATCGCCTGGCTGAATCAAAGTGTTGAGCACATCGTCCTGATGGCACAGCGGCGGCACGGTCAAACCATGAAAGTGCAGATTGGTCGAGAGGGCTGTCATGGCGCCGTTGCCGCAGGGTGCTTCCATTCCTGCCATCATCGGATCGTGCGATGGCTGGTCCAGCGCAGCGTCAGCCTCACGATCAACCATGTCATTCTTGAGGTGCAGCAGTAGCAGGTCCCCGGGATTCAATCGCAAAGTTGGCGCTTGGGTGCCATCGGCGAGCAAGTAGCAAAGGTGCATTGAGCCATCGGGCTCTTGGTAATTGTGCACGCTCAGCTCAACCCTCAGGATCCCGTTCCGGCTGCGCAGATCGCTGGGCTCTGGGACTGCGCTTCCCGGTACGGGGCGCGGGCAGGGATCCGGCTCATCCCTCGCTTGCGCGCTACGCTCCGCCGCTAACCACGCCAGCAAACACCAAATGATAATGGACGGCCTGCCGCTCAAACGGCTGAGTCCGTTGTGCATCTGACTCCACTGCCTCGCCGTCACGCCGCCATAGGGGAACGCACAACATACATCGCCTTCCTTACACCGGCGTTACAAGCATGAGTGAGCTCACCGGTCAACCAGCCGATTCAATTGCTCGGGGTAGCGGTCGCCATGCACCGTGATCTTCGACGCCGCGCCGTCGATCTCGCGAAGATCGTCCGCAGTGAGCTCGAGCGTCGCTGCGCCGATGTTCTCCTCGAGCCGTTTAAGCTTCGTGGTGCCTGGAATTGGGACGATCCATGGCTTCTGGGCAAGCAACCAAGCCAGTGCAAGCTGGGCGGGCGTCGCGTTCTTGCGCGCTGCGATCGCGCCAAGCAGGTCGACCAGGGCCTGATTCGTCTTCCGGGCCTCAGGCGTGAAGCGCGGAACGATATTGCGAAAGTCCGCGCCGTCGAACGTCGTGCTCTCGTTGATCGTCCCGGTCAGAAAGCCCCTGCCGAGTGGACTGAACGGAACAAAGCCGATGCCAAGTTCCTCAAGCGTCGGCAGCACCTTCGTCTCCGGCTCTCGCCACCAAATCGAGTATTCGCTTTGTATTGCAGTCACGGGCTGAATCGCGTGCGCACGGCGAATCGTCTGCACTCCCACTTCGGACAGGCCGAAATACTTGACCTTACCCGCGCGGATAAGGTCTTTCACGGCACCAGCGACGTCCTCGATCGGGACGTCCGGGTCGACACGGTGCTGGTAAAACAGATCGATGACATTGGTTTTGAGTCGCTGCAGCGAGCCTTCCGCGACTTGCCTGATGTGCTCGGGACGGCTGTCGAGGCCGACCTGCTTGCCGTCCACGATCTTGAAGCCGAACTTGGTAGCGATAGCGACCTGGCCGCGAAGCGGTGCGAGAGCTTCCCCGACGAGCTCTTCGTTGGTGAATGGGCCGTAGATTTCCGCCGTGTCGAAGAACGTAACCCCGCGTGCAACGGCTGCGCGGATCAACTCGATCATCTTTTGTTTGTCGCCCGGCGGACCGTAGCCATGGCTCATGCCCATGCAGCCGAGCCCGAGCGCCGATACTTCCAGAGTGCTGTTTCCCAGTCTGCGCTTCTGCATGACTTCCTCCTAAACGCTATCTTAAGCAGGCCGTCGCGGTTCTGCGACGGCTCTGGCTGTAGGTCATAATGCGCTGTCCGGCGTGTCCCCGGTCAACCGTCATCGCAGCCGCGCGTTTACCTCGCTAGGGATGCACACGTAGGGAGACGAACCGTGGCTAGCCCGCGCTTTGAGACGATCGGGCTGCCCGTTCCTCGCTGGGGGTTCGCGGCCGCATGCACCATGATGCTGGCCCTGACGGCCTGCGGAGGTGGGGGCAGCAGTGGCGCGGGTTCTGCGACAACGACCGCCACGAGCACTACACCAACAACGACCACTACGACCACTACGACCGTTGATCCCGTTGACGCGGCCCGGCTGCTCGATCAGGCGACCTTCGGTGTCACGGCCAGTGACATCGCCCATGTGCAGAGCATCGGTATCGATGCCTATATCAGCGAGCAATTCGCGTATCCCCCGACCCAGTACACCGGCTACAGCTATACGCCGCATACGGCTCCGACAAGTTGCTCGGGCGACGGCTCGAATCCGCCCGATGCCGCGAGCCTGTGCGCTCGCGAGCAATATTCACCGTTTCAGGTGCAGCTGGATTTCTTCACGCATGCGCTGAATAACCCGGATCAATTGCGCCAGCGTGTCGCGTTCGCGCTGTCGCAGATCATGGTGGTCTCGAGTGTGCAAATCTACGAAGCCTATGGGCTCGCGAGTTTTGAAAACATACTGCTGAACGACGCGCTCGGCAATTACCGCACGCTGCTGCAGGATGTGACGCTGAGCCCGACGATGGGTGCCTATCTTGACATGGCAAACAGCGACCAGACCAATCCGCAAAATGGCACCGTTCCCAACCAGAACTACGCACGCGAATTGATGCAGCTGTTCTCGATTGGACTCGTCGAGCTCAATCCGGATGGCACGCAACAGCTGGGCGACACCGGCGCGCCGATCCCGACCTTCACTGGCACGACGATCGACGGTCTCGCGGCCGTGTTCACGGGCTGGACCTATCCGCCGCTGTCGGGTGCGAGCTCGCAGTGGACCAATCCGATCAACTACAACGGCACCATGGTGTCATTCCCGAACCATCACCAGGCGGGCACCAAGACGCTGTTGAATGGCTATACCGTGCCGGCCGGCCAGACGCCGGAACAGGATCTCGGCAATGCGCTCGACGATATCTTCAATCATCCGAATGTGGGCCCGTTTATCAGCCAGCAGCTCATACAGCATCTGGTGACCAGCAATCCGAGCACGGCGTATGTTGCGCGCGTGGCGGCGGTGTTCGCCAATAATGGCGTGGGCGTGCGCGGGGATTTGAGCGCGGTGGTGCGCGCCATCCTGGAGGACCCGGAGGCGCGCGGGCCGACGCCAGCCACGAATGAGTTCGGTCATTTGCGTGAGCCCGCGCTGTTCATCACGAGCACACTGCGCAGCCTCGGTGGCCAATCCGACGGTGAGCTGCCACGCAGTGCGAGTTCGGCGATGGGGCAGCCGATTTACTCGCCAGAGACGGTATTTAGCTTCTATCCGCCGAGCTATCAGATTCCTGGCACACAGACACTGGGCCCGGAATTCGGCATCCAGAATTCCGCCACAGCGCTTGCCCGCTCCAATTTCATTAATACCGTGATCATGCAGGGTGGGGCGGCAGCCGACCCTACCGTGACAGGCAGTACCGGCACGAGCATCAATTTGACCGCGCTCTCGAGCGCCCCCACGACGGCGGCGATGATCGCGCAGCTGAATCAGACGTTGATGCACGGCAGTCTGCCGAGTGATGCGACCAACATCATTTTGACCGCTGCCGACGTGGCTGCGGGAACCTCGACTAACTCGCTCGCGGCCGCGCGCGCCGCGTGCTATTTGATTTTGACTTCCGCGCAATATCAAGTGGAGCGCTGAGATGAAACGTCGATGTTTTCTGCAGCACGCTGGTGCTCTGGCCGGTAGCGCGGCCCTCGGTCAGCTCGGTGCCTTCGCGGCGCAAGCTGCCACAGCGACCGATTACAAGGCACTCGTGTGCATATTCCTCTACGGCGGCAACGACGCCAATAACATGATCGTGCCGCTCGATACCGCGGGATATGCCAATTACGCAAAGACTCGAAGTTATCTGGCGCTGCCACAGGCGCAGCTTCTGCCCCTGGCGGTCGCGAGTGGCACGCCGCTGTATGGGTTGCATCCGGCGCTGCCGGGTCTGCAATCGCTCTGGGCGGCGGGTCATCTCGCCATCGTCGCCAACGTCGGCACGCTCGTGCAGCCGCTCACGCAGGCGCAGTATTTATCGACCACGACGCTCAAGCCGGAAAGCCTCTTCTCGCATATCGATCAGCAGCATCAGTGGCAGGCTTCGATCTCGAGCACTTCAGCATCGAACAGCGGGTGGGGCGGGCGGCTCACGGATCAGCTCGCCGCGATGAATGTCAATGCGAGCGTACCGCCGATGATCTCGACCGGCGGCAACAACCTGTTCGTAACTGGCGCGGCATCGCAGGCCCTAGTGATACCGATCAGCGGCTCGTTCGGCCTCAATGGGTTCTCGAACGACAGCGCTGACACGGCGCGGCGCTCGGCATTTCAGCAATTGCTGAGCGTCGATCAGTCGGTCAATCTGGATCAAGCCGCGCAGACCATCATGACTGGCGCTCTCGCCAGCAGCGCCGTTCTGAATCCTGTCCTGACGACGACTAGTGCGACGCTGTCGGCCCGCTTCACGGGACTCACGAGTAACTTCGCGCAGCAGATGCTGGCGATCGCAAAGGTGATTGAGGCACGTGCCAGCCTCGGGGCCACTCGCCAGGTGTTTCTCGCAACGCTCGGCTCATTTGACACGCATACGAATCAGCTCAACACGCAGCAAACCTTGTTCAGCCAACTCGATCCCGCTCTTGCGGCTTTTCACGGCGCGATGGGCGACCTTGGGGCGGCCGCGGAGGTCACCTCGTTCACCTTGTCCGACTTTTCGCGCAACTTTCTGCCGAACACGGGCGGTGGCACCGATCATGCCTGGGGCAGCAACCCCCTGGTCATCGGCGCTGCGGTCAACGGTGGTCAGATCTACGGGACCATGGCCATACAGGAGCTATCGGGGCCGGATGATGCGAGCAATCTGGGCCGCTGGATTCCCACGATTGCCGTGGACCAATTCGCCGCGACCCTGGCCACCTGGTTCGGTGCCGATGCGACCGCACTCGCCACCATATTGCCCAATCTGTCGGCATTCAGCCCAAGCACGCTCGGATTTATCTAGCTGTCGGCCGACTCTCGCACCCGAGCGTATAATGAGCCGCGACAGCACTACCGCAAGACTTAAAGATCGCAGCACAAGAGCATGCGAAAAATCGTTTGCTGCCTGGCTCTATTGGGGGTTTTGAGCGCGCTCCAGGCGGCTGAGGAACACGTCGGCACCTACGCCGAGATCGACATCGAGCGCGGTGCCCGTATCTATTTCAGCGGCTGTGTGCTCTGCCATGGCCCGAACGGCGATGCCGTGCCGCAGGTGCAACTGCGCTCCAATCACTTTCGCCATGCCGTCAGCGACGAGGATCTGATGCATGTGATTACCAGTGGCATTCCTGGAACTGGCATGCCTGCCAACAATCTTGATGGGACCGATCAGAACGGGATCGTCGCCTTCATTCGCAACATGGATCAGCGGCTCAGCGACACGACATCCGCGGGCGATGCGACACGCGGCAAGCTGCTCTTCGAGGGCAAAGGCGGATGCCTGGGCTGCCACCGCGTCAATGGGGTCGGTAGCCGGACCGCGCCGGACTTGAGTGAGATCGGTCTAATGCGCACGGCGCAGGCGCTCATGCAGAAGCTGCGCGAACCGCAGTCTCTGATATTGCCGATCAATCGCAGCATTCGCGCCGTGACCAGGAACGGCACGGTGATCACCGGCCGGCGGCTGAACGAGGATACCTGGTCCGTGCAGTTGATCGATTCCAAGGAGAATCTCGTCGGTCTGCAGAAAGCCGATCTCCGGCAGTACACGGTGCTCAAAACCACATCGATGCCTGCCTACAAGGACGTTTTGAGCGAGGCCGAGATCGCCGATCTGGCGGGGTATCTGCTGTCGTTGAAAGGCCAGAACTGATGCGAATCTTCACGGCGCTGCTGCTGCTGTTGCCGGGGGCGCTCTGGGCGCAATCGGTGCCCGTGACCTATGATCGGCTGCTGCACGCGGCTGCCGAGCCGCAGAACTGGCTGACCTATTCCGGCAGCTATGACAGCCGACGCTTCTCCAAGCTGTCCGAAATCAATCGCAGCAACGTCAAATCGCTGGCGTTGAAATGGGTTTATCAGCTCGAGTCGCTGCAAAAACCCGAAACCTCGCCATTGGTCGTCAACGGTGTCATGTACCTGACCCAGCCGCCGAACGATGTCGTCGCGCTCGATGCGCGTTCGGGACGGGCGTTTTGGATTTATCAGTATCGACCAGCTCCGGGCTACAAGGTGTGTTGTGGTGCTGTGAACAGGGGGCTCGCAATCCTCGGTGACACGCTCTACATCGGGACCGTGGACGCGCATCTGATCGCGATCGATGCGAAAAACGGCAGACCCTTGTGGAACACAACGGTCGCTGACTACACCGTGGGCTACGCGATCACGGTCGCGCCGCTGGTAATCAAGGACAAAATCATCCTCGGCGTGGCCGGTGGCGAATACGGCGTGCGCGGCTTCATCGCTGCGTACGATGCCAAAAGCGGTAGCGAGAGCTGGCGTTTCAACACGATTCCGGCCGCTGGCGAAAAAGGCATCGAAACCTGGGAAGGCGATTCATGGAAGCACGGCGGCGGGCCAGCCTGGGTAACCGGATCCTATGACCCTGAGCTCAATCTGACCTATTGGGGTATCGGCAATCCTGGGCCCGATTGGGGGCCTGGGCAGCGCGAGGGCGACAACCTGTACACGGATTCCGTCGTGGCGTTGAATCCCGATACCGGAGCACTGCAGTGGTATTTTCAGTTCACGCCGCACGACAGCTCGGACTTCGATTCCGTGCAGGTTCCGGTCTTGATCGATGCGCTCTGGGACGGTCGGGCGCGCAAGCTCATGGCGTGGGCCAATCGCAATGGCTTCTTTTATATGCTCGATCGCACCAATGGACAGTTCCTGGGTGGTCATCCGTTCGTAAAGGTGAATTGGGCCAGCGGGCTGGACGCGAACGGCCGGCCGATCGAGACCCCACAGCCGGCCGGAGAGCCGGTGTTTCCTGGCAATCAAGGGGCTACGAACTGGTATTCCCCGTCCTATAGCCCGCGCACGCACTTGTTCTATGTTTCTGCCTGGGAGAATTACTCCTCGGTGCTCGTGTTTGCGCCGGCCGAATACCGCGCCGGTCAGGCCTTTCTCGGGGGTCGGGCCGTGCCACCCATACTTGGGGCCGCCAGTCCGTCCATACGCGTGACGCCGATCAACAATTACACCGCGGAGCTGGGAAGCGGCGCCGTGATCGCACTGGATCTGACCGGGGCGCCGCGGTGGAAGTTCGAGACCACCGCAGTTACGGACGCCGGAATCCTGACCACGGCCTCGGATCTGCTGTTCACGGGCGGTCGCGAGGGCTATTTCTATGCGCTCGACGCGCGCAACGGCAAGGTGCTGTGGAGGGCCCCGGTGGGCGGGCCTATCTCGGCAGCGCCAATCACCTATGAGCTGGACGGCCGGCAATATGTCGCCATCGCCGCCGGACACGCGCTGTTCGCCTACGCACTGGAGCACTGAAGATTGCGGCTCTGAGCTTGCATGCTCGCCGCTTTGCCAAGGCTCTTGCCAGCCGTTAAGCTCCCCGGCAATCGCCATCCTCGAGCAGGCGGGCGCAAAAGATCAGGGCAAGGGGGACACGTGCACAGCACCAGCAAACGAGATTTTCTGACCGGGCTTGGTCTGCTGGCCGGCATGGCAGCCGCGCCGGCCTTCGCGCAGAACGCGCCGATGAAGGTCGTTGACCCGATGGCACCGCCAGCAGCGGCGCCGCCACCCAAAGCGCTTCCCAACCGCATGGCTCGGACCACCAAGCTGTTCAAGGCGCCCGGCTTTTATCCCAACGGGCTCGCGCTCGCGCCCGAGGGCATATGGGTTGCGCAGCAGTTTTTGACCGACGAAGTCTGCAGGCAGATAGGCATTACCCGCCCCGCCGGTAAGGAGGCGGTCTGGCTGATGGACTGGAACGGTAAATTGCTCAATACGGTCACGAGCAATGCGATCAATACCTCGGGACTGGCCTGCGGCGGCGGCTCGCTCTGGCCCATGTCCAATACGTTCGATGCGTCCACGGGCATCCATCAGCTCAATCTCGCCACAGGCAAAGAAGTCGCACAACGCCAGATTCCGCTTAGCCCCGGCAATAAGAGCGGCGGCATCCACGGCGGGCAATGGCACGAAGGTAAACTCTGGATCGTCAACAATCGGATGCACTCGATTGTCTGCGTGAACCCTGCGAGCTGGACCGTTGAAACGCAGTTCCCGATCGCCGCGCCGATGGGGCTGACGCGTTATCACGACATCACCTTCGATCAGGATGGCACCATGCTGCAGGTGATTGCGAACGAAAGCACGAGCCAC
>Ga0302225_10002720_pt1 | contig 10368 bp, 8 predicted proteins | sample II_Palsa_E3_2_FD_193515 | JGI IMG/M metagenome (GOLD analysis project Ga0302225, IMG submission 193515) | Peat permafrost microbial communities from Stordalen Mire near Abisko, Sweden - II_Palsa_E3_2 | ecosystem: Environmental > Terrestrial > Soil > Palsa > Peat permafrost | place: Sweden...
AGGCTCAGCTCCAACGGTGATGCTGACCTGAGCTTGCGTTTTAGGAATGGTTGCTGTGAAGCAAATTCCAGCAACACCAGTCAAAGCAAGAACTCTAAACCCACGCATAAATTAGCCTCCCTATGATCGGGGCCATCCTCTACCTACCCCTACATTACTTGTTGTACCGACTTAGATCATCCCGGTCTGAGCAATACAGACCACCTATGGCGTAACAGTCGGTAACGTTACTAATGAAATGATCTTTGCCTAGCCAGAGGAGCTCGGCATGACCGACTTTCCCTTTAAGACGCTCGCCGATTACGACGACATAGCCGTTCCCATGAAGCCAACGTTTCTACTCTTAGCCTGGCGCCATGGGAATCGCGCATCTATAAGCAGTAGCCAGGCTGTCACATGGCTCGGGCACTGGGATTGTGGTCCGGATGCTCCTCGGTTGGCGCCAGTAAGTCCCGCTGCAAATCTCCTGCAAAGTCGGGATACTGGCAAAAGCGAGGGCCCAGCCTCGGCGGCCCACACTGGTCTGGGCGGAAAAGCGGGAGACCGGAAATGACCCTAATGGAAAAGCGCCGTTTGGCGTTTACACCAATGCGTTTCGTTTTGGGGTCATTTGCGTCTGGTTACCATTTCCTCCGCCAAACGAACCAGGCACGATTTGATCCTGTCCCCGCGTTCGTTTTTGTTCCCGCGCATTGGTCGACAGGAAAGTGTGGTTAATTGTCCAGCCCCGGGTTATACTTGGCGACGTTCCGAAGGCAACCGTTGGAGACAAATGTGTTTCACTTGATCTGGTATCTCCTTATTGGGCTAATCTCGGGGGTTATCGCGAAATCGGTGATGCACGTGCACATAACAATCTTCTGGACGATCGTGCTAGGCGTCATCGGTTCGATCATCGGCGGCGCCGTTACCCACATGTTTTCGCGCCCAAAAAACGAACGCTATCATCCCGCCGGCCTCATTTTTTCCACACTCGGCGCGATCCTTGTTCTCTTCATTTGCTATAAGCTGAGGATTCATTTTCCCCATGTCTAACCGCAGCGCGAGTAGAGTGGCCGCAGTGGCAGCATACCTATTGCGGCGACTCCAACTAACCGGCGGTGACGCTGCCTGCGGATTTCGCCCTGAAGCAGGTTAATCCGGTGACGTTAATCCGGTGACAGCATGTCCCCTTATCTCCCAGGAACACTGGACTGTTGCCGATCTACTTTTCGAAGACGACATATTTACGCAGCCAAGGCACGAGTTTGTCGAAGGTGAATTGGCTTCCTTCGTAGAGCGCAAGCACGAAATTCTGCGTCCCCCGAGCGGTGGCCGTGAGCTGTGCGCCGTTGATCACGAGAAACGTATAGGTGGTGGCAAAGGCGGTGCGTTTATTGCCGTCGAGGAACGGGTGGTTTATTCCGTATCGGGCCCATCCGAAACCCAAAGCCAGATAGATCGTTGGAAATTGTCTCGGCGTTGACGCGACAATTTTCGGGCGTCTTCGACCAGACGCATATAAAAGGGGGAACCTTCTCCCCCTTCTAACTGCTCCCTGAAGTCCGTGGCTGCAGATGTCCCTTCCGCAATGCTCGTTCTTTCATCATCACGAAGAAAACAGGCACCAGGATCAGGACGTGGATAGTGGAGGTAATCATGCCGCCGACGATAGGCGCGGCAATCGGCTTCATCACATCCGAGCCGATGCCGGATTCCCAGAGGATCGGAACAAGACTGGCAAGCACTGCGCAGACTGTCATCAGCTTTGGGCGCAAACGACGGACAGCGCCTTCGATCGCCGCGGCCTCCACGTCAGCGTTGGTCAACGATCTTCCCTGGCTGCACCGCATGTCAAGGCCGTCCACTCCTGCCCAACCCGTATGAACGCGTAATTGCTTGGTCGCGATCGCTTGACCGTTTTTCTGAGCGGAGATGGTGACCTGAAATGTACCGCCGGAGCCGAGCGAACCGCTTCCTTCATACATGCCGTTGCTTTTTTCAGTGAGCTTGGTGGTCGTGTTCATTGCCGCCATTCCCATCGCCGGCATAGCAGCCATATAAAACGTGACCGTGACATCAGCACCAGCAGTGGGAGTTCCATCTGCACTTGTGAGCTTGACCCGGAAGACGTTGCTGCCCTTTTGCGGCGGGTTGGGTTCGGTAGTGAAGTCGATATTTGTCTGTGTAGCAGCGGGGGCATTCGCTGTTGGAGCGGCGCCCCCGGCGCCCGGCGGAGGTGGCACGAAGGCACCTGCCGCAGCCTGTAACTGACTCTCCGAGTCGATGAGGAAGCTAGCGGATGTCACGATGGATTGGTGCGCTTTCAGTCCTTTGAGAACGATGAAATCATCACCGGCGCGGGGACCAATTGTGATCTCTTTTGGCTCCAGACTTCCATTGCCGTGATTGAGGAACACCAGTTGCCGCGTGCCCGATTGGAAGACCGATGAAGCTGGCACGACTAATTGACGTCCCAGAGTGGTTTTCAGATCGACGTTCACAAACATACCCGGCTTCAGTTTGAGCCCCGGGTTCGCCATCACCAACCGCACACGAACCGTGCGCGTCGCCATATCCACTTGCGGAAGGATCTCTTCGACCTGACCGGAGAATGTGCGCCCCGGACAGGAGTCGACGGTAATCTGCGCCGTATCGCCAGGTTTTATACGGCCTACGTCGTCTTGGAAAACCTGGGCATAGACCCACACGCGGGACAAATCGGCAACGGTGTAGAGTTTGGTCGAAGACTCGGCATACATATTGGGCAGAGCATTTCGCTCGGTAATGTATCCCTCGACCGGCGAGTTGATGGTGAGGTCGGTAACCGGTTTGCCGGTCTCCTTCAGCTTTGCGATTTCACTCTCGGGGATATCCCACTGCTTTAGCCGCTGCTCCGCCGCGATCGAAAGAGTGGCCGCACCATCCGCAACACCGTCGATAGTGCTTGCGCTCATGGTCTTCTGGTTCTGCCGTGCCAGCAGATACTCCTGTTGTGTCGCAACAAGGTCCGGACTGTAGATCGTGAAAAGCGGCTCTCCCTTGCGCACATACTGATAGGTGGCATTCGCAAACACTTTGCGGATATAGCCGGGAAAACGCACTTGTACGTAGGAGACAAGACGCTCATTGATGTCTACCGTGCCGGTCGCGCGGATGTCGTCGCTCACTTGCTTGTATTCGACCGTGCCAGTCTGGACGCCAATGCTCTGCATTCTTTCAGGAGTAAGTTGCACCGGAGCGAGCGGAGCATCCATCTTCATATCGGTCATGGATGGCTTTGGCTCGTCAGCAGTAGCAGGCGGCCCAGAGGCAACAGGCTGCATTTCCTCGGACATCGGCGTCTTCATCGCCGTTGGCTGTTTGATCGCATGAATGCGATAAGCCCATACCCCCGCAAGAACTGCCAGGACAATGATCCAGACGAGTGAGGTTTTCACAATATATTTGTTCATCGCAGTGTCGCTCCTGTCAGAGATTCGAGATGGGCCAAAGCAGCTTCGTGATTGACGAGGGTCTGCGCGTATTCAAGCTTCAGACTCAGAAGGTCGGTGAAGTAAGAGAGGACATGAATGAACTGCTCGCGATTGGAGGCATAGGCGCTCAATGTTGCCCGGTATGCCGCATCGGACTGTGGAACCAGCCCTTCACGGTATTCCTTCAATAGCTCTTCATCGCTTGTCGCTTTGACATACTCTTGCTGAACTTCTGCGAGTTGCTGTTGCAGATGGGCATTCTGTGTTTGTTGCCACTCGGAGCGCTTCTCGGTGGCCTCTGCAATCTCCGCATTCACCCGTGCCTTGCGCGGAAAGCGCACATCAAAGGTGAACATGTAGTAGTCCCGATATTTGCGGTCGGTGTTTTGGTAGATATAACCAACTTCAAAGTCCGGCTTCCCCTCTTGTTTCGCGGAGGCCAACTGCGCATCCTGCGTCCGAATGGAACTTGCATCGACCTGAATCTCAGGGTTGTTCTGCCGCACCGTCCCAAGCAGTTCGTCGGAGGTGCGTTTGAGCGGTGTTTCGATCAGGTCTTCCGTGACGATGTCCGGCGATCCCTGGTCTCGACTGAGCAGGCCCTTGAGATGTGCCTGCGTCCGCCCCATAAGTTGATGGTGCATCGTGATCTCTTTCACGATCTTGGTCCGGTTGACCTGTGCCTGTAGGACATCCTGCTGCATCCCCTGGCCGACCTGATAGTGGGCCGTTGCATCCTGAATGAGTTGGTCAAGAACCACTTCGTTTTGTCGCAGAATGTTAAGCGTCTGCTGCAGATAGGCCAGTTGAAGATAGTCGGCTTTCACCGCGTCGGCGATGCTGGTCTTTGTCACTTCAACTTCGGACTGTTTCGTGTCGGCATCGCGTTCCGCGACTTCTCCACGCGCCCGTAGCTTCCCTGGATAGGGCAACTCCTGCGAGACTCCGACGCCAATGTAGGCAAAGTCGCTGTTGGTATATCCGGCGAACGGCTTCGGGCTGCCCACACTAAACTGCTGATAGGTGAACTTCGGGTCGGGTAGCGTTGTCACCTGCGGTGCCATTTGCCGGGCGGCCCGTGCGCCGTGGTCGGCTGCCGAGATCTGGGGGTTGTTTGTCTCTGCCTCGGCGACAAGCTGAGACAAAGGCGTGGGCGTGCTCGCCGGCTCCTGCCCGATGGCAGAAAATGCGGTGGCCAGCACGAGCGCAGCGGTCAAAGAGACCATGCTCATACGGAAACTCCAATCTCAAATGCAATTCAAGGCATTCGCCAGAACACGCGGACAGACGTGCGCTCGGCAAAAGTAGAGTGCGAGAGAGGAGCTGACTAGATTCTTAGGATGGAAATGGTCGAGGGCGGGGATTTTGGAGGCGAGTAGTCGGGGTGCTCGACCCATCCGTTGACAGCAGAGGGAGGATTCACCAGCTCGAAAGCAGCCAACCTGACAACAGTGACCACCACCGGGTGGAACGTCACGGACTTCGTGTTCAGCGCGTTATCGTGAACGCTCGGCAGAGTCTTCTGGCAGCAGCCGTGTGACGCCGGCATATCCGTCTGCCCACACTGGTTCTTCATCATGCGGCAGCAGGCACGCTCTTGAGTGCTCATTTGCGCATCGGGTACCATGCAGGCCATCGCCGGTGCAAGGGACGACGCCAGCAGCAGGAGCAACACACCGAATTGCCGGAAAGTACGCATCGCTGTTATTAGACTACGTCTACACAATGAATCGAGCAAATGGCGATTCAGCACCCTTCCGCACTCTCAGGTTCCCGGGGTGTTTCGGGGGGGGGTGTTTCGTGGACATCCACGGAGTTTCGCACGGAGTTTCGGGACAGGGAGCTCCGGGGGAAACCCGGGGACGGAAACCCGGGGACATGAAGTTCACCAATCATTCGGCAGTTGCAACAAAACGCCTTGCTTTAAGGATTTCGTCATAAGCTGAAATCAAGATCTGATTGTCTTGCATCCTGGCGCGGTTTATTTGCTGCCGCCTCCTCCCAGGCTCACACTTGTCCTTTCGGGAAGTCGCGACTTGAATCGGCGGGGAGCTATTCTTTAAGTTGCAGCCAGGAGGAGGATCGTGAACCATCTCTCCGATGATGAGCACGTCGAACGCACGCACAATATCCCACGCTTCTTTGTGGAGCATCATGCGATTGCCTGGCTCTTGATGATCCTTGTTATCGCTTGGGGTGTCTTCGCATACAGCATCATGCCGAAGCTGAAAGACCCGAAGACGTCCGCGCGCGAAGCTCTGGTTATAGCGGAGTGGCCGGGTGCGAGCGCAACGCAGGTGGAGCAGCTACTCACTAAACGGATCGAGGGCGTGATCGCACAGAACGACATGGTCAGCGAGATACGCTCCGAGTCCCGCCCCGGAGAAGCGATGGTCAATTTAACGCTGGATGAGCTCCACACCAAGGACACCGCGAAGGAATTCGATGATGTCGGCGTCAAGCTGGCGCAGATCGGTGATTTGCCGGAGGGCGTCGGTCCCTTGCAGTACTTCAATGACTATGGAGACACTGCCACACTGATGCTCACTGTAGCCAGCCCACCTATTCCCGATGCGGAGATCAATCTTCGTGCGCAGAAAGTGCAATCGATTATCGAAGCTGCTCGACGAAGCGCTGGCAATCCGAAGGGTGCTGTGTCGATCGTCTTCTGTATTCCCCATGATGTTGAGCCGACCGATCTTACAGACACGGTCCAGCAACTTTCCGGCGACCTGCTTCGCAAAAAGCTACTCCTGTCTGCTCACGTGCTGCCTGCACCCGGAGCCGTCCTCCTCGACGGTATCTCTGGTCACAGTGATGCAGAGCTCAGCGCGGCACTCACGGATTTCTCACTTCATCGGGTTGGGGTGGATGAGTTGCATCCTGACATCTGGTCCCCCGTGGTCATTCACGATCCCACCGAACTTCAATCCAAGCTTCGCAGGCTGAGCCCCAGTAAATACTCCTCCCACGAACTCGATGTGTATACAGACGCGATCGCTCGAAGCCTACAGAAGGTCGAAGAGGTCACAAAAGTCGACCGCACCGAGGTAGCAGAGGAACAGGTGCACCTTACCTTCGATCCAGACCGTCTCGCATCAGCCCACCTCAACCCGTTCGCACTGCCGGAGCTCTTCCACGACCGCAACGTAGTCACCGCGGGTGGAGAGATCAATGCCGGCAGCCAAATCGAAGTCACCCCACACGGTGCGCTGCACAGCATCAACGATCTCCAGACACTCCCACTGCCACCCGGCAAGGGCCGGTCTCCTGTCCGTCTCAAGGATGTAGTGAGCATCGACAAGGGCTATCAGACACCGCCGACCTTTCTCAACTTCCTCACCTACCGCGATCGATCAGGCCAGTGGCAGCGCGGTCGCGCCATCACCATCACCGCCGACATGCGACAGGGTCGTCAGATCGCGGCCTTTGCGAAAGCCGTCAATACGAATCTCGAGGACGTTGAAAAACTCGTTCCCAGTGACCTGATCATCGAGCGCACCTCCGATCAGCCCCGGCAGGTGAAGGAAAATGTAAGCCTGTTCACAAACTCACTTTGGGAAGCCGTCGGTCTCGTTGTGCTGGTCTCGCTGGTCGGCTTCTGGAATTGGCGCTCCGCGGCTCTCATGGCCGCATCCATTCCGATTACTTTGGCGATGACTCTTGGATTCATGGCGGTCGTAAAGATCGATCTACAGCAGGTCGCCATAGCGAGCCTCATCATTGCGCTCGGCCTCCTGATCGACGACCCCGTCGTCGCAGGGGATGCGATCCAGCGTGAGCTCTCGGCCGGTACGCCGAGAGCCACAGCGGCGTGGCTCGGCCCCACCAAGCTTTCTCGCGCCATCCTGTTTGCTACCATCACAAGCGTCCTCGCCTACATCCCGTTCTTGCTGCTCCGTGGAGACATAGGGCAATTCATCCGCTCGCTTCCCGTGGTCATCACCTGCTCGCTTATCGCATCGCGAATCGTTTCGATGACCTTTGTCCCGCTGCTAGGCCAGCTGCTGTTGCGCCGGGAGCGTAGCGCCGGGGCACCGCCGCTGCTGTCCGACAAGCCTCAGCACGGATTTGCCAGTCTCTACTACGACGCAGGACGCTGGGCGATCGCACACCGCAAGGCAGTCCTTGCAAGCTCTCTTCTGTTTCTGCTTGCTGGCGGCCTCCTTGTGTTGCGGCTCGACTCCTCCTTCTTTCCCTACGACCTCCAATACCTCTCGTATGCCGATGTCTGGCTTCCAGAGGGGGCGACCTTCGCGGAGACACGCGCGGCCAGCGAACAAGTGGAAGAGATTATCAAGAGCGTGTCCGCCAGGTACGCAGAGGATCGGAAACCTGCGCATCCAGGAACGCCAGTGCTCAAGTCGCTGACTACGTTTGTGGGTGGGGGAGGACCCCGCTTCTGGGACTCCGTCTCACCCGAGCCACCACACCCCAATTACGCAGAGGTCCTCATCGAGACGCTGGACAAGCGCGATACAAATGCACTGGTCCCTCTGCTGCAGGCGGAGATCTCAAAGAAGGTCGCCGGTGCTCGAGTGGACCTGCGGCAGCTTGAGACGGGACCTGAGATTAGCGCGCCTGTCTCCATTCGCATCTTGGGTCCAGATCCTGCGACGTTGTTGAATCTGTCTGCTCAGCTCCAAGGCATCTTCCGGGCTGACCCGCTCGCCGCGCGCGTCCGTGACGACTGGGGCAAGGACCGGACCGCCCTGAGTGTGCAAATCGACCCTGAAAAGGCAGCCAGGGCCGGCGTCTCCAATCAGGATGTGGCTAGATCGTTGGCAATGAATACCAGTGGCCTTCCAGTTGGAAACCTGCTCGACGGAGACCAGATGATTCCCATTATTCTTCGCCAGCGTCATGGGGAAAGGTCGTTGGTGTCGGATGCTCGAAGCCAGTACGTATATCGAGCGAGTGACGGGGAGCGCGTTCCTCTCGAACAGGTGGCCTCACTCAACTTCACTCCGCAGATCGCTCTGCTGCGCCATTACAACCGTTCGCGGGCGATTACGATTTCCTGTTATCCAGCAACCGGCGCACTTGCCTCAACCGTGCTGAAGAGAGCCCGGCCCCAGATTGACAGCATGGTCAGGAACCTTCCTGCAGGCTATTCGCTCACCGTTGCAGGTGAATACAAGGAACAGAAGAAAGGCTTTTCCGACCTCGCAGTCGCCCTCGGTGTCTCCGTTCTGACGATCTATCTCGCGCTCGTGACGCAGTTCAAGAATATCGTGAAGCCTCTTATCGTCTTTGCCGCCATCCCCTTCGGTTGCGTCGGTGCATTCATCGCGCTCGCCCTGATGAAAGAGCCGTTTGGCTTCATGGCCTTCTTGGGTGTTGCAAGTCTCATCGGAGTCATCGTGAGCCACATCATCGTCCTCTTCGATCGCATCGAGGAACGGTACGAAGAAAGGGGACCTCTGCTGGATACCCTCCTCGATGCTGGCTTGTTGCGCTTGCGTCCCGTCTTCATTACAGTAAGCGCGACCGCTTTCGCTCTCATTCCGCTTGCCTTGCATGGAGGCCCGCTATGGAAGCCGCTATGCTACGCAGAGATCGGGGGGCTCCTGCTTTCCGGTCTCGTTACACTTCTTCTCGTTCCCACGCTGTATGCCTTCTTCGTGCTCGATCTGAAATGGATCACCTGGAAAGCGCAAACCGAGGCGAAGCCGGACGAACACGCTCCAGTCCAGCCTGCCTAGAAGCCCTGTCAGCAGCGATGCGTGAGCTCTTTTGAAAGCTTTTGTCGCCTATTTCCTCGATCGTCTTGCCCAAGCGCGGCAAATGCTGCGTCCTCGCAAATTCCGGAAAACAGCCCGATTTGTACGGCGCGCCATGTAGGATTGGATCGGATTCGCCCTGTGATTCGTAAGGAGTTTACCCTCCGACTCTTTCGTGCCGACAATTGCCCCAGCTCGATGGATGCGATTGCTGTTAAAGTCGCTTGGACCGGGTGTTATCACCGGCGCTGCCGACGATGATCCGTCAGGCATCGCCACATATTCTGTTGCGGGCGCGGAGCTGGGAACCACGCTTCTCTGGACTGCGCTCTTGCCGTGGCCGCTGATGGCCGCGGTTCAAATCATGTGTGCCCGAATAGGAATGGTGACAGGGCAGGGCTTGGCCGGCAATTTTAAGCAGCGATTTCCAAGTTGGCTGCTACGCGTCTTCGTCATGGCCTTGCTTGCGGCAAACACGATTAACATCGCGGCACAGGAGTACGATCGGAGACCTATGACAAAGATTCGGCCCGAGTACGACCGGCGATACAGGCGCACTTAGAGGCGTCACCATCCACTTCCGCCGCTGCGCGGTTCCCCGGGTCTTCTTACGTCAGGGTTACCCGCGTCCGCCGCGGCTTTCTCGATTTCCGAATTAATCTCGCCTCCAATGAAGATAGCCGCGCCCGTGAAATACAGCCACAGCAGAAGCGCAATCACCGGCTTCATTTCTGCATAGGTCCTTTGGGAAGAGCTGAAATGTTCCTGAGAAATGTGAAGAAACACGATGGAACCGACCCACCACACTACGGCTACCACCGCTCCCGGTGTACTCCATTGCCATCTGCGATCTTTCAGGTTTGGGGCGAAACGATAGAGCAACGCGAATGAAAAGAGCAGCAGTAGTATTATCACCAGCCACTGCATGATGTGCCAGGCAACGGCGAGAGTATGCAAGCCAAGGTGCCGGCTGACTGCCGCTCCGGCTCGGCTGCCATAAAGCATCGCCGCGAGTGAAATCAGGCCCATGATTGCCAGCGACATCGTCAACCCCAAGCCGATGGTTAAAATCCTCCACCATGAGCGCTCTTCTTTGACCCCGTACGCGTTATTGAGCCCGACCATCATGGCCCAAGTACCGTTGAAGATGGCCCAGGCGGCACTTGGGACAGCCCACAAAGCACCAGCCG
>Ga0302225_10002727_pt1 | contig 10352 bp, 10 predicted proteins | sample II_Palsa_E3_2_FD_193515 | JGI IMG/M metagenome (GOLD analysis project Ga0302225, IMG submission 193515) | Peat permafrost microbial communities from Stordalen Mire near Abisko, Sweden - II_Palsa_E3_2 | ecosystem: Environmental > Terrestrial > Soil > Palsa > Peat permafrost | place: Sweden...
GTGCGCTTTGCCCATCGTGCTTGTCGCGGAACGAGATCGAACGTTGAGCTAAGCATGTAGATCCGGGCGTTGAACGCTCTCGGACGCGGGTTCGACTCCCGCCACCTCCACCAACAATGGCCTCTAAGTGCTTATGCACTTAGAGGCCTTCTTTATTGCGAAACCGCCTCGTTGCTTAGGCTTAGTTTCGCCGAATCTCTCGACTTTAGCCGGATCAAATAGCTGGGAAGGGGGCAAGGCAACTGACCTGACTCAAAATTGCATTGGTCATTTCAATTTTAGTGCCCACGAACGTCATGGAGAGATCACAGCAAACACGCGGGTCGAACAAATTGAATGAGCTGACCAACCAACCCGGAGCCGAAGCCATCGACAATCAGGTAGTTATCCGCTGGGTAGTGAGATTAGTTGCGACTTCTTGTTCGCTGATCGTCAGCGCGCTGATTCTCGTTGTTCTTGCCATTTTCGCGGTCGGCAACTTTATTACGGAGTCGGCCAGGAAATAAAACAGATTGCCCTGGCTACCCAACCAGCGAAGATAGCGTTTCCATCCGCAGCATGATCCGGCTCGCATGCAAGTCAATCCGCGCAGCTGATTGCTTGGCATATTTTAGGGTTTGTCAAAACTTGGAAACAGCTAAACCCTTATGAAGCAAGGCTTCCAGCGAATAGTTCGATAGAGGCCACCTCAGTAAACAAAAAGCCCTAGATGGTCATCAAGGGCTTTTTGCTGCGTATACAGCTTCTTGTCAATTCAAGCGGCGCGGTTGTGCGAGCGCATGGTGCGTTGTTTTTCGATCTGCCAGTCGCGCTGCTTTTCGGTATTGCGCTTGTCGTGTTCCTGCTTGCCCTGGGCCAGGCCGATCTCGACCTTGACCTTGTTGCCCTTCCAGTACATCGCGGTCGGCACCAGCGTATAGCCCTTGCGCTCGACCGCGCCGATCAGTTGGTCAATTTCCTTGCGATGCAGAAGCAGTTTTCGCGTGCGTCGATCCACCGCGACCACGTGGGTGGATGCACTGATCAGCGGTGGTATCGATGCGCCGACCAGAAAGATCTCGTCGTTCTTGACGGTGGCGTAGCTTTCGCCAAAGTTGATCCGGCCGGCACGCAACGCCTTCAATTCCCATCCTTCCAACGCGATACCCGCTTCGTATCGCTGATCGATGTGATATTCGAAGCGCGCGCGCTTGTTCAGCGCGATGGTGCCGCCGCCCTTGGTGTCTTTGTCCTTCGCTTTGGCCATGTCCGTTAAACTCGGGCCTAGTTGCCCTGATGCCGGATCGACCGCATATCGGGTCGAATCCAGTGTGATATGAAGAGGCTGCCATGATCGAAATCCGTCGTAGCGCCCTGGTGAATTATTCGCCGGCGCAGATGTTCGACTTGGTCAATGACGTCGAAGCATACCCAAAGCGTTTCCCTTGGTGTGTAGGTGCTGAGATACTCGAGCGTACCGATGATGTGCTGGTGGCCAGGCTCGATCTCAAGTTCGCGGGGTTTCGCCAGAGCTTTACTACACGGAATTCGGTCAATCCACCTGCGCGTCTGCATATGAGTCTGGTGGATGGACCTTTCCGCAGCCTTGATGGGGTATGGGACTTCCTGGCCTTGGGCGACGCTGGTTGCAAGATCAGTTTCGCGCTGGATTTCGATTATGCCAGCCGGCTGGGGGGAGGAGCCTTGAAGCTCGGCTTCCAGGGACTGGCCAACCGCATGGTGGACGACTTCTGCCGTGAGGCCGAGCGGGTTTATGGCTGACCGCATGATACCTGTCGAAGTTGTCCACCTCGGTGCGGAGCAACAGTGGCTGCGCTGTATCGAGGTGGTCGAAGGTAGCACGGTGATGCAGGCTATCAGTGCATCGGGCGTCGCTGAAATTTTGCCAGGTGGTATGGTTGACCCTGACCGGCTAGGCATCTTCTCGAAGCGTGTCTCGTCGGATCACCTGGTGCAGGCCGGTGATCGAATTGAGATCTACCGGCCATTGATGCTTGATCCGATGGAGGCGCGTCGACGGCGCATCCGCTGAAGTAGACCCGTGACGGTGTGGGTCAATGGCCGTCGTTGCCGCCGCTGGTCGGGGAAGGCGTCGTGCCGTTGTCAGTGCCGGAACCAAAGCCGCCGTCCTTGTTGTCTTCATCGGGCGTCTTGCTCTTGTCACCCTTGGTTTCGTTAACCGGGTAACTGGCGTGATACTTCTTGCTGTCCTTGACGAGCTGCTCTGCGTCTTGCGCGAAGAAATCGCCCTGAGTCCGAACCAGCGTGTCGTTGTTGAAGGTCAGCGTAAAGGTTCGCAGTTTGATCGGGCCGCCGCGGTGCTCCTGAGTAGACACGTAATCCCAGCGACTCTGGTCGAACGGCGTGCTGACCGAGGGTGTACCCATCAACACGAGCACCTGACGCTTGGTCATGCCTGGCTTCAGTTGATCCACCATGGTCTTGTCGAGCAGATTGCCTTGCTGCACATCTGGGGTATAGACGATGTGGCAGCCGGCGATGGAGAGCGCCAGCACGGCGAAAACCAGCAGGGTGATCAGCTTTTGCATGCGTGTTGCGTCCAGATCGTAAAGGTATCGGATGATACACTACAGGCTCAGTAGCGCTGTGTGCGAAGGGTGGGTTATGGAACAGGAAACCAAAGAACTGCGTCGGGTCGGCCTCAAGGTCACGCATCCGCGGATGCGAATCCTGCAGATTTTTGATGAAGAAGGGGTACAGCACCTCACGGCGGAAGACGTCTACAAAAAACTACTGGCTCACCAGGAAGACATTGGCCTAGCCACGGTCTACCGCGTGCTGACCCAGTTCGAAGCAGCCGGTATCGTCGTCAAGCACAATTTCGAAGGCGGCCAGGCTGTTTACGAACTGGATCGCGGCAAGCATCACGATCACATGATTGATGTCGACAGCGGAAACGTCATTGAGTTCGTCAGCGAAGAGATTGAACGTCTGCAGCGCGAGATTGCCGATCGACACGGCTACGTAATCGAGGATCACAGCCTGGTGATCTACGTGCGCCCCAAAAATCGCCCCAAGAAGGGCTGAGCAGGGATTGACCTGTCTGCTGGCTTGATTGCGGACCAATTCCCGGGCGTGGGTCAAGCTGCCGAATCATTGCAAGTGCCTGAATAGCGGCCATAAAAAAGCCGCGAAGAGGACTCCTGTCCACTCGCGGCTGCTCCGCTACCCTGACTCACGACCGGCTCAAGCACTAACTTGCTGTTGCCGAGGCTCGTCGCCGAATAGCGGCGAAACAGCATCCTGCCGTTTTTCAGAACCACCGTCCCCACGGTGATTCTGATCCACCATCTTGCAATGGTGGCTCCCCCACATCGATGGCCTGATCGTAACGAAGTCTTTACGTTCCAGGTATAAGAAAAATTCCTAGTTCAAGCGCTGAGGATCAGGCAAGCTGTTGTTGCTGCGCAACAAAATTCGCAGGTGAACGCCAGCATGGTCTGCCCGCAGACGGAACTGGCCACCCAGTGAGGTGACCCGATCACGCATGCCTTGCAGGCCGCGGCCACCGCGCGGTATTCGATGCGGCAGGCCGGTACCGTTGTCCCGCAGATCCAGTAGCGCAAGCGCCATGCCTTGGCGCTCGCCGATGCGCAAACGCACTCTGAACTCGCTGGCTTGCGCATGCTTCACGGCATTGGTCGCGCTTTCCTGGGTGAGCCGGTAAATCGCGGTGCGCGTGTCGTCATCAAGAAGACGCGGGTCGCCGTGAAGTTCGGTGAAGTACGTAATGCCGGCGGCGTTCAATAGATCCCGGATCGGCCCCTCATCTAGCGCGCGAATAAGTCCGAACTCATCCAGCACGGCAGGGCGCAGATCATCCAGCAGGCGATGCAGGGCACGCCGCATATGGGCCAGGATGGTATTGATCGACGTGCTGATGTCCTGCATGCCCGCATCGTGCAGCCGGGTTTGCGCCAGCTTGACGTGCGTCTGGATGGCGGTGATGTTCTGCCCCAGCTCGTCGTGCAACTCGGCCGCCAGATGACGGCGCTGGTTTTCATCGGCCTGCAGATTGCCGCGTGCGGCACTGCGCAATTGCTGGGCGAGCTGGTCAAGCCGGCGGTTGACAGCACCCAGATAGACATTCTGCTCTGCGACCCGCGTGCTGCTGCGGCGCAGCGCATCGGTTGCCGAGCCAAGCATGATCGCGCCCGTACCCGCCACCGCAAGGAAAAGATAGGCCGCGGCGGTCGAGGGTGCATGTCCGAGATGCTGCTCGACCAGGTTCATGCCGAAACTCGAAATGATCATGGCCATGCTGGCACCGCGCCAGCCGTGGCGAAACGCGAAAAAAAGTACGGGTGCCAGCGACAGCACGCGAGCAAACTGCGGCTGTGGTGATGCCTGTTCGGACAGCACCAGCAAAATCATCATCGACGGGAACATCACCAGCAGGCCGTCCATGGACAGGCTGGCCAGAGCGCGGCGATCGAAGCGGGTGCGCAGCAGCAGAATCATTAACGGCACGATCAACAGAATGCCCAGATAGTGGCTGAGCAACTCTTCGCCGAGGATGCTGATGATCAGCTCGGGCGAGCCGGGTTCGTGGATCAAGTCCAGCAGTGCTGCGTCGACAGCGGTGGTGGCGATCACGATCAACACCACCGACAGCAGCAAGCGTGTCACTTCCTGCGGACTGTTCAAACTCGCATGCAGATTGAGTCGGCGCAGCAGCCACAGGCCGACAGCCATCACCAATGGCTCAGGCAGTTCGGCGAGAAAAAAGCCGTTCCAGCCCAGTGGCATGCCTTGCACCAGGGCAATTCCAGCCGTGGCGGCCAACTCCGCGCCAAGCAACCAGCCCCAGTGGCGCACCGGCGTCAGCAGCAGTGCGCCAAACCGCAAGCCGTAGGGAAGCATCCAGTATGGCTGCACCGTCATCCACAGCAACAGCCAGAGCAATACGTAGCCGATGGCTAGCAGTGGGCCGGAATCTGGCAGATGGAGTGATTTCAGACGCATGTGCGGATGGTACATGCGGCAGTTCGCCGGTATGCGGCGATGTCGGCGCTGGTCGATGATTCTCGCGGCATCTGCCTAAGTTGTAATCCACTGTGTAAAGTAGCGGGATGCACAAAATCGTTTTGGTCGATGACCACGCCATCGTTCGTGAGGGCTTCAAACGACTGATCGAGCTTGAGCCCGATCTCGACGTCGTTGCCGAGTGCCGTAACGGTGACGATGCCGTGGAGGCGGTGAGTCAGTGGCGTCCCGATCTGGTCGCGCTGGATCTGTCGCTGCCCGATGGCAGCGGCTTGCCGCTGATCGAACATCTGCTGAGTGTCTGTGTGGAAACGCGCATTGTCGTGCTGAGCATGCATGACGGTGATCCCTACGTTTCGGAAGCGCTTCGCCGCGGTGCCAGTGGGTATGTGACCAAAGGTGTGGCGCCGGAAGAGCTTGTGGCGGGTCTGCGCGCAGTCATGCACGGCGAAGTCTTTCTGAGTTCGGATTTACGCGAGCGTCGAGCTGGCAGATCGAGTGCAGGGCTTGATCCGATCAGCCGACTGACGGCGCGCGAACGCGAGGTGTTTCTGCTGTTGGCTGGTGGTCTCACACCCAAGCAGGTAGCTGCCGAACTAGGCATCGGTCAGAAAACTGTCTATATCCATCGCGCCAGTTTGATGGGCAAACTGGGTGCTGGTTCGGAGCTGGATCTGTATCGCATGGCAACCGACCGCGGGCTGCTGCCGGTCAATACCTGAACTTCCGGGCTGCGTTTGCTCGGCACCATTGTCGGCAATCAGCTCAGTTGCTCTGAGCCCGCTCCAGCATCTGCTTGGCATGCGCCCGCGTTTCGCGGGTGATCTCGACGCCGCCAAGCATGCGTGCCAGCTCATCGCGCCGACCGGCCGCGTCGAGTTTCTCGATCTGCGTACGGGTGGCATCGCCATCACTTTGTTTGCTGACGCGAAGATGTGCATGGCCTTGCGCGGCTACCTGCGGCAGATGAGTAACGCAAAGTACTTGGCGTTGCGAGCCCAGCGAGCGCAATTTTTGACCAACCACTTCCGCAACGGCACCGCCAATGCCGGTGTCGACCTCGTCGAACACCATGCTGCCGACGGTGTCCTTGCCCAGCGTGGCAACTTCAATAGCCAGACTGATGCGTGCCAGTTCGCCGCCGGAAGCCACCTTGCGCAGCGGCCGCGGTGGTTGGCCTGGATTGGCGCTGACCAGCAACTCGCAGCGCTCCTTGCCCTGCGGATCGGGCTCGTCACCGGCGACGGGTTCCAGTTCGATGCGCAGCAGGCCACCGGTCATGCCCAACTCACTCATGAGCGCGCTGACTTCAACGTCGAGCCTGGCAGCGGCAGTGAATCGTGCCTCGCTGAGTTGGCCCACGGCGATGGTGTAGTCGCGTTGCAGTTGTTCGCGCTGGGCCGCCAGTTTTTCCAAGGCGTCACCGGCGCCTTCGAGTTCGGCCAGTTCCATACGCAGCGCGTCGAGCTTGTCGTGCAGTTCGGCAACCGGTAATCGATGGCGTCGCGATAATTCATGCAGATGTGCGAGATGCGTGTCTACTTCGTTATAGCGATCGGGATCGAGATCGACATCCTGCGCGTAACGGCCAAGTCCATCGGCGGCTTCGCCGAGCTGGATTTCGGCGTTGTCGAGCAGTTCGAGCAATGGCGTCAGCCGATCGTCAATCACAGCCAGTTTGCCCAACTCAGCGTGGGCGCGACCGAGTGCGCGACGCAGGGCAAACTCACCTTCGCCATCGAGCAGTTCGACGACCCCGGAGGCGCCTTCAGCCAACCGTCCCGCGTTGGCGAGGCGCTTGTGACTGGTCTCCAGTTCGGTCAGTTCGGCAGTGGGCAGCGTCCACTTTTCCAGTTCGCCCAGCTCGTGGTTCAGTAGCTCGATACGCTGATCACGATCGTCACCGCCGCTGAGTTTACGCACGCGTGCGCCCAGTTCGCGCCACTGCAGCGCGCTGTCGCGCACTCGCGCCAGCAGGGTGTCGTGGCCGGCGTAGGCGTCGAGCAGGGCCATCTGATGCGAGCGCGAAAGAAGCGCTTGATGCTCGTGCTGGCCATGAATCTCCACCAGCAGCGACGCCAGTTCACCGAGCTGGCGCGCGTTGGCGGGGCGGCCGTTGATCCACGCCTTCGAACTGCCTTCGGCGCGAATCACGCGACGTAACTGGCACTGGTCTTCTTCGTCCAGTTCTTCACGCTGCAGCCAGTCGCGTGCGTCGGGCAGTTCGGTGAGATCAAATTCCGCCGTCAGGTCAGCGCGATCGCTGCCGGCGCGTACCATGCCGCTGTCGGCGCGGGCGCCGGCCAGCAGCATCAGTGCATCGACCAGCAGCGATTTGCCAGCGCCGGTTTCGCCGCTGACCACGGTCAGGCCGGGGCCGAACGCGATCTCGGCGCCTTCAACGACCGCAAAATGACGAACGTAAAGCGAGGTAAGCATGGTCGAGGCAGTTAATCAGGGCGTTGGGATGATGATTTCAATGGATTGTAGCGGTAGGCCGGCAGCACTAAATACGAATTTCACTTGCAAGCTGTGCGCGCAGACCTTATTTCTGTGCAGTCTCAAGGACTGCTACAGCGCATGATTAATCCGCACGGCCCCGATCTCGACGCCCGCACGCGACGCCTGTTGCGCACGCTGATTGCCCAGTATCTGGTCGACGGCGAGCCGGTAGGGTCGCGCACGTTGTCGCGCTCGTCCGGACTGGATGTAAGCCCGGCGACGATCCGCAATATCATGGCCGACCTCGAGGATGCCGGGCTGGTCTCTTCGCCGCATACCTCAGCTGGTCGCGTGCCGACGCCGCGCGGGCTGCGCCTTTTCGTCGACAGCCTGATCGAATTGCAGCCGCTGCCACACGACGAGATGGCGCGTCTGCAGAGAGAGCTGCCGCCGGGCCCTACCAACACGCTCGACCTGCTCGGCAATGCGTCGACCCTGCTTTCGGCGATGACGCATTTTGCCGGTGTAGTGACTGTGCCGCGCCAGGCAGATTTTCCTTTGCGCCATATTGATTTCGTGCCGCTGCCGGACGCGCGCGTGCTGGTGATTCTGGTGTTCTCCGACAATCAGGTGCAGAACCGCATCGTGCAGCTGGCCCAGCCGCTGGACAGTCGCGAGCTGGAAGAAGCCGCCAATTATCTCAACGCGCAGTTCGTCGGCTTTCGCGTGGACGACATCCGCGCACATCTGCTGGCCGAACTGCGCGAGGCCGGCAGCGAGCTCAATCGCCTGCTGTCGAGCACGATGGAGCTGGCGACTGCATCATTCGCGCCGCAAGCTGGAGGCAGCGACGTGTTGGTGAGCGGCCAGACCAATCTGATGGCGTATTCGGAGCTGTCCAATCTGCAGCGCCTGCGCGAACTGTTCGATGCGTTTCAGCAGAAAAACGAGTTGCTGCAGCTGATGGAAGTGTGTGCCCGTGCGCCGGGCGTACGCCTTTTCATCGGCGAAGAGTCGGGCTTTACGGCGCTTGATGGTTGCAGCGTAGTCACGGCAAGCTATGGCGCTCAGGGGCGTGTCCTGGGTGCGGTGGGTGTGATCGGGCCCACCCGGATGGCGTATGAACGTGTGATTCCGGTGGTGCAGGCAACGGCCGCATTGCTCAGCGACGCCTTGAATCGAGCCGCTACGACCTTATAACCCGTGCGGGAGGCGGGGTTTCCCGCGAATTGTTGACGGTTGGCAACCCATCAAGGTGCCGGCCATGGAAAAGTCTTGGAGTGTTTCAATGCATAACAACGATCCGCACGTACCCAACGACGCGCAGGACGAGAACGGCGATTTTGGTTCGGAAAATGCCGAGCTGGAAGCGCTGCAGAGCCAGCTGAGCGCGCTCGAAGCCAGCCACGCCGAGCTGCGCGAGACTGTGTTGCGTGAGCGCGCCGAACTGGAAAATCAGCGTCGCCGCATGCATCGGGATCTGGAGCAGGCACGCCGCTTCGCCAACGAGAAACTGCTCAACGAGCTGCTGCCGGTATACGACGGTCTTGAGGGTGGCCTGGCTGTGGAAGGTGGCGACATCGCCTCGATGCGCGAAGGTATCAGCCTTACCTTGAAGGCATTGTTGAAGGTCGGCGAGAACAACGGCATGGCGCAGATCGATCCCCTTGGTCAGTCGCTTGACCCGGAACGCCACCACGCGGTGAGCATGGTCGAGGCACCGGGCAAGGCGCCGGGCACGGTGGTCAGCGTGCTGCAGAAGGGTTATGTGTTGAATGATCGTCTGTTGCGTCCGGCGCTGGTCGCCGTGGCCAGGGACTAGAGCTTTTCTTGCTGGCGTTTGCCTGAATGAGGCGCTGGCAAATCGAACAAAATCGCATCTGGGGCGTTGCTGGCATTGAATCGCCGGGCCACACCCCCACTTTGAAACCAGTCGCGGCCGCGGGGGCCGCTAGATAAATTGTGGAGTAGTAGACATGGGCAAGATCATTGGTATCGACTTGGGCACCACCAATTCGTGCGTCTCCGTCATGGAAGGCGGCACGGCCAAGGTCATCGAGAATTCGGAAGGCGATCGCACCACGCCATCCATCGTCGCCTTCAACAAGGACGGCGAAGTACTAGTGGGCGCGTCGGCCAAGCGCCAGAGCGTCACCAATCCCAAGAACACCTTCTACGCGGTGAAGCGCCTTATCGGCCGCAAGTTCGCTGACGCGGAAGTGCAGAAAGACCTGCACATCGTGCCTTACGGCATCGTGGCGCACGATAACGGCGACGCGTGGGTGCAGACCTCCGACGGCAAGAAGATGGCGCCGCAGGAGATCGCAGCCAAAGTGCTGATGAAGATGAAGAAGACCGCCGAGGATTATCTGGGCGAGACGGTCACTGAAGCCGTGATCACGGTGCCGGCGTATTTCAACGACAGCCAGCGCCAGGCGACCAAGGATGCCGGCAAGATCGCGGGCCTCGACGTCAAGCGCATCATCAACGAGCCGACCGCGGCCGCGTTGGCTTACGGCATGGACAAGAAAGGCGGCGACCGCAAGATCGCTGTGTATGACCTGGGTGGCGGTACGTTCGACGTTTCGATCATCGAGATCGCCGAAGTCGACGGTGAGAAGCAGTTCGAGGTGTTGGCCACCAACGGCGATACGTTCCTCGGTGGCGAAGACTTCGATATGCGCGTCATCGATTATCTCGTTGACGAGTTCAACAAGGAGCAGGGCATCGACCTGCGCAAGGATCCGTTAGCCCTGCAGCGCCTGAAGGACGCTGCCGAGCGCGCCAAGATCGAGCTGTCGTCCAACCATCAGACCGACGTCAATCTGCCTTACGTGACGGCCGATGCCTCGGGTCCGAAGCACCTCAACATCAAGCTGACCCGCGCCAAGCTGGAGTCGCTC
>Ga0302225_10002736_pt1 | contig 10346 bp, 11 predicted proteins | sample II_Palsa_E3_2_FD_193515 | JGI IMG/M metagenome (GOLD analysis project Ga0302225, IMG submission 193515) | Peat permafrost microbial communities from Stordalen Mire near Abisko, Sweden - II_Palsa_E3_2 | ecosystem: Environmental > Terrestrial > Soil > Palsa > Peat permafrost | place: Sweden...
GGGATATCCGAAGTCTGATCGACACCAAAACTTATCCTTTTGTCCAGATGGTTCAACGGGTGTCCACCGTCTACTAGGGAAGTTAGGATGTACCCTCGTTAGTTGATTGATGAAAGATAATTAAGTGATGGAAGACCGCCTCTGCTTTGGTTGATAGTGGTGATTCCTAGAACCATATTGAACAAAAACCCCCACAATGACAACAAGCCGAAAATTTAAAGTAACAATTGTCGGGGAAATGGAAGTTCACATGTATGTCTTGTAGCTCTTGTTGGATTTTAATTTTCTGCTCCTACTCTTAGAACGTATTGATTACCAGTAGCCGCTCCGAGCCCAATCATGCTCCATTCAGTCTCATTCTCGTTCTCCTTTTGACAGTGAACGTGGTCGCCTGGGAATACTATTTTAGAGGCAATTTCGTTCCGGCATTTAGAACGTAGAGACACCTCAAATGCTACGCCGAAGTGTTTAAATACTTTTTCTGAAAGTAAATTTCTCGGCATAGTCAGCCCTTCACGTTCCATCAACACTTCGGAGTTGAGAAGTCATGAGGATATTCGCAAACTCAAGCACATGTTGGCTTCATTCGAGCATAGACTAGGTGTACAAAGCTCCTGTCAAGATTTCTTGGTCAAAGTCAGGCAGAAGTGTGAAGGCTTTCCAACTGGTCGGTCATTAATAGTCACTCGGAATTTATTTGACAACAACAACGGCCTTGACGACAAGTGGTATGAGGCAAAGAAGTTTGTTCTCGACTGGCTTCAAAACGAGAACGGAAGAGATCTTCCTTTTCGCACTTCGCACTTCGCACTTCTTAAGAAAGCCTCTCTTACCGCAATTCAACGTTCACGAAAATAGGTTTTTGATTTACACGCCCTAGCATTCCTCCTCTTGAGGCACATCACAGGTATATGAGACACCTCGAGAAGTCCATAGTTTGTTCCATTACCACCTAGGTTTTCTTTGAGCAGAGTATTGGAGCATAAAGAGTCAACTTTATAGGCATCATCACCAGCTCTCCATAATTCGCAGAACGTCTTAGAACGCTGGCCAAATGGTTGAACACCTTCCCTGAATTAGGCTTCTCGGCATAGCTGACCTTTCTCTACCCATTCAGTTGGACAATTGAGAAGTTACGAGGAGGATCAAGTAGGGGTTACCTATTTCCGGGTATGAACTTCGAATACGTCCTAAATAATACACGTGTAATGTTGATCCCAGCCCGGAAAAGGTATTTAACAGGGTAGCGAGATCAGGCAGTTTGCCTTTCTTGTGAGAACCCTGACGAGAGAACCAAAGAATCAAGACGAGGAACTTGGAACCCATTCATGGAATTCACACACTGGAATGACAGTTGAGCACGTATGTCTGCGAGGCTATTTCAGATATTACAATCTTCATGCTGCCTCAAAAATGCAGGAACCAGAACTCTAAGACTATTTGGAAGCGAAACCAAAAATGACAACAAGTAAACTAGATTTTTACTTTCCCCCGTTGTGAATCTAGCAGCACCCTCCTCTGAGCTTGGGAATCTTCCTCATTTACTCTAATTCTGTCCATGAAGTTCGCTAGAAAGTGACGTGTGCTAGAAAAGGAATCTCGAGTGGTCCCCAAGTCTTGCTTTCTATCTTCGTTGATTTCTTCGTTGATTCTGTGAAGAATAATCTATTAGAGTATTGCCTGCGTTCTATTTATACAACAGAATGTTGCTTTTGATCCCAAGAAGCCCGCCAAGCTTTCGGAGACGAGATTCCCGTCCTTTTTATTGATGATCAAAATCTCATTACACGTGACTTCCCCTATTCACAAGGGAGACTCAACAGATCCGAGATGCTGTCCGTTGTATCCAAAGTAAGAATACCGATAATTACCCAATCCGCGCAAGTCAATTCTACCGCAAATCCCATTGAAAAATGATTCCTCAATCGAAGGCTATAAATGAAGAGCTTCTCGCAGAGACCCCATGGTAATTTGAAAGATACAGAGACAGGTAGAGCATTCCTGGACTAGAGTCTTGTGCCTTTGGAGTTCCCAATAGTAGCATGTAGAAGGGTTTCATGAAAGTGAACCATGACCCTTCGGCAATTCCCCACTTTGACCTCCAAGCGCACAACGAGTACAGACAAAGAGTATAGAGTTCAACAATGAATACTTGACAACACCAGAATGACAATGACACAGAGAATAAAAGCTGTTTATGTCAGGGCAGGTCTACATCCGCCTTGCTTCATTACCCCTTAGGGCCAAGGCAAGTTCCTCAACTCCTCCAGCTTTGACTACTTCCTTGGGCGAATTATCACCCGGGCGTGGGTAATCGAGACATTCCGTCGTCGGAGTCGTCAGAGTCGTTGTAATTTAAGGATGATGTATCATCAAGGGCGAGCAGACGCTTTATATAGGCCACAGAATCAATCTTCAAACCCTCGTTGAGAGCACTACTACATAACCACACAATTCTCGTCCTCTTCCTCTTCCAAAGCATAGAGGTCCTCGTGACAGCTCACACTCAACACCACCTTCCCAAAGCTGTAAAACTATAATAAGCGAGGAGAAAACATACTCTGCTCAGACAAGACAGTATATATATTACAACACACATGAAGTTTGAGAACCAACAACATCCTCGAGTATGAGAACCAGAAAAATCGCGCCGGGAACAGATCACACATGCTCTTTTCAACATCCACTCGCGGTCACCACTCTCATGCAGTTCCAACCAAAGACTTCAGAGCCTGAGGTCTCATAAAGTTAGAATAGTGGACTTGCACCCCAGACCAGAAACCAGTAGTGACAGCACCAGAAAGTTGACAACAAATACGAAATTGACAGGAACCAGTGCGCTCTCTACAGCTCTCCACTACACCTCGAAGTCAAATCAACAACTTTAGCCACCTATCAGACACGCATAAACCCATGCTTCGCCGAGGAGTCTGGATGCTGGAGAAGGCCGAGAAGTCAGACCGTAGAACGGAGGGTATGTGCGGCGGATCAATAGTCCGTACTGCTGTACAGTAATGCACGCTTCTGCAGGGTAGAATTTATACTTCTCTCAGAAGAATTCGGCGCACTTCCCTTCCACCCATCCCTCCCCTTTCTCCACAACACCGAATTGTTCGACCACGGCCTCGAAAGATGGTCGTTCAGGCACTTGACCGTTCAGCCCTTCCAACAGACCAAGCTTTGAATATTATTTCTTCGTTCCCTCCACTGTGGGCTTATGCCGTGGAGAAGCAGGAATTGTTTTCTAATTCCTGAGGTTTCGCAAAGGACGTTAGATTACACTATATCCGATTTCAATTGATCTGAGAGGTGATAAAGATATTCCCTTCAAAGTTTGAGACTTCCTTTGCAGTTTTTATAGCAATGGCATGGCGGGATTATTGCAAGTTAGGACAACACTCGCCTCCTTCACAACTCAATCACATGGAATGGATGGGACCAAGTGGATTGTGCGATTTTGATTTCGTAATCTCAACGAATTCACCACCACACCTACTGCCCCTTCCCCAAGGATTATATACATCATTATTGGTTCTATTCGTGAACTATACTGTGCGCCGCTCTGGACGAGAGCAATGCAAGAGAAAAGAAGCAGCTTGACTGAAGCTGCTGACCTCAAGAGCTAACAACCTTGGAAAGACCGCCCATCAATACATCTATCAAGACCGAAGTCTAGAGGATGTAACAGGAGGTTAGAAAATTATACGTGTGAGTGGTATCATCGCGAAAGCAAACACTCTGGGCTGCTTAAACAGCAGATGCGTTGTTGTGAACTCCTGTGCCAGTGGTCGTATTTGTCCCGTCGACGGCGGGATGTTGGTTAGAACCAAGAATGCCGTTATTGCCGACGCCATCTGTGCCGTTTTGGGCGTGGTGACCAGTCTTCTCAGTAACGTCCGGGTAGTCCTTGATGTTAAGGCCGAGGACCAGTGGGTCAATGTTACGGTGACCCCAGAGCAGCATCAGACCAAAGATTGGCTTTGCAAGAATATCGAGGACGCCGTAGAAAACCGCTTCCTTTGCAATGGGTCAGTTCGTCGATGTGTAAAGGAGGAAAAGATGGGCTTACAGAGTCTGGGGAGATAAGGTTACCGCCCTCGCATAGACCCCAAGCAATAGGATAGATGAACCAAAGGAACATAGTCCAGGCACCGGTCAATGTGTAGACTTTCCCGACGTGATTGTTGAGAGCATGCGCATCTTTTGGATGGAATGTCAGCACTGCAATATTTCGAAAGATATATATAGACTTACGAGGTCGTCCAACGAAGACTATGTTGTAGAAGATGAAGAACAGAGCAACCATGGCGAAGACGAAGTAACCCCACTTGTATGAAGAGGCAACGAGCGCACCCACGAGACCAGTAACAACCATGACCTCGTCCATGAGGATGGTGTAGACGACTGTTGGCCATGGAAGACCAGCTGTCAAAAGGATGTCCAAAAGAAGAAGCTGCGAGAGTGGTAAGCATGTGCAAACATTGGGAGACTGAGCAAACTTACTGGAGTCGTAACAAACCAGTCGATGTATCGAACATAGAAGATCTCACGGTAAAACCCTGCGACCTTGGAGTTGCTTCGCACGAACTCGACAGGAATGGCAGCGTAACCCAAGTTGGAAGCCATGGTGAAGTACGCAATGGATGCGACGAGAGTGATGGCAGCAGTGATGTAGTGGAAGAGACGGGCACGACGCGGGACTGCAAAGCTCCAGCCCATAAAGCCAATGGTTGAAACTACCATGACTGCGGTGACAGCCCAATACCAGTCGCTGCCATGCGTGGTGAGGTTGATGTCGGAGGACACCGGGTAGCGGAAGACATTGGGATTTGCGTTCAACGCATCATTAGCTCTTTTGGAGATGTCAGACATCTTGACTGTTCTGTCAATGAATGAGAGATTGAGAATGTGAGGATTAGGAGATTGATGCGGTGCAATGATACAGCAAATCCAAAGGGGATTGACAATGATGGGCGATGATGTTGTTGTTGTTGTTGATGGGAAGAGGAAGAGAAGGAAAGCGACGAGAGAAGTGCTTATGAAGGACTTGAGCGTGATTTTCCAGGAAGGCTCGTACTTTATTGTTTACTCTGACGTGCAGGAAAGCACTGCAGTGACGTTAACGAGGGGCCCATTCCGGTTTGGGAGGAACCAGAGAAAAACGCTTAGCCAGAGATCTAGCGTGGGGAAGAAAATCATAGAGTAAGCAGGCAGGAATCATTCGCTTGAATCAATCAGCATATAGTTTGACTTACTTCCTCGTGAGCAGGGACCGCAGAATCGACAAGGGACAAGTTCTGTGCACTATACCCAATGCTAATTCTCTGACCAGCTCCAGCTGTGCCGCAGAACGGAACCTGTGGATTAGCTTGCAAGCTACCTGGTCTCGCCCTTTGTTTCGTTGCCTCGCAACTCCGAAAATCCCGATTTGGAGTGCAAAGCTGCATCGACGTTGGATCTTGCGGCTGGAAGCCCATCAGCAGCCAACTGATGTCTCAAGCAGGCCCCTTCTTCTGGGTCCTATCTCGTCACTCTATATCACAAGACCCCGCTAACAACAATGTAGTTGAAGCAAGCTTTTCGGGACTCGGATCACTGTCGAATTTGATTTTTCTCTTGGACTCCGTGCTTCCTGCTGGATGTCTGCTGCTACCAGCTCCCGCACACTACGCCGAGAATGACACAGATCTACTCACTGATACAAAGATAGAGCAAATATACTGTACCTCCAACCATGAGGCCGTGGTCGATGAGGTTTTGTCGGTCACTGGTGATGTCAAATACTTCGAGCTTCGAGCTTCGGTACTTGGATGTTGATATTCCACGCTACCAACTCCCAACAGGGGCCAAGATAAGGGGGCGCCACACCCATGCGAAGCGAGGAGCGCTGCGAATTCCTTCACTTCAGTTGACATGACGGGGAAGATGATTCCCTGCTCAAGAGCCTGAACGGTACTGCTGCTGCTTCTCCAAATTTCCCAAAGTTCGGCTGATACGGGAATTGCTGTGAATATGGGACGTGTTCTGCGTCATGAGAGCGAAGCAGACTTTCTGCCTTCTGTTCACCAGCCACCCCCTTCCGCCACGATCTCGGTTGACGATCAAGCGTTGACGGATCTCGGCCACCAGCCACATGCAAACATCCCTGCTCCAAAAATCTCCTGCCACGTTTGCCGGCATGCATTGAGCTGCAGTACAGACCAATATGAAGTAATATCTTTTTGGTATGCCACGAGGGCCTTACCAACCAATGAGAACCTGCTTTGGTATCATTTTCCAGGATTATTTTGGCAAACCTTGAACTCCTCTTCGGTATTGGACGTCAAACAAACAAGCTTTGTTAAACTCCAACAGTTTCCCATCACAATCCCAAAGGCCAACGTACCCCACTCGAATATCATTCGTATCGTTGCTCAGAGAGCAGAATATCTGAAACTGACTGTTGATCAACAAGCTTGGTACCAAAACCTCGAATCACAGATTTTCAACTACAGCCTGCACTCAGACAGCAAAGCGTCACTCAATGCAATGTACCACATCAACTGGACATTTCAGAAATTTTCAAGACTCACAAACGTGCACCACTCAGCTGGTGCATTAGTTAATGCAGAACACCTTTTGGTATCACTAATGAGTGCTAACGCCGAATATCTCAACGTCATCATCCTCTTCTCTTGATCTTCTCCAACTTTTCAAACAAAAGATCTCTGCACCCATGCTCTATTTTCAGAAGAGTTCCTGATTCGCGAATCTGAGCATAAAATTGCAAGGTAACCTTGTACACACGGTCTACGGCGCAGCCTCCACCGCTTCCTGACAGCCGACTTGACAACCAAATTGCCAGCATCATATGACGTTCATCTCTCTAAAATTTCTCCCCGTTCCATCCGTCGCTGCCCCTAAACATACGACTCAATGAAGCTTAGTTTTGACTAACTCATGAGGGCAGGATGATACATAGGCACACGACCCTGTGCAGCGTTTCAGTTTTAACCCTCCTTAAGCCGACAGTCCCGAGTCGACGGCCCAGTCTTCAGTGAAAGATACCCCTCAAGATCGAGGAGGTGTGGATGCAGTGACAGGAACGCGGTGCTGCTTTTGTTGCACTGAAGACAACGAAATAGAATGGAAAAGGAGACGGGCACATGATCTCGCTTGAGATGAGCTGGTTGACGCTCAGCCCTTAATTGCACGATGTCGTGGAACAATACAGACAGAACAGGAGCAGTCGCCTCTCTATCAGCGAATTATGAAGCTTTTACCATTTCATTCTCTCCCAACTCCAAATCCTCAAACCTGCCTGAAAATGCTCGCATTCCTTAGCTTCCAACCCCTTTTCCCGTCCCATCTCGCTTGAGATGAGATAGCAGATATTTATGCCTGGAGAAGACGACTTGCTGCTCGAAAGAAAAAAAAAGCTATATAGCATAGTGTATATCTCTTCGTATATCATTAAGCATTACCGCTGCGTACTAACACAACACTAAACTACACCCTCCCGCTCCCCCACCCCCTCTTCCCCTCCGAGTCCCAACCCACCACAAGCCCACTATTCATATACGCCAACGTTCCCACAAGAACCACAATCGCTAACAACCAAATGCCCACATCGCTCAGCAACGCTCCTCTCCGGACAACCCTATCCAACTCACTCATTCCCTTCCCCTGTCTAACACCCTGATCCCTCACCACATCTTCCTTTCCTTTCCACGGCACACTCTCTCCCCTATCCCCTAAGACCTGCTCAACCGTAATCTTCGCCCCCGCAAGCACAATCGGCACTCCGGTTCCCGGATGCGTACTCGCGCCTACAAAATACACACCGTCAATCTGCGGATGCTTCGTCTTCGGTCGAAAAGCCAAGACGTTGAAGAACGAGTGACTCAGGCCGAGAATCGAGCCTTTGTCGAGACTGAACGTTGATTCCCATGTCGTGGGCGTGTTGAGCTCTTCGTGAACGATCAAGGGGGAGAGGGGACTGCAGCCGGTGCGGGATTCGATGGTTGAGAGGATCTTTTGGCGGGTGGAGGTTACGAGGGTAGTCCAGTCTTGCTCTGGCTTGAGTCCTGGACCCGAGCTTGCTGTGCCGTCGCCGTCGGGATTGGATACCGTTGCAGAGTTGAGTAGGTGCCCGACTGGAACGAGGACGACGATGGAGTCTTTTCCTTCGGGGGCAGCGGTAGGATCAATTCGTGAGGGAACGTTGACGTAGAATGAGGGCTCGACGGGGATGCTTTGCCGGTCGAAGATTGAGTCGAAGGATTCGCGGTACTCGTCTGCGAGGAATATGTTGTGTGTGTTTAGCTCTGGAATCTTTTTTGACAGGGCCCAGTAAAAGGAGATGGAGCTGCAGGAGCCGGCTCGTTTTTGGAGGGACTTGGCGTACGAGTGTGAGGTCGAGGTGGGGAAGAGATTGTTGTAAGCGTAGACGAGGTCAGCGTTTATGACGACCAAATCTGCACTAAGTTGCTCGCCGGATGAGAGCTGTACTCCTGTAACTTTCCTCCCATCTGGTGTTGTAAGAACCGACGAAACTGGTGTGTTGAGACGTATCTTGACACCAAGCCGTTCACAAATCCGTACAAGAGCTGCTACCACAGCATGGAATCCTCCGACCGGATACCAAATCCCCTCAGCCAGCTCCGTATACTGGAGTAAAGAGTACGTGCCTGGAGCATCAAAAGGAGACATTCCCATGTACATGCTCCCAAAGGTAAAAACTCTCCTCAGTCTCTCTGTCCAAAAGTACTTCGCCGCCCTGGAGTAGATACTTTCAAACGGATGCAGCGCAAACAACTGCACCAAAAAGCTTGGCCTAAGCAGATTGAAAATAGACGCGAAGTTCTTATGCAACACTTCCCTCGCACTGATCTCGTAATGCCTATGCGCCTCTCCAAGCCACTGCAGATACCTCTCAAACCCCTTCTTCCCCTCCCACTTCTCAATCTCTCTCTTCATAACACTTGTATCCGAGCTCAGCTCAAAGCTCTCCCCATCGCCAAACCAGAGGTTATAATTTGGTTCGCATTTGAGCAGTTGGACGCCTTCGGCTTCGAGCGAGGTGTCGAGGTCGTGGAAGGTTTCTTTGAAGAGCTTTGGGAGGAGGAGCAGCGAGGGACCTTGGTCGAAACGATATCCTTCGTGGTTGATTAAGCTGCAGCGGCCGCCGGTGAAGGAATTCTTTTCGAGGACGGTGACCGAGTATCCGGCTTTGGCAAGTCGTGCTGCGGCGGCGACGCCGCCTACTCCTGCACCTGAGGGCTGTTAGATTCGAGCCGGATTGATGGAGGGGTAGCTTACCAACGACAATGGCAGTTTTTTTCTTGTCTTTTGATGCCATTGTGGGCTTGAGTTGGGTATATTGCGCAGTACAAAGACTGGCACGGAAATTATATCGTTCACATGTTGGGAGATGGCTACTTAACCTTGTAGTCCAAGTTGAGAGGAGGTAAGCTCCCGTTGGCTTCGACGAATCATGACGTGGGAGTCTCAGTGCAGGGTTCACTTCGTGGTCTGGGCAACAGCCCACCTCCCCCCCTGTCCATTTATAGCTCGATTGCCCCAAACATCAGCTCAATTATCCTTGTGTCCAAAAATTCTAGAATCTATCTATCCTTGGTTCAGTGCTTTCCATGCAACTGCCAACCTTCTCTTTATCGGTACAGTAGCTCTGCCTTTCTTTAAGTTATATCCCTTTTCTCTAAGTACGCGGCCGATTTCCATGTAACTTTCCACAGCGACTCGCATTGCAGCTCTAGCATCTGCTGGAAGTTGTGCAAGAGCTGGCCGAGCTTCTCGATAAATACCGAAAGCTTTGTGAAGTAGTCGTGCCCTCAAAATATCAATCACCGGGCCATTCGGATTCTTCAGAACGTCTTCTGGTTTCAATCCCTCTGCTGTTAACCATGAAGTTGGGAGATACACCCTCCCAATGGCAGCATCGGTGGCAATATCGCGGGCGATATTAACATATTGCAGTGCAATTCCCATGCGCCCTCCTGACCGTATCAAAATCTCCCGTTGTGCAGATGTTGTGACTGAGCTGGTATGATGGAAGACGAGTTCGAGACACAACTCGGCAACTGTTCCAGCAACTCGAGCTGAATATACCTCTAAGTCATGCTCATTGGCGATAGGAAATGTCCGTAGTGCCTTCGCAAAGTTGCTTTCATGAAACTCGAGGTCCGTCCTGAAGCCTTCAAGCAACTCGTACAGCGGTCCGTATGGTAAAGGGTGGGTTGGAAGAAGGCGCAGTGCGGACTGAGAAGATTCTGGGAAATTCTCAGTGATGTACGAATGCACATCTGGATGTTTCTGCACGAGGCGAGCTTCTTTGGAAGCATATG
>Ga0302225_10002737_pt1 | contig 10345 bp, 10 predicted proteins | sample II_Palsa_E3_2_FD_193515 | JGI IMG/M metagenome (GOLD analysis project Ga0302225, IMG submission 193515) | Peat permafrost microbial communities from Stordalen Mire near Abisko, Sweden - II_Palsa_E3_2 | ecosystem: Environmental > Terrestrial > Soil > Palsa > Peat permafrost | place: Sweden...
ATCAAAACGGAACATGGTTCCGGGGTCAATTAATAAGTTACTCACTTTGCTATTACCATCTGAAGCTTTGACAGTAGGCGTAAGTTCATAACTGAATCCAAAATGGTCGCTATAAAGCACATTTACGCCTACCGGAAAGCCGATACTGGTGGCATGGTGGTCAAAATTTGGAGTAAAATTCCCGCTTTGTAATGTTTCCAGTGGCAGGATGAAACTTAAATAACCAACTGTCCGGGGGTATTTTGGCTTCGGCGTTACCTTTTCATATAACGATCCCGCATATTTAATAGAATCAGGTGGCACTTGTTTCACATTTTGACCATAGGTGCGCGTAGCTGTCAAGGTTATCATAGCGAGCGCCGAAAATATTAAAGTTGCAGACCAGAGTAGATTTTTCTTCATTGTAATTGGTTCTTTGTTAACCGCTTTTATTTCAAATCGATGCTTAGCAAAAATGACATTATTATTCATATTGTTTAAACCGGGCATTTAGAAATGCACTGTACGCTAAAAAATATGCATGAATCGACAATTTCAGAACTTTTCTTAAACTTTTGATAAACATTAATTACATTTTACCCAGAAATCTATTGTTGAAGTTTCCTTGATAACGTTTCAAAAAATTAAAAAGGATCAGGTGTGTGGATAAAATATACACTTTTTGAATCTTCCCTTCAATGATACCGGCAAGAATATATAACAGAATAAGATTGAAGCAAGTTGAATCCGCAAAAACGTGGGCATGACTTCATATAACGCCAGATCCTTTATCCGCATATGCTATGCTTATTAATTGCTTAGATAGTAAAAAAATGATAGCGCTTAGAAACATAATCCTTAAAATGCTCCCAATCTCAATCTAGTTGCCACAATGATGATAAAAAAAAGAAACTCATTATATGCAGTTTCAAAAAAATCGACAGGGCTAAATAATGGCAAAACATCGACGTTATTATAAAGGTAATAATACAACCCGATTGCTCGTTTTCCTGACCAAATCCAATAGGGGTCGAACTTTTGGTCAAGATTTGATTATCCATTTACGCTTAGACTCATCAAATTCAAGGAGCAGTCTGAGATCTACATGTTGTTCGTACTATTGGCACTCAATCAAAATGAAGACACACGTCATCATCACTTGCATCTATAATAAAACCATATTTATTAGCCACTGGGCTTACAATCTACATCATACAAATTGACAATTTGCATAAGGAGTACTTACCAATACATAACAATTACTTACGTTTTACACAACTCAAATCGCCTTCAATTGGTCACGCATAACCGGCGTGGAAAAGGGTGCTGATTACAAATTGACTTACTAATCTTGAGTTGCTTATTGTGGCAGTTCTTAACTTTAGGTCTTAGTCCTGAGATGATATGTACAAAAGGTCAAAAAATATGGACGATTTGCAAAATCATCAAACGGCATTTTGAATACCTTCGTCAGCTATCAATTTTAATCCCAAAGAATAAATATGAAATACATTTCTATAGGGGCTTTCGCCCTTTTATTTTTTTTAAACTTATTATGGTCACCTATGGCTGAAGGCCAGCAAACATTTTGCAACCCGCTCAATATTAGCTACCGGTTTCAGTTGACCAAACCATCCAGGCGTACAGCAGCAGATCCGGTGATCGTCTTATTTAAAGACAACTATTACTTATTTGCAACGGCATCCGGTGGTTACTGGCATTCCAAAGACTTGCTGCGTTGGACGTTCGTCACGACTAAAGATCTGCCGTTCGAAAAAGATGCACCTGCTGTAACTGTAATAAATGGTGCCCTGTATTATTTGCCGATGGCTAGTCATACGATTTACAAAAGCAACGACCCTATTAGTGGAAAATGGGAAGTTTACAATGATTCCTTTCCGCTAGCGGTAGGTGACCCTGATATATTTCAGGACACCGACGGCAAGGTCTACCTGTATATGGGTTGTACCAGCAATGCGTTTCTATCGGCAGTTGAATTGAATCTCAATAACAAACTTAACCCTATAGGTACGCCCGTAGATTGCTTTAAAGGCGAGCCTTTAATACATGGATGGGAAAGACCTGGCGATTATAATACCAGCACGGAAAGCCCGTGGACTGAAGCCCCATGGATGACAAAACACGATGGGAAATATTATTATCAGTTCTCTGCACCAGGTACCCAATACAAAAGCTATGCCGATGGTTATTATGTTTCTGATAAGCCTTTGGGGCCATTTATCTATGCCGCCAACAATCCGTTTTCAGCTAAGCCAGAGGGGTTTATCAACGGTGCAGGCCATAGTGCAACATTTCAAGACAAGTATGGGAATTATTGGCATATCTCAACAATGACGATTTCTGTCAAAGATATTTTCGAAAGAAGACTGGGTTTATTCCCGGTTACTTTTGATAAAGAGGGTCAAATGATAGCCCACACTGAATTTGGTGATTATCCGATGGTGATGCCGGATCATAAAATAAACGACGTGAGCGAACTTTTCCCGGGGTGGATGCTATTATCCTATAGAAAAGCCGCCACAGCATCTTCCAGTTTAACCGATCATCCTGTATCAATGGCCTTTGATGAAGAAATCAGAGATTATTGGAGCGCTAAAACAGGTGATAAGGGCGAGTGGTTATGTGTTGATCTGGGTGAACAGGCGACGGTTAGGGCTGTTCAAATCAATTTTGCTGAAAACAATACGCAACTTTTTGGACGTGACGGTATATTGGCTCAGCAGTACCTGTTAGAATATTCAACTGATAACAAGAATTGGCACAAACTGGCGGACGAAACCTCAAACAACGAGGATTTGACCCATCAGTATCACGTTATAAAAAATCCAGTGAAAGCACGTTATTTGAAAGTGACCAATTATCGGGTACCGGATGGGACATTCGCAATTTCCGGGTTCAGGGTTTTCGGAATGGGTACTTTTAAAAAACCAACAAAAGTAAATTCCATTGCTATTGCACGTGATATAAAAGATTCAAGAAATGTAAAAATTTCCTGGCAGAGACAGCCAAACGCTATCGGCTACATGGTACGTTTCGGACAAGCAAAAGACAAATTATATCGAAGCTATCAAGTATATAATAACACCTCATTAACCATTCGCAGCTTAGAAAAAGGTATAAAATATTGGTTTGCGGTGGATGCTTTTGGAGAAAACGGAATTACACGAGGAAACGTGCAATAGTTTTGAACTAAAAAAATGAATTCTGTATTAAGTAAACCTTGTCATGTTTACGATTCTGGTTGAATTGATAAAAATAAAAAGTCCTAAAAAGGAAATATTGTATTATTCATTTATATCTTTTTGAATCAAATGAGCAAACACATTACCACGCAATCGCGATTATTCATCATTCGGACCTGGCCAGCACAGCTGGATTAGTCAAAGTCGCTTTTTTTATTCATATGGGAAAGCCCTTTCATCCTACTTACATAACTATTACGATACAGGTTTGATGCCGGAAGCCTTGAGGTGCTTGTTGGCGGATTGTCAAGGGACATAAAACGAAAGAAGACAATTGCTATAAACTAATGCTATAAAGCAGGCTGCAAAACGACGAATAACAAGACCCCATGCCACAAAAAAAGTTTCTATTTTATTTCTTGTTCATTTTCTTAAATCTGACTGTACATGCCTAATTTATTATTGGTATAAATGTAAAATTGCTATCGAATGCATATTTGTTGGCGATACGTACATATTCAATCTTACATTTAATGCCATATTATAGTTTTAATAAGATCACCGCACACTTTAATTATACTAAGTTCCTATAATGACATCCCTCAAGCCAGGCGTTTAACTGTTATTTTTCCCTAATCGCCTGAAGCATAATAACGCGATGTTTCACGGCCCATTCACGTAGTTGGAGGATAATAGGTCCGCAGCTGCTGCCATGTTCTGAATGGGCATAAAGCACTGCATTTTCTGCTGGAACACTTCTCTCAACCATTATTAACTTGTTTTGTTCCAAATACCGAAGTTCCTTAATCAACACTCGTGAGGTAATCGGGCTTAGGTCAGTTTTAAGTTCTAAGAAACGTTTTGGATCGCCACATAGCGAGGCCATTATGGCACCGCGCCAACGTCCTCTCATGAGATCCAGTGCATCCTGTACATCACGATAAAAAATATGTTTCTCTTGATCTTTCATTTCAGTATCCTCAAAGATACTATAACATTAAAAACCATGGAATTGTTTAACCGTTGGTTAGATGTTACGAATTAGTAACGTTAAATAATTAATTGTATGAATTCTCCATTTATAATTGAACAAGTGTACGATGCTCCGATAGAAAAAGTGTGGCAAGCTATTACGGAGGAAGATCAGATGAGGGAATGGTATTTTCCTCAAATAATAAGGTTTGAGCCTGTTGTCGGCTTTGAGTTTCAATTTATCGACGATGGTTCAAATTATAAAAAAGATTGGCGGGTCACTCGAGTTATAGCTGGTAAGTTATTAGCGCATAGCTGGATCTATAAAGGTTATCCCGGAAGTTCAGAAGTGACTTTTGAGCTATTTAAAGAAGAAGACAAAACAAGGCTGAAGCTCACGCATACAGGTCTGGCAAGCTTTCCGCATGACCCTCATTTTGCAAGACGCAGGTTTGAAGAGGGCTGGGAACGAATCATCAGAACTGACCTGAAAAAAAATCTCGAAAAGAATTTATATGCTATTTAATCTCAAGTAAAACCATGAAAACATCAGGAAACACCATATTAATTACAGGCGCTGCCAGTGGCATAGGTCTGGAAATCGCTAAACTATTCAGCCAAAAAAATAATAAAGTGATCCTGGCGGACAGGTCAATAGACCAGCTTAAAATTGAAGCGGCAAAATTAGAAAACGCGGTCGCCATTGCTGTGGACCTGACTGACGAGAATGATATCAATAAACTCATTCAAACGATTAAGCTGAATCACAGTGAATTGAATATTGCCGTACTCAATGCGGGCGTGGCTAATGACTATTCGCTTTATAGCACCGAATATGATTTGGAGTATGCAAAGTCGGAGATCAACACCAACTATCTTGCAAACGTCAGGCTCACTCATGCTTTAGAGCCATTATTAAGCACCAAAGCCGATGCCGCCTTTGTAGTTACTACGTCCGGACTTGCATTTGTTCCAAACCTGAATTATCCTACTTACAGTGTTACTAAAGCCGCACTACATTCATATGTCCTGGCATCCCGGCTGGCATTGAAAAGAAAGGGCTCAAATATTAAGTTTTTTGATTTGATGCCCCCGTTAACTGAGACTCCATTAGCAAAAGGATTGGATGCTCCCAAAATTACCGCAGCGGAAGTGGCAGCGTGGTTTATTAAGAGCTTTGAAAAAGATGAATTGGAAATACGTGTTGGGGATACAGAAAAAATATATCAATTGTTCCTTAAATCTCCCGAGGAGGCTTTGATGGCAGTAAATGGCGGAAAGTGAAAAGAATATTTCAATTTTGTATGTGTAAATGAATCGACGACAATTTTTATCGGGGTGCAAAATATTTTAAGAACAATCTGATCATTCGTCAAAAAATTGTCGATACAAGATCATCCAATTTATCTAAAAGATTTGGATAATTATTAGTTCACTATGTGGATGTTAAAAAAGGCGGCTTAAAAACCGCCTTTTTTGAGGTAACTGTTACATGCTTTATATCTCACTTAATCTTGCACTTATATACTGATTTCGAAAAATGGCGAAAGGCGCGTTGAAAAAGCGTTTATGATAGCCTGACTATAAAATTAAAGGAATGGCGTTACGAAAAGGAATACCATTTGATTGTTGAAGTGTTGGTCGGCGATTTAGCAAGCCGGAGGAATCGTGCCTTAAAGTACAAGTTTAAAGAATTAAAAGGCGTCATTTTCGGCATTATGCTGAGCGCGTTAACGGAATCACCAAGAATAATTTCTTTCATAAAAAGGTTTATCGGAACCGCAAAGAGGCAAAGAAAAGCATTGCAGTCATGATAATGCTGGTGGTCGTTTTGCCATAACTCTTTAAAGCGGCCTTGTAGTTTATGGAGTTGCACCAGCTGAAACCAACGCGTTCTTTATCTAGCGCCAATAAATCGATCAGCGCTGTGTCTCTTAATACCCGAAGTTCGCATAAATAAGAGAAGGAATCGCAATAGTGCATTTCACGCGTAATGTCATAAGTATCCATATCTTATGTTTCATTAGAGCTCGCTTTTATACCGACTTTCTGTTTGATTAAGCGCAGATTAAACGTCTGCAAACGGATAGGATGTTGTTAGGTCATTCATAATTGTCAGAATATTTATTTTTTTAAAAAAAACTATTCCCCTTTGAGTTAAGTAAATAATAGCCTTTTGATTCTAAAATTTAAATTGATTTAAAGCAGATGTAATCAGATTATGTAATCAGATTAACTTAATTATCTTTCCTATTAGCAAACTGTTTTCCTTAACTTTAAATACTTTAATTAGCTTTGTATATGCAAACCGTAATTCAAAATAAAAGTATGTTATTATCGACATTGGTCGATAATAAACAGAAAATAAGATCATTTGGCGTTAAAAAGCTGAGTGTTTTCGGTTCGTTTATTACCGGCAAATTAAAGCCGGATAGTGATGTTGACTTTTTAGTTGAGTTTGAACCTCAGCAAAAGAATTACGACAATTTTATGGAATTGTCTTTTTACCTGGAAGATTTGCTCGGCAGGAAAGTCGAATTGGTCACTACCCAGGGATTAAGTAAACATATTGGCCCTCATATCCTAAAACAGGCAGAATATGTTGCCATCTGAATTAGAATTACTAAGACATATATTAGATGAAATAACCTTTGTCCTGAAGGCTACTGCCGGAAAGGATAAAGAAACGGTTATTGATGACCCTGTATTATCAAGGGCAATCATAAGAAGTCTTGAAATTATCGGAGAAGCCTGTACAAAATTGGACCCCGATTTTAAAGCTGTTCATCCCCACATTGAATGGCGAAAAATGAGCGGCACCAGGAATCGTCTCATACATGATTATTTTGGCGTAGATTATGATATTGTATGGGACATTATTGTTACTAAACTACCGACCTTAAATGATGATATTGGAGCGATTGTTGACGAAAATCAGCGATAGGTTCGTATGGCTCCAAATCCTTTATCATTATTCTCGAACATTAAAGGAGGGGGTTAGACACAAGATAATCTGCTAAACCCTACCCTTCCTCGACCCGAGGCGGGGATCGCACAAGGCCAATTCTTCCTTTTTTTATCTTCCGAACACCTATGGGGTAAGAATCGTGTATCTCCCTGAAATCGCAATCATCTTTCCACTTCAGATACAAGACAGGTTGCATACAACTTATTAGTGAATGTATTCACTATCAAGCCGTATTGCTGCCTTTGCAAAACGCCATTCACGATTGCCAGATAATACGTATTAATGGCCAGCACAAATAACTTTATTAATTAATGTGCAGGATTGCCAAAACATGCATTTTTTTTGACATAACATGCATTTTACTATCCTGGCATTTAATTATTCAATATATAAAGTCATTTTTGACTTTATATATCGCACGCACAGCAAACTAACAGTAAGTACTTTATTTGCAGATGGGATGCATACGCGTAAAGTTATACCGTTACCAATTATATAATGTACCTGAATTATAATTTCGTTTAAAATTTTAATTATAGCCAAATTAAAAACTAACCAATTATGCCCCACATAAATTTACCATTTGAATTTCCGGGTATCAGAAGCCTGTTCATGTTCCGACCTGAAACTGCGACTCCCTTAAATGCGCTTGTGCAAACCTTGCTACATAATCCACATCCCAGTTTAACCGCCGGGGAGCGCGAATTGATAGCGACCTATGTTTCCGGTTTAAATAACTGCAAGTATTGCTGCAATATTCATGGAGCCATTGCCCAGCACCAGCTTGGTAATAATGCCCAGATTGTTAAACAGGTACTTGCCAACCCCGATACCGCGCCCATAAGCCAGAAAATGAAGTCCTTATTAAAAATTGCCGCTAAAGTACAGTTGGGCGGAAAAAATGTAACTAATCAGGATGTTGTCAATGCCGGCGAAGAAGGCGCTACCGATATTGAAATACAGGATACTGTATTGATAGCTGCAGCTTTTTGCATGTTTAACCGTTATGTAGATGGATTGGCTACCTGGCAGCCGGACGACGCTGAATTGTATGACAAAATGGGTGAACAACGCGCCCGCGAAGGATATTTGACAGCACCCTTCAAAGTAAATAGAGAAACCGAAGATTTATCAACCCTTTAATATCGACCAATGGCACATATAAAACTATTGAATGAAGATTTACCCGGAATAGTTGGATTGCTAAACAATCGCCCCGAAACCGCAAAACCTCTGCTTGACCTTGCTGAAACCCTGCTCAGGGGGCCGTCGAGCCTAACCAGCGGCGAAAGGGAGATCATCGCAGCTTCAGTATCGTATTGGAATCAATGTCATTTTTGCCACACCTCGCATGCAGCAGCAGCGGCGGCACATTTAAAAAGTGGTTTAGGATTGATTGATGAGATCAAAGCCGGGTTACCGAATACGCCTGTATCTGAAAAGCTGAAAGCATTGCTTCATATCGCGCACCAGGTTCAACGCGGCGGTAAGAACGTAACCGAAGAAGATATTGCCATCTCCCGCGAACAGGGTGCAACTGATGTAGAAATACATGATGCGGTGTTGATCGCTGCGGCTTTTTGCATGTATAACCGTTATGTTGATGGGCTCAATACCTGGGCACCGGATCCCATTGAGGCTTATGCCGAAATGGGCGAAAGAATGGCGAACGTAGGATATGGTAAGTTTTGATAGTTGCCGAGCACGATCAAAATATTTATAGCAGATGGCAAAGCACAATGGCCATTTAATAACCTCAACAATAACAACGCCACTGGTAAACGGATCATGGAGTCAGTTGTTACGCCCGACAACTAATATAATATTGACCTGTTACTATTCCTGATGAAAGAGATCAATGATATTGTAGCCGCTTACGAACAAGCAAACAAACTGGGTAAAAAAACAGCCCTGGCAACAGTCGTATTGGTGGAAGGTTCTGCCTACCGCAGGGCCGGCGCCAGGATGCTGATTACGGAAGACGGGCAATTGACCGGCGCGATTAGCGGTGGGTGCCTCGAAGGCGATGCCTTGCGTAAAGCCAGGATGGTCATCTTACAGCAGGAAGCATTATTGGTCACCTATGACACGATGGATGATGACGATGCCAAATTAGGCGTTGGCCTGGGCTGTAATGGCATCATCCATATTTTGATCGAGCCGGTAAATGATTTGCAAACTAACCCGATTTCATTATTGAAAGCCGTAATAGCTTCAAGAGGTTACTCCGTATTAGTCACCGTATTTTCCGTTGAAGACCGCAAAGCGCCGCAACCGGGTTCCTGCTTATGCCTGGCTAATGGGCAAACTATCCCGCTAGGCTTAGACATATTGCCTTACAAAAATGAAATATTGGAAGATGCAAAAGATGCACTGTCCAACCAACGTTCAGCGATTACCTCTTACCTGGGCTATACAGCATTTGTAGAATGTGTTAAACCATTGATCTCGCTCGTTATTCTGGGTGCAGGAAATGATGTTATACCCTTAAACCGGATAGCCGCGATATTAGGCTGGAATATCATTGTGGTTGACGGACGGCCAAACTACGCCATTGCCCAACGCTTTCCATCAGCAAAAAAGATAGTGGTCGCCAAACCGGAGAGCGTTTTAGATAAGCTGGAACTTAATGAGTGGACTGCATTCGTGCTGATGACACACAATTATAATTACGAAATCGCTTTTCTGAAAGAACTTCTGCCTTTACATCCGTCTTATATTGGAATCTTGGGGCCAAAGAAAAACCTGGAGAGGATGGTGGGGGAACTGGAGGAAAATGGAACCAGTATAACTGAAAGGAACCTGGAAACGATTCACGGTCCCGTTGGCCTGGATATTGGTTCAGAGACTTCCGAAGAAATTGCTTTGGCTATCATTGCAGAAATCAAAGCAGTATTCTCTAAAAGGAATGGGAAGCCTTTAAGATTTAAAACGACCGTTATTCACAGCGTTTAAATGACAGGCCTTGTGATTCTCGCAGCAGGTGAATCCAGCAGAATGGGGCAGCCAAAGCAAAATTTGATATTTAAGGGCAAGACATTGCTGGAAAATTCGGTTGAAACCGGATTGCAAACTACTTGCCGACCTGTAATCGTTGTCATTGGCGCTAATGCGAATAAAATAACGCGAGCACTCCAAGTTACAACACTTTATAATAAAGATTGGAAAGATGGGATGGCATCTTCGATTGGAAAGGCCATGGTCGAAATTACTAAAAACCTAT
>Ga0302225_10002740_pt1 | contig 10336 bp, 6 predicted proteins | sample II_Palsa_E3_2_FD_193515 | JGI IMG/M metagenome (GOLD analysis project Ga0302225, IMG submission 193515) | Peat permafrost microbial communities from Stordalen Mire near Abisko, Sweden - II_Palsa_E3_2 | ecosystem: Environmental > Terrestrial > Soil > Palsa > Peat permafrost | place: Sweden...
GGTCCCGTCGGGCCGCCACCGGGGCCGCCACCCGGGCCGCCGCCCCCGCCGTGCCCATCGTCCCCGGGACGGTCGGCCGGCTGCCGGCTGAGCCGGGATGGCCACCAGTTCCAGCGGCCCAGCAGCACCACGGTGGACGGAACGAGCACGGTGCGGACCACGAACGTGTCCATCAACACGCCCAAGGCGAGGCCGACTCCGACGTCGCGGATCTGGCTGCCGCCCGAGCCGCGTCCGCCGACAAACGCGAAGACCGCGAACGTGCCGGCCAGGACCATACCCGCCGAGGTGACCGTGGTCCCGGTGACCGCGATCGCGCGCCTCACCGCCTCACGGAGCGGATAGTGATGGGCCTCCTCCCGTATTCGGTTCATCACCAGGATGTTGTAGTCCTCCCCGAGCGCAAGCAGGAAGATGAACATGAGGAACGGCAGGATGAAGGTCAGGCCGCCGTTGCCCGCGATCTTGACGAAGATCAGCACCGACAGGCCGAGTGCCGCGAGGTAGGACAGGCCGACCGAGGCGATCAGGTACAGCGGGGCGACCAGGCTGCGCATGACCAGGGCCAGCAGGATGCCGATGACCACGATGGCGATCGGGATCACGTGCAGGAGGTCCCTGTCCGAGATCTGGCTGATGTCGTAGAAGGCGGGTGCCTCACCGCCGACGCCGTAGTCCGTGGCGCCGATGCGCGCGGCGGCCACCGCCGCCGCGTGGCGGATGGCCGGTACCGCGTTCATCGCGGCGGTCGAGGATGGATCCCCGGCCTTCAGGCCGGTCTCGAACTGAATGGTCCGGCCGTCCGCGCTCACGTACGCCGCGGTGGCGCGGTACACCTCGTACGCCTCGGCCGGGACCGGGAGATGGCTGGGCGGCGTGGTGGGCAGCGTGGACGGTGGACCGAGTGACGCCAGCTCCGCGTGCAGGCCGGCGAACTGGGCCGGGGTCAGGTTGATGGCCCCGACCGGGTTGAGCGGCCCGGTCACGCCGGTGAACAGCCCGCTGCTCCTGATCGACTGCTCGCCGGCCGCGATCGCCTGCGCGTCGTCCCAGGCCGGCTCCTTGAGCTTGTAGACCAGGTTGGTCGGGTTGGCGCTGCTGGCGGGGAAGTGCTCGGCCAGCAACGCCTGGCCGGCCGCCGAATCGGTGCCGGCCGGAGCGTTGAGGGTGCCGCCGAATCCGGCCGCCTTGTACCCGAGGACCCCGAGGGCCAGCGCGCCGAAGATGACGACCCCGGTGATCAGCGCGGCCGCAGGCCGCCGGACGACGCGGGCGGCGACCCGTCCCCAGATGCCGACCTTGCCCGTTCCGGCGCGCGTCCTGGTCGGCCAGAACGCGGCCCGGCCGAAGATGGCCAGGAGCGCGGGCAGCAGGGTCAGCCCGGCCAGCAGCATCACGCCGATGCCGATCGCCAGCGGGATCGCCAGCTGGGAGTAGATCTGGAACGTGGCGGCCAGCAGGGTCAGCAGGGCGGCGATGACGGTGGCGGCCGAGAAGGTGATCGATTCGCCGACCCGGACGAGCGCGGTCCGCACCGCCTCCTTGGGCTCGATCCCGGCCCGGAGTTGCTCCCGGACCCGGAACACGAGGAACAGCCCGTAGTCGGTGCCGGCCCCCAGCACCAGCACAATCAGCATGAGCTGGGCGATCTGCGACACCTTCAGGCCCGCGTGCGCCGCCTCGGCGACCAGCGGCCCGGAGATCGCCACGGCCATGAACGCCGGGATGAGCGTGATCAGCGGCGCGAGCAGCGAACGGAAGATCAGCAGCAGCAGCACCAGAATAAAGACGACCGTCAGGGCCTCTTCCTGGTTGCCCGTCGACCCCGTTTTCTTCTGCTGGTCCACCTGGATGGCGATGGCCCCGGCCAGATGCACCTGCAGGCCGGACGGCGGCCCGGCCCGCGCGATGGTGCTGCGGAGGTTATCGATGAGCGTGGTCAGCCCGGTCTGGTCGCCGCCGCCGACAGTGGACTGCACCTGGATCTGCTCGGCCTGGCCGTCGCCGGACCGGCCCAGGTCAGTGACCCGCGCCACGGTCGGCACGTGCCGCAGATCTTGCTCCAGCGTGCTCAGCCAGGCCACGTCGGCGGGGGCCAGCTGGCCCTGGCTGACCGCGGCCACCACCGGGACGGGCGTCAGGTTGGTGCCGCCGAACGGCGCCGCGAGATCGGCCGCGTGCTGGCTGGGCGCGCTGGCCGGCAGGAAGTTGGCGTTGTTGCCCTGCGTCACGCTGGCCAGCGACGGCAGAAAGCGCGGCACGGCCACAGTGGCCAGTACCCACACCACCAGGATGACCCAGCGGAATTTGACCGTGAACTTACCGAGTGCCCCGAAAACCCCGTCAATTCGCACGGGCAGAAGCATACTGGCGGGCCGCTGTGAGCCGACTGAGCTGGAGGTTACGCTGCGGCTACACGGGCCTGCCGAAAGGTGCGGCAGTAAAATTTCGGCAACAGTTTCCGGTTGACGCTGCCATCTTGATGGTTAGATGACCAGTGAGAATTCGCAGGATAAGCGGCCGACTGCGGTGCGTACCCGGTTCTGTCATCCTTCGCACTGATAAGCGTGTGGGCCAAAACACGCCGGAAAATCCGGGTCCGCCAGCAAGCCGCGCGGAGGTCTGATGCACCCTGCTCCCGCCCGCCGGTACACCGGCCCGCGGCATCACGCGGACCGGCGGGCGGCCGCGCTCCGGCGGCCCCGGCCAGCCGGCCTGACTTCCAGGGCGGCCGCCGCATACATGCTGGCCGCCGTGGCCCTGGCCGGGCTGATCGTGATCACCGTATCCGTGATCATCGTGGCGACCGGGGAGGCCGGCGGGACGCTCGCCCAGGTCCTGGAAGCCTGTTCGGGCGAGCTGGCCCTGCTCGCCCTGACCGTCTCGGTCGTGCTCGGGGTGGCCGCGACCGAGCGTCATTTCCTGCCGCCCGGAACCAGGGTGACGGCGCAGATCGCGCACCGGGCCGTCGCGCTCACCGCGTTCGGTTTCCTGGTCGTGCACATTTTGCTGGAGACGGTGGCAGGCCAAGCCACACCGCTCGCCGCGGTGCTGCCTTTCGTCAGCGCCAGCGGCCGGCTCTATCTGGGGCTGGGCACGATCGCCTCCGATCTGGTGATCGCCGTCATCGCCACCAGCCTGGCCCGGATGCGGTACTCGCGGTCGGCTCACCCGCAGCTGTGGCGGGTGGTGCACCTGTCCATTTATGTGGCGTGGCCAATGGCCATCCTGCACGGCATCCTGATGCGCGGCGTGCCTGTGTGGGCCGCGTGGACGTACGGGATCTGCGCGGCGGCGGTGGCCCTCGCCAGCACGGCCCGGATCCGGATGCAGGGCCCGCTGCCGCAGGTCCCGACCGACGCCCTGCGCGAGTTCCCCCCGGCCCTGCCGCCCGGAGTCGCCGGCCTCGGGAACGGCCGCCCGGCAGCCGCCCGCCCCGGGTACCGCCGCCGCCCGGTCGCCGCCAGCTCGCAACTGCTGAGGTCGCCCGCGTACGAGGCGCCCGCGTACCGGCCGACCGCGCAGCACCAGCCAGGGCTCTCCGGCCGGCCCGTGCCTGGGAACCGGCCCGCGCACCTGCACCAGCCCGCGCGCCCGCACCAGCCCGTGCACCCGCACCAGCCCGCGCGCCCGCACCAGCCCGCGCGCCCGCACCAGCCGGTGCCCCGGGACCAGCCCGCGCACCGGGCCCGGCCAGCTCACCGACCGCGAATCGTCGCCCGGCGCCCCGCCCACTACCGGCCCGAACATCCTGAACCGCCCGAATACCCAGGCCCGCACCCAGCCCGGTCCGCGCGAGACCCCCGGTCTGGGCGAGACCCCCGGTCCGGGCGAGACCCCCGGCCGGCGCCGCGCCCCGTCCCTGGCTCGGCTCCGCCGTGGCCCGCGGCGCGCCATCCCACAGACCGGTATTAGCCCCTACGGCAGAGCCGCGCGCTAGCCTCGGAACCATCATCCGGCCGTACGGGCGCCCCGCTACGAGGCGCCTCACCCGCTCCGCACCGGGTGGATGAAGGGAATGAGGACATGCGGCACCTTGTCGGGATCGTTCTCGCCGTTGCCGCCGCGGTGGTCATCTTCTTCGCCGGCGGCTGGGGCTACCTGCGGCTGCTCCGCCCGCCGGACACTTCCGGGGCGCTGGCCAGCCTGCCGGCCGGCGGCGGTTCACTGCTGCACGACCGCCACGCGCTCACCGCGCTGGCCGCGCTGCTCGCCGTCGGGCTGATCATCGGCCTGCTGCTCACTATCCCGTGGGTTTCACCGCTGGCCGCAGGCCTGCCCGGGCTCGCGCTGCTCGCCCTGACCGGTCTCTACCTGGCCAGCGTCCGGCACGCGGTGCGGCTCATCCCGCTGAAGACCCACGCCTACGGGCTGGGCTTCGAGGCCATGCTGTTCGACGGCGTGCTCGCCCTGGTCGGCCTGGCCATGGTGATCCCGTTGTTCGTGCCGTCGCGCTGGCGGCGGCGCCGGGCCCGCTACGCGGTGGCCGCCACCGGCCCCCCGAGCGGGCTGCTGACCGAGGACAACGAGGCGCCCACCCAGCAGGGCAGCTACTTCGCGCAGGACCAGTACACCTCGCCGACGATCATCCATGATCCGTTCCCGCCGCCCGGCGACCCCGGCCGGCCGGGCAGCACGAACCACGACCCCTTCCCGCCGGCCTGAGGCCCGGGCCGGCGGGAAGGCAGAACCCGCTCCCGCAGCGATAGGGACGGGAGCGGGTTCTGTGCCGGGCCAGGCCGCGGGCGATCAGCTCGCGAGCTGGCAGGAGCAGGTCACGCCTTTGTGAACTGCTCGCTCTCGGTCGAGCCGGCCAGCGCGACGGTGGAGGCGTCCGGCGAGATGGCCGACGCAACGAGGTCGAAGTAGCCGGTACCCACCTCGCGCTGGTGCCGGGTCGCGGTGTAGCCCTCCGCTTCCGCGGCGAACTCCTTCTCCTGCAGCTCGACGTAGGCGGTCATGCCCTCGGCGACGTAGCCGGTGGCCAGCTCGAACATCGAGTAGTTCAGGACGTGGAAGCCGGCCAGCGTGATGAACTGGAACTTGTAGCCCATCGCCCCGAGCTCGCGCTGGAACTTCGCGATCGTGGCGTCGTCCAGGTTGCGGCGCCAGTTGAAGGACGGCGAGCAGTTGTAGGACAGCATCTGGTCGGGGTAGACCGCCTTGATCGCCTCGGCGAACTGCCGCGCCTCCTCCAGGTCCGGCTTGGAGGTCTCCATCCACAGCAGGTCGGAGTACGGGGCGTAGGCCAGCCCGCGCGCGATGCACGGCTCCATGCCCTTGCGGGTGCGGTAGAAGCCCTCGGCGGTGCGCTCACCGGTGGTGAACTCCTGGTCCCGCGCGTCCACGTCGCTGGTGATGAGCGTGGCGGCGTGCGCGTCGGTGCGCGCGATCACCAGGGACGGGACGCCGCATACGTCGGCGGCGAGCCGGGCCGCGTTCAGCGTCTTGATGTGCTGGCCGGTCGGGATGAGGACCTTGCCGCCCAGGTGGCCGCACTTTTTCTCGGAGGCGAGCTGGTCTTCCCAGTGCACGCCCGCCGCGCCGGCCGCGATCATGCCCTTCATCAGCTCGTAGGCGTTCAGCACGCCGCCGAACCCGGCTTCCGCGTCGGCCACGATCGGGGCCATCCAGTGCGGTGCGCTGCCGGTGTCGCCGTTCGCGGACTCGGAGAACGTGATCTGGTCAGCGCGCATCAGCGCGTTGTTGATCCGCCGGACCACCTGCGGCACGGAGTTGGCCGGGTACAGGCTCTGGTCCGGGTAGGTCTGCCCGGCCAGGTTCGCGTCGGCGGCGACCTGCCAGCCGGACAGGTAGATGGCCTTCAGCCCGGCCCGGACCTGCTGCACGGCCTGGTTACCGGTCAGGGCGCCCAGCGAGTTGACGTAGTCCTCGCTCTGCAGCAGCGACCACAGCCGCTGTGCGCCCAACCGGGCGAGCGTGTGCTCCTCCTGCACCGAGCCGCGCAGCCGGATCACGTCCTCGGCGGTGTACGTGCGCTCTGTGCCCGCCCAGCGCGGGTCTTCGTGCCATTCGGTCTGTAGTCGGGCGGCCTGTTCCCTGATTGTGTCCATCTTCCCTATCGCCTCCAGCTATGGGCGCCAAGTGGTCGCCCTAACATCAGAATGACTCGTCATCAAGCTACTGACGAGTAATTTAGGAAATAAAAAAGCTAGAAATTTCTATTTAGAGAAGATAAGCTGGTTTTCATGATGGAAGTATCTCAAAAATTGACGCAGGAGCGTGGTCTAGACCTTATGACCATGGGGCAGCGCCTCCGGCACCTGCGCCGTTCCCGTGGCCTTACCCTGGCCGAGCTCGGCGACCGGGTCGGCCGCGCCCCGTCGGCGCTCTCGCTGCTGGAGAACGGCCGCCGCGAGCCGAAGCTGTCGGTACTGGAGGACCTGGCAACCGCGCTGTCGGTGCCGGTCGAGGAACTGCTGCGGCGCCAGGCCCCCAGCCGCCGGGCCCAGCTGGAGATCGCCCTCGAGGAAGCGCAGCGCGATCCCGCCTACGCCGAGCTCAGCCTGCCGCATCTCAAGGTGGGCTCCCGGGTCCCGACCGACATCCTGGAGCATCTGGTCAAGCTGGCCGGGGCGCTGCATGAGCAGCGGTCCAGGCCGGCGGCTACTCCGGAGGAGGCGCGCGCCGCCAACGCCGAACTGCGCGCCGCCATGCGCGAGCGGGCCAATTACTTCGAGGACATCGAGCGGGCCGCCGACGGGGCGCTGCAATCCACCGGCTACACCGGGGGTGCCCTGTCGCAGGGCATGCTGCTGTCGGTGGTCAGCCACCACGGTTTCTCCGTCCGGTACGTCCAGGACCTGCCAAGTTCTGTCCGATCCCTCACGGACCTGCGTAATCACCGCATCTACGTGAGGCAGGAGCCGGTCGGCGCGCACTCGCCCCGCACGGTTCTGCTGCAGGCGCTCGGGCACTTCCTGCTCGGCCACCAGGCCCCGCGCGACTTTGCTGACTTCCTCCGCCAGCGGGTCGAGAGCAACTACTTCGCGGCCGCGGTGCTGATGCCGGAGAAGGCCGCGGTCCGCTTCCTGGCCGACGCCAAGGAGGCGCGGGACTTGGCCGTGGAAGACCTGGTGGACGTGTTCTCGGTGTCGTATGAGATGGCCGCGCACCGCTTCACCAACCTGGCCACCCGCCACCTCGGCATGCCGTGCCACTTCACCAAGAACGACTCCAGCGGCATCATCTACAAGGCGTACGAGAGCGACGGCCTGGTGTTCCCGGCCGACCCGGACGGGGCGATCGAGGGCCAGCGGATGTGCCGCAAGTGGGCCGGGCGTCAGGTGTTCGGCGCGGCGGACCGCTTCTCGCCGTACTGCCAGTATTCGGCCACGTCTTCCGGCACCTTCTTCTGCGTCTCCCAGGTCGACCCGCGCGCTGACCGCGGGTTCGCCATCACCCTCGGCGTCCCGTATGAGCATTCGCGGTGGTTCCGCGGCCGTGAGACGCCGATCCGGATGCGCTCGTCCTGCCCGGACGGCGAGTGCTGCAAGCGGCCGCCCGCCGAACTGGAGGCCCGCTGGGAAGGCATGGCGTGGCCGTCGGCCCGGGCGCACTCCCACGTCCTGTCCGCGCTGCCCGCCGGTATCTTCCCCGGCGTGGACGAGGCCGACGTCTATGAGTTCCTGGACCGCCACAACGGCTGATAACGAAATCGCCATGCTGCCGGGGTGTCGGCGAGCACTCCAGCGCGTTACGGCGAGGCGCTCGTTACTGTCGCGTCAGCCTTCATTAGAGCCGAGACCGGGAGGTGGTTCAGTGGCCACCGGAAAGGTCGTCGGCTAGCTCCTTCCCGTCTTCTTCGGACAGCGAGGTCTTGAGCAGCTGGCCACCGAACGGCCGCATCGCGTCGCCGAACTTATCTTCCGTGACTTTGTCAGCCATGATCACGACCTCCCGGTCCTACTGGCGGGCCATGGCCATCCGCATCTCGCTCTCGGTGTCGGTGATGAGGTCGCCGGACAGGTCGACGGTGACGGTGTGCAGGGTGCCGGTGAACGGGGACGGGGCCTGGTAGTCCGGAACGATTGCAGAGCCGGGATTAGCGCCGCAGCTGAGGCCGCCGGGGTTAAAGGCGATGGGTGTGGTGACCGGGAACTCGCTGTTGGCGATGAGCTGGCCGTCGACGTACAGCTGGGCCCGGCCGGGGGCGCCCTTGCCGTGTGCGAAGTCGGGCTTCCCGGTGGGCTCGAACTCAAAGCGAAGCTGATGCCGGCCGGCGGGGAGCGGGTCACGGCCTGATACGCGGTAGATCTCGCGGCCGACGTAGTTGTGGGCGTAGTGCAGCCGGCTGTCCTGGACGTAGAAGGTCCAGCCGCCGACGTTGCTGCCCTGGCAAATCAGGACGCCCTCTGCCCCGCTGTCCGGGATCTCCGCGTCGGCGGTGATGCTGTGCGGACGGTTGAGCACGCGCGGGCCGACCCAGAAGGGCACCGTCTGGGTGTGCGGCCGGTAGATGTACTCGGCCCGCGGCTCGGCGACCTGCGGGCGCTCGGTCATCAGCCGCTCGGTGGCACTGCCGTCGATCGGGAAGACGTTGTACTTCCCGGCTTCGGCATACCACATCGCGATCAACTCGATGAGCTTGTCCCGGTGCTGCCCGGCCAGGTCGTGGTTCTCGGCCGGATCCTCGGCCACGTGGTACAGCTCCCAGTGGCCGGCATCCAGGTCGGTCAGCGTCCCCGCCGAGATCAGCGCGCCGAACGGTTTCCCGGCCTCAGCGAACGAGGGTCCGGGCCAGGGGCACACCGCCCGCCATCCGTCGTGGTCGATGGCCCGGTGCCCGAACATCTCGAAATACTGGACGCGGTGCCGGGTCGCGGCGTCCGCGTCGTCGAAGGACTGGGTGAAGCTGACGCCGTGCAGCGGCGACTGGGTCACGCCCCTGACCTGGGCGGGCGGCTGGAGGCCGAACGCGTCCAGGACGGTGGGGACCATGTCGATGATGTGCGCGTACTGGGTGCGCACCTCACCGCGCGCGCTGATGCCGGCCGGCCAGTGCACCAGGAACGGGTTGGTGGTCCCGCCGCGGTAAGTTTCCCGCTTCCACCGGCGGAACGGCGTATTGCCGGCCCAGGTCCACCCCCAGGGGTAATGGTTGAACGTGGTAGGCCCACCGAGTTCGTCCATCTTGGCCAGGCTGTCTTCCAGCGACTCGGGGGCGTTGTTGAAGAATTGCAGCTCGTTGGTGGTGCCGGTGGGGCCGCCCTCGGCGCTGGCCCCATTGTCCGAAACGACCATGATCAGCGTGTTGTCGAACTCGCCCGTCTCCCTCAGGAAGTCGAGCAGGCGGCCGATGTGGTGGTCGGTGTGGGACAGGAACCCGGCGAATACCTCCATCATCCGCGCCGCGAGCCTGCGTGCGTCCGGGGACAGCGAGTCCCACTCCGGGACGTCCGGGTCGTGCCGGGACAGCTCCGCGTCGGCCGGCATCACGCCGAGTTCCTTCTGCCGGGCGAGCGTGCGCTCCCGGTAGGCGTCCCAGCCGTCGTCGAACTGGCCGGCGTACCGGTCGGCCCACTCCTTGGCCACGTGATGCGGGGCATGCCCGGCACCGGTGCAGAAGTGCAGGTAGAACGGCTTGTGCGGGGCGACCTGCTTGGCGTCGGCGATGAACTGGATGGCCTTGTCGGCCAGGTCCTCGGTCAGGTGATAGCCCTGCTCGGGGGTGCGGGGCGGCTCGACCTGGTGGTTGTCGTAGACCAGCTCCGGGTACCACTGGCTGCAGTCCCCGCCCAGGAAGCCGTAGAAGCGCTCGAAGCCGCGCCCGAGCGGCCAGCGGTCGAACGGCCCGGCCGCCGATTCGAATTCCGACGGCATCAGGTGGTACTTGCCGACCAGGTAGGTGCTGTAGCCGTGCTGCTGGAGCATCTCGGACAGGAACCCGTTCTCGAACGGGATGCTGCCGTTGTAGCCGGGGTATCCGGTTGCCAGCTCGTTGATCGCCGCCGTGGCGTTCGCGTGGTGATTGCGCCCGGTGATGATGCACGACCGCGACGGGGAGCACAGCGCCGTGGTGTGCATATTGGAATACAGCAGGCCGCCCGCGGCCAGCGCGTCCAGGTTCGGCGTCGCAATCGGGCTGCCGTAGCATCCGAGCTGCCCGTACCCGACGTCATCCAGCACGATCATCAGCACATTCGGTGCTCCGGCATCCGCGCGCAGCGGCCGGGGCCACGCCGGGCTGGACTCATCCGTCGTCCGCCCGATCACGCCTGGAAACGCGGCGCCCGGCTCGTATTCGTTCAGCGGCATAATCGAGCTCCTATGGGTGGGACGGTCGTGGCCTGTCCGGGCCGGGTCCGGTGTCCTG
>Ga0302225_10002741_pt1 | contig 10336 bp, 8 predicted proteins | sample II_Palsa_E3_2_FD_193515 | JGI IMG/M metagenome (GOLD analysis project Ga0302225, IMG submission 193515) | Peat permafrost microbial communities from Stordalen Mire near Abisko, Sweden - II_Palsa_E3_2 | ecosystem: Environmental > Terrestrial > Soil > Palsa > Peat permafrost | place: Sweden...
TCCCAGCGGATTTCGTGCCATTTCACGCGAGGCGGCGATGCGGCTGAACGTGTTCAATGCCTACACCTACACGCTCGAGACGATCATCCAGGCTGGCCAGAGCAACATGCGGATCATCTCTGTTCCGATCCGCACCAATGCAGACCTGCGGCCATCGCGACTGGTGAAAAGCATCTCGAGCTATGTGCAGCGTTCGCTCGCCACGATCCTTCGTGTTTTCGTTATCTACAAGCCGCTGAAGTTCTTTGCTTTCTTCGGCGCGATCTTCACGCTCGCCGGGGTAATCGCTGGCGCGCGCTTTCTGTGGTACCTGTTCGAAGACAACGGAGAGGGTCACATACAGTCCGTGATCTTCTGTGCCCTGTGCATCATCGCGGGCCTGCTCTTGTTCATGATGGGAGTCATCGGCGATCTCATCGCTACCAACCGGAAGCTGCTGGAGCGCATCAACCTGCGACTTCAGCATATCGAGCATCAGCGTGACTGAAAATTTTCCCGGCATGTCAACGCTTGAAAAACCTATACTCAAATCGGATGCCTGCAAACAAAGCCAATTGAAAACAGCTCAATTTGCTTAATGGCGTGGTGTGATCAACGAGCGTGTTGGATATATATACTGGAAGATCAGGGTGCGATGCTTCATCGCGTAGGCATTGTCCGAGCGGTGGCATGCTTGCGGAAGGGGGGAAATAGATGAATCTCTTGCATTTCGCGTGCATCCGGTTGTTCACCGTAGATGAGTAAATCCTTGCCGAAGAGCGATAGAACACGCTGTCCAAATAATCGTCATTTTCGAAAATTTATTGAGGTGCACTGTGAACTTTTTGAATGCCGTAAAAAATCGACTCAAGCGATATGACACGAATAGGTCTGTTGAGCCGCTTATTGATCCACGCCATTTCCAGCCACCGCTACCGCTACCCGGTGGCTACAGCCGAGAAAACCTGCTTTCCGCGCTTGAGTCAGTAAGCATCGACGGATCGCAGAAAGGCGAACTGATCGGATATGCTCAAGCCGATTTTGAGAGATTCATACACACGCTTGGCCTCGTTCCCGAACACGTCGCCGGGCGATCCCTGGAAATTGGGGCAAACCCCTATTTCACGACGCTTCTGTTCAGAAAATTCAGGCCAATGCTGAATATGGAACTGATCAATTATTTTGGGGGGCCAGAACACCAAGCTGTACAGCAGGTTTCATTTCCCGGTTTCGACGGCGTTCCAGAAGAAATCGACATGGTTTGGCACAATGCCAATCTTGAATTTGCCACACTGCCTTTTGAGACAGATTCATTCGATGTCGTTCTGTTCTGCGAAGTGCTGGAACATCTCACCCTTGATCCGTTACACGCCATGCTGGAGCTGAAACGCGTACTCAAGCCGGGTGGGCGACTTGTTTTAACTACCCCGAATGCAGCTCGGCTGGAGAATGTCTCCGCATTTATTGAGGGACGAAATGTCTACGATCAGTACTCGAAATATGGGGTATACGGACGCCATAATCGCGAATACACCAGACATGAACTCAATCAGCTATTGACGCACTGTGGTTTCGAGGTTGAAACATTCTATACCGCGAACGTACACCACGACGTTCCACCAAACGTCAGGCACAACCAAGCAATCAATGCCATGATCGATGACATAACGAACCGAAAATATGATCTCGGACAGTACATGTTCACATCTTCGATCAATAAGCGTGACGCAGAAACTCTGCGGCCTTCCTGGCTCTTTCGAAGCTACGCAGCCGAAGAGATGTCTTGAGCACGAAACCCCATGAATCAATAGCGCGATCTTGTCGTGCTGGCTACGGCAGAACTCATGTCATACAAAGGCCTAAATTTTATTGCCTTACTTAAAGGCATGCACATCGGCGTTGGTGCGGTAGAACGCACATGCAATCGGCCTTGATGTTGGCCATCTGTGCCGTTCTCATCATGGCGTCCGTGACGCACCGATCATGCGATCGACAAACCTATGCAGTCGCATCCGTATAAACCGACCAAGTGCGCTCACGAGCAGATCACTTGCTGATGCAGTTCGTAATGTGATAGCTAGCGACACGATGACTCGACTGCATCAACCGGACGCTACGCTTCTGGCTCGCAAGGATAAAAATTTATGGTAGGCAAGACAATACAGAATGAGGCGGATGCGAACTCTGATAGTTTCAGGGTGCTCGCTCCTATTGAGCGGCTTATATATCAATCCAGCCTGCTCAAGTTCCTACTCGTGACATTTTTCCTTGCCTTTGTCCGCGTAGGAATTTGGTGCATTCCCAATGTGACGTCTTTTGTCGCGGTTGCGAAAAACCCTTTTGTAAATCCGTTTGATAATCCTAACGCGTTCTACGTCTTGTGGACTTGGCTAGGATCCTACATTGCGTGGCTAATCGGCGCCAACACCGAAGCTGGTTATCTTGCACTGCATTTTTTTTTCAATCTTATATTTACTGCCGGGTTCATAGCACTGGTTACGAGAAGACTTGACAAAAAAGACGCGCGCACTGCTCTAGTACTCTTTTTCCTGCTGCCAGTCTCCATAACATCTTACTACTGGGTCAGTTACGACTCCTTTACGTTGCTCCTTATGATGCTGGCTCTTGTCTCCACAAGAGTGAAAATCCTTCCTCTGCTGATTGGTATCATGCTCGGCATGCAACATTTCGAGCAATCGATGTTTGCCGTGCTTGCTCTATGCGCTGCATTTATCCTCGGTGGAAAAGCGGAGAAAGAGTACAGCGGCACCTGGATATTTCTGTTGTTAGTCGGTGTGGTGATCGGCAAATTCATCTTGCACTTTATATTTTTGCGTTACCACGTTCACTTGAACAGCGGCCGAACTTTCTGGCTAAATTCACACTTGTCAGAAATATTGCAGCAATTCTGGTATCACATGCATTACATCCTGTGGTCGACCCTGGGGTTAGGCTGGGTCTTGGCGCTCAAGTCATTTGACAAAGGCCGAAAATCTCTGCCACTCCTGATACCGTTATTTGGACTAATGCTGTTGATGCCAATCGTAGGAGATCAGACGCGCGTATATGCACTTTGCAGTTTTCTGTTGCTAAGCGTTTATTGGTTGCTTAATCCAGAATTTCTAACTGGACTGAATAACAGGGTCGTGGCTGGATTATTTGTTCTCTCCAACATGATGCCCCTGTCGTGGGTTTGGGGTGGCGCGCCACGTTCGTCCAGTTTTCCGTATGATGTGCAATTAATTCTTCACCAAGCCTTCGGCTGGTTCGGAGTGCCAACTGCCCTGGACGGCTGGCCGTTCGGGTAAATATCACTTGCTGGAGTGCAATCGAATTTCCGCAGTTGAACAGATCCGGCTTCAATGTATTTATTATCCAACTTGAGTACGCGCACGTTTTTTCGGTTCGTCGCCGGACGCTGCATAATAATGCTGCGATTCTCCATGTCACGCTTCAGAGTCGCGACCCATAAACAAGTCTTGTCTGGACTACCATGAACTACTCCTGCCACCGTGGCTTACACCGCCTCAGCTTACTAGTCATCAAACTTCTACCGGACTGAAATTTGGCATGGCTCTTCGCAATAGCACCCTCTCATTCGCATCAGGAGATTGCCGCGTCCACCCGCACTGCATCATGGGATACGAAAGATGAGGAATTGGGACTGAAGATATGATCTGGAGCAATGCATATTTACTCCTTCGAGCAATCGGCGCGATGCAGAAATTTTGCGACCCCCGATTTCCGCAAGTATGTAGCCAACGAGATGGCTTGAACTAACGCCCCCGCTTTACAACGATCCCGACTGAAGTCGTGGTATATCCCTCAAGAGCCAGCTTGAGGTGAGGATTGTCCGTGTATGGCGGAACATCGACATAACCGTCGAGATAATGCGAATCCGGGGCGACGCTGAACGTCTCCACTTCGTGGCCGCGCTCGCGTAACCGCTCAACCAGCTCAAGCATGTCACGTTTGCGATAGAGGACCGTCGCTCCCTCCCGCAGCGTATCCTCGTTGGATGAGAGGTTGAACTCTGTGGTGTGGCACGCGACTCCTCCTATCTTCAGTGTCTTTTCAACGCTGTTGATCACGAACTCGATGCCGGCCTCCAATGATCCAAGGTGCTCGAAACAACAGCATGACCAGGTGAAATCGAAGTCTGTCAGATCGTCATCGATTCGGTTCATATCGCAGGCGCGATGTATGACATGGCTGCGCACGATGTCGTCATCGACGACGTTGGGATAAAGAAGTTGCGAGACCCCGCTGCTGTGCTCGTTCGATTTTACCCAGCCCACGGATTTACCCAGCTCCTCCGAAGCATCAGTCGCCACGATTTGTGCACCATATTTTGCAAACAGAGCTGGCAGTCGCTCACGGCCGACACCAAAACCGATGCCGCGACTGCCCGTCCTCAATACACCGGCCTGCTTCAAGTGATGGATGACAAACACCCATTCCCAAAGTTTGCGGTGATATGAGGGCGGGTAGTCGAATTCTTGGCAAAGTTGGCTGAATTGCGGATGCAGGAAGTCCGCTGCACTACACGTCGAATACTTCATGAAAATATGGTCTGCATCGAATAGCGAAGGAAAGCTCGGCAGATACAGGCGTTTATGCACGGCATCGTCGATTCGCCGTTCGAGTGAAGCCTCCTGTTCCGCGTTCCAGGGAGTTGGGGCAAAGCTTCTGCCGCCAATAGCTGCTGCCTGATTCTGCACGGCTTGAGACACCCTGGCCTCAATCCGCGCGTCGATTCGTTTCAGTACCGGTGCAGCCAGCTTTCTCGCAATGTCTCTCAGCATTCTTATATGTCCTATTACGGAGTGAGCTTTCGCAGATCTATATGACCTTTCCCGCAAAAACGTATCGCTGTTGAGCACAGATCTATACATATCTGTCCCGGATTCAATAAATCAGAACGTTTCTAGTGTGATGACTCAAAAATAATGGAATCCCGTGTAGCGCATCTGCAGTTCAACTTGGCGTTGGATCTTCACAGGCTATCACTACTGAGCCGCTCTACCGCATGGATTGTGCACTTCAGAATTGAACTCGCCACCTAACGCTGAATCAATGGAGCCGCTTGAGAGTCAGCTTGTAAATCAGCATTGTCATACTGGATACCCATACCCTTGAAGCGCAAGCCAATGATGCGCGAGTCCACTGATACATCAAGGGATTTGGGTGATGCGGCATCGGGTAGCATCAGCACAAGAGTAACAACTTTTGAGGCGTTCCATATTGCAGGTGGCACAGAAAAAGAGACCACCCGTTCACTGGTCAACTCGACATTGCCCACTGCGCTACCGTTGACATATGTGTGAATGTCTTGCTTGGTGAGCTTGCCACCCGAAAGGAACGGAGACACATCGAAATTCAATCGCACCGGATAGCCCGCATGCTGACCTACAAACTGCAAAGCGACGAGATGACCTATTGTCCAGCCTCCTGCCTTGCCAATTCCTATGGCAGTCACTTCACATTTGTTTCTGACATCATCTAGCGGCATGGGAAGTGCAGTTATCACTGGCGGACGGGAAGATTCACTGATACGGCAGAATGCTGACAAATCGAAGAAACGCTTGCTGGCGATCATAAGATCGCTACCTGGCTCCCAAATCTGAAATTGATTGCCGAGCCGGAGAATCCTGTTTGCATCGAAGGAATGATTCCAGCCAAACACATGTGCCCACTCAGGCGGGACCATGAAATCAACACCATGCCGTCTCATCCAGAGAGCAAGGGTTATGGTTGAGGACCAGTTTTCGCTGTTTTCTTGGTTAATCAGGGCCGTGGTAGGTGGTGCAATAGCATTATTAATAGCTTGATCCGGCGCCAGAAAGACAAACGATGAGCTAAAGACTGGAAGAGCGGGTCCACGAACAACCATGGCGAGTATCGCGCACGAAACAGAAATCGACGCCATCGTGGCTTGCTTTCCGTCGCGCACGGCCAACGAAAGCGCCGTCAAAATAGTAGCCGCACCGACGAACATAATTCCATAAATAAAGAACGAATTGAATTCGTAGAGCGGCCCCGTAATTTTTTTTGCCCATACCAAGGCCAGAATAAGTGCCAGGATTGTGAATAATGCGACAGCCTTCAACGCCTGATAACGAACTTCACTAATTTTCTCCTTCAAAACCCTTGGCAAGATCCATAATACGCCAATCGACCCCAGACCAGCGATGACACGTCCTGTAAAGAACGGCATGTGTCGCTGATTATCAATCCACTGGGGATAATGATCAAATACAAGATATGAAAATAGATAATTGATTGCCTGCCTGAGACTGGGCTTTTTGTCGTGATTGCTGTGGAGATAGTCGATGATGCGACGCGCGTTGCAGTCGGGACAGTTTGACAGGTCAATGAGAATCGGGATGAAGAAGATTGCGATGATTCCCAGTGATATCCACAGTTGCACTTGCAGTGCTCTGATAATGCCGAGTGTAGATTTTCCTTGTTTCAGCTCACGCGAAAAATAAATCGCGGACGCAATGAACAACAAAGGGAGTGCCATCAACGGCTGTGCGACATGGCCATGGCATAGCACGCACGTCGCAAAAACCGCTATTGGAAGTATATTGCTGCGCCCCAGACTGGTAGCGGCACAGCTGACAATTAAAAGGACAAAGGGCCCGAACAACACGTAAGGTGGCCATATACTCGTCAATGCACCCAGCGTGTGCTGAATGAAGAAAACGGCACATGCCAGGCCTATGTAAAGTGTCAGCCTTCGCTCGGTCAGCGAGGTGAACAGGCACATCGCGAAGGCGATACAAGCCGACTGAAAAATGATTCCCGTAATGACATGCGCCTGATGTGGCGAATTTGTCACTTTGAAAAAATCAAAGAATAATCTTTCTCCAAAGCTGTAGAGATAGAAGAAAAACGGCCCCGGATGATTTAACTTCCAGCGGGAGTAATTCCCCAAAAGTTCATGCCAGTGCTTGGCCTCGAGAATCTGCAAACCATTGGCGGCAAAATCGCCGGTTTCCAGGACTGCAGGGCCAAAGATGAACGAGCGTTCTTCAAAAAGACCGTATGCCACCAGCAGCACGCTTGTGATGAGGAACAAGATCCAGAATTGACGGGTGCTGATTTTTTCTGTCGTCATGACATGAGTTTCGCAAATTGCCATTACGTTAGTCAGCCATCGGATGGCATGACCGAAATGAAGTTTTTCAGAAATCCGAAGCTATCGAAATGAAAGGCGCTTGTGACCGAAATAGCTTGTGATGACCGGTGCGGCAACGCCAATGGCATGCGCAACAAGTTCAGGCTGCCAGTTCCAGCCCATCCCGGGCAACACCCACTTAACCAGGATGAGGCTGATCGCGAGAGTCTGGAGCAATGCGAATGCATTGACGGCAGCGAACCAACTGACCTGAGCCACTAACGCGTTACTAGTATGGCGGAAGACCAGCAAGCGGTTGAATACAAAAGCGGTGACCATGCCGAGCAAATAGGCCAGCACGATCGCCACGCTATATCGCATGTAATGACTGAACTCTATTCGCGAAAAAAAATTCACGGCAGCGGCGAAGCCTCCCACTGCGAGGAACTTGAGGAAGCGTATATGCGCCGGACCGATGATGTGCGTTGGAGATTTGATGCTGCCCTGGCTCACGTTGGAAAGTCACTTTTGACGCATGTAAAGAGTGCTTGCGCGGTGTTGATGCTTTCCGATATCGACCGATCCTCGGGGTAATAGTACGACGTGTCGGCCATGTAGAGCCCCTTCAACGGTGTGCGCATCGGTGGCAACATGCCCTGAAATCCTGGCGGACAGATCGTCTGTGCAAACTCGTACCGATGACAGTGCGTGGCCAGGATCCAATCGCGGCTGAAGTTCGAATTGATTTTGCCAAGGTAGCCTACGACTTCCTCAATAAGAGTCTCGTTGGAGTGGCTCCATTTCGGGTTGGTTTTCGGCATATAGAACGGCGCATACACAATGGTCTGCTCCGTGGGGTTCAGATTTGAATATTCGATCAGGCCCGGTATCTCGATCGACGGATCATTGATGTTCATCCAGAAATTTTCGCTCAACTGTTGCTTCAATTTCAGAATGACGCAGGCAACAGGAATATTCTTGATTGCATTGATCCTGTCTGCAAACTCCTGTGGCAGGTCTGGTGCCAGCCTGGGTACGTATTGAATGGGTGCCGTGGAAAGCACGCCGTCAAAAGCGTGTTCTACATCAGCGACAACAACGCCACGGACCTGACCGTTCTCGCTCACAACCCGATCGATGCCAGCGTTGAGGTGGATACGGCCACCGCGATCGATGATGAACTTTTCCATCTGTTTGAGCAGCGTGGTGGAGCCACCCTCAAGGTAACCCATGGTTTCCTGAAAAAGATTCCTGCGTGAGAGTGCGACGCGCTTGATGCGTGTGCCTATCCACGCCGCGGAAAGATCTTCTGTGTATTCGTAGAACTTCAGATCGAAGAGACTTTTCCAGAGCACGTTGTAGGCGCGTGTACCAACCCAGCGGCGAATCCAGTCGGTTGCACGAACCTTGTCCAGCGCACTCCAATCCTTGATGCCCTTGGTGTACATGGCATGCAGGGCGTAACGGAATTTGCTGACGATGCCCAGTCCGCCGAAGCCAAGAAGCGCGAACGGTGTGCCCCACTTGTATAGCTTGCCCTTGTAGAAGAAGCCCATCTTTGTGTCGACCCAGCGCAGCATATGCGCCAAGCCAAGCTCGTCGAGGAGCTTGAACAACGGGTAATCGGTCTTGCAGATGAAGTGGTAATAGCGTTCTATCTCGAGTCCGTCGAAATCGAAGCTCGCCGACATGCCGCCGATACGGTTGTCGCGCTCGTAGATGTCCACTTCATGGCCTAACTTGAGCAGCTCCATCGCGCACATCAGCCCCATCGGGCCGGCGCCAAGCACTGCAAATTTCTTTTTGTTCATTGTCTTTCCCTGGCTCAGCGCTTGAGAACAATCTTGCTGTATTGCGGATCGCAATAGCTTTCGCGGATAGCATCTTCGAATGGCGTTTGCGTTACGCCAAAGACAACCCGCGTATCCACACCGTGGAACTCATCGCCGGCGCTGAGCGCCTTGAGCTGGTCAGCGGTGAATGGAGGCTTGCGACTGAAAAACGCGTAGATTTTTAACAGCAGGCCGAATAACCCGTAGGGAATTCTCAGGATCACGGTGTGCAATCCCTTGACGCGCTTGATGGTCCGGATGATGTCGATGTAGTCCACGCGAGTCTCGCCCACGATGTCGTAGATCTCGTTGTTCGGCTCGCTCGCGATGCAGCGGACGATGCACCGGCAAAAGTCCCGCTCATAAAGTGGCTGGCGCATGTATCGGCCGTCGCCAGGAATCGGGAATACCGGTGTTTTCGCCATGAAACGTGACAACCACCCTAGATGCTTGGGATCGAACCAGCCAAACATCAACGTCGGACGCAACACGCTACAGCGGATACCGCTCGCGACGACGATCGCTTCCTGATCCCTCTTGGTCTGCGTGTAGTCATCGTCGGCTACCGAATTGACTACGGAGGAGCTGATGTGAACCAGATAGGAAACCGCATGATGCAGGATCGCTTCCAGGACTCGCTCGGTCGCCCGAATGTTGTTGCGTACAAACAGCTCGGTATGCTTTCCCGTGATCTGCGCATGAAGCTGTACACAGCACGCTGCACCCTCGAATGCGTTCACCCAGTCACCTGCTTCAGCAAGATCGGCATGGATTGCCACGACATCCGGATGGAGCTTTCGCAGAATGTCGAGGTTGTACTCGTGTTTATCGATCGCGACGAGTTGGGTGTAGCCCTGTCTTTCCAGTTCGACGATCAGGTTCTGGCCAACCAGGCCGGCTGCCCCGGTGATAACGATTTTGGCGCGCTTGTCGGTCATTCGTGTAACTCAGAGCTTGATGCGTTTGAAGATGGCTTCTGGAACATGTTTGATGACCAGCATGATCCCCATCCAGAACCATGGCAGGTACGCCACGGCGCGCCTTTTATCGATCGCTCGACATATTCCCGAGGCGACTGCATCGGGCGTAGCCCATAGCACGCCCTTCTTGAATTCACGGGTCATTGGGGTATCGACAAAACCAGGCTTGATGGTCAGGACGTTCACGCCCTGCTTGTAGAGGCGTTGTCGCAGGCCGCTCAGAAATTCGGATACGGCGGCCTTGGCCGCGCCATAAAGATAATTACTCGCACGTCCACGATCTCCCGCCACTGACGAGATAACTGCGATAGTGCCTTGACGCGATGCTGCCATCCGATTCGCAATTAGGGTCAACAACGCGATGGTGGAACTGGCGTTGGTAGCGAACTCTTCGAGAGCGACATTCGCCGAGGCTTCGCAGG
>Ga0302225_10002745_pt1 | contig 10330 bp, 7 predicted proteins | sample II_Palsa_E3_2_FD_193515 | JGI IMG/M metagenome (GOLD analysis project Ga0302225, IMG submission 193515) | Peat permafrost microbial communities from Stordalen Mire near Abisko, Sweden - II_Palsa_E3_2 | ecosystem: Environmental > Terrestrial > Soil > Palsa > Peat permafrost | place: Sweden...
CTGACGCCTGGGCATTCCTCGATAGTGCCAGCAGAGCAAGGGCGAAAAGGATGGAACGATAGCACTTAGCCCACCGCCGTGATATCGATTTCATCATCTGCTGATCGTTCTCCAAACTTCAAGAGGTTCGTCTAATTGTCTACGTATTTTTCTTTCTCTTAGTTCTCCGAAGGGTATTCAACATGATCGATCACAAACGTATCCATCACTTCCTTGCCTGGTTGCAGCTTCAGACCGAGTTGTTCTTCGAGAGCGGTAAAGATGTCGGGAGGTGCGGCAACGTCAGCTGAGGGCGATCCTGCATCATCCGGGGACCAGCTCAATTGAAAGTTATAGTTGCCGGCGAGACCTGTCTTATCGACGACCACACGTTTCAACTGGGCCGAAAGCTGGTCAGCCAGTCGCGACATCGGTACACCGGTGGCAATTAGGTTGCAATTATGAACGCTCATGCCGCCGGCCCGCACGCCATTCACCCCAGTGTCACTTTTTTGCTCGACAGGCGTGATCTCCTTGAACTTCGGTCCCCCCTTGATCGTTACGAGCTCGTAGACAGGCAGAATCTTCCTCTCACGATGGAACTTCAACTGGAACCTGTCGGCGAGAATCGGTTGCTGCATCGACTGGAATTGTTCGGGGGTCAGCGCCTCTAGTTGCTTTTTGTCGGGATCGATAATCTTTGCCTTGATATCGAAGTGCGCGGAGTCGCCCCATTTCGGCAGGCCAAATAGCTGGGCCTCCTTCAGGTTGTAGGCGCCGAGGATCATTGTCTTGAGCGAGACGTTCAAGGCATCAAAGTTTCCGTCATCGATGCGTATGCTGACGCGCCCGTTGTCCGTGTGGTCGGGCTTGATCGAGACCACATCGTAGCTGGGCACTTTGACATCCGCTGTCGACGTCGATGTAGGCACCTGCGTCTGCAGACACGGAATCGCGAGCTGCAGCCCCATGCAGATCACGGCACTGCCAAGTGAGATGACATGCCCATGCCAAATCAGTCGCCTGCGCATAAAACCGAGCTGCCTCCTGTTGCGATATCTGTCAGACGAAGCGGAAGTAGCGAAGTTTCTGCTTCTATCCAATTTTTTTGAAGGCAGCCTGGCATGATCGATGACGAGCGTATTCGTGGGAAGCAGGCTTTTGCAAGTGTGGTCAGTTTGCCGTTGGGCGCTCTGCGTGTTCCAGGATGAGGACCTTCGTGCACCAAGAACGCTGTTTGCGGCACCGGAGGCTACGAACGTTTCCGAAGTACCGGCTTCGTGGGAGCTTCGGCGAGGCCAATCAGCTAACAGAAGAGCATTTCTCAAGACGAATCCGGTCCCGCAGCGTCTATCACCAAGTTGCCGAAACCGCCGCTTATACGGGTAAACTCAACACCACTGCTACTCGGGGCGATTTTAGCCAGATCCACTTGCGCATTCGGTGCTGTAGCATTCAGTCTTCATTTTGCGTCACCGCTGAGGTTTCCATGCGAGCAGCCTTCGTCTTCTTCGCGCTTCTTTCAGTCTCGTCGATGGCCCAAACCGCGGCCGTGTCCAAGTCCTTCGTCATCGCCGACGTCCACACCAGCCCGTTCACGGCCAACCCATTCATGCACGGCAACTCCATCCAGGGCGACCGCTACTTTCTTACCCAAGCCACCATGGTCGATCTCATCGCGACAGCCTACGGAGTCGATGCAGCCAACGTGCACGGAGGTCCAACCTGGCTCGAGCGCGATCGTTATGACATCCGCGCCAAAGTCCCTCCCAACACCACACCGGACGACGTCAAGCTCATGCTGCGGACCCTGCTCGCCGACCGTTTTCATCTCGTAATCAAAACCGGCACTGCTCCTATGCCAACCTATATCCTCTCCGCTGGTCCCGGAAAGCCGAAGATGACCGAGTCGGAGGACCCCGGCGAAGGCTCCTGCATGCCTCTCCCTCCACCGCCGAACCCTCCCGCCGGCGCTCCTTCCTACATCACCGTCAACTGCAAGAATCTCACCATGGCTGCTCTCGCCGATACTCTCCATAACTTCGCCGGCGGATATCTCGATCAACCTGTTATTGACGAGACCAATCTCGCCGGAGACTGGAACTTCACCATCAAGTGGACTGGTCGCGGCCAGCTCGAAAAGCAGGGTGCCGACGGCATCTCCATCTTCGCCGCCGTAGACAAGCAATTAGGCCTCAAGCTGGAACTCAAAACCGCGCCGCGCCCCGTCTTCCAGGTCGCGAGCGTCGACGAAGCTCCTACTCCTAACGCGCCCAATATCGCCGAGTCCCTTCCCGAGTGGGCCCCTGTTCCCTTCGAGGTCACCGTCATTAAACCCAGTGCCCCCGATGAGCAGGGGTACGGTCGCATCACCGGCGATCGGATCGAGACCCGTGCGATCCCCCTGATGTTTCTCATCACCTTCGGCTGGGACCTCAATCCGAACAACAAAGAGAGCATTGTCAACGCGCCCAAGTGGCTCGACACCACTAAGTTCGACATCCTCGCCAAGGCTGGATCCAACGTTCCCGTCGACAAATTCTCCTCCGGCAGCCTGATCAACTACGAAGCACTCCGCAGTATGCTTCGGGCCATGATCACCGAACGGTTTCAGATGAAGTGGCACATGGAGGATCGCCCGGTCACCGCCTACACGCTGATCGCAGTCAAGCCCAGACTCACGCCCACCCTCGATCCGACCGAGCGCACGCGATGCAAGGAAGGCCCTGGCCCTGATGGCAAAGACCCTCGGATTGCCAGTCCCATCCTCAACCGGCTCCTTACCTGCCAGAATATGACCATCGCGCAGATTGGCGACGAGCTCCAACACGTAGCCAACGGCTATATCTACAATCCCGTCGTCGATGGCACCGGTATCAAGGGATCCTACGACTTCACCCTCAGCTTCAGCTCCGCCGATAGAATCCTTCCCGATACCGGCGGCCCCGCCAACAAGTCCGATCCCAACAGCGCCGATCCCAACGGCGCCCTCTCCGTCTTTGACGCGATTAGCAGGCAGCTGGGCCTCAAATTAGAAAAGACCAAGCGCTCCTACCCAGTCCTCGTGATCGACCACATCGAGGAAACTCCTACTGCAAACTAGAGCACTCCCGTCTGCGGTCGTCGCTCACTCGAACTCTATCTGGCTGCGGCTAAGCCAACCGCTCATACGGTTCCTGCATACGGTGCTTTGAGAAAGTTGGTCCAGTCGGGAGCCGGGAGCATCGAAGTTGGTCAAAGACCACTCCGAGAGCTTGTAAACTAAGGCGAATTTGACGCCAAGGGAGAGAGGTATCGGTCGTGATGAATCATAAGACGGCCGTGGGAGTGTTATTCGCAATCCTGGGATTCGTTTGCGCGGTTCCAATCAACGCGCAGATTCTTCATGCCACTGGGCCTCTACCTTCTTTCGAAGTAGCAACGGTTAAGCCTTTGAGAGCGGAACCTCCGCCGGGGTTGGCCGCCGCCGTCCCCCTCATGATCGATCCCGGGCAACCTGTTCAACGCCAGGAGACAGATCGCATTCACTTCATAGGCCAGGTAGGCCTGCTGATCATGAAAGCCTATAACCTTCCGATAGGCTCCGAGAAGCGAATTCTGAGAGGACCGCCGTGAGTTGAGAGCGAAAATGATCGGTACGCGGTTGAGGCGAAGATAGACGCCACGCGATTCGCCGCGATGCAAACGATGACCCCAGAGCAACAACAGGAGCAGGTATGTCTTATGGAGCAGTCTTTGCTTGCGGAACGCTTCAAGCTCAAGGTTCACTTTGAAATACGCGGGGAAGCTCCCGTCTACGCGTTGATCGTTGCAAAAGGTGGACCGAAGCTAGTCCCGTCCAAAGACGGAGAAACGACTTCACTCTCAGCTCGCAAGGATGAAATCATCGCCCAGGCAGTAACGCTCGATCAGTTCGCACACTCGCCTCTGTGGACACCCATTGGGGACCGCTACGTCGTGGATCAAACCGGACTTAAGGGAACCTACGATTTCACGTTGAAGTGGAGATCGGACCCGCTCGATGAATCCGGGGCTCTGCCTGACTTGTTCAACGCCATTCAAGAGCAGCTTGGGCTGAAGGTGATCGACGCTAAGGCTCCGCTGGAAGTAATTGTCATAGACCACATCGAACGTCCCTCGAGAAACTAATAACGAACCGCACAAGGCAGGGGGCGTTTCTAGATCAAACAGCAAGCCTCCTCGTCCGGGAAAGCACCATAGCGACGAACTCCAACTTCGCCGCCATTCGATAATCCACAATAAGGAATAGTCGCTATCGGCGCAGCTGCCATTTCAGATGACTATGCAGGAACTACAAGCCGGTGCCTCTGGATGCGATGACCGAGCTGTAAAATTGTGCGCTCAGTTTTGGCGTGCGTTTTTGCGTTTGGTAGTCAACGTAGACCACTCCGAATCGCTTGCCGTAGCCATCGGCCCATTCATAGTTGTCAAGCAGGCTCCACACGAAGTAGCCCCTTACGTCGGCCCCTTCCTTCACCGCTTTTCGCATCTGACCGAGGCAGTTGCGTAAGTACATGATCCGGTCCGTGTCCAGCACCTCTCCCTGCTCCGTCATGTGATCTGCCGCGGAGCAACCGTTCTCCGTGATGTACATTGCGCGCGGTTTCCACGCTTCCTGAATCAGCTTCGGTCCCCAGTACATGCACTCCGGGCCCACCTTAAGCCAATCGCTGGCCATACGTGGAAAATTCTCAGGCATTGGCAGCGCCTGGTATCCATCGGGCGCGCTGCACACATACGTCGGCGTGTAGATGTTCAAACCCACCGCATCGATCGGCGATGCGATCGTGCGCATTTCCTCGGGCGTGAAATGCGGCGCATCATCGCCGAGTTTCCGTAGATATCGTTCTGTGTATCGTCCCTCGAAGACGGCTGTTAGGTAACCGGCATTCTCCTCGCGCAAGGCGATGGCCGCAGCGTGAATGTCCTCAGCGCGCAGCGTTACAGGTACCGGTACCGTTGGGTTTTCGCACAGGCCAACTTGAACACCCGGCGAAGACTTCACGCGAATCGCCTGAACGCTCAGTCCATGGGCCAGCAGAACATTGTGCCTCACCTGCGCCAGCGCTTTTCGTTGAAGCTTGAGGCCCGGAGCATGCGTGCCATTGCCATATCCCAGCTCGACAAACGTCCGCATCTCGTTAATCGTGAAGAAATATCGCACGCCCAGACGCGACAGCTCGCCGGCGACATACCCCTCGTATTCAGCCAGGCGGTGCGCCGTGTCCTGGTTTTCCCATCCGCCTTTATCCTGTAACGCTTGAGGCAGATCCCAGTGATAGAGCGTGCAAAACGGCTCGATACCATTGGTATGCAAGTCGGCGACAAGCCGCTTATAGAAATCCAGCCCCTGCGCCAGCGGTTCGCCAGATCCACTAGGGAACACACGTGGCCAAGCAACAGAAAAGCGGAACGCCTGCAATCCAAGCGTCTTCATCAGCTGCACGTCGTCGCGATAGTGATGGAAGAAGTCGTCCGCTACGTCGCCGGTATCGCCATTTGCTATCTTGCCGGGCGTATGCGAGAACGTGTCCCATATAGACAGGCCGCGGCCACCCTCATGCACCGCGCCTTCCACCTGGTACGAAGCCGTCGCAGAACCCCAGAGAAAGCTAGTGGGAAAAGCATCCTCGCTGCGGGAATCTGTCTGTGCGGCGATCGAAACCGCGGGCAGTAGCGTGGGTACTGCTGCAATGCCAAGCAGGCGAGCCACATCGCGCCGCGTCCACAAATTCTTCATACCAAGCCTCAATCTTTCCTGTGAAGAGAAGCCAAGGGCGCGCAGAGGTCAATGGTCAGCCGCGCGCCCTGAGAGCTTTCATTATTTTACTGACAACGAGTTGAGCCTCATTTATTTCATTGATGCTTCGGGAGCTGGCAATGAGGGCAGCCGTTCCCCAATCGCGAGCGTGAATGAGGGCGTGAGTTGACGGATGACCGACAGGTAGCGCTCATCCTGGTAGCGACGGAAGGCGTACTGATACGTGTCGATCCCGGGCAGCGCAGAGGCATCCACGGACCCTACCGATTTCAGCGCGGCATCATACGATCTCTTCATCGCCGCGTCGTGGTAGCTGTACAAGTCGACGCCGTGGTGCCACAACACCTCAGCAACGGCCGTCAGCACACTTAACGCAGCCATCTGGTCGTCGATCTTCGGCGAACCAACTCCCCAAACCGTACCCTCACGGAGGACATCCGGCTTGAAGCAATCCATGAAGCCGCCCGTCAGCTTTTCCTTGGTACCACCCTGTCCGTAGAGCGCGAGGTCCATCATCGACGGGTCGTTGAGGGTGTCGGCCGCGATGAAGAGGCCATAAAGGCAGACCATGCCCCAACGGTCGTGCGTGGTGTACATGAAGGTGGTCTTCTCAAGGTGCTCTGCCATCGGCCGGATCAGACCGTGTTCGATGCCCGCTCGATCTTTGGACGAGAGTGAGGACGAGTTATAGATCAGGTCGTAGCCGTTACATGCCTTCGCCAGAAGCATCCCGGCATCGCCGCCGTCAAAGCCATAGGTTGCGAAATGGTCGTAGCCATGCTGATCGGGGGCGGTGCTTCCTTGTCCATAGCCATAGGCATCCGCCACAGCCAGGAGAATCTGCTTGGCAAACGATGCGTACTTCTCGTCGCCTGTGAGCGCGTAGAGGATGCCAAGATTGGAAACATCTTCCGCACGCTTCTGCATCGCGCCATTGAAATCCCATTGCCATTGCCAGTTGCCAGAAGCATCCTGGTATCCCTTCTTGTAATCGGGAAAAGTCCAGGTTCCATCTGCTTCCAGGCGGTGCGCGGGAACGTTGATGGGATCGGCAATGCGCTTGTCCCCCCAGGCGCGCAGCTCGTCGAAGGCAGCTTTAAGTTTCGGGTCAGTCGCGAAGGACGCTTTATACGCGGCCACGTCCTGCTTATCCCAAAGCGTGTAGGGATGACCCTGCGCCATCCGAGGCGTTCCGTTGACTGCAGGTGCGGCCGATGCGGACGAAGCTCCGCTCAGCGTTGCAGCCATCGCCCGGCCAGGGGCAGTCAGCATGCAAGCAGTACCCATCAGTGTGAGCGCTAGCAGGGAAGAGATTCTTTGCCGCCCAGCCCGTGGCCTTGAAAGAACAGGAATGGCAGAGTCCGGGTAGTTCGTTGGATTGGTGATCAGATTGTTCATGCGTTCCTCGTTTTGAAAAGCTCTTTGGTATCCATCTGCTGCGGTTTGTCTTTTACCACTGGAGCACCGAAAAATAGTCGACATTCCCCACCTTCCCTTCCTGACCGCCCGAATCGGTTACTAGCGAAATGATGTGGTCACCGGCCGGAAGCTGGACGGGTCCAAAATAGAGAATTGTCCAGTTCTCAGGTCCTCCCGTGTCGGGAATCTGCATCTGCTTTGTAATGGGCTTCTGATCCAGGTTGAAATGAATGACGCCGCCCGTGCCTTGTGATGAAACCCGCGCGCGGAAAGTATAGGTACCGTCCTTTGGGATGTGGACCGAGTAGTTTGCGAAGGCTCCGGTAGGCAGGTCGTAGAGGTAGTAACCGCCGGGAACTACATTCGGTTCACCGTGTGTCGTGATCTGCTTAATCGCGGGGCCTTCTTCCGGACGAAAGGGCGAGACTCCCTGGTGCTTCCACGTCGCAGAGTACGAAGATCCTGCGCCGCCGGTGTTGAATTCCTCCGCCTGGATCACAGTCGGGATTTCTACAGGCGTCCCGTCCCACGCTGCATCACTGCTGGTCACGGTTACCTGATCGAATTGCGCGATGTTGAGGTTGATATCACGCGACATGGAAATCAAGCCGACCACGGTATCTCTGCCCATCCCGAGTTTCGTCTGCCCGACAGTCGTCCAGGACTTGCCGTCGGATGAAACGTAGCCGGTGAAGGTGTCACCGCTGCGCCCCGCCTTCAGCCAGTGTCCCGATGCGTGAGATGTCTTGTCGCTCGGCATATCGCCTGCGAGGCTGCGCGTGCTGAAGTGAATCTTACCGTCGGCAGAGAGGAAAATAGCGGCAAAGGGAGCGTCCGATCCTCTTCCGCTGCGGATCGTTACCCCGGCACTGGCGCGCGCGCCCTTGCCCGATTGCTGCAGGACGTGCGCAGAGATCTCTCCGTCGCCGTTGAGCGCGCTGTATGCCAATTGGAATTGATCGGCGACCCCGGCAACCGCTCCACTTCCGGCAACGGTCCACACTCCAGCGGCGCTCGAGGCGTAACCAGCCGAGGGCGGCCCACCTATATCCGCATTTCCCCAACCTTTGGGTAGGACCGTATCGTCTCGTTGATAGACGCGCACGTAATCGACCAACATCTTCGGTCTCAGCGCGGTCGTCTCATTTGGATAGCCGAAGAAGTCGCCGCCCATCGCCAGGTTCAGCAATAAGTAGAACGGCGCGTTGTCCATCTCCCACACTTCTTTATCCGTGAGGTTGCCGATGGATTGGCGCGAATACAGATGGCCGTCTGCATAGAAGTCCAATTCGCCCGGACCCCACTCCACCGCGAACTGGTGAAAGGCCTGCTCCATTGGCTGCGGGAAGCTGTAGGTCCCCGTCACATGGACATAGCCATTGTTAACGCCAGGCGCGTTCGGCCCGTGGACCGATGCATGATTGAGAGACGGATCGATCGTGGTCGTGCCCGGCTGAGGGTTCCACACTTCCATGATGTCCACTTCGCCGATTTGTGGCCAGTTGATCGACTGATCGTGCACGCCCAATCCCCAGAATGCTGGCCACACGCCCTGGCCTGTCGGGACACGAATGCTCGCCTCAATGCGTCCGTACTTAAAACTCTTCAGGCTATCGACGCGCGCGGAAGTGTAGACAGGCGATGAAAAATTCTTGTCCTGGATCGGAAGAGACTGGTCTGTCTTGATCGCCTCGATGACAAAGTGACCTTCGCCGTCGAGGTAGGCGTTCGGCTCCTTCTGAGTGCAGGGCGTTGCGTTCGAGGTATAGGAACAGTACGTTTCCGCTTCCTGGTTGCCGCCGACATAGCGCCCCGGCCCCGCTTCAAATTTCCAACTGGCCGCATCCGGAGCCGATCCCGCTGGGCCATTGAACTCGTCGCTCCAAACCAGTTTCCAGCCCGTCTGCGCTCGCGCTGTGTTGCTCGCAACGAAGCTCAGTCCACCCAAAACAAGAAGCCCCGTCAACAAGCGACGCTTCGAACGGTTCAACAAAAATTTGTTTCGCATCGATACTCCCCATCTCTGAACACGAAGATCAACGGGCCCGCAGCCAGATTCAAAAGGTCTCAAGAGATCCTCTCTCCGCGGGGTTGACGTCCGCCCCGCCAGCGACAAGGCCGTCCACTTCGAATCCGTCGCCAACTCCTGTCTCCTGTGACAACTTAGGGCGTCTCGCGCGTTTGAGAGCGGAACAAAGCGCCCACATCCAAAATCCAGGAGCGTGCGTTTCATCGAAGATCGTCGGTAACTGTTTTTCTGCCGTTCGACCCAGTCGCGCGGCTTGGTAAAGCGATACACCGTCAATAGTGAACTGGTTTACTCAAGACCTAGACTGATACACGCGTAGGACATTTGTCAATACCAAATGCTGCGATATGATTTCTTGCGAATCTCGGAAATCGAACGCTTTTTTTGCGCGCACGAGGAGCACGTTCAGGCAATCGATGCAGCAATGGTGCTGTGTCTCGAGCCATCAAGCTGCATTTCATGCATCGCCAGAGTCGCGCACCCCTTGGCCACAACCAACGGTATGCGTCCACACCGATCGCACGTTTGCGGTCGCGCATTTCCTGGAGGAAGCGGTGAAGATCGCGAGCGCTGAGTTGACCGCGGTTTTTTTCGTTTGCTTACCGGCCGTTTTTCAGTTTCCGCGAAGGCGGGCAGGTAGACGAACGAACCACCAGCTCCGGACGAACACTGATGTTCTCTACAGCCTCTTTTTTCTCGATCTTGCGGATGAGCACTTCCGCCGCGGTCGCGCCCATCTCACGGAGCGGTTGGCGAATCGTCGTGAGCGGCGGGTAGGCGATGCTCGCGAACTCGATATCGTCGAATCCCATCACCGAGACGTCTTCGGGGACTCGGCAGCCGACCTCTCGCAACGCAGCCATGGCGCCAAGGGCTGAAATGTCATTGTAGGTAGCGAGCGCAGTGAAACGCTTTCCGCGGCTTAGCAACTTCTGCGTAGCGATGCGCCCTTCTTCAGGGTGACCCGTCCCATTAGCCTCGAGTCGTTCCAGCTGAACGGTAAGACGCGGATCAACGCGAATCCCAAGCTCCTGGCAAATGGCGAGGACTGCGTTCCAGCGATCTTCCGTGTCACCGCTCAACTCAGGCCCTTTGATGAAGGCAATCTCTTTGTGGCCAAG
>Ga0302225_10002749_pt1 | contig 10322 bp, 13 predicted proteins | sample II_Palsa_E3_2_FD_193515 | JGI IMG/M metagenome (GOLD analysis project Ga0302225, IMG submission 193515) | Peat permafrost microbial communities from Stordalen Mire near Abisko, Sweden - II_Palsa_E3_2 | ecosystem: Environmental > Terrestrial > Soil > Palsa > Peat permafrost | place: Sweden...
ATTACCTTGCAGCGCACATTGACGTACGTTCCAACTGCGAACGGTGCGCCGAAAATATCGTGCTCCTGCGCTTGAAAAACTCCTTGCGGTGCTGTAGACATAGATTATCCTTAACCTCTCACAGTCGTACGATCCACTGATGCCTCGAATAGCAAAACGTCTGCCAAGATAGCCGCTGGGATTGTCTGAAGAGACAAGAACTCAGCGCCTTGGAAGAAAATCTGTAGCGCGTCATTCTGCGGACTGTAGTGGTACGTTATGCCTGCCGTGGTCGTGTTGAGAACTTCTTCTCCGTAGACATCGCACTTCAGGAACGCATTTACATCTACCGTGCGAACATCAAGGAAATTAAACAGTCCGAACGGAATACCACCCACCGTGTACCCACCGGGGGTGATAGTGACCAATCCCCAAGCCCTAATGACCTTCCCTGATGTACAATCTGGGAAACACAGTTCAGACAAGTTGCCCAGTCCAATGCCTGCCGCCGCAGAGGAGAAGGTAACAGGGAATGGTGAAGGAGCAGCCGCTGGCACTGTAATGGAGTTGCCTAGCAACGTCACTGCACCAGTTAAGCCGATAGCGCGTCCAGCCAGCGATGCGCCGGTGCCCAATGAAACAGAGGACAATGCAACGAAGTCCCCAACTACTACCGCCGATGTACCGATGGTAATGGAAGCACCTGCCACAAAGATCACGTTAGATGCTAAGGCTCCGTTGAGCAGTAGAATAGTAGCACCTGTGTTTATAGTAAGAGCAGACGGCACTTGGAAGATGAACTTCGCAGCCGAGTTGCCCTGCGCATTCAATGTCAGAACTCCACCTACGGACAGGTCAAGAGAACTTGGTGCCGTGTAGGTGCCGGGAAGAAGGGTCTGCCCAGCTAGTTCGGAGATAAGAACTCCGGGTGGCAAGTTCTGAAAGAAGTTGTATGCAGACATCGCATCAAGCTGTGCTTGGTTTGCCACTTGGTCAGTCTGGTGTATTACAGCAGGCGGTACAACTACTCCAGGAGGAAATCCTGTAATAGAAGTTCCTGCGTAAAGTCCAAGGTTACCACCGTTGATAACAGTGTTGCCGCTGTTAGTAACTGTGGAAGCCCCAAGGATGGCAAAGTTAGCTGCCGATGCCAATTGTGCAGTTATGGTTAATGCCATTGGTTTCTCCTTAGCCTAATACCGTGGTGCGATTCCAAGTTGCCATGAAAAGAACGGTGTCATTAAGAACCGCTGCTGGGATAGCCGCACCGGGAAGCAGTTCAACTCCATTGAGTGTGATCTGCAATGTATCGGAAACTGGGCTGTAATGGTAGACGTAGCCACCTACACTACTAGTAATCACATCTTCACCGAATACTTCGCAGCGCAGGAAACCGTTGAAGTCGATAGTTCTCTGGTCAGCGTAGGCAAGCAACCCCATGACAAGTCCACCCAAAACATAAGTGCCGGGACTGAACGTAACTTGGCCCCAGGCTCTGATCGTTTTTTGCGTGCAATCTGGAAATGTTAACTCCGAGAGAGACACTACTGATGTTATTAAACTCATATTGTAAATCTTCTTTCCCCCACTCTAGGTGGATACTGTTAAGTGTTTTGTTATCGCTTGGGGCAGTGTACGAGCACCGCCCCTCGCTACTCCCAGTTTATAAGGCTGGGGATGTTTAGTTGTGTATTGCTATGAAGTTTGCAGTGACGTTATGAGATACACCGTCAGCATTGCAAACCACAAACTTAATGCCTGCTCCAACAGGGAGGTACTGCATCATACCGATGCAACAGATGGCGGTAGCGGCTCCATCGCTTGGCGTCTCTGCTACGATTACTCCGTTAGTCACCGAGTAGTTGTTATCAGCAAATGGCGTAGTCCAATTCAGTGTGATGATTGCGCTGGGCGTGGCCGATGCGATTACCCCTACAGCCACGGAAGCGGTCTTCGTTACGCCTGTGATAGCGGCTGAAGTTTGGATCGTAGAATCTGGGAAGACTACACCATTCAATGTGGACAAGGGAATTTGCTGATTTCCGTTGGCTTTAGTTCCAACCCATAATTGATTTGTAGTATAGTCGAAGAACATCTCGCCTTGAATGAGTGCGGGTATTGGTAAGGGCATTTGTTCTCCTTATGGTAGTGGAAGTATCGAGTAATTCAACGTGATAGTGAGGGTTCCGTTGCCAGCACCAAGCGCATTAGGTGCAGTAAATATTACTGGTGCATTGTTTACTGTTGTGTATGGGGTAAGACCCTCGCCACAAATCCCTATGAATGTGCACGAAGCTGTTGCCTTGATGATGCCACTGGCAGTTGCCGCCCAGTCGTACAGCATGATCAGATTCGTCGGGTTGACTTCTGGGGGATTGCCGTACAAGAAGTAACAGTCATTACCAACTGCTGGCGACGTGTAAGCGGTGCCGCCGAAGTGGTACTGCATCGTGAAGTACGTAGGGAAGATGTAGAATCCTGCCCCAGGTGCTGGAACCAATGTGATCGGTGTAGTGCTCAAAGCGAGCAACTGAGCAGACGTTAAGGTTACTGAAACCTGTTTGAATATTGATGCTGCGGCTGCTGAAGTTTGAATTGTAGAATCTGGGAAGACTACACCATTCAATGTGGACAAGGGAATTTGCTGATTTCCGTTGGCTTTAGTTCCAACCCACAGAACACTCGCTGTGTAATCGAAAAACATTTCACCTTGTAAAAGATTAGGTATTGGTAGTGGCATGGTATCTCCTTATGGGGTTTCTCCGAAAATAACTATCGGGTGATACACTACGTCCGATGGGCTTAGTGTAGAAATATTCCCCAAGGTCAAGGGCAATGCGCCACCTGCTAGAGGAGAAGCTGCCAATATATTCTTTGGTGTACCTCCGCTCAATGCGTAGTACGCAATGATGTTGTTCTGATTGATTGCTAAGAACGTAGCTGCAGTGGATGTGCAGGAGAACGCAAAGTAATACCAACCGGGAACCATTCGCACGTTGATCGCAGTGTTAGCAGCAAACACCACAACTCCAGAACCTGTCACAACCATCGGCCCAGAATCTATGAGCAAACTTCCGTCTTGGTTATAGATTCCAAAGTTTGCCGTAGCACCTGCCGCTCCTACACCAACGTACACAGAGATTAAATTTATGAGAACCGAGCTGCTCAAGTAGAATAAATGAGCGTTTACATGGTTGGCTGTAGTAACACAAGGTTCATACGCCATGGCTGCCATAGCAGGCTGTTGATGCCCTGCGCTCTTAAAGAATGAATACTGAGCAAACGGGTCGGAGCCGTGATCTTGGTCTAGCATGAGCAGATTTTGTGCCGCTTCTGCACTCATACCATCTACACGTAACAGTGTATTAGGCGTATCCCTAACACCGGGGTATGCTGGTACAGGACCCGTTTCTGGCAATTGTGGATTTCCTAGCACAGCTTGTGTGTACTGGTTAGGCAGATTTAGCGGGGGTAATGGTCCATTCTGATATCCCTCAGCCTCAGCCTGGGCCTTCTGTAGTTGCAGCGGTGTCAATGGTGTAGGTGACATGGTATCTCCTTAGAATTTTCTTTGCTTCGGCAAAGCATTGTTGGGCTTGTGCCATCTAATCTGCCCTGCTTGTAATCTTCGTCTCTCTTTGAACGCTACCACGCGGGGATCATAGCATGACGCGGCGTATTGCTGCTCACGTACCAAGGCCGCTAGGTGCTCCAATGCCGCGTTGTGGGAGTCTTGTTGGTTCTGCAAATTCTGTGCTATGCTTTGCTCTTCCTTGGCGCTCACTTGGCGTACCTCTCTACGATAAAGGCTTGGGATGTTATTTACAATATGTGTCAAACAGCCATCGTATTTCTTGTAGATTAACAGCATCAGGAGTAGTGTGCCACCCACCCCAATTTAAATACGCACAGTAAGCCCACGCATCGCGTGGCGGAACTATGACAAACGGGGCATCGCGCTTTGGTGCTCGTAAAGAACGCGCTGGTGTTTTTGGTCGGCCCCCACGATGGAGAAAATAACGCGGGTCTGGTTTTAAGAGTATTCCATTTATGTACAGCAGAGTCGAGCACCAAGCTTCATCGTTACCGTGGTTTCCCCCAGGGTGCGTGCTCCCAGGTTGCCCTGGTAGAGGCGCATTAATAATTAGTTCCATAGAACGTCGGCTTAGAACGTATGCGAACCCTAGTGGCGTCTGTATTTCGTTACTTTTGCAGCCAGACTCCAGACAGCCTGTGAAATCGCAACGATGAAAACCTTCATACCATTTTTTTGGAATAAATGCAGAATCATCGTCGAATTTCATGCAAAAATGAACGCCATTCTCATATGCATACTTGAATATACACTTCACCTTCTCGGGCAGCGATTTATAATCATCAGGACAATCAAGCCAAATTTCGTCCGCTTTAGGATCACGCGTTGCTCCCCTACCACGAAAGAAAATTACATCTACTTCCTTTGGCACAGTAGGCAACCACGTTTCTCTAATGAGATTGGTATAGGCTTCTCTGGTATGACAACTGACAACTGCTACGAGCACTTTTTCCATGTCAGTACCTCTTGAAGTTTCTTCCTGCTGTTTGTGGCAGAGCAACTCCTACGAGTTTCTCCCGCTTAATGCTTCGCAATCCTCGTTGTACTGCTGGTTGCAGTGCCACCAGTGCCTCGTTCCACTTGTTAAAGTCATCCAGATTGAAGTCAGCATGTTCTCTATACTTAAATTCGAACATTCTCTTCAGGGTCCATGAACGATCATACCCATGGAAAATACTGAATGCTTTACCTTCTGGTTTGTCTGGGCACTCTATACCCCATAGAGGATGGCTTGGTTTCTCAATCTTGATACTGGCATCTCTGCCCCAGTTATCATTGAACCGAATCATGCGGTTCTCGGAGTTGGGCGCAGTGCCTGCGTGGATTATGCACTGCTCAAGGTCTAGCACTGGATGCGGGTCTCTCATGTGTGGCCAGCATGGCGTACGCCAAGGAGACCAAATAGGGTGCCCACACACGGCGTAACCTTCCGACCAAAGAGGAATGTACACATCTTCCTTGAGCGCCGTGTGCATAGTGTAGTTCAATGCTATCTGGCAGGGAGGAAAACCTCCCGTATAATCTTTGCATATTAAATGTGTTTGATGAAAAAGTTCCAGCATACCCTCAGACTTTCCTGAGAACGTGCCTCCGTTTATAACCAAGCCGTGCGCAATCTCGCTAGCCTTGGCATCCCCAAGTATTGACCGAGCCCACAACCAGTTCGTTTCCTCAGTACAGATCGGGACTGGCTCAGAAGACGCTATGATGCTGTAGTTACCTGCGTTCTGGTCTATCCAGTCGGAAGGATCGGACTGAAGTATCAAGTCCTTCACATCGAACCAATGCACCCAACGAAACTCCGTGTGGTGATCCCTAAGATACTCATAAACTACTCGCATACGTGCTACGAAAAATGGCTCAGGAGGACTAGGAATGTCTACGAGTTCAAAGCCGTACCTAAGCAAGTCCACGCGAGTCTGTGGATGAATATCCCAGCAAATTAGAACCTTGCGCCCTGCATAGCCACTCCTATTGATGCTCTCAAGGTAGGCGTTGACCCCGCCAGCGCGAGTGCGTTCCCACTGCGTACCAAGTACACCCAGTATAACATCATTCTTTTTATCCACTGAGTCGCTCCTGCTCGTACCACTCTACGTACAACTTTCCGCTAAGATCAGGCCCAGTCCAAGTACCATCATGTATGCTGCGCATGACTTTGTAAGGGTGCTGTCCCATATGCGTAGTGATAATGTCATTCTTCTTAGTAGGTACGTCAGTTGGGTACTGCCCATAACGTAAATCATTGTGTAGAAGTATGCCGTGCTTCGGCAACGTGAACCCTGCCCAACCGTCATCTGCCCAAAAGTCAACGTGTGCTGTGGAAAGAATCTCCAGGCACCTCCTAGAAAGCCAATAACCTGCACCGCCCTGAGGGCATCTGTTTGAGTCGTAAGTCATGCCTATGAAATCATGCGCCTCGAATCCGCTGTGCATCAATCTTTCGATGTCTATGTAGGTATCCTGTGCGCAGTTGAACACATAGTCGTAACCTGTGTTCAAAGCCCAGAGCCATGCGGCCCTGCCCTTGTACGCTAGGTGCACTAGATCATCAGGGACGTGCAAAATTACCTCATCGTCATTTGGTCTGTAGTCAAACGGTAACTTAGCGAGGTTCTGACCATTCTTTCCTTGGGTAAGCGGGTGTGCGTCCTCAAAGGACTTATTGATGTCATATTCGTTCTCGCCAGTTGGCGTAGAATCCCCGATGAAGATTCTGTAGTCTAAACCGGGAAACTTTGGTACATCCTGCAGGAAGGTGGCCCGTTGCGCCTTGTGTACGCCTTTGCGGCATCCTTCTGTCCACGAGAGTATCGAGATTAGAACTTTCATCTTCCCACCTTGAAGTACTCAGGGTATTCCGCTACGTACTCGGCCAAGGCCTCTTGCCACGGGCGCATGACGTTTATTTCGTATGCATCCAACCTTGCAGTGATCAATTTCTCACTTGCTGGTCGTGTGGCGAAGTATTGCTCCGCAAAGTATGACGATGGCACCACATTGATTTTGATCTTGTCTTGCAGTCCCAGCAAACGAATGAGTTCCACAGCCACGTCATAGCGGCTGGCTTCACCTTTGCAAACTGCGTTCCAGACACCGTAGTGCTCACCTTCCAGCAATGTCTCTATCTGCTTGGTGAAATCCTTGACATACGTTGGGGTGCCCTGCTTGTCGGTTACCACGTAGAGTTCAGTGGCCCCTGACTTCAGTTGCTGCATGATCTTGCTGATGAATTTCTTGTCCTTGGGACCTGAGCCCATCTGCCAACCGCAACGCAGCACGGTATGCTTGGATACCTTCTGAGCTATGACCTCTCCCCAGTACTTGGACTTCGCATAGATGCACAGTGGATTTGGCTTGTCGTAGTCGGTGTAGTACTCTTGCTTGCCATCGAAGATTCCTGCCGTGCTGATGTACACGTATGGGATGCTGAATTTATCGGCCAATGCTGCACAGTTCGCTGAGCCCTGCGTGTTGGTCTCCAAGGCTCTGCCTGACTGCTTCTCGCACTCCTCTAAATCTGTCATGGCCGCGAGATTCATGATCACATCTGGGTGAAACTCAGACATATCATAATGCATGCCGTGGTAATCTCGTACATCTTGGAATTCTATCCACGATGCAGTCTTGTTTATGTCTCGGGCATCTACTCTGTGTCCCTTGGACTGAAAATAGGGAACCAAAGCTGCGCCAAGCATTCCACCTGCGCCAATTACGTAAATTTTCATCTGAGTCTCCTGAATCGTCTTACTTCGGTCTGCGGCAGCTTGAATGTCCCGTTATACGCCGCGTAAAGGTCCTCGGGTGTCGCTTTTGCGTTCCATGCCTTCACACTTGACAAATGGTAAGTGATTGTATCTTCCCTGAGCGTTTCGCCGGGAATAAAGAGGAATCTTGGGTCATGGTGCAGCATTATGCCCTGTTCGAGCAGTGCGTGCGCCGTGTTTACGTCCTCAGCGGGTCCGGCCTCGATTTTATGCTCCAAAACGGCCTTCATAGCCTTGCGGGAGAGCCAGTACCCACCCCCACCGCTGGCAAAGAAGGAATTTTGGCCGCCTACCCAGTCATAGCGGTAAAAGTCGCTCTGAATCAGCCGTAGAGGCCGCACGAGGGTGTCTAGATCGCACTTAAAAGTGAAATCGTAGTCAAAATCTAGCGCCCAGCGACAAATTTCGACCATTTTATGGCTCAAGTCGTGCAAGGTGTCGCCCACGTCCAGAAAAACCTCGCCCGGCTCAGCTTTAACCTTGGGATTGCCGAGGAAAAAACGTAAATCTGCGTTTACTACGTCTTTTCCCCACGTATTTCTCACGGCCTGTTCAAAGTTACGCAGAGAATGACATGAGGGAATCGCTATGAGCACTTTCATGCTGGTGGTGGGTCGCCCGGCTTATCGTCTGCGGCTTTCGAAAAGGCGTGGCCCGTTATTGCGCCAAGAATTGTCCCTGTGTACGCCACGAAACTCATGTCGAGGTGATGAAACCATGTCATGACTGTACCAACGAGGAACATCAATACACAAATCGGCAGGTGGTAGTCCTTAGCTGCCGATAACCACTTGTCCACTGACTCGAATTTCACGTTCCCTCCTCCACCTTGCTAGCGCAGATTTTCTCATTCTTTCCTCGGGAGATCACACGGCAGGAGTTCTCTCCTTACGGTGTCCATTTCAAAGCGGCCATCTGTTGGGTTTGCGTAGTCAACCCTGTGATTGCACCTAGAGTGGCTGGCATGACACCATTGTCAGTACCCATGGGGTTAGCAGCGAAACCTGCGACAAACTGCCCGTTAGCATTCAGGAATGTATAGAAAGCCGTCTGGGAAAACGCTCCACCATTACCGGGTATGTTAATGGTTGGTCCCACCAATCCGGCAGAATCGCTTGCCTGTGCAAAGTAGTAGTAACCCGCAGGTAGTGTAACTGGAGCAAATGTGTTCGTACCTACTACACCTACGATGGTAGATGAGAGGAAAGATGTTCGCACCAAGGCTGTACCTGCGGCATTATAAATTCCAAAGCCATAATACAAACTGCCGCCTGAGTTTTCACTGATGAAAGATGCTGTAGACAGTACCCATTCTACGTCTAAATTGAATCCATAGACGTACACTCTCTGGGCTGTGTCAGTAATTGCAGACGAACCCGTAGCACCGCCGTACAAAGTTTCAAGCCCGGCTCCGAAAAAATAGTTCTGTCCCGGTGTATTAAATGCCGGGGGTGTTGGGCCGCCTGAAGTGTTTATTACTGCTCCACCTATACCGTTGTCTGTGACTGTTGTGCTTCCTGTGCCGATTAAATTCAGCAGGAATTGGTCTACGTTTGGAGTTCCGTCGATTTCCAACGCTATGGAGGTTCCACCACCGCTACCTAGGCCTATGGCTTGATCAGGGTAGTACTCCTGTACCACTCCGTTGTAGCTGACGATGAGCGTGTATACGCCCGGCAGTACATAGAAGTCGTAGTGTCCCAGACCGTCAGTGATGACAGGCTGAACGATAGGTACTAGACCGTTGGGGTCAGCGTAGATGAGTGCTAAAGGTGTGGGCGGCGATGCAATGTTAGCAGGTTGCGTGCACACATATATCTGTGCTCCAGCGATTGCTGGGCCTTGCGCGGTTTTTACCCAGCCGTCACTTCTAAAGTATGTTGGTGTAGGCATGTTGCTCCTTTACTGCCAGCCCATTGCGTAGTAGCCGTTGGCGTAGTCGCCATCGCTGTGGCCGTATGGTATGCGTATGAAGTTCTCGCTTTGCATTCTGCGAGTATTGGCGTTTTTCAACTGGAACATTTGTTCCTTTGCCTCGGCGGCGAGATCGGCTAAGCCGGGTGACCCCAGCATGCGTGCATACTTCACTGCTGTTTTATAGGCAACTGCGTCTGTGCAGTCGAGAATTGGAATGTACGTTGTGGAGAAGTCCAGCGTAGCACTGAAGAACGTGGGCAACGAGCAGTAGTACCGCATACGAATGTCGCGGTTCTGCAAGGCTCCTACAAAGTTGATGTTGTTGTTTCTCCATTCCCATTCAGACAGCCATTGCACTTGCGGACGCGGTGGAAGTCCAAAGGTAGATTGCGTCATGGGCAAGAAGGCATCGTTGGTTCCGGTCATGCGCTCCCATAGTCTCTCAGGGTACAGCATGTCGCTTGGAAGAAGAAAATTAGGCCACTGCGTTACACCGTCGAAGTACCCTGTAGTAGACAGAACGGTCTGCACCGTCGGGTCCGCTCCTGCTACACCGTTCTTTGGGCTGCTTACTGGGGGTAATCCAGTGATGATCACATTGTCTTTGATGAGGGTAGGTTGGCCTACGTTGCGAAGTTCCCGGTACAACTCACGGATACTTGAATTCAGAAATGGCTGAGTGAACGGGGACACAGCAGGATTGTCGGTAAGAATCTGTCCTTCGCCCGGCGTGGCAGTGAGACCTGCTTGGGTGTCATTCACCAAACTGCGCACAAGATTCATGATGGTCTCAAGGCTTGTGTCGGACGGTTGAGGACTATTGATTGTCGGTGAACTCATGGAACTCCTTGTGGGTACAAACAAAAACATGGCACCCTCAAAGCCGCTACCTTGAAGGAGGACTCAGGACTCCCGTTGGGAGAGCCTTTTGGGTGCCAAGACTGAAAACATGCTGACCTAATGAAGCCCCGTTTTCATTGGGACTCAGAACCAAATCTAACAGGCTCCTTCGGACAGCAAGATCGTGTTGCTAAAATTTGCGCCGGGATAGTTTCCGGCGACTT
>Ga0302225_10002758_pt1 | contig 10308 bp, 4 predicted proteins | sample II_Palsa_E3_2_FD_193515 | JGI IMG/M metagenome (GOLD analysis project Ga0302225, IMG submission 193515) | Peat permafrost microbial communities from Stordalen Mire near Abisko, Sweden - II_Palsa_E3_2 | ecosystem: Environmental > Terrestrial > Soil > Palsa > Peat permafrost | place: Sweden...
ATCAATACCGACATAATTGCAGTCAATGCCATTTAGATAATGGTCAAACATAATAATTGGAAATTTATCTTTTACTAGTGCTGTTATAACCTCGCCTTTGACATTAATTGGTGCGGCGATTATACAAGCGTCAGCATGATTGTCACGCAGCGCTTCGATTAATTTTTTGCTGCCTACTAAATTTTTCATTGTGCTGTAAATGACACAAAATCCTTGCTCGTAGGCACGCTCTTCTATCGCTTTAGCCACATCGGCAAAGAAGGGGTTTGCAATATTATCCATAACCAAGCTAATGTTATTAACTTTACCGGTGCGAAGCCCTTTGGCTATCGGATTGGGTTTAAATCCAACCTCCTCTATGAACGCCATGACTTTGTTTGATAAAGCATCGCTAATTCGTTTTTCTTTGCCGCGTCCATTTAATACAAAAGACACTGTTGTTTTAGAAATATTTAATGCATTAGCAACATCTACTATTGATATTTTTTTATCCATACAATCCTGCAAAATCGATTTTTCTAACTTTAATTAAACATTTTTAGATTCTTTATTAATACTATAGACTGATGTGGTAAGAATACCTTGATTTCGGCAGCGAAAGCGTCATAATAGTTATTCATTATCTTAAGCAGCTGGGCCTTCAGATGTCCTTTTTGGATATGCTTGCAATTTTCGCCGTTGATAACATAGTTTTATAAAAATATTTGGCTGACATGCAAATGACCAGACAGCCAAGTATCATTGATGAAAATATAATCGTTCATCCTGCCCAGTTCATCCTGTCTAAATAAATTAAATCCTCGTTAATTTTATTGCTTATAACCCATAGTAGGCTACAAAAGAAAGGATAGAAAGTAGCATTTTGTCTTTTTCAATTATCGCCAGATCAAAATCCATATTGTTTTTATTTCACCTAATTAATTATCAATGATTTACGAAAAGTTTTTTAGATGAAAATCTAATTAATTTCCCCTTGTAGAAAACCATATTGCCCAGGATTTGCGGTTGCCTATATTTCTAAAGGAAATAATAAATATACCTTCGTTAATAGAATCAAACCGGTTATATCATGAAAACTATATTCTCAGTATCATTTCTGTTCCTTTTATCGTTTCATGCGAAAGCTAAGGCTTCTACGGATAGCCTTATCAGTGTATTGAAAGTTGAAATTCAAAAGAAAACAATATATGATAATCAGAAAAATCAGCGGATAAATTTGCTTAGGAAGGAGTTGTCCAACGTTTCTGCGGAAAATTATAAAACACAGTACGCACTGTGTTATCAATTATATCAAGAGTATAGAAATTTCGTGTTTGATTCAGCTCATGTGTATACTAAAAGACTTCTGAATTTAAGTATCAGGATGCATGACTTACCTAAAGAATATGAAAGCAGAATTATGTTAGGTACCATTCAGCTATCATGGGGTATGTTTAAGGAAACGTTTGAAACCTTAGACCAGTTGGATATCAAGTTAATGCCTGACAGCCTAAAAATGCGCTACTATGAATTAAAATCACGGGCGTATATTAATCAGGCACTTTATAATACAGACGAATTTTATTCGCCAACTAATATGTCAAAATCTATAACGGCTCTCGATTCTGCTATTATATTTTCAAAGCCGAATTCTTATGACAGATATAGGCACATGGCAGAATTGCTTAATATTCAAGGGAAAAATATTGAGGCAGCTTCGTATTATTACAAATTGTTGCAAAAAAAAACCCTTGATTATCATCAACGCGCTATGGTCGAACATGATTTAAGCATTTTCACTAACGGACAGGAAAAAATAGATTTGATTACGCTTTCTGCGATAAATGATATAAAATCGTCAACAAAAGAAACGCTTTCCAGCTTTTCACTTGGGCAAATTTTATTTAGCAAAGGAGATATAGAAGATTCTGAGTTGCTATTAAAAGAGGCGCTTAGCGAAGCTGAATTCTATGGTAACAAAATACATAAAACTGAGATTGTTGCTTTGCTGACTACTGTATCGGCTCAAAAATTGATAGATTCTGAGAACCAAAAAAATCATGTATTAAGTTACCTGATCGTTCTGCTTGCCATCTCGATATTGGGAACATTAATTATTGCCATTTTTTTTTATTTACGACTGCAGCGGGTAAAAGAACGCGAACGAATCGTGAAGGAGCGAAATAAACATTTGGATAAGATTAACAGAAGGCTTTTGGAGGACGCACATATCAAAGAAGAATATATCGGGTATTTTTTTAATGCGATTTCCAGTTATATTTTGAAACTCGAAAAGATAAAAAGAAATATAGAGAAAAAAGTAAGAGCGAAAAATTTTCAAGACCTATCGCAAATAGCCTTGGAAATTGATATAAAACAGGAAAGACATAATCTGTTTTTTACATTTGATAGCATCTTTTTAAAATTATTTCCAAATTTCATCAGCGCATTTAATGAACTGTTAAAACCTGAAGATCAAATTTGGCCTAAAGATAATGAGGTACTGACTACAAATCTTAGAATATTTGCGCTCACAAGGCTTGGCATTAAGGAAAACCAAACGATAGCGAACATCTTAGAGAACACAGTAAGTACAATTTACACTTACAAGTTCCGGATCAAGTCAAAATCAATCGTCCCTAACGATGAATTTGAAAACAAGATTATGGAAATCAACTTTGTGGATATAAATAGTTCACTGTAAACCCGATTAATTTTTATTGCAATTATAATTATAACTAAAAGTACACCGATGATGGCTGCATTGCTTTTCGCCAAATTCTCCCAGTCAAAATAAAGCCTTCGCTGAGCTTGGTTACTTATCTTCTGCTATTTGCTTTTCAACAGCAGCGCTTTTATTGCTGTGGTCGCCTTCAATGCAGCCTCTACCGTTTTTAAACGGTCGTGCCGTCTTTTTTGCTCGTGATTAACTCATTCGACACTCCCTAAACGGACCTACGTTCCACTTTTGCACGTCTTGTTGCCATAGTTGATCATCCTTTTTTTAGATGTGCCTGATAAAACCCCCTGCACTGTTTCAGAAATACTTAGCAACTTGCTGTCCGCTAATGCGCTTTATAATCCCCTGTCTTAAGGAAATAACCGAAGAGGCAAGACCTGAGGAAGAGGCATAATCCATGTTAATTAAGACATTTGACAGTTATCGAATTGAATTTAATAAAAATATTTCTTTCATCGTGTCGCTTTGAATTCCATCCAAAAGTTCAGTAAACCAACTCTGGTGATCATCGTTATGGAGATGAGCAAGAGATTTATCTTCTAAAAATCATTGACTGGAACGCCTATCAGCGGTAATCTTTATGTTATGTACTTGGATTTTTTAGCATTTGTAAGATCATAATATATTAATAATCAAGATTTTAAATACGGTTTTTTTTTGATTTTTTGGAGTCAGACCTATTGGCAGGATGATATATAAACCATTTCCTATTTTTTTGTACTGGCAATCTGGCACTTCATCAACGATCGACATTCTAATGGTCGGCCAAGTACGCTACCAATTTATTAACCAATTTATTAACCATTAAAAATTGATTTATGTATGTAAAAAATTTACTTAAAGTAAGTTTCTTCGCCATCATTTCTTTTTCTGCGTTATCCGCAATAGCGCGCAAGAAGATAATTGATAGTAAAGTTACAAACACAAGTAATAGCCGTGGCTTTTCTGTCGCAACTATTACAACAAACCCAGCCAGCACTCGGGCGGCGGCTGAAAAAAAACATTTATACAACCAACAAAGAGCTTTAGGCGACATCATTGTTAAAGGTGTTGTGGTTGATGAAAAAAACTTTCCTTTGTTGGGTGTTTCCGTTACGCTAAAAGGCACTAGTATTAAATCATCGACTGATGTTAATGGTCTTTTCCGCATTCAAGCCCCGCCAGATTCAATTTTGGTGTTCAGCTATGTTGGTTATATAACCAAAGAAGTGCATGCCACTGCAACTATGACCGTAACCCTGCAACCCGCCCAAAAAACTTTGAATGAAGTTGTTGTGGTTGGTTATGGTACACAGCTTAAAACCCATGTCACCGGGGCAATCGCTTCAGTCGGCACCGCGGAATTACAACAAAGCCCAGTAGCTAATTTAAGTAACGCGTTAGCCGGAAGGCTACCAGGACTAGTAACCCAACAAACCAGTGGTGAACCTGGAGCAGATGGCGCCACGCTCAATATTAGGGGTTATGGAACTACAAACAGTACCGCCCCGCTGGTAATTGTTGATGGTGTGCAAAGAGATTTTACCGGTTTGGATGCTAATGAAATTGCGAGTATAAGCATATTAAAAGATGCAGCTTCAACCGCAATATACGGCATACAAGGCGCAAATGGCGTCATCCTTGTTACTACCAGGAGAGGGAAGACCGGAGTTCCCGAGATCAGTGTGTCGGCACAAAATGGGTGGCAATCGCCTACAGCAATACCCCAATATGTTGATTCGTATACTGGCCTGGAACTTTACAAGGAGGGCTTAATAAACGATGGATTATTTGGTGATACAAGTGCTTATTCGAATACTATCCTCAACAAATATAAAGACAGAAGTTACCCGGCATATCAATACCTGTATCCAAATGTAAACTGGACAACAACCATGATAAAGCCTTTTTCTGATATGAGCCAGGGTAATTTAAATGTTACTGGTGGTAACGCATCAGCAAAATACTTTGTTTCCTTATCCTACCTTCAACAAAATGGCTTATATAATGATGAAAATAGCATAAGTCAATATGATGTACAAGCCGTAACCAATAAATATAATTTCAGGACCAACTTTGATATAAGTATCACCAAAAGGCTAACAATGGAGTTAAATTTAGGAGCAATCATATTCGATCAAAATTATCCCGGAACAAGCTCGGCGCAGATATTTAGTGCCATACAAAGAACACCGGCCTGGTATTTTCCTGTGACAAATCCGGATGGTTCCGTCGGTGCTGCACCCAATCAGCAGCCATCACCGTATGCCGATATAGTGTCAAGTGGCTTCGATCGTAATTTTTCTACTGAACTTCAATCTACGGCAGGTTTTAGATGGGACATGGGGGCGCTTCTCAAAGGTTTGAGCGCCCGCGTAAGGCTCTCTTTCGATAATAATAACTACAGGGATGTGGCGCAACCGTTGAGTTATAACTCTTATCAATATTCATTAAAACCGGGTGTGGCAGATACGGTTAGAGATTTGGTTACAAATGGCGTTTATAATCTTGTGAACCAGGGAAACGGAACACTGGGGTATAATGTGACCGCTAACGGCAGCCGTCGTACTGTGCTGGAAACTTACCTGAACTACGACAGGGATTTTGGAAAGAATACCATCAATTCGATGTTGATTTATAATCAGTCAAGTTATTTCGATGCGGTAAGCACTGGCAACTACGAGGGCGGTCTTCCATATAAAAACCAGGGTGTTTTAGGGCGTACCGCATACGCGTATGACGAGAAATATCTGGCAGAGATTGACTTTGGTTATAACGGATCGGAAAACTTTGCGCCTGGTCATAGATTCGGTTTTTTTCCGGCTGTTTCTGCTGGCTGGATAGTTTCAGACGAAAATTTTATCAAGAATAATAAAGACCTTGACTTTATCGATCAGCTTAAAATCAGGGGCTCTTATGGCTTAGTGGGTAATGATCAGGGACAAACCCGCTTTTTATACTTGAGTACCTGGACTACAACCGGTTATGGCTATACGTTTGGACAAAATGCAGATGGGGCCTCTTATTCAGGAGCGCAGGAAGGGCAGGCAGGCAACGTTGAGCTAACCTGGGAAAAAGCCAGAAAACTAAACATCGGAATGGATCTCGGTCTCTGGAAAAATGAACTTACACTCACAGCAGATGTGTTTGATGAACACCGGACAGATATATTAACAACAGCCTCACAACTTACACCCCAGTTCGCCGGCCTTGTAAGTTATCCTTCCGTAAATGCCGGAATTGTAAACAATGATGGTTATGAGCTTTCAGTCAGCCATAAACATAACTTTAATAGTAAGAATGGATATAGTATTTCGGTTAATTTTGATCATCAGCATAATAAAATAATATATGATGCAGTGCCGGATTATCCTGGCCGTGAATGGCAAAATCCTACCGGAACAAGTATTGGTGAATTGTATGGCTATACTTCTTTGGGGCTTTTTAAAAGCCAGGCTGATATTAACAACAGCCCATCGCAGACGGGCTTCGGCCCGGTTTTGCCCGGCGATATCAAATACAAAGACCTCAATGGCGATGGCGTCATCAACAGCACGGACGCAGGATATTTGCCCGGTAAGGTTCCCTACCCAACTTCTCAGTTTGGCGTTACTTTGGGATACCACTATGCGGCTTTCGATGTCAGCGTTCTGTTCCAGGGGGGCCTGGGTGGTTACGATATATTGCAGGGAAGTGGCATATTTCCATTTTCGGCGTTTGGATCTGCTCTTGTTCAAGTGGCAGATAACCATTGGGTGGCTTCTAATCCGAACGGTAACTATATGTTCCCGCGCATTTCTTCTCAGCCAAATAACAATGACGAACAGTCATCAACTTTTTGGATGTATTCTAGCAATTATATCCGGCTAAAAAACGCGGAAATCGGTTATACACTGCCAAGCGCGTGGATGAACCGGGCGGGCATTAAACGATGCCGCGTTTTTGTAAGCGGGATTAACCTGTTAACCTGGGATAAATTAAAAGATTTTAATATCGATCCGGAGATAAGTACTGGTGGTACCGGTGGTTATCCGGTGCAAAAAGTAATCAATGTAGGCTTATCATTCACTTTGTTATAACTCAAATTTTATGAAAAAATGTATTTTAATCTATTTGCTAGCCGCCATTTGTCTTATGGCTGGTTCTTGTAAAAAATATCTCAATGTTGTGCCGGCAGAAATCGTAACTGAGCAGGATGTTTTTAATAATATAAACACTGCACAACAAGCCTGGGCTCATTTATTTGCCTGCTTTGGTCAGAATGATCTTTACAATGAGTTTGTTAATGGAAATGATCCTTGCCTTGCGGCTTGTACCGATGAATGTAAGGACCATTGGGAAAGCCCGAGCGTAATATTAATTAATGAAGGCGCATGGTCACCAACAAATAACCCCTTAGATCAGTGGGGCACTTACTATCAATATGTACGGGCCGCAGATGTTTTTCTGGCAAATATTGATAACGTGCCCATCCCAGCCTCACAAGCTGCTTACTATCAAGCCCAGGTTCCTCTTTGGAAAGCTGAAGCCAGGTTTATAAGGGCGTGGGAATATTTTCAATTATTCAAGACCTATGGCGCAGTACCCTTGATCAATACGGCGCTTACCCCCGACCAGGCATTAGGTACAAAAATAGCGAGGAACTCGGTTACAGACGTAGTTAATTACATTACCTCGGAATGCGATGCAATAGCGACAATTTTACCTTTATCGTATGCCAATAATCCATCAAATGAAGGCCGGATCACCGAGGGTGCGGCATTAGCCTTAAAAGCCCGCACATTACTTTACGCTGCCAGCCCGTTGTTTAATGGAAATACTATGTACGCGTCTATTAAAAATTCAGATGGCACGCAATTATTTCCGCAAACCTATGATAACAATAAGTGGTTATTGGCGGCCAATGCAGCCCAAGCAGTATTAAATTTGGGTGTTTACCAACTATACCAGCCCGATCCGGCAAATCCCGTTGACAATTATGCCAGGTTGTTTTATACCCGTGAGTACAATGAAACCATTCTGCCTTTAATATTAGGAGGTACCAGGAGTGAAGAGGGGACGTATTTGCCCAACGGCAGGGATCCTAATGCGTGTTACGGCAATGGTAAAATGAGCGTGTTCCAGGAATTAGTAGACGCTTATGAAATGAATAATGGCCGCCCGATTACCGACCCGCAATCCGGTTACAACCCCAATGGCGTTTGGAACGGTACCATTTGGGATGGGCTTGCATTTACGCCGGTAAGTAACGTATCAAACATGTATCTGAACAGGGATCCAAGATTTTATGCCACTATTTTCTTTCAGAACGATGTATGGGCTTATCAAAATAATTCCCGCCCGCTTGAATATGCCTGGTGGCAGAATAATAATGGTGCCAGTGATGGCTGGCCTAAAAGCGGAACAAATTGTGAAACCGGGTACGGCTGGAGGAAGTGGAGCGATCCTAACGTTAATTTAAAGGCTGGAAATACTAACGCAAACAGAAATTTCCCACTCATTCGCCTCGCTGAAATTTATCTGAATTATGCCGAAGCAATGAACGAATATTTACCATCTCCTACGAGCGATGTGTACAACGCTATAAATATGGTAAGAAGCAGGGTATCTATGCCCGGCTTGCCGATAATTGCCTCAGACAATACAAAAGCAGGTATGCGGCTAAGGATACAAAATGAACGGCGAGTGGAGTTTGCATTTGAAAATCAGCGCTTTTGGGATGTTCGCCGCTGGATGATAGCCGAACAGGTTGATAACGGTATCATGCATGGCTTAAATGCAAGGCCAACTCCTCAGCAGCTTACCGCTACAGGGCTTGATGTTAACAGTTATGCTGCCGGCCTTGCGGTGTTTTATCAGGTAGTACCTGATCAGACAAGGGTCTTTCTGCCTAAACATTACCTGTTTCCTATTCCCCAATCTGAGATTGATATTGACCCTGAACTTAAACAAAACTATGGTTGGTAAGCTGCCTAAATATAAAATTGCTATAATTATTGCAGGTATGGTGACTGGCCATGGTCGCAGGAAGCATCGTAGCAAGCCATTTTGACGGCCAGTGAGGAGGTTGCCTTCGGCGGGATCATTCGGATGGCGCAGGCGCCTACTAGTTAATGAGAGGATTGCCATTATTACAATGGCAATCCTTTTTTGAAGGAATATCAAATTATTATATAATTATTTTTTAAGCTCATAGGCTCAAATGGAAATAAGCATAAAGTGCTTAAAAATAAGCTTCGCGATAACCTTATTCAACTATGTCCATTTTATCTGCCTTATTTATTAGCAAATAATAAAAAAAGGAAAACCATCACGTATATTTTTGAAATAGACAGTGCACTGAGAACCAAACGGTTTTATATACCGGAAAAGTCGTTGCCGGGTCTTTCGGAATTATATAACAAGTATACCCCATTCAATAACAGGCTTAATATTTAAATATGAAAGAAAACTCAATGATCGCATTTATTTTGCTTAGTTGGATGCTAGTTTATTCATCCTGTGATACTCCCTTTGGTAAAAGCAGGTACCAAGGTTTTGAAAATGCAATTGACATCAAACACATTAAATCATTACCTGGAAAAAAGACGAAAGTTTTGGATATTAAAATTCCTGCTTCAGGCAGCATGAATTTTGATTACAATAAGTACTTGCAAAAGGTATACTTTGTTAAACTCGAAACAACACCTGAATCCAAAATTCACGCTGTCGATAAAATACTACTAACGAAGGACAGGATCATCGTTGTAGATTTTAATATTGCTAAAGCAGTATATATTTTTAATTCTTCCGGGCGGTTTATCAAAAGTATCGTTGCGGATAAGGCTAATGCAAAAGCAATGATACCCGTTTTCTACGACGTTGCTTATGATTATGAACTTGATGAAATTATTTTACATAATCAGGTCAAGGCCAAATCATATTATTTTGACAAAGATGGCAATTTCAAAAGCATTGCGAAGGAATATATATATTTCACAGATTTTGCTAATCTCGGCAATTCAAAGTATTTCGTTTACTTAAATTCATTGGGAGGCAATGGACACATACCGGCACTTTCCAAGTCGGCCATTTACATCGGGAACAAAGATACAAGGATATTATATACAGCCACTGATGCCCTCAAGGGTATGCTTACGAATGTAAATTATGAAATTAACCGTAACCTTTCCATTATCAATAATAACAAGAATTTGTTCTACACACCCGAATTTTCAGACACCGTATATCAAATAAGCGGAGAGCCGGTAAATGTGTTCCCAAAATTGGCAATCCATTATCCCGGCGCGAATGTAAATGAAATCATTAGGAAGAGCCATAATAAAGGCATAAGTGAGTTTATTAAAATAAAAAATACAGATAAATATTACTCTTTCGAGGGAGAGGTCTTTTGTAATGATGATTCCGTTTACAACATTGCCAGTTATAAGAATGGATTAATAAGTTACTTCTATTCAGCAAAGACAAATAAAATAATCGGAGGAACTCCTGTTTCTAAATTGTTGTTAACCGATAGTACCCAATTAGATGGATACAGGTATCCTATAACTACTTTTAACAGCTATTTTGTCAGTATTTTATCCATATCAGATTTTTTTAACACCAAATGG
>Ga0302225_10002773_pt1 | contig 10272 bp, 9 predicted proteins | sample II_Palsa_E3_2_FD_193515 | JGI IMG/M metagenome (GOLD analysis project Ga0302225, IMG submission 193515) | Peat permafrost microbial communities from Stordalen Mire near Abisko, Sweden - II_Palsa_E3_2 | ecosystem: Environmental > Terrestrial > Soil > Palsa > Peat permafrost | place: Sweden...
GAACTTGTTTGTGGGCTTTATGCTTACGCTTGTACTGGCTGATAATATGCTCCTATTATACCTCGGCTGGGAAGGCGTGGGCTTATGCAGTTATCTGCTCATAGGCTTTTGGTATAAGGACCCGGCTAACGGCTATGCCGCAAGAAAAGCTTTTATTGTTACTCGGGTGGGAGATTTTGCCATGACCATCGGGCTTTTTGTGCTTTTCATGAATTTTCATACGCTGAATATTCATGCGATCTTAATTGCTGCGCCAGGCATGTGGCCTGTGGGTTCCGGAATTGCTTTGGTAACCGCGTTACTTTTATTGGGTGGCGCATTGGGTAAATCTGCCCAGTTGCCCTTACAAACCTGGCTCCCGGATGCGATGGCCGGGCCTTCGCCTGTTTCCGCACTCATACACTCAGCTACAATGGTAACCGCCGGGGTGTACCTCATTGCCAGGACACATGTCCTGTTTGAACTGGCACCGGTAGCACAAGCTACCGTGGCCATCATAGGCGCTATAACTTTGTTAGTTGCCGGGCTGGCTGCCCTGAACCAGCATGATATTAAAAGAGTGCTGGCCTATTCCACCATTTCGCAAATTGGTTATATGTTCCTGGCCCTGGGTGTCGGTGCGTGGTCCGCTGCAATTTTTCACTTTATGATCCATGCCTTTTTCAAGGCGTTACTCTTCCTGGGTGCCGGTATTGTGATATGGTCGCTGGACGAGGAACATAATATGTTCAAAATGGGCGGGCTCCGGAAAAAACTTCCGGTCACTTTCTGGACTTTTTTGATCGGTGCCGCATCCTTATCGGCACTTCCGCTCATTACAGCCGGCTTTTACAGTAAGGACGAGATCCTATGGCTGTCTTATGCCAGCGATAAAGGTTCGATTTGGCTATGGCTGGCCGGGTTAGCAGGCGCGTTCCTGACGGCCCTTTATGCTTTCAGAATGGTATTCCTGACTTTTTTCGGCAGCGTAAAAAAAGAGCCTTCGCAGCTTCCGGGGTTAACGATGACCATCCCGCTGATCGTACTAAGCGTTTTGTCTATTATGGGCGGCTTTATCGAAATGCCCGGTGATATGGGACATTTTACGGCGTTTTCAGATTTTATTGAAAAAGCATTGCCTGTTACTTTGATAAATCCATCCGGGCATTATACGGAATTGCTGTTTCAATTAATGAGCGGACTGATCGCTATTGCCGGTATCGGTACGGCCTATGTTTTTTATTATGGCAAACCTTTCCCGGCTGCCGAGCCTCAGCGTAATGTGGTTCAGCAATTTTTTTACCGGGGATGGGATTTTGACTTATTGTACGATACGCTGATCGTCAAGCCGTTGGTGTTTTTAGCGCAGATCGATAAAGCTGATGTTATTGACCGGTTTTACCAGGGCCTGGCATCACTGGCCCTGCGGTTCAATAAAGTATTGAGTGCCACCCAAAATGGCAGGGTGCGCAGGTATGCCGTTATGCTGGCCATCGGTGCTATTATTACGTTAACTATAATATTATACTTATGATACTGGCAGGATTGATCATTTTATTGATGGGCTGCGGGGTGTTGGCCTGGCTCGCAGGCCGTTGGAACAATACGCTGCCAAGGATAATTAGCCTCTTTGGTATTTCCATCCAGCTTTTGGTGGTTGTCTGGATCTGGCTGACACATCAGCAAGGCTCGGTTACTGGTCAATGGATCATTACCTATACCCATTCCTGGATTCCCGCTTTCGGCATCCAGATCAAGTTTGGTATTGATGGATTAAGTTTATTGATGATCGCGCTGACTGCGTTCCTCGGCTTGCTATCTGTACTGACTTCCTGGAAGGAAATCAAACACCGGGTCGGCTTTTTTCATTTTAACCTCTTATTCGTACTGGCTGGAATCACTGGTGTATTTTTATCGCTCGATCTTTTCCTCTTTTATTTTTCATGGGAAGTGATGCTGATCCCCATGTATTTCCTGATCAGTATATGGGGAAACGAGAACCGCACTTATGCTTCTTATAAGTTCTTCCTGTTTACACAGGGAAGCGGATTGCTGATGTTCCTTTCCATATTAGGATTATACCTTATCCACGGGCACAATACAGGTATTTTTACATTCGATTATGAGCAGTTATTAGGCACCGTCATGCAGCCTCAAACAGCCTTCCTGCTGATGCTGGGTTTCGTAATCGCTTTCATAGTCAAGCTGTCAACGGTGCCTTTTCACTCCTGGCTGCCTGATGCGCATACACAAGCACCTACGGCGGGCAGCGTCATACTCGCCGGCTTGTTATTAAAGACAGGGGCCTACGGGTTGATCCGTTTTGTATTGCCCTTGTTCCCGCAGGCTTCGCACCAGTTTGCGCCGGTAGCCATGGTGTTGGGTGTTGTCAGTATTCTATATGGCGCGAAACTGGCATTCGCGCAAACCGACCTCAAACGCCTCATTGCTTATATCAGCGTGAGCCATATGGGATTTATTTTGTTGGGCATTTACGCGTTCAACGAAATGGCTATGCAGGGTGTGGTTATGCAAATGGTTGCGCACGGGATCAGTACCGGTGCGCTGTTCATTATCGCCGGTACGCTGCATGAACGTATTCAAACCCGTGACCTTGGGCAAATGGGCGGCCTCTGGGCAAAGATCCCTAAAATGGGCGCTTTGGGACTGGTGTTTGTGATGGCCTCGCTTGGATTTCCCGGTTTAGGGAACTTCGTCGCGGAATTTCTAATACTTAACGGTTCATTTATGGCCAATCAAAAACTCACTATTATTGCGACGCTGGGACTGGTTGCAGCTACTATTTATGCACTACGGATCATGCAGAAAGTGTTTTACGGGAAGGAACAAAAAACATGGGTGATCGCTGATTTCAGCATCCGCGAAATGGGCATCATGATAACCCTCGTTATCGCAGTGGTATGGATGGGCCTGTTTCCTTCGGCCGTTTTAACAGTTTCCAGGCCTTCCGTTCTTAAAGTAATCGAAAGTGTAGCTGACAGGAAAGCTCAAACGCGGGAAGCGCAGCTGCACCGGCAGACAACCCTGGAGCAGAAAATTACGATGACCGGCGCAAGTTTGCCTGGACATCATTGGAATACTAACTCTAAAAAAGCAAACTAAGATGTCAGCAGCAGATATATTGAGTTTATTACCCATGGTTATCTTAGCCGGGGGTATATTACTGACTTTGATCCTGATCGCACTAAGGCGCAGCCATCTGTTGATCTTTACAGCTGCTGAAATTATTATCTTAGCTGCGATAGTTGCTGCTTTATTGCATTTAAATCAAGAGCCACAAATCATCGGAGATATCATTGTAGTTGACCGTTTTGGCCTGTATTATCAAATATTGCTGTTGTCGGCAACCCTGGTCATCAGTATATTCAGTTATATCAGTCTGGAGCGGTTATTTCCGGATAAGCGAAAAGAGGAATATTATGTGTTATTGATGCTGGCGACACTCGGCTCTTCGATGATGGTCATCAGTACCCATTTTATCTCCTTTTTTGTAAGCATAGAAGTATTAACCATTTCCCTATATACCCTGATCAGTTACTACCGTGAACGGGATAAAGCTATAGAAGCCGGATTAAAATATTTAGTATTGGCCGCCATGTCCTCCGCCTTTTTATTATTTGGAATGGCGCTGATCTACGCGGTTTCCGGGCAAATGTCTTTCCATGCTTTGTTTGCTGTCGCTACCAATTACAGCGGTAGTTCCAATGTTATGTTGATAGCGGGAGCTGGCCTGATGATAGTCGGGATCGGATTTAAACTGGCTTTAGTGCCTTTCCATATGTGGGCGCCGGATGTCTATGAAGGTGCCTCATCCCCTGTATCTGCCTTTGTTGCGACAGTTTCAAAGGGCGGGGTGGTCGCTTTATTGCTCCGTTTTTTTACGATGACCGATCTTTACCGTTATCAAAATGTCATGCTGGCATTCACGGTGATCGCTTTATTATCTATGCTGGCTGGGAACCTTTTGGCCCTGCAACAAAGGAATGTTAAACGCCTGCTGGCCTATTCTTCCATTGCGCATTTAGGCTATCTGTTAGTGGCCTTTATTGCCGGGAAAGGGATGGGTGTCCAGGCTGCGACATTTTATATAACGATCTATATGCTTACCATCCTGGGGGCTTTCGGCGTGGTTACCATCCTGTCTAAAACTGATAGTGAGGCTGATGGAACAGAATACTATAAAGGCCTGTTTTGGCGCAGGCCCCTGCTGGCCGCCTTGTTTACCCTGTTTTTGCTTTCGCTGGCTGGTATACCGCTTACCGCCGGTTTTATCGGGAAATATTTTCTACTAACGGCAGGCTTAGGTAACGGACAATGGCTGCTTGCCTTTGTTTTGGTGGCCAGTAGTGTCATCGGACTTTTTTATTATCTGCGCCTGATCGTAACCATGATCAGCCAGGACGAGGATTACCAAAAGGGTTTATCGCCAGGTATACCTTCTAAAGGCGGACTGTTAACATTGATGGTATTGGGGATTTTAGTACTTGGTTTGGGCTTGAGTCCTGGTTGGCTCATCGATCTGGTCAGAACATTGCCGTAATTTATGAATAAGAATATCTGAAGAAGTCAAAGATGATGAATTGTACAAACTTAAATTATCATGGAAATCAATTATTGGTGGCTTAGTTTGATTCTTCTACTTTTGGCGGCATTGGTATACTGGTTTATCAAAAAGAACAGGAAAGATGAAAAAGTTTTTGAGAAAGAACTCGACGAAAAACAACGTAAGCCGGAAGACTGAACAATTAAATGTTCATCCCTTTATGACAAGCAGCGGAACAGAGATCTGATTTTCCAGGGTTGTGGTTTCCCTTTCATGTAGAAGCTGATCAAAGAAATTATCCGGACGATTAATGACCACCAATATGTCAGTCTCGTCACGCTCGTATAAGCCAGCTAACACCTTGATCTGTCCGCTATGCTTCATCGTGTAATTAATGTGAGGATGCTTCTCATTCGATAATTTTAGCAGCGCATTATTCATACGAAGTTCAAATTCAAGTGACGTTTCCTTGCTGCCTTCATCCAGGCAGGAGACCGTTAACCCTGATTCCAGCTGTTTAGCCAGCAATAATATTTGAGCAATAAATTTAAGATCGGAGTTGCAATTTTTACTATCTGTGATGAAGTTGATGTTCTTTATTGCTGAGAATTTTGCTGCTGAAGGGATCATCAGTAATGGCTTGTGCGCCGTTTTGATCATGTTCATGCAGGGGCTGTCAAAAAGAAAGGTATGCACCTGGTCGCCGCTGTGGGTGCCCATGACCACTAAATCAACTTGCGTTTGGTCCAGTGTGTCATCCAATACATGGATCAACGAACCCGGGTCGCTGACAAAGATCATCGTCGGCTGGTATTTGCCGGTATGGTTACCTGATTCCAGGTGTGCTTTTAATAAGGTTATTTCTTCCTGGCTATTCTGAAGATAGGTATCACGCTCCTCCAACGGCCAGGACGCCAGGCCCGCCAATGGAATATCGGAGGCGACAATAGCCGCATTACATAAAATGATGTCAGCTTTAAGTTGTATTGCCAATCTGTAACCATAAAGGGCCGCATGGTTGGCAGTGGCTGAAAAGTCGGTCAGGATAAGCAATTTTTTCATTTTCAGATCGGTGCTTGTATAACGTAAAGTACGTTAATTCAGCTTGTGTAAATAATGACGCCGCTCACTATTTAACATGATTTTCATAACATATTTCTTTCTCCTGGCGATAAAAACAGCGTCTTTCTATTAATCAGACCTTCGCCGTTTAAGTTAAAAATCAGCGTAGATGATTGGAGAGTTTTACTTAGGATGCTAAATTGCTTTCATATTCATATGGAATTCGACGCTAAGCTCATCTTTGGTCTTGATCATGCCGCCTAATTTTCGCGGTGGTACCAGATTGAAATCAGAAAAGTCAATCACACGTGAACCCACTAAATGAATGGTTTTTTGATTATCCCGGTCAATTTGATATTTGATCTCAAAGTGCTTACTGACCCCGGCGATTTCGATAATGACCATGCCTGTTATCCCCTCCGGTTGAGCAGTCAATTCCGGAAGTTTATTTAAAGACAGGAAGCGGATATGCAGCAGCGGAAATTGCTTTTCATTGAGTGTTTTACGGAGCTGCTTCGTCATACCTGAATTGTGGCAGTCAAAACTGCTGATATTAAGGCCTATATTCCCTGACAAGGTCACTCCATGATCTTTTTTACTGCCGACCGTCAGCGTATCGATCCGGTCATAAGCAGGAATAACGCAGGAAAATTTATTAACATTTGTACTGCCGTTAACGCTCAGGCTGCTATTCTGGCTGATCGTCCATTTTATGGGCGCATTTTCCTTTTCCGGCTGCGTTGGTGAATTAAAACCGGTGACGAAAAGAAATACCAGGACCAGGCAGATGTTCTTAAGCAGCATCGTATGATTTATTAGGGGTTAATTTTGGCGAACACCAATCCGGCAATAATGGCCTGTGCCAGTCCATATAAAAACCAGCTGGCCACCATGATAACCGTAATATCCAGCGAGCTGAAGGATATCCACATTACAGGTAAAAGCGCGATTATGGCATAAACCACACCGAACTCTAAGCCCCTCATGATCAGTGTGCCTTTAAACATCGTCTTAAACCTGGCCCAAAACCAGGATAAAGCAAAACTGATGATGAAGGCGTGCAGGTAGAACAGTATATCCCGGCTGCCGTCTGAATTGAATAAAGGGTTGTCATAATCCACAAACAATCCCGGGAAATATCTTACGCCAAGGTACAGGCCGCCATAGCTGAGTATAAATAATATACAGCCGGCGATTAATCCTGTGATCAATATTTTTTTCATTTTAAATAGTTAAGCGATAGTGACCGCAGAAATTAGAAACCTATTGAGGCTTCCAATACTGCACCATGAAAATTACCGCCGTTAAGGATATTGGCCGATGGATAACCCTGGTAGTCCTGGTTCACATATTCGGCTTTTGCCATGATGTTTTTAGTGATGAACCATCCTATTGATCCTGCTTCACGGTTAACAGTGATATTAGAGGTGAAACCCTGCAACAACGCAGTTACAGTGTTATATCTAAAACCTACCCAAAAGTTTTCTTTGCCTTGTGGGAAACGGTAGATCAGGTCGGCAGCGTATTGCGTTGCTTTGCGTTCATTGACTTCTGTTATGGCGCGTCCCTTAGCCTCTTCGGCAGTTCCGAAAAACTCCAGCCCTTTGTATTTCAGGAACAGGTTCCCCATAACGGTATTTACTTCTTCACTAAATCCCGGATTTAACCTGCCGGAAAATGGGCTATAGTCGTTCTCGTCGGATAGCGTTGTGCCGTTAGCTACATTTTGGTTTTCCATGACGTTAAAATAATGTGAACCGGTACGGTCGCCACCAAAAAGGGTGCTGCTGTTCGCGCTATGTACGGTATAGCCTGAACCTGTTATTCTAACACGCAGGTCTTTATTCACCTGCTTATCAAACCCTATCTTTGCGTGGAACGCCGGGTCAAATTGATTGGGTTTGCCTGTCGCCGAGTCGATTTTAGTACCGGCTACGACAGTTGCATCCAGTTCGCCGTTAGTAGCTCCACCCATTACAAATAAGCCGGAATTGGTGTGGATATAAACTTCAGCGCCGATTTCTGTCGCAAATTCGTCCATGATGTAATTCTCTATAAAAGGATTATAAATGGTATTGCCGCCGTCGGAGCGCCTGAAGTGCTGGTCACCGTAATCCACGTCGAACTGACCTACTTTAATGGTCACGTTTTTCATGATCTGGTTGATTAGGTCGCTTTTAAGAAATAACAATTTATCGAACTGCACGTAGCCACCTTTTACCCAGGTATCCTCATGGTGGCGGGTAGCCAGGTATAGTGTTAAGTTCATGCGGATACCATCGTCCAATTGTGCATCGACATTTAAGTTGGCCATCGGTAATGCAAAGCCGTTGGTTAATTTTTCAAGACTGTTCACATTTCCGGTAAACCCTGTTTTTGTTAATGGGGCAGCCGTATTGAAATTTCTTAATCCCTGGAATTCCATTTCAAAGTTACCCCCAACACGCACTTTAAGCCCTGTAAAAGGAATCGTGTCGGTTTTCGGCGTTTCGAATACGTTGACGCCGCGCATATCGTTAGGGCGGAAGAATTGTATAGGTTCCTGCTGCGCTTTTACAACACTGGTGACCAGGCAAAAGAGCAGGATAAGTTTTATTTTCATGATAGATAATATTAAAAAGCGTTAAATAGCTGATGACTTAGTGTAGACCAGCGTAAAATCAAGGGTTATAGCATCACCCGTTTTCATGGCGCCGAGCATAAATTTTGGAGGCTTAACCGCGTAATCGGTCATGTTTAATGTTTCGGAGCCGGTACAGGTTATATTTCCATTCTTACTTACTACGCAATGCACGTTCATTAAAACCTCTTTGGTCACGCCCGCAATAGTCAGGTTGCCGTGTGCCTTGACTAGAAATTTGTTTTCACCTTCAGGCGTTACTGTCGCTGATAATAATTTATAGTCGATGTCTTTGTATTCCTTTGTGTTTAATGCTTTATAAGCATTCTTATCCAGGCCGCTTTCGCCGCTTTTAAGATTGGCTACCGCCAGCGAGAATGTTAGAGATTTAATTGAAGAAAGTGCCGCCGCGTCTCCCGGTTTGAAGTTAAAATCAGCATTTCCTGAAAAGGTCTTGGCATCCATACTCCAACTGTGCAGGGTAGATGTGCCGGACAATTTCATGTCGATATCTTTCGAGTCATTGATCTTGTAAACCGATTGCGCCTGCAGCATGCTGCTAAATCCCAGTATAAAGATTGCTGTAAGTATCAGGGGGTATTTGAAGTTCTTTTTCATAGTGAATAATTATTATTTTTTAATGTATTGCAAACGTATCGGTAAAGCGCCGGGTAATAAATGACGCTGCTTTCAGTTTAAAATGACGTTAATCACTAACGTGACAAAAGCCTGAATTTGAGTCTCAGCACCACAGCTGATCCGGGAAAAGGGACTAGGTGATGCCGGCTCTGCACTGGAGCGTCAAGAAAGATGGCCGACTCTCTGGTTAGGACGGCCATCTTGAATTACCCGGCTTGATAAATAAAGTTAAAACACAGGCAAGACTTCAGCCACAGTCGAGTAAGGGAAAATCAAAAGGGGCTTGGCCGGATGATCTGCCATTTTTTCTATGATACTGCCTTCCGTTAATTTTTGAAATAAATTTTGTTTCCTATGGACCAGCACCACCATATCTATTTCAACGTGCTGTGATAACCATCGCAGGCTATCTCCCACGCTGCGGCTTTTTATCGCTTTATAAAGAATTTTAGGATTAGCTATTTTCAGGACTTCCTCGCCAAAGAACTTCCTTAATGAATTTTCTTCTTCCTGAACGGCGGTATTATGATTTGAAACATTAGTAATGAGGATCTCGGAGTCGGAATACCTGGCCAGTGTGCTTAAAGACCGCAGTACCTCAGTATCGGTTTCTGCCAGGTCAGTTGCAAAGGCGATGGTTTTATAATCTTTAAACCGCACCTGGTAAGGAATGATTAGAACCGGAAAATTTGCTTTTTCAATAATGTCCCTGGTATGGTTCCCCGAAAACAGCGTGGTCAGATAACTGGCGCTGTGCATGCTTACAATGGCCATGAATATGTTGTTCTTTGAGGCAATGTCATTGATGATATCCGTGACTAACCCTACTTCGCTGCATTGATTGATTTCGGGCCGGAAATCGCTTGCGGGCCCTGCATCTATCTGCGTTTTTAAACGGGCCATTATATCACCGAGGTCATCTATGCTGTCTGCTTCATGTCTGTTGGGCGGCCAGGCATTGGGATCGGGGTTCTGGTCATTTGCCGGAACCGTGTAAATATTACAAAGCAACAGGTTGGCTTTGATCTTTTGAGCAAATTTTAATGCGTAGTGAGCGGCATAATCCGCGTTTATAGAAAAGTCTGTTAATACTAATATCGTTTTCATGTTTCGGGTAATTTGTCAACGTAAAATTGGTTTATCTGCCTGGCTGAAATAATGACGTCAGTTACTTATTAAAATGAGTCTACTCATTTTTCATGGGCTTTATTAAATTCCTGCCCGCCGCTGATATTTAAGCTTTTTGAAATTTGATGGGGTTAAGCCCGTCGTTCTTTTGAATTGATTGGATAAATGAGCGACACTGCAGTAATGCAGCTGATAGGATATCTCCGTAAGTGAAAGTTCATCATATACCAATAATTCTTTTACCCTTTCTATCTTATGATTAATGATAAAATGCTCAATT
>Ga0302225_10002780_pt1 | contig 10246 bp, 8 predicted proteins | sample II_Palsa_E3_2_FD_193515 | JGI IMG/M metagenome (GOLD analysis project Ga0302225, IMG submission 193515) | Peat permafrost microbial communities from Stordalen Mire near Abisko, Sweden - II_Palsa_E3_2 | ecosystem: Environmental > Terrestrial > Soil > Palsa > Peat permafrost | place: Sweden...
ACGATCTTGAGCAGCACCCGGCAAGCTAACCAGCATCACGTCTAGCCTGCTGGCGGAAGCGCAGGTCAGCCACTCAATCGAGTATTCGAGCGGTACAGGGAGGTACGACCCGCGCAGCAGCCCGCACTCGAACAACTCCGCCAGCCGCGCGCAGTCCTTCGCATCGGTCTTGTGCCCTCTCAGCGCCTTGGCGTGCGCCGGGTTGATCACCGCAACCTCGGTGAAGTCCCGCTCGGCTAGGGCGTAATACACCGGCTCGGTGTAGACCCCGCTGGCCTCCATCACCACGTGGGTGACGCCCCGCCGGCGCAGGTCGGCGGCCGTCTGCTGAAGCACCCCGTAAAACGTCCGGTACTCCAGGATCTCGGTCTTGCGGGTCCACGGCTTCTCGCCCGGGGACCGGACCGCGACCTTGATCATGTCTTTGTGCACGTCGATCCCGGCGACGCGCTCGTACATCACTTTCATGCGCCTGGCCACCTCCCGCAGCGGCAATCCCCCCACCAGATGGGAACGAGGCGCACCGCCCGCCAGAGCCCCGGATCAGTACAGGAGACTGACACACGCGCACGCAGCAGCAACGGGGGTTACCCGGCAAGGGCTCTCGCACCAATCTAATACGCGGCCTCGAACGGTCCATAGGCAACCGGTGACGACGAACGGCGCGCCAGCACAACTGTGCACTTCCACCCCGCCCGGCACCACCCCGTCACGCAGAAACCCCGGCCGCCTACGATCTGCACGCTCCAGCCGCGAAAGGGGGCCTAGTTTTCGCATCCCACGGCAGAGCCACGCCAGTGGCGCATGATTTCTAATACCACTCTTTAGCCTCCGCGACTGTTACCTACGAGCAAAGGTACTGGAATACGCGAGTAAAGGTACTGGAATAGCGGAGGCGACGCCATGTACCAAAAATGGGATCATGTGGAGAATCCGGCTAATCCTGTCCGACGATCAGCGCAGCCGCGCGCTGTTTTACGAGGCCTTGCTAACAAACCCTTGAGCGCCGTGCGCCTGAAACCTCGCGGTACCGGCCAAGCCGAGATAACCGGTGAAGTTATGGTCGATCTTACGCCGCGCGAGGGCCTAGGCGCGCTGCACATGATCAGCCCGCAGGTCTTCGTGACCCGCGCAGATCGACCGGCACCGCCAGCAGCAAGTTCGGAATCCGTTACCCGGCGCTAAGAAGAACGGGCAAAACAAGAACAGCCCAGTCAGAGCGCCCACACTTCCAGGGGAAACCCGTCTCGACTGTTCTAAGATGATGCGTGGAGGTACGCCATGCCGCTGCCGACGACCCGCACTCCCCCACCCGGGCAGGGAGATCAACCGGCCCGCGGACACCCGGTTGACGAGGTGCTTGCGCCGCAGCGGCTGGCGGTGCTTGGCCTGCAGCACCTGTTCATCATGTACGCCGGGGCGGTGGCCGTGCCGCTGATCGTCGGCGGTGCGCTGAAGCTGCCTGCTACCACGATCGGCCTGCTGGTCAGCGCCGATCTGCTGGTCTCGGGTATCGCCACGATCATTCAGAGCGTCGGCATTGGGAAATCTTCGGGATACGGCTGCCGGTCGTCGCGGGCGCGACCTTCACGGTGCTCAGCCCGATGATCATCATCGCGGAGAAATACGGCCTACAGGCGGTCTACGGCGCGATGCTGGCCGCGGGCGTGTTCGGTTTGATCATAGCCAAGCCGTTCTCTATGCTGATCCGATTCTTTCCCCCGTTGGTGGCGGGGACTGTGATCTGCGTCATCGGGTTGTCGCTGATCGGTGCGGATGTCGGCCTGATCGCCGGCTCTGACCCGACGGCGGCCGGCTACGGGAAGGTCTCGCACATCGGGCTTGCCGCGCTGGTCATGCTGCTGATCGTGGTGATCACCAGGGTCTTCAGCGGGTTCATCAGCCAGATTGCGGTCCTGCTGTCCATCGTCATCGGCACGCTGGTCGCCTGGCCGATGGGCCTGCTGGATTTCTCCTCGGTAAAGGGCGAGGCCTGGCTTGGTTTCAGCGGGTTCTTCCGCTTCGGCCACCCGAAGTTCGAGGCTGCTGCGATCATCTCGATGTGCATCGTGATCATGGTGACTTACACCGAGTCAACCGCCGACATGCTGGCCGTCGCGAAGATGGTCGACAAAGACGTGAGCCCGAGTGATCTTGCTCGCGGCCTTGCCACCGATGGGCTATCGGCAGTGCTGGCCGGATTCATGAACTCCTTCCCTGACACCGCGTTCGCCCAGAACGTCGGCCTGATCGGGCTGACCAGAGTGCGGAGCCGGTGGGTAGTCACAACCTGCGGCGTTTTCTTGGTCATCCTCGGCCTCGTGCCCAAGTTCGGCCAGGTGGTCGCCCACGTGCCAGGACCAGTGATCGGCGGCGCGGCGACGGTGATGTTCGCGATGGTCACCGCGGTCGGTATCCGCACGCTGAACAAGGCGTCATTCGACAACAACCACAACCTGCTGATCGTCGCCGTGTCGCTGTCGGCTGGGCTTATCCCTGCGGGTGCGCCCACCTTCTACAATAAGTTTCCCTCGGACTTCCAGGTCATCTTCGGATCAAGCATCACGTCGACGGTGATCGTGGTCTTCGTTCTCAACATTGTGTTCAACCACTGGACATGGCGCCAGCCGCGGACCGAAAGCACGGTCAGGAGGCGCTCAGGCGCGATGCCGTCGTCATCGATCAGCCCGACGGCGGAGTGCATCCGTACGCCGGGGACGGCCAGCTCAGCGCGGAAGGCCAGCCCACCGGGGAAGGCCAGCCCGCAGGTTAGCGGCGTGGGATAGCACATTATGGAATTCCTGCAGCCAGCAACCTGGGCCGAGGCGCTTCAGCTGAAGGCGGTCCATCCGCAGGCCGTGCCCATCCAGGGCGGCACGGACGTGATGGTGGAGCTGAACTTCGACCGGCACCGGCCAGAATTCCTGCTCGACCTCAGCCGGGTAGGCGAGCTGGCGCAGTGGGCGCCGGAGAACGGACACATCCGGCTGGGCGCCGGCGTGACCTACGCCCGCATCCTCACCGAGCTTAGCGACCGGCTGCCCGGCCTGGCGATGGCCTCGCGCACGGTCGGGTCGCCTCAGATCAGGAACAGGGGGACGGTCGGCGGAAATCTTGGCGCCGCGTCGCCTGCCGGTGACGCGCACCCCGCGCTGCTGGCCGCGTTCGCGCAGGTCGAGGTCGAATCGGTGAGCGGTTTGCGCCAGATCCCGGTCGCGGAGTTCTACACGGGCGTAAAGCGCAACGCGCTGAGCCCCGATGAGCTCATCAAGGCTGTGCTGATCACCCCGCCGACCGGCCCGCAGCAGTTCTGCAAGATCGGCACCCGTAACGCGATGGTCATCTCGGTGGCTGCGTTCGGCCTCGCCTTGCATCCCGATCGCAAGGCCGTCGGCACCGGCATCGGGTCGGCCGCGCCGACGCCGCGGCGCGCGCTCGAGGCGGAGCGTTTCCTCGCGCAGTCGCTGACCGACGACGGCCTCTGGGAGTTCCGCGGCGCCCTGCCGGATGCCACCAGCCGGCGCTTCGCCGACCTCGTCGCGGACGCTGCCTCCCCGATCGACGACGTTCGTGGCACCGCGCGCTACCGCGTCCATTCCCTGTCCGTGATGGCCAGGCGCGCGCTGATCTGGGCGTGGAACGACTTCAGGAGGGTGTGACAGTCATGCGCGTCACGTGCACCGTCAACGGCGAGCAGCATCAGGCCGACGACGTCTGGGAAGGCGAGAGCCTGCTCTACGTCCTGCGCGAGCGGATGGGCTTCCCCGGGTCGAAGAACGCCTGCGAGCAGGGGGAGTGCGGCTCGTGCACCATCTACCTGGACGGGGTGCTCGCCTGCGCCTGCCTGGTGGCGGCCGGACAGGCCCAAGGGCGCGGCGTGCGCACCGTCGAGGGCCTCGGGTCCGGCGATGAATTGGCCACCATTCAGCAGACCTTCCTTGAGGCCGGCGCGGTGCAGTGCGGCTTCTGCACGCCGGGGCTGCTGGTCGCCGCCCACGACCTCCTCGAACGGCATGCCGGGCCGACCGACGCGGAGATCCGCGAAGCGCTCGCGGGCAACCTGTGCCGATGCACGGGATACGAGAAGATCATGGAAGCAGTGCGCCTCGGCGCAACCCGACGAGCCACCGCGAGCTGACGATGACACACACCACAGTTCTGGACGGCTGCGCGGTCGTGACCATGGACGCGCAGCGCAGCGAGCACCACAGCGGCCACGTCGTCATCGAGGGCACGCGGATCGCCGCCGTGGCCGCCGGCCCGGCGCCCCGCGACCTGCCGGACGCACGGCACATCGACGTCGGCGGCTGCATGGCCACGCCCGACCTGGTGAACACCCACCACCACCTCTACCAGTGGGCGACTCGCGGCCTGGCGGTGGATTCTGCCCTCTTCGGCTGGCTCACCGAGCTGTACCCGGTGTGGGGCTGCATCGACGCGGAGATCGTGCACAGCGCGGCGACCGCCGCGCTGTCGTGGCTGGCGGTCTCCGGCTGCACCACCACCACCACCGATCACAACTATGTCTCCCCCGCGACGGGGGGGACGTCCTTGCGGGGGAGATCGACGCCGCGCGCGAGGTCGGGCTGCGCTTCCACCCGACCAGGGGTTCGATGGACCTGGGCCAAAGTGACGGGGGCCTGCCGCCGGACAACGTCGTGGAAGACATCGACGAGATCCTGGCCTCCACCGAGGCCGCCATCGACGCCCATCACGACCCGGCGCCGGATGTGATGGTGCGAATAGGCGTCGCGCCCTGCTCCCCGTTCTCCGTGACCGAGGACCTGCTCACCCGGGCGGCCGCGCTGGCCCGGCGCAAGGGCGTGCGGCTGCACACTCACCTCGCCGAGACGAAGGACGAGGACGACTTCTGCCGTGAGCGCTTCGGCTGCTCGCCGGTGGACTACATGGACGGCCTGGGCTGGCTCGGGCCCGACGTGTGGCTCGCCCACGCCGTCCACCTCGATGGCGCAGCGGTGGCGAAGGTCGCAAGCACCGGCACCGGCGTCGCGCATTGCCCGTCGTCGAACGCGCGCCTTGGCGCGGGGATCGCCCGGGCGCACGACCTGCGCGAGGCCGGCGTCCCCGTCAGCCTCGGAGTGGACGGCGCGGCCTCCAACGAGGCGAGCTCGCTGCTTGAGGAGGTCCGTCACGCGCTGCTGTTCGCCCGTGCCCGTGGCGGCCCCACCGAGCTGGCGGTCCGGGACGCTTGAGATGGGAACGATGTGCGGCGCCCGCGTACTCGGCCGCGACGGCGAGCTCGGCTCGCTGGAGGCCGGCAAACTCGCCGACATCGCGTTGTGGCGGCTTGACACGCTGCCGCATGTGGACATCTTCGATCCCCTGGCGGCGCTCGTGCTCGGCGCGCCGCCGCCGCTCGAGTTGCTGCTCATCCAGGGCCTTCCGGTCGTCGAGCGCGGGCGGCTCGTGACGGTCGACGAGAGCCAGGTGACGGCAGCCGCCGCCGCCAATCACAAGCTGCTGAAACGAGCTGGAGTGAAACGATGACTGCACCGACCGGGCCTGCCGGGGCACCGCGGGGTCTGTCCACCCAGGTGACCGCGGGGGTGGGCTCGAGCCCGCGCCGGCCGGACGGCACGCCGAAGGTCAAGGGCGAGTTCGCCTACTCCAGTGACATGTGGATGGAGGACATGATCTGGGGCGTCACCTTGCGCAGCCCGCACCCTTACGCCAGGATCCGATCCATCGACATCGGCGCGGCGCTCGCGATGCCCGGCGTTTACGCGGTGCTCACCCACGAGGACGTGCCGTGCAGCAAGTTCTACGGACTCGAGATCGTCGACCAGCCGGTGCTGGCCGTCGACACGGTCCGCTACCACGGTGAGCCGGTCGCGCTGGTCGCCGCCGACCACCCCGAGATCGCACGCCAGGCCACCAAGAGCATCCGGGTCGACTACGACGTCTACGAGCCGATCACCGACGCCCGCCTGGCCCTGGGCCACCCAGGGTGGAATCAGGTCCATAACGCCCCTGGGGCAGTCAGCGAGTTGTCGCGGGAACGGGCCGCCCTGCACCCGCAGGGCAATCTCGTGAGGCACTTGAAGCTCAGAAAGGGCCATTCAGATCCTGTCGCAGATGTCGTGGTGGGCGGCGAGTACGAAGTGGGAATGCAGGATCAGGCCTTCCTCGGCCCGGAGTCTGGGCTGGCCGTCCCGACCGGGGATGGCGGCGTGGAGCTATACGTCGCGACGCAATGGCTGCATGTGGACCAGCGGCAGATCTGCGCGGCGCTCGGCCTGTCCCCGGAGAAGGTGCGGCTCACCCTAGCCGGCGTGGGCGGCGCCTTCGGCGGCCGCGAGGACCTGTCAATGCACGTGCACGCGTGCATGCTGGCGCTGCACACCGGCAAGCCGGTGAAGATGGTCTACAACCGGGAGGAGTCCTTCTTCGGGCATGTGCACCGCCACCCCGCGGTGATGCGCTTCGAGCACGGCGCTGACCGCGCCGGCACGCTGATCTACGTCAAGGCGGAGATCTACCTCGACGGCGGGGCCTACGCCTCCAGCACCCCGGCCGTCGTCGGCAACGCCGGCACCATGGGCATCGGGCCGTACATCGTGCCCAACGTGCAGGTTGACGCCTACGGCGCCTACACCAACAACCCGCCGTGCGGGGCGATGCGCGGCTTCGGCTCGGTGCAAGCTGCCTTTGCCTACGAAGCCCAGATGGACAAGCTGGCCGCCGAGCTCGGCATGGACCCGGTGGAGCTGCGCTGCCGCAACGCGCTGACCGAGGGGTCACAGGCGCCGACCGGGCAGGTAATCGACAGTCCCGCGCCGGTCGAGGAGCTGCTGCGGCGGTTGCAGGCGATTCAGCTGCCGCCGCAGCGCAACGCGGACGCGGACCTGCGCGACCTGCCGGGCGGCGTGGCGAACACCACCCACGGCGAAGGCGTCATGCGCGGGGTGGGCTACGCGGTGGCCTACAAGAACGTCGGATTCTCCGAGGGCTTCGACGACTACTCGACCGCGCGAGTGCGGCTCGAGGCCGTGGCCGGCGAGGCGACGGTCACCGTGCATACCGCGGCCGCCGAGGTCGGTCAGGGCCTGGTCACCGTCGAGCAGCAGATCGCGCGCACCGAGCTCGGCGTGCACGCCGTCGTTGTGCATCCTAAGGACACACAGGTCGGCAGCGGCGGGTCGACGTCCGCGTCCCGGCAGACCTACGTCACCGGCGGTGCGGTCAAGGCGGCCTGCGAGAAGGTGCGCGAACGCGCCCTCAAGGCCATTCGACAGCGGACCGGGCACGCCACGGCGGACCTGCGGCTTGACAGCGGGAAAGTGATCTCAGAACGCGAGGGCGTCATCGGAACCCTCGCGGATCTGCTCGGCGACGAGGTCATCGACGAGACCGTCGAGTGGCACCACCGCCCGACAGTGGCCGTCGATCCCGAGACCGGGCAGGGGTTCGCCCACGTGCAGTACGCGTTCTCGGCGCATCGCGCGGTCGTCGACGTGGACACCGAGCTCGGCCTGGTCAAGGTCGTCGCGCTCGACTGCGTCCAGGACGTCGGGAAAGCCGTCAACCCGCAGGCCGTCGTCGGGCAGATCCAGGGCGGCTCCGCGCAGGGGCTTGGGCTGGCCGTGATGGAAGAGATCCTGATCTCCGGCGGCAAGATCAAAAATCCGTCCTTCACCGACTACCTCATCCCCACGATCCTCGACATGCCCCCGATGCGGATCGAGGTGCTCGAATACGCCGACCCGCACGCGCCCTATGGCCTGCGCGGCGTCGGCGAGCCCCCGACAATCTCCTCCGGGCCCGCCATCGTCGCGGCGATCCGCGACGCCACCGGGTTGCCGCTGCAGCGGGTGCCGGTGCGACCCGAGCACATCACAGGCACTTGAGGCTCGGCCGGGGCGCTCGCGTGGGAACATCATGGGCATCATGTGCAACCCGCACTATCTGGAGATTCTGGCTGGGCGAGAAAAGCGTGACCCGCGCCCCGAACTCCGTCGCCCGCCGCCGGTGTCCCGCCCGATGACCGGTCCCGCGGTGCGGAACGTCCGATCGCGTAGATACCGCTGGCCCGGGCCATCCGGCGCCCGGCGGCATGGAGATAACAGTTGGCAAACGGGGTGCCGATGCGCTGGATGCCGACGGTGTACCGCTCGAATACTCGATTGAGTGGCTGACCTGCGCTATCGCCAGCAGGCTTGACGTGGTGATGGTTGGCTTGCCGGGTGCTTCTCAAGATCGTCTACCTGCTCACGTGCCGGGTGCTCGGCCTGGCCGTCCTGGTCTTCCGCAGCGACCTGGCGAAGGACGCTGAGCTGCTGGTGCTCCGGCACGAGATCGCGGTCCTGCGGCGGCACGCCGGCCGGGTGCGGTACGAGCCGGCCGACCGGGCCTGGTTCACCGCCCTGGCGCGGCTTATACCGCGCAGGCGCTGGGCCGAAGTCTTCGCCGTGACGCCAGCGACACTGCTGGCCTGGCACCGCAGACTGGCGGCGAAGAAGTACGACACGAGCAAGCGGCGCAAGCCAGGGCGCCCGCCGACGATCCCCAGCATCGCCCGGCTTGTCGTCCGCCTGGCGAAGGAGAATCCGCTGTGGGGACACCGCCGGATCCACGGCGAACTCACAAAGCTCGGCGTGACAGTCGCGCCCTCCACCGTGTGGGAGATCCTGCATGCTGCTGGCATCAATCCGGCACCGCGCCGCTCGGGCCCGGGCTGGCGGCAGTTCCTGCACGCCCAGGCCGCCGGGATCGTCGCAGTCGATTTCCTGCATGTGGACACCGTGCTCCTGAGGAGACTGCATGTCCTGGTGTTCATCGAACACGGCACCCGCCGGATGCATCTTGGCGGCGTCACCGCGAACCCCACCGGCGAGTGGACCGTGCAGCAGGCCCGCAACCTCGCCCTCAGCTTCGACGAGCGGTTTGAGGACATTAAGTTCCTGATCCGCGACCGCGGATCGAACTTCACCTCATCCTTCGACGCCGTCTTCGAGGCCGCCGGCACCAGGATCCTGCGCACCGCCGTCCAGGCGCCGCGGATGAATGCAACCTGCGAGCGCCTTGTCGGTACCCTGCGCCGAGAGCTCCTCGACCGCATGCTGATCCTCGGCGAGCGCCACCTGCGCTCCGTCCTGGCCGAATACCACGCGCATTACAGCACGGCCAGGCCGCACCAGGGCATCGCCCAGCGCGTCCCCGACAGCGAACACGACGGTGGCCACCCCACCGTTGCCGACCTCGACCGCGAACGGATCCACCGCAAACCCGTCCTCAGCGGCCTGATCAACGAATACACGCGTGCCGCCTTACACCCCAAAGACTCGCAGGTCACCAGGCGGATCCTATTTTCGAGCGGGACAAGTTCGTGGAGGGTCACATCGAGAAGGGCAATCCGCTCGGCCTGAGTCAACATGGACGGGTCAGAAGTCACGGAACCAGCATCTCGGACGCCGTCGCGAAATGCATTCTAGGCGTCGAAAGCGAGCCTCATGGTGATGAGAGAACCGGCCCGAGGCAAGAACATTCCAGGGTAGAGATGGACCACCACGCAACTTCTCGGCGGGACTCCGTCCGGCAACTCAGGTTCAGCCAGCACCTTGCCCTGCGGAAGTTCCTGCTCACCACCCGCGACCAAGTACTGATGGAGGCAGCACCACGGGACCGAGTTGGGATATCGGACTGGCCGCAAGCGACGACCGGCTGCGTCACCGCACACCTGACAGGGACTTAACCTGCTGGGCTTCGCCTGATGGAAGTCCGCCCACCGGCTGAAGACCGGGCACAGCGCATAACAGCCAGCCGATCGCCCTGACGCACAACAGCGACGAAGACCCCCGCGCCCTGGGAGCGGCAGAAGAGGACGTCGGCCGCCTGCTCCGTAGTGTGTGGAGCGAGTAACCTCCTGCATCGGAGAAGGATCGCCAATAGTGCCTTTTCTCAGACAGGCTGAGTGCTCTGGCTTAGCTTAGCTAGACCGTGACGGTCACGTCCTGGCCCTCGCGGTGCCCACTGGGCCAGCTGGCGAATTCCGCTAACCGCTGGCCCTCATCCTGCATCAGGTGGAATGACCGGCCTCCACTGGCAGGTAGCCACCCACCTTCCGCGACCGAAGATCCGTTATGCGCGCCAGGATTGCGGAAGGTCTCTACTCACTATCCGACCATAAGCCGAAGTTACGCGCGCCCAGCGCATCAGGAGGTGGTTGTCCAGCGATCATGACCTGATCAGAAGCTCGTCGTCGCCTGCCGGTGTAAGTCCGGTCCGG
>Ga0302225_10002784_pt1 | contig 10244 bp, 7 predicted proteins | sample II_Palsa_E3_2_FD_193515 | JGI IMG/M metagenome (GOLD analysis project Ga0302225, IMG submission 193515) | Peat permafrost microbial communities from Stordalen Mire near Abisko, Sweden - II_Palsa_E3_2 | ecosystem: Environmental > Terrestrial > Soil > Palsa > Peat permafrost | place: Sweden...
TTAACTATTACCCCATCGATATTTCGGGTACCGCGCTTCACCGGTGCCAGCAGGAACTCGGCGAGATGGACAGGGTGAGCATCGTCGGCTTTGAGCGAGCTTATTTGGACGGCTTACAGGAAGTTGCCGCGCGCCGCCGAGATGGTGAACATCTGTTGGTTCTCTTCCTCGGGAGCACGATTGGAAACTTCGACCGGCCGGCTGGAGATCAATTTCTACGCGACGTTCGCAACGTGTTGCGGGAAGGCGATGCCCTCTTGCTCGCGACCGACCTCGAAAAGTCCGTACCGCAATTGCTCTCGGCGTATGACGACGCGGCAGGCGTCACCGCAGCATTTAACAAGAATCTGCTCGCGCGGATCAATCGCGAATTGGACGGTAATTTCGATCTCTCACACATCGAGCACACCGTCCGGTACGACGAATCCGAGCGGCGCGTGGAAATGCATCTTCGCTCAACAGCATGGCAGCGCGTCACGCTTCGCAAAGCGGGATTCAATTTCATTTTGCGCGAAGGCGAAACGATTTGGACGGAAAGTTCGCACAAATATAATCCGCAGGAAGTCCCCCAGATGGGCGAACGCACAGGATATCGCTGCGCCGGGCAATGGGCTGACTCCGAATGGCCGTTCGCGCAGAACCTTTTTTTCGCGGTGTAAAAGTCCCCGGAGTGCGCAAAGGTGCCGGGAGTCGAAGCTTAGCCCGCCCATGATATAGTTTTCCGCCTGATGCAGAAAAAACTAAAGAAGATTGTTAAGAAAAAACCTGCTGGCAATCGCGGACCTGCGAAGGCGGCTTCCGCGAAAGCCACCGGCCGCGGCAGCGGGATGCGCGGCGCCAACCCCGACCGTGTTCGCTTGATTCTACGGAAACTGGATGAAGCATATCCCGAGGCGAATTGCGCACTCACTCATGAAAATCCTTTTCAACTTCTGATCTCGACCATACTCTCGGCACAATGCACCGATGTTCGCGTGAATCAAGTGACGCAGACGCTCTACCAAAAATACCCAAATGCGAAAGCGTTCGCGTATGCAAGTCCGGGAGAACTGCAACAGGACATCCGGCCGACCGGCTTTTTCCGAAATAAGACGAAATCCATCATGGGCGCAAGCAAGCAGATTGTCGAAGAATTGCGCGGCGAAGTGCCGCGGACGATGGAGGAGTTGCTGAAATTGCCGGGAGTGGCGCGGAAAACCGCCAACGTCGTGCTCGGGACGGCGTTCGGGATTGCTTCAGGCGTGGTTGTCGATACTCACGTGCTTCGAGTGTCGCGGCGGCTCGACCTGACAAAAAACACTGACCCGAAAAAAGTGGAGCAGGATTTGATACATATCCTTCCTCGCGAAAAGTGGATTCTGTTCTCTCACCAAATAATCTGGCACGGGCGGCGCGTGTGCCATGCGCGCAAGCCCAAATGCATCGAGTGCAATCTCGAGCCGCTGTGCTACTCGAAGGATAAAACCGTTTGAATTTGCGCCTCCCGCCTGCTGGGCACAGGAAGGCGTTCCAGAAGAATCGGAGTGATCTCTTCGAAGACGCTCACCTGTGGATGCTGTCGGTCTTAGCCCGACTTGTTTGAATCGGTGTGGTCGTGCCCCAGAGCTTTCTCTTCAGCGGAAATCTCAACGCGTTCGCGTTTCACATCCAGGCGAATTCTGGCGAAAAAACTCATGTACACGTTCGCGACCCAAACGAGCGAGAAGCCTGCGATGAGGTAACCCCGCCAATCAAGAAATAGCAGCTTGAAGCGCGTGATGATGAGAAAGAATGCCGTCACCCAATGGCTAAAGCAGTACTCGCAGGTAAAGAGGTAGAAAAACTTTCGCTGTAAGAGGGTCCGGCATTCCTTGCTATTTCGTTCGCACCATTTGCGGGGTTCGTCGAATATCTCTTCATGCGTAATGGTCCACGCGACGGACGCAATCGGAATCGCAATGATGAGCAGCCAGAACAACTGTGCTGACAATGTCATTACGTTAGGCGCTTATTCGGCTAGGCAAGGAAAACTGAGTTTGTAACTTCATTCCTATTGTAGATGCTTTCAGCTTGCTCGAAGACGCAATCATATCAACCGACGCGGGGAACGCCAGCGCAGCCTTCAGTTAGGGACTGTTTGTGATATCCCGGTTGCAAGCAGCCTGGCGAATCGTTCGGGAGGCAACGGCCGGCTGAAAAAGTATCCTTGCGCCTCATCACATTGGTGAGCCTGAAGAAATGCGAGCTCCTCTTGCGTTTCCACGCCCTCAGCAACCACTCGCAACTTAAGACTGCGCCCCATGCTGATTACCGCGGTCACGATGGTCGTCTCGTCGGGAGCGGTGGTGATCTGACGGACGAACGATTGGTCGATCTTCAATGCATCGATCGGAAATTTTCTCAGATAGCTCAAGCTGGAATAACCCGTCCCGAAATCATCGACCGCAACTTGCACTCCTCTCGCTCTCAGCGTCTTGAGGATGGATTCCGTGGACTCCGCACGCTTCATAAGAACGCTTTCAGTCAACTCCAGCTCAAGAGACCTCGGATCCAAGCCTGTATCCTTGAGGACTGCGAAAACACCCTCCAGAAAGTGCTCATCCCGGAACTCCATCGCCGAGATGTTCACAGCCATACTGGCCCGCGGCAGGCCTGCGTCCACCCAAGCTCGGGCTTGCTTGCACGCTTCACGCAAGACCCAATTGCCGATAGGCAGAATCAGCCCGCAGTCTTCCGCGATGGGAATAAATTGAGCCGGGGAAACCGGCCCGCGAGTGGGATGGGTCCAACGTATCAATGCTTCAGCGCCGGTAATTTCTCCCGTCCCTACATTGATTATCGGCTGGTACTGCAGCGCGAATTCCTGCCGTTCCAGGGCGCGCCGCAGACTTTCCTCGATAGATTGCCGTTCCACAGCCCGGACGTTCATGGCCGGCTTGAAAAACTGAAAACTCTGATGGCCATTCTCCTTCGCCTGGTACATGGCGGTGTCTGCATTCTTGATAAGAGTTTCGGCATCCAGGCCGTCGTCGGGATAGATACTCAAACCAATGCTTGCTGTCACGTGAAGGTCGTGCGGGCCGATGGAATGTGGCTCGGCCACCGCCAATAACATTCTTCTCGCGGTAATGGCAGCATCGTCCGACTGTTCCACTTCTGAAAGCAGCACAACGAATTCATCTCCGCCCTGCCGGCTCACCGTGTCCGAGCTGCGACCACAATCCACCAGGCGTTTTGCGACGGACTGAAGAAGTTTGTCGCCGATCGGATGGCCCAGCGAATCGTTGATGTGTTTGAAGCCATCCAAGTCCAAAAACAGCACCGCGACTTTTTTCATGTGGCGGTGCGCTAAAACGATCGCCTGGCTTACCCGGTCGTTCAGCAGCATTCGATTGGGCAACCCTGTCAGAAAATCGTGCTGGGCCGAGTGGGCCATCTGCAAGGCCATCGCCTGGGCGACGCTTACGTCGCGGAAAACGATCACCGCTCCGGTGGCCTGCCCCTCACGGTTGTGGATTGGAGAGACGGAGTCTTCAATCGGAATTTCAAATCCGTCGCGCCGCACCAGCACGCAGTTCAACGGGAGATGCACCGTCCGGTTTTTCCCGACGGCCTGCCCCATGGGATTCGGAATGGTTTCGCGGCTCGCGGCGTCCAGGATTCGCAAGACTTCGCCCATGGGCCGGCCTGCAGCTTCCTCTCGCGAACTGCCCGTCATTTTTTCCGCGACGAGATTGAGGAACGTGATATTTCCCGCGATGTCCGTGCACGCAACGGCGTCGCCGATGGAGTTGAGCGTAACCTGCGCGCGCTCCTTTTCCACGAACAACTCCTCTTCCATGATCTTTCGCTCTATGGCGTAGCGCAGCGAGCGCAAAAGCCCGGGCGCCTCAATTTGGCCTTTGATCAGATAGTCTTGCGCCCCTTCTCGCAGAGCTTGTATGGCCAGCGACTCGTCATCCAAACAGGTGAGTACCACCAGGGGCACGCGTGGTGCGGCTGCGTGGGCTCGCCGTACCGCTTCCAATCCCTGCGCATCCGGCAGCCCTAAGTCCAGCATGACAACGTCATACGCTCGCTTCGCGAGATGCTGTTCGGCCTCGCTCATGCGCTCCACAAGCGTCAGTTCCGTATTATGTGCGCCCTGCTCCTTGAACATCTCACCGAGCAGACGGGCATCTCCGGGATTATCTTCGACAATCAGAAGCATTCTTATCGATTTCTCGCTCATCCGGTTTGCCTCTGTTGTGGCAATTTAACCTTGGTCAGCCAGAAATCATTGATGCTCTTCACCAGAATCTCGAAAGCATCAAATTGCACCGGCTTCACTAGGTAGCAGTTCGCCTGGAGCTGATAACTCTTCACAATATCGGTCTCAGCCTCGGACGTGGTCAGGATAACGGTTGGAATCATCTTCAGGTTTTCATTTCCCTTGATATGAGCGAGAACCTCGCGGCCATCCATTTTGGGGAGATTCAAGTCCAGCAAGATGAGATCCGGGCGAGGAGCATCTGCGTGGGGCTCTTGGTGCCTCAGGAAGGCCATAGCCTCCACGCCGTCGAATGCCACATGTAGGTGCACGGACTTATTGACCGCGCCCAAGGCTTCCTGGGTCAGCCGGACGTCACCGGGACTGTCTTCCACCAGCAGAACCTCTAGGGGCATACCATTTCCTCTGATGGCTTCGCGGGGCTTTTCTCACTTTCGCCCAAGGCGAAGCTAAAGGTGGAACCATGCCCAAGCTCTGATTTGACGGAGATGCTGCCGCCGTGCCGCTCGACAATCTTCTTGCAGATGGCCAACCCCACGCCCGTGCCCTCGAACTCTTCCCGTTTGTGCAGCCGCTGGAACATGCCGAAAATCCTCTCGAAGTACTGCGAGTCAATTCCCAGTCCGTTGTCTCGCACCGAAAACGTCCATCTCTTCTCGCCATCCCTGGCAGCAGAGATGTGAACTCGGGGAGTTCCGGGGTTTTGGTACTTGATGGCGTTGCCGACAAGGTTCTGAAATAACTGGATCAGTTGCATCTCGTCCGCCACGACAATCGGAAGGGGGTCGTGCGTCACTTGCGCGCCACTTTCTTCCACGGCGCCACGTAGGTTTATTAGCGCCTGTTGCAGTGCCTCTTCGCTCGAAGTATCGAAGAGATCCTTCGCCCTCGTCCCCACGCGAGAATAGGCCAGCAGATCCTTGATCAACCGCTGCATGCGGCTGGCCCCATCTACCGCGAACGAAATGAATTCATCGGCGTTGGAATCCAACTTTCCCTTGTATCGTCTGGATAAAAGTTGCGTGTAACTGGCCACCATCCGCAGAGGCTCTTGCAAATCGTGCGAGGCGATGTAGGCGAATTGCTCCAATTCCTCATTCGAGCGGTTTAATTCCTCAACCTTTTGCAGAAGATGCGCTTCAGCCTTTTTACGCATGGTGATGTCGCGGACCGCAGCCGTCACCAGGATTCCCTCCGCGCTTTCCAGCGGGCTCAGCATGATCTCGATCGGGAACTCGCTTCCATTTTTCCGCCGTCCATTCAGCTCAATCCCGGTACCGATCTGTTGCGCAAGCGCGTCTTCCGCGGATCGGAGAGCGTCCGCGAGCAGCCGTTCCGCGAACCCCTCCGGAATGATATTCTTCACCTTCTGTCCTACGAGTTCATCGCGCCGGTACCCGAACTGCTTCTCCGCCTGAACATTTAACAGAACGATTTCCCCGGCTTGATTTACCACTACCATCGCATCCGGAGCCGCCTCTAGCAGCCCGCGATACCTGCCCTCCATCTGTGCCAAATGCTTTTCCGCAGCCTTGCGCACGCTGATGTCGCGGATTGCAGCCGTCACTAAGATTCCTTCTGTGCTTTCCAGTGGGCTCAGCATGATCTCGATGGGAAACTCGCTTCCATTCTTTCGCCGCCCTGTGAGTTCAATCCCGGTACCGATCTGCTGTGCGAGCGCGTCTTCCGCGGATCGGAGACCGTCCGCGACCAGCCGTTCCGCAAACCCCTTCGGAATAATGTTCTTCACCTTTTGACCAACCAGTTCATCGCGGCGGTATCCAAACTGTTTCTCCGCCTGAACGTTGAGCAGAACGATCTCTCCGGCTTGATTGACCACCACCATGGCGTCCGGTGCCGCCTCCAATAGCCCCCGGTACTTAGCCCCCGACTCCTCGCTCTCGCTAAGATCGTGGCTGAACTCCGAAAATCCTCGCAGATTGCCGGCTGAGTCGCGCAAGGCTGTGAAGGTCACACTCGCCAAGAATCGCGAGCCGTCTTTTCGCACTCGCATGCCTTGTTCTTCGCGCCGGCCGCTTGCGGCAGTCATCCGGAGCACCTCCTCCGGCCTGCCCCGCTCGATATCTTCCGGAGGAAAGAAGCAGGAAAAGTTGTGGCCGATGATTTCTTCGGCGCTGTAACCCTTGATTCGTTCGGCGCCGGCATTCCAACTGAGGATTTGGCCTTGAGGATCCATCATGAAGATCGCGTAGACCTCGACTCCATCGACGAGCATCCGATATCTTTCTTCGCTTTCTCGGAGCGATTCCTCCGCAAACAGGCGTTGGCTACTGTCGCGCTGGACGCTCCAACCTGCAGCAACGGCCACCAACAAGCCGAGGAGTGTTCCGAGGATCAGGACTCCTCTGGTCTGGTTCAACCTCCGCTTCGCGACCGCGTCGCGTAACACCAACAATCGCTGCTCGTCATCTTCCATCTCGCGAATCACTTCTCGATAGTCCTCCATGATCCGCTGGCCTTCTCCGTTTTGAATGGCATCCACGGCCGCTTCTAAACCCTTTGTCCGTCGCAGGTCTATGACTCTCTCGGCGAGTTGGATCTTCTGAGCAGCCAATCTTTCGAGTTTCGGAATCTGGAGCCGTCGGGCGGGATTATCCGCGGTCAAGCTGGCAACGATCGTTTTTTCCTGCTCGGTGCGCGATATGCTGGCGCGGTAGGTCTCGAGATAGGATTCCTTGCCAGTCAGGACAAATCCCCGAGAGCTCGCTTCGAGGTCCTGCATGGAACTAAGTAAATCCTGCAGACTCTCAAGAACCTCGTGGGTGTGGCGCACCCAGCGGTCACTTTCGCTGGATACCTCCATAGCGTGATAAGAAATCACGCCCACGACGAGCAAGGTCAAAATGGCAGACCCAAACGCGAGTTGTATCTTCCGATCCAACGGAGACTTGTTCTTCATTTCACCACTAGTTTCGGAATGGAAGTTCTATTCGGGACACGGCTCTGAGGGCTGAAAGAGGGCAGCCTGTAGCCGGGCGCCGATTTTTTGGAAGGGAATTTAATTCTATACCAGCCTTATGCGAGGACAAGCGGATTCGCAGTGAGGTGTCCAATGGACCACGAGCGCAGAACTTTTACCCGTAAATATCTGAAACTCAAACGAGCCGATGCATTTTGCCGGGGCGCCCCGCGTGCCACCGGCTCGGAGTCCACAAATTCGCAAATTAAGCTAGAATAAAACTCAATTATGTCGGGGCGTAGCGCAGCCTGGTAGCGCGCCTGCCTTGGGCGCAGGAGGTCTGGAGTTCAAATCTCCACGCCCCGACCATTCTCCTCAGTCAGTTGCAGACAGAACGCTTTAAACATCAGGTTTTGGCGCAAAATTGGCACTGTGGCTGCTTGTAGCTGAATGGATGCGCTTGCTCAGACGGTCACTACAATTTTCACTACAGTGATTTTGGATACGCAGCTTACATCCTCCAGTCCGACCGTTTCTTTGCGGATCGACGAGCGGAACGAGGCCGAGCGCCGAGGGAGGGAGAGCTTTGCGATTCCCCTCTTCGCGTGACGATGGCCTGTGAGAAGACGCAACGCTTGCGACGATTGGGCTTGGATTCTGCTTTCGAGTGTTGGTGACGCGTATTTCCTCATGGGGCGGAAATTCGTCTCTCGTCAATCCAGGTGAACCTTGGGTTCGACGGACATGCCGGGGCGCAACCTATCCAGGTCCCGCTGATTCGGGTTGAAGCGTATGCGCACGGGCAGGCGCTGCACGATCTTGACGTAGTTGCCGGTGGCATTCTCGGGCGGAAAGAGGCTGGATCGATCTCCCGTAGCGGCCGGCATATACTCTACCTCGCCCTCAAACGACTCGTCGAGTGAATCCACCTTGATTTTCACACGCTGGCCAACGTGCATTTTTTTGAGTTGTGTTTCCTTAAAGTTCGCGGTGGTCCAGACATTGTCAACCTGAACCACCACGATGAGTTGCTGCCCTTGCGAAATTCTGGAGCCGATTTCCGCACTGCGCTGGCTCGCGATCCCGTCAACCGGGGCCACAATATGGCAGTAGCTCAGGTTGAGGAGAGCTGTATCGAGCTGCGCTTTCGTGGAATCGACGTTGGCTCGCCGGGAATCGACGGTTGCCTTATGAATTGCGACCTGACGGGGCGAATTGGCCTGGTCCTCGGAGTGTTTCGTTTGCTGCTGAAGGAGCTGGGCTTTTCGCTCCTCGACGATTTGCGCCGAAGACGCTGCTGCGAATCGGCCCGCCTCGACCGCCTCGTGGTCCGCGCCCGCACTCGCCACATATTGGTCATAGTCGGACAGGGCAATTTCTCCCTGGTCGACCAATTTTTTGTAGCGCACCAGATCGGCCTGGGCTTTCCGGTCGGTCGCCTCAGCCTGGCGCTGTTTCGCGACATTGCTGTCGAAGTCGCGTTGAGCGCTGGTCACTGCTGCCTCCGCATTGGTCACCTGCTGCGCGTCCGTATCCACAATGGCTCGGTTGGACGTCTCCGTGATGGGTACATTGGGGCTTTCTGCAGCCGCCTGAGCGACGGCTTGTTCATAGTTCGCGCGGGCCTGAGCGACTAGCACCTCGTAATCGCTCGGGTCCAGATCGACCAAGGGTTGGCCGGCCTTCACCGGCTGGTCGTTTTCGACGTAGACGCCCTTAACCGTTCCAGCCACGCGTGAGGCTATGGCGTTGAGGTGCCCATTGATTTGCGCGTCATCGGTGGATTCGTAGGTGCGGGAGTAGAGCCACCATGCGATGACAGCCGCTAGCACAACGATCCCGACGACGACCCCGATGATGATTCGGCGCCGTTTGGTAGCGGGATCCAAGGGCTTCTTCTTTTCGGCATCGTCGTCCTTCTTGCCCGCCTCGGCGCCCTTCTTGTTCGGGTCGTCACCTTCTGCTTTCCCATCGGCAGGCTTCCCGTCTTCCGGTTTTTTTTCCTGGTCGGCCGGCTTCTGCTGGACCGCTTTGTCACCATTCTGGTGGGCGGGCGCAGGCGCTACTTGATCTTTCAATTCTTCGGTGGGCATCGTCAATTTCCTTTCAGCATGTTTGGAATGAACTGTTCGGCCTGTCCGGTCGCCCTGGCGAGGCTGATCCGGGAAAGATTCAGTGAGAAGAGGCTGCTGACGTAATCCCTCTCTGCAGAGGCCACGGTCTCCTGCGACTGCACAACCTCTACCGAATCCGCAACGCCGGCGGCGAAGCGGTCGAGCGACTCGCGGAGAGTTTCGGCGGCCACTCTGCGATTCTCGCGGGCGACGGCGATTTGTTCGGTGGCCACCTGCAAGTCGACGTAGGCTTGCCGTACGTCAAGTTCGACGATGCCCGCTTCATCGGCGTATTCCGCTTGTCGCTGGCTGAGGGCAGCGTCGGCCTGTTCGATATCTGCTCTCACACGGCCACTCTGAAAAATCGGGATCGTGACGGTACCGGAAGCTTGAAAGACAGAGGCTCCCTTGTTCGGGTTTATTCCCTGGAGCCCGTAATCTCCATCGACGGCGACGGCGGGGAGATACTCCGCCTTCGAGGCTCTGTGGGCTTCGCTGGCGGCCTTCAATTGCATCCGGGCAGCCTTGAGATCTGAACGATTATCGAGCGCGAGTTTGATCGCATCATCTAAAGAGATGGCCTCCGGCACGTGAGAGGGCAGGTCTTCGGTCAGAGTGAGTAATTGCCCCACAGGCAGACCGATGAGCCTGGCTAGTTGCATGGTCTGTTTCACCAGGTCGCCGCGCAAGGAGGTGAGCCGTTGTTGCTCCGTGTGAAATTCCACAAAGCTTCTATTCCGGTCGATCACAGGTTTGGTCCCCGCAGCGTAGCGGTCCTCGGATTGCTTGAAGGTCGCTTCCGCCTGCTTCACCTGCGCTTCCTGCGACGCGACATTTGCTTTGCTGGCGAGAATTTGAAGGTAGGTGCCACTCACCGCGAGAGTGATGAGTTCGCGCGCGTCCTGGGCGCTCATTTGAGCTGCGTCCGCCGAGGCCTGCGCTTGACGAAGGTTGTGCAGCG
>Ga0302225_10002800_pt1 | contig 10206 bp, 10 predicted proteins | sample II_Palsa_E3_2_FD_193515 | JGI IMG/M metagenome (GOLD analysis project Ga0302225, IMG submission 193515) | Peat permafrost microbial communities from Stordalen Mire near Abisko, Sweden - II_Palsa_E3_2 | ecosystem: Environmental > Terrestrial > Soil > Palsa > Peat permafrost | place: Sweden...
TATCAATGGGACTTTGCCCGCGGTCTCGAGGAAGTGTCGCGTGCGATTGAACTCGACCCAAAACTCACACAAGCCATCCACATGCGCGCCAGGTTTCTCAGCGTGTTGGGCCGGCACCAGGAGGCCATTCAGACGCAGAAAACTGCGAGCGAAATCGATCCCTTCCAGAGACCATGGGCCATGGTCACCATCCTGGATGAGGCGCGCCAGTATGATGCCGCCCTTACGGAAGCCCGCGAGAAGCTGGAAGCAGATCCCGGGATAGACATGTATGGCCTCATCGCTCGGGCATATCTAGGCAAAGACATGCCCAGGGAATGGGCGCAGGCGTATGAGAAGCAGTTGCAAGTTGAAGGCGACCCGGCTTCTGCTGCCGCTGTGCAACGTGCCTTCCAGCATGGGGGACGAAAGGCAATTATTCACTGGCAGTTGGATCGACTCCAGGGCAAGTCCAAAACCAGCTACGTCTCCCCCGTTGACTTGGCCCTGCTTTACGCTCAGCTCGGCGATCGAGAAAAAACACTGTCATTTCTTGAACAGGGTTTCCGTGAACACTCGCCGCTTTTGCTGTGGATTCAATTGGATCCGGCTTACGACTTCCTTCATGCCGATGAACGCTATCGCTCGATCATCAAACGGGTTGGACTCCCCCCATCCTTTTAAACTTGGGCGCTGATTGTTATCCCGCAAAGCTAGAACAAAAGCGGGAGAGACGGGACGTTTACTTGCTTGTACGAGTGTTTATCTTGGGACGCAGAACCGTTTCACCGGACAGGTTGGACAGGTTTCGTGGCCGCAGTTGACACTTTGATCGCGCTCGAGGCGAAAGTGCCAACTCTGCAGTGTGTCGGAGATAGAATTCTGCACACCATATGTTGTAGCTGAACGATGAATCGTGCGCCGCATGTTGCGGTTCGTGCACGCGAATATCGATTACTCCGACACACTGTCTGTCTGTCCACGAAACTCCAGGTTTCACAGGAAATGGACAACGAGCGCGTGGGTGGTCTCCGACAGAGTAGATCACGCCTGCGGCCGGTGGCGGACCAGGCGATTTGGGCACAAATTCGCGAAGAGGGCACTCTCGGCGTGTTCACGCCGCTGGGTTGCCCACAAGTTGCTAATTGTCACCGTCCAGGAGCCGGAACACGACGTCCGCCGCTCTGTTCTTCCTGAAGCCGGTGATAGCTCACGTACGAAACGGTCACTAGTGTAAGCGGCACTAGGATGGACAACAAGGTGACAGACAACAAGGTGACAAGACAACAAGGTGACAGACAAGACAACAAGGTGACAGACAGGACGTACCCCATACGCGCACAACTTGGGGTTCGTCCTGTCTGTCACCGCTTCTGCTTCAACTTGGGGTTCGTCCTGTCTGTCACCGCTTCTCAAATTCAGGCGGGGCAAGCAGTTCTGGTGCAGGGCCGGATGACACACCAAACTTTAGGGGAATCAGGGGACAGGCCACTTGTTAACCAAGTTCCAACGACGGCGGGTGCCGGTGCAACCGCCGGACATCGGCGCCCCTTTTAACCAACGACGGGGTCGAAGAACGTATTCCTGGTGCTCTGACGTGTACAAGTGATGAACGCACCAACGCTGAGTGGCATTATATGCCAGATCTGACATATAATGCAAGCGAGTGAGTCCGAAAGACAGGCCGCTGGCATGGCTTCACGGCGCGGTTAAGACCCCTCCGTTTTCCAGGGCGGCGCGCCTCGAAGCCGGGTTTCTTCTGCGACGGCTTCAGCGCGGTGAATCGCTGTCGATGCCTCAATCGCGCCCGATGCCGAGCATTGGCGCACGATGCCATGAGCTGCGAATCAATGACAGCGGTACTCATTGGCGTCTGGTCTACCGTATTGATACCGATGCCGTTGTAATTTTGGAGGTCTTCGCCAAAAAGACCGGAGCTACGCCCAAAGCCGTGATCGCTACGTGCCGTGAGCGTCTAAAGGAGTACGAGAATGCGGGAAAGTAAGCGCAAGAAGTTGCATGCAAAGGGTTGGAAAATTGGAACTCCGAAGGATTTCCTCGGTATGTCCGATGAGGAAGAGTCATACGTCAACCTCCGGCTAAGGCTCGCGGAGGGCCTCAAGACGCGGCGTCAGGCCCATGGAGTCACTCAGATCGGACTCGCTCAGGCCATCAAATCCAGTCAATCGCGAGTTGCAAAGATGGAGGCGGGCGACCCAACGGTGTCTCTCGACCTGCTCGTCAAGTCACTATTTGCACTGGGTGCGTCGAACCGAGAACTGGCCGCAATCATTTCTCGACGCTAACCAGACAGAGCGCCGTCGTCAGGATCAAGCGATTTGTGGTCAGGCGGGGCTGGAACTTTGCCGAGGGTGGTAAGCCGGACGTCATTATTCAGAAGCTCTACAGAAGTGAGGCCCCGCGAAAAGACCGGCACAGATCTCCCCGGAGCGAGCCGGTAGCCGCTCAGGGTCAGACTGACAAAGGAATAGTCGAACCGGGCAAGGTGTCGAGGAGGAAGCAGTACCAGTCATGGTTACCAAATAATTATTCTTAGCCTCTTGTTGAGTTCCGAAAACCGCACTATCCTCATGAGTAAGAACTGTATGTCGGAGCCCTCTTGCCACGACGGCTCTGCTTGGCTTTGCACCAATGCGCTCTGTGCGTGCATCTGCCGCCACCAACAAGGAACCATCATCGCTGGAAGCATGATGAATCGGTGACCTCGAACAACAAAGTAACATCGAAATGGCTTAAACGCGCTGCCCGCAGCATTCTCGCGCCCTGAGGGCGCGATGGCGAGCACTAGAACATCACATGAGCAGGGAGCGCCCAGTGCGCCCTCTTGATGAAGCGGTCTTTGACAACTCTAGAGAACAGCCACACCGGCGCAAAAACCCGGCCAGCCGAGGCCGAACGACCGCGCACGCCGGCGAGCAGCTTGGTACTGACGCCGGCAATAGCCCGGCAGGAGGCAAGGTGGCCAAATTAATTAATTCAAAATTTGGCCACCTTCATGAAACAAAGCACTTAGCTGCGAAAGTTGGCCACCTTCGATGAAATAAAGGACTTAGCTGTAAGAGCCGCCGAACCGGTTCCAATGAGCACCGTTTCTGATCCGTCAGGGAGCGCGTGCGAGCACTAACACCGTCTTCAGCGTAGCGTCTCACCCCTTAATGCGCTTAACGCGCACATTTTCCGCACAAGGAGGTCGACTGACAGCCTTAGAAATAGTTGATCGAGGCGGGGGGAGCGTCCGCACGTTGTGAATGAATTTCCGAAATTGCCAGCCTGATACGGCCCGGCCGATAAGAATGAGGCAAGATGCTCAAATTAATTAATTCAAAAATTTGAGCATCTTCATGAAACAAAGAACTTAACCGTCAAACTTGAGCACCTTCGATAAAACAAAGGACTTAGCGACACGCATTCCCGCATGAAAGCGCCGGCCGGGGGGCTTATCTCTCTTTTCTCTCACAAAGTGCATTCTTTTTTCGGAAAGCTTTGCGCGTCCGCAACCTCTCACAACACCTATGCCTTCAAACAGACGGAAGGTTATCGTTGCTTCAACGATCTTATTGATCAGGATCGCTTTGAGGAGATAGAGGGCAGCATACCTGGGAGATAGCTTGCTGTTCAGGGTACCCGGCAATGACGTGCCGCTCAGGTTGTTCCGTCCCTGCGGGACTGGCTTAGTTGCAGTGACAGAGTCCCTTCGAACCCCCAACAGGCTCCGGAAACCCAGTTCCGATACTGACGCTAAAGCCACACCTACGGGCGGCGGCTAGCCGGGGTTGGGCTGGTTCGTCAGTAGCTCTTCGCGAACATTCTTGAGCACGGCCAAGGAGCGTTGCACTCCGATTTCTCCGCTCAGGATCGGGTCTTCGTTTTCAATGCTCAGCATTCCGTTGTAGCCAACTTCCATGTAGGCTGCGATGATGTCCTTCCAGGCGCTCGCTCCATGCCCGTAGCCGACCGCGCGAAAGAACTCTGATGCCTCGTGATCATCCTTCTTGCCGAAATTCAGGACCCCAAAGCGGTCTACATTGTGCGGGAAGAAGGCCGTGTCTTTCATGTGCGCGTGATAGATCGCTCCCTGCTTGCCGAGAAAGCGGATGACCTCCACCGCATTGCATTGCTGCCAGAAAAGATGGCTCAAATCGCAGTTGGCCCCAATCTCCTCCCCGGCCGCCTCGCGTAGGCGCAGCAAGGTGCGCGGATTGTAGACCACGAAGTTCGGATGCATCTCAAGCGCGATGCGGTGAACGCCATGCTCGCGAGCGAACTTCGCCGTCTCCTGCCAGTATGGGATGACACGCTCCTTCCACTGCCACTCAAGCGCGATCCCATGCTCAGGCGGCCAGTTGTAAATTACCCAATTAGGAACCGTGTCGGTAGCCGATCCACCCGGACAACCGGAAAAACCCACGACCGTCGGAATCTCCAACATGCCGGCCAGCTGGATGGTTTGACGAAACTGATCCGCCGCCTCCTTTGCCTTGGCTGGGTCCGGGTACAGCGCATTGTTATGGCAGCTCAGGGTCATGACCGGAATGCCGCGGTCATCAAACTTCTTCTTCCAGGCCCGCGCCTTCGCGGGGTCCGCTACCAGCTCCGGACGCGGGCAGTGCGGCGATCCGTTAGGCCCAGCCGCGCCCACCTCCACCGCTTCAATCCCCAGGCTTACAAACTTGTCCAGCATCTCGTCCAGAGAGAGCTTGTCAAAAGGAGGATCGAACACGCCGATCGGGAGTTTCTTTACTGTGGTGGATTGACTCTCCTGCGATGTGCTTTGCGCAGATGACGATGGGGAGAACGGAGCAGCGGATGCCAATGCTGCCGCCGCGGTGGTACCCAGAAACTGTCGACGGTTCATGAAACGCTCCAAAGCATTACGAATCGAAGTATATGGCACGGCCAGTTTCTATGCCGGATCAGTCAGTAGGTCGCCCGGCCTCCGCTCGCGTCGTAACATTGTGCGGTGACAAAAGAACACTCACTGCTAGCCAAAAAGTGGACGACGTGTGCGATCTCCTCGGGTTTGCCGGTGCGGCGCATGGGAATCTTGTCGGTCATGTACGCAACCTGCGCGGGAGTAAGCTGATCGAGTATCTGGGTCTGGACCACTGCGGGCGAGACTGCGTTCACGCAAATGCCGTCCGTGGCCACTTCTTTGCCCAATGCCTTGGTGAGCCCAATCACTCCGGCTTTGGTTGCCGAATAGGGTGTCATGCGAGGATTTCCTTCCTTCCCAGCAATCGAAGCGATATTTACGATTCGGCCGTAGGATCGGCTCCGCATGTGAGGAACGACGGCCCGGCAGAAGTTGAATACCCCGGTCAAATTGATGGCGATGTTGCGCTGCCAGTCTTCATCTGTTTGCTCCCAGATGTAGGCGGCCGGGCCGGCAATGCCCGCATTGTTTACCAGGATGTCGATCTGCCCCGTCTGCTGCAAGACTTGCTCCACGGCCCGGGCAACCGAGGTTGCATCCGCAACGTTGGCTTCGATGGCAAACGAGCGATTGGGAAGAGCGGCAGCGACTCGCTGCGCTCCGGATAAATTTACATCGGCGATGGCGACGGTCGCTCCCGCATTCGCAAGCCGGACCGCGATTGCCTCGCCGATCCCGGCCGCAGCGCCGGTAACAATGGCAGTCCTGCCTGCAAGGCTGAACATCTCTGCATCAGTCATCTCTTGTGCTCCCCTGCACTCCGGGGATTGTATGGAGAGTAAACAGGTCAGTCAATGAAGGGATGGCCGGATCGTTTGCTCAGCTTGATGGTCACATCTTGACAATCATATGGAGCGAGCGTAACGTGGGCGCCATGGACGACTCCAATACAGATGTCATCCAAGGCACGCTCGACATGCTCATTTTGAAGACGTTGAGCCTGGAACCGATGCACGGATTTGGCATTGCCCGCCGCGTGGAACAAATCTCACGCGGCGTGTTCAAGGTCAATCCAGGATCGCTGCTGACTGCATTGCAGCGGCTCGAGCGTGCTGGATTGCTGGACGCAGAGTGGCGTCAGACGACGAATTCACGGCGGGCCAAGTTCTATACCTTGACCCGGGCCGGGACAAAGCGACTGGAAGTGGAAACCGCAGACTGGACTCGCCGTGCATCGGCCATCGCACGGCTCCTCAGGACGGAGGGTTAACATGTGGCGCCAGGTGACATACGGTTTACGCAGTCTGTTCCATCGATCCCGGCGGGACCAGGACGTTGCCGAAGAAGTGGAACAATATTTCGAGGAAGCGACGACTGATTGGAGATCGCGCGGACTCTCTCCCGAACAGGCCAGGCGCGCGGCACGGCTCGAATCGGGCAACCTGACAACGGTCCAGGAGCAGGTGCGTTCTTATGGTTGGGAGAATGCGATTACAAGTTTCATCGGAGACCTCCGCTTTGCGCTGCGGCAGTTGTGGAAACACCCGTTGTTCGCTGCAACCGCGATCTTAACCCTCGCGCTGGGTATTGGTGCAAACACCGCCATTTTTACCGTTGTCCAATCCGTTCTGCTAGCACCGTTGCCCTATGAGGACGGTGGCAGAATTGCCGTTCTCAATACGCGCTGGACCAACAGCGGACATACGATCCCTCGGGTCACCGGCCCGGACGCCGGCGACGTACGCGATCAGGCTTCAGGCTTCGAGGCAGTGAGCCTCTACTCCGGCGGCAGCCTGGGTGTGCAATTGCGAGACCACGCAGTGTTCACGGGATGGGCCGGGGTCGATAGCAATTTTGCGCGAGTCTTCCGCTTGCATCCCATCGCCGGCCGTGTTTTTACCAATGCCGACGCGCATCGAGCGGTCATGATCAGCGAGCAATTTGCCCGGGACAACTTCGGCAACGCACAGGCTGCGCTGGGCCAGACGATTCAGGTCGAAAACGAACCGCTGCAGATCACCGGCATACTTCCCGGGTCCTTCGATTTCCCCAACAAGACGCAGGTATGGGAAGCCTACCCGCTACGGCCTGAGTCACAGTCTCGAACCGCGTTCAATTACAAAGCAGTCGGGCGCCTGCAACCTGGCGTCACCTTCCAGGCGGCACAGGCTGGGCTCGATGGAATCTCCCACCGGCTTGAGATCGCTTATCCCGTCGACAACGCCCACAAGCAAATATTGCTGTTGCCCTTGCAGCAGGCCCTTACCGGGGAGACACGCCCCACACTCCTGCTCCTCTGGGCTACGGTTGCGCTGATCCTGCTCATCGCCTGCGTCAACGTCACCCATCTGCAATTGGTGCGATCGATGGATCGGCAGCAAGAACTTGCGATAAGACAGGCGCTCGGTTCCTCGCGCCGGCAGGTGATGCAACCAGTCGTTCTTGAGAGCCTGCTGATTTCGCTCATTGGAGGCGTTTGCGGAGTGGGCCTCGCCATCCCGGGCCTGCATGGGCTGTTGGCCATCGCGCCTGAGAAGCTGCCTCGCGCCACTGAGATCCATCTGAATGGGTGGGTGCTGGCGTTTACTCTTGGGCTTTCCCTGGCTACTACGTTGGTGTCTGCTCTCTTGCCGGCGCGGCGGGCGGCGAACGTCAACCCGGCCGATGCCCTCAAGCAGGATGGCGCGCGCGGCCTGTCGCGCCCCGGCGCATCGCTGCTTCGTGACGGCTTGGTGGTAGCGGAAGTGACAGCGACCTTTGTTCTCGCCGTGGGTGCAGGGCTCCTGCTACACACCATGGCGAACCTGCTCACACGCGACCTGGGATTCGAGTCGCGACAACTCCTGGTCGTCGAGGCGGATGCACCGGCGCATTCCGAACAAGACGCCCAGCGCGTGGTGCGGCAATACGACGAGCTATTCGTTCAACTCGCTGCGCTGCCGGGTGTGGAGCACGTTGCCGGAATCATGGGTCTACCCACCGGCTCCTATGGTTCGAATGGTTACTACAGCGTGAGTGGCGGGCCACCGGTCGATCACGATCATGCACCATGGGCCAATTGGAGCGTTGCCAGTCCCGGCTATTTTCAAACCATGGACATCCCACTCAAGCGCGGGCGCGACTTCAGTTCAGGTGACCTGGATGGCAGCCAGTTCGTCGCCGTCATCAGCGAATCGGTGGCCAGGCAAAGCTTCGGCAACTCGGATCCCGTAGGCCGGCAAATTCGTTGCGGGCTCGATTCGGACAAATGGATGACGGTTATTGGGGTGGTGGGCGATGTGCGCCAGGAGTCTCCCGCTGAGAAGCCCGGACCCACGCTGTATATGCCCATGTCGCAGCATCCGTTTTATGCCAACCAGATTCATATGGTGCTACGGACCCAGGTGCAGCCGGTGAGCCTGATCAACGCGGTGCGAGAGAAGATCGTGCAAACAAATCCAGAAATTGCTTTGCGCTTCACCACCATGGACGCAATGGTCAACCAGTCGATGACCACGGAACGTTTTCGCGCTGCCCTGGTTTCCTCTTTTGCCGGGGTTGGTTTGCTGCTGGCCACGCTCGGCGTTTATGGAACCATGGCGTATTCGGTGACGCAACGGACGTTCGAGATTGGCATACGCATGGCGTTTGGCGCGGAAAAGGGCGATATCCTGCGCAAGGTTCTCGGGCACGCCGCGATGTTGGCCGGATGGGGCATAGCTCTCGGGCTGCTAATGAGTTTGGGCCTGGCACGTATGATCACGAGCATGCTGGTCGGGGTGAGTCCGTTGGACCCGTTGAGCCTCGGGATCGCGTCCGTGGTGCTGTTGATTGCGGCAACGGCTGCGGCGTTTGGTCCGGGGTGGAAGGCGACCCATGTGAATCCTATGGTGGCCTTACGCGCCGAGTAGTGCGTGGGGTTGCGGGCTATGTGCCGTCCCTCGGGACTGCGTTTCATAGATTACGATGAATGGCCCTCAGAGGCTGAAGAGGGTGTGTGAGTATCGGGACAAAACATCATCGATTCACGTCAGGTTAATGTCACTGTCGAAAACTATTCGTCGAATGACAAAACTTATATGGGCCGGTGTGGTCCTTTTATTCCTGGCACCCTGGAGTGCAAGAGCGGAGAGCGTCTGTCCTCGTCCAGAACCCGGGAGCGTCGTTGAAGAACCAGAAGACCTGCGCAGCCACAATGGTGTTCTGGAAGCACAACTCACCGCGAGCAATGCCGCGCAAGCAGACGGCTCCGTGCGCTACTGCTACACGGATGCAGCGGGCCACGAATCGCCTAACCTGCGGGTACATCCCGGCGACACGGTTGTGCTTCACCTGACCAATGCGCTGACCGACACGAGCAGCGAAAAAGCCGCGCCCATGCAGATGCATGCGCATGCTTCCTCCAACCCCTGCACCAGCGGGATCATGAGCCCCGTCTCTACCAATCTCCACTTCCACGGTCTTACCATTCCACCGGTTTGCCATCAGGACGACGTGATGAAAACGTCAGTGCAACCGGGAGATGCGGCTTTTGAATATCGCTTTCGTATTCCTGAGAACGAACCGCCGGGCCTCTACTGGTACCACCCTCACATTCACGGCTTCAGCAAACAACAGCTTCTTGGAGGAGCCTCCGGCGCGCTGATCGTGGAAGGAATCGAACGCGCCAAGAAAGCTACCGCCGGCTTGCCGGAGCGTGTCTTTATCATCCGCGATCAGGACCTCCTCCACCCCAATGCCCCGCCTGCCAAATCGGAACCAGTAGTGCCGAAGTTCATGATTGATCGCGACGGAGACGCAGCCAACAACGGCACCGGCTTCGGCAAGCCGGCCAAAGACCTCTCCCTCAATTACGTTCCCGTTCCCTACCCCGACTACCCTCCCGCCACCATTGAAATGAAGCCGGGAGAACGGCAGCTATGGCGGGTGTTAAACGCTTCCGCCATCACCTACCTCAATCTGAGCGTTCTGTTTAACCGTGCGCCGCAAGCGCTCGGCTTGGTGGCGATGGACGGCGTACCTATCGACCAGGATGATTCGCTGAAAGACGCGGTCGAGTCGCAAACGCATATAGGATTGCCACCGGGCGCGCGCGCTGAATTCATCGTGACCGGCCCCGCTGCCGGTGAGACTGGCCTGCTGGTCACGCGAACCGTGGATACCGGACCCGGAGGAGAAAACGATCCCAATCGGGCGCTGGCTAAAATTGTTGCGTCGGCGACTGCACCTGAATCCCGATCGAAGTTACCGAGTTCGCCCGAACCTCTTCCTCCGCGCAGCGAAGCGTGGCTCGGATCTGTGCTTCCCGTGCGCGTACGCCACTTGTATTTTTCTGAAAAATTAATCGACCCGAA
>Ga0302225_10002806_pt1 | contig 10193 bp, 7 predicted proteins | sample II_Palsa_E3_2_FD_193515 | JGI IMG/M metagenome (GOLD analysis project Ga0302225, IMG submission 193515) | Peat permafrost microbial communities from Stordalen Mire near Abisko, Sweden - II_Palsa_E3_2 | ecosystem: Environmental > Terrestrial > Soil > Palsa > Peat permafrost | place: Sweden...
TGGGGCCGATGAGGACAACTAAACAAAGTTCGGGGATGGCGATTTCCATGCTGCATTAAAAGGTGAACACACACATCTGCGTGGGCGGCCCCACCTCGGCATCTTCCGGTCCGACCGGTAGGAATCTTGAGGCGTATCCGAAGCGGTTGGCAACGGCTTTCGCCCAGCTTTGAAATTGGGCGCGCGTCCATTCGAAGCGGTGGTCGCGGTGACGAAACTTGCCAGCTGGAAGCGTCTCGAAACGAACGTTGTATTCCACGTTCGGCGTCGTCACAATCACCGTTTTGGGTCTTGCGAATTCGAACAGCACCCGTTCAAACGCGCTGAGCCGAGGTTCATCGAGATGTTCGATCACTTCAACCACGGCGGCCGCATCGAAGCCGGCAAGGCGCTGGTCACGGTAAATCAACGAACCGTGCAGCAATTGAATACGCTGCCGCTGGCGATCCGGCATTCGATCGAGATGCAATCGCTCGGAGGCAATTTCCAGCGCACGGTGCGAAACATCCAAGCCGACGATCTGTTCGTATTGCTTGTCCTCCAAGAGCAGGCGAAGCAGATTTCCATGGCTGCATCCCAAATCCAGCAAGCGCTTGGCCGCGCACGATTTCAAAACAGTCAGGACCGTATTTTGCCGTTGCTCGTTCAAGCTGATTTTTCGCTCGACTTGCTCCTCCTCCGTTGCGTGTTGCTCGCTGATTTCTTCGATTTCCTCGGCATCGGCATCAATTAACCGGGACAACGCTTCGTCGGCCAGATATTTCCTGTGTTTGAGGTAGCGAAGGACGATCTGGTCCTTTTCCGGATGGCCGGCAAGCCAGGGATCGCCGTGCCGCAGGAGTTTTTCGACCTCATCATCCCCGACCCAATAATGCTTGTCGTTGTCCAACACCGGAATCAGGACGTAAAGATGGGTCAGCAAATCATGCAACGTGATCGTCTGTGAAAGTTCGACCGTAAAATATGGACCCTCGCCCCACTCGGGAAACTGTTCATCCAGCGCATGGTGCGTGGCCTGCACGGCGTATCCGAGCGGCTCGAACAATTTCCGTAACAATGTCTCGCCGCCACGGCAAGGCAATACACTCAGGCGAGCCGTCAGCGGAATTGGCACGTTGACCAATTCGGGCCGCTCTCGGCTGTTGCCAGACAAGGCCGATCCAAAGACCTGCGCAATGGCCACAGAAAGCAGCGAACTGGCGACGTAAGGCCGGTCGTTTACATACTGCTCGAGTGAAAAGCCTTCGCCAGATGGTCCGCGACGATTTCGGACCAGCCCGACGGGATCGATATCCAGCATCAAAGCCGCCGTACATCGCTCGGGCGATGCTTCGGGATAGAAGACATGAGCCGTGCCAAAAGCCAGTTCGAACGACTGCGGTCTCGCTGGATTTTTGTACAGCAAATAACCCAGGTCGGTGGCCGGCGTGTGCGTGGTTGTCAGAGTCAGTAGCATGGCCGATGGATCGTATCCGGGCGGATCATCATCTTGTAGCGGCGCGCGTGGGCAACTGCGCGTCTGCGGCAAGTCGGGAAGTTATCAGACGGAAAAGGAATTGGTGTGATGAAACCACCCGCACTACCATGAACGGCCTCCGGGATCGACCCGGCGTTCGATCGGTGGATGAAATATGCATTGGATGCTGTTATATGTCGTCGTTGGTTGGTGCATTCGGCTGGCGATGTTGCCGGTGGTGCTGGGGCGGCGGTTTGCGCCGGGGGCGTTGATCGCCTGGATCGGAATCGTCTTTGTGCATCCGTATGTCGGGCTGGCGCTTTATCTGGTGTTCGCGGAAAGCCGACTGGGGCCGGGGCGGCTGGTGCATCATCAGGCGTTGTTGAAACGTTATGCGCTGGTGGATGCGAATCCGGAGTTGGCGGCGGAGTCGGCGCTGATGCGGTTGGCGATGAAGGTTGGGCATATGCCGGCCGTCGCCGGAAACGCAGTCGAATTTTTCGCGGACTCGGCGGCGATGGTGAGCCGATTGGCGGCGGATATTGAGGCGGCTACGTCGCAGGTTCATTTGCTTTATTACATCTTCGTGCCGGATACGACGGGGCTGCAGATCGCCAGTGCCTTAAAGGCGGCGATGCAGAGGGGCGTGAAATGCCGGGTTATCGTTGATGAATTTGCGTCTCGTTGTGATTTTCGGCGCGATGGTTTTGCGTCGCAGTTACGGGCATCGGGAGTGCAAGTTGTGGCGGCGCTGCCGTCGTCTTTGCTGCGGCGGCGCGATCTGCGAAATCACCGTAAGCTGGCAGTGATTGATAACCAAGTGGCTTACTGCGGAAGTCAAAATTTAATTAATCCGGATTACGGCGGAAAGCGCGGCGGACCGTGGGTCGATCTGAGCGGCCGATTCACGGGACCGATTGTCGCGGAATTCGCTACGGTGTTTGCGATGGACTGGGCGTTTGAAACCAATGAGCAGCTCGATGCGCCATCGCCGCAGTCGATGTCGACGATCGACGGCGGCGTGCCGATGCAGGTGGTGCCTACCGGCCCCGTTTCCGCGGCGGAGAGTTTTCGGCGGCTGTTTCTTGGAGCCGTCAACACCGCGCAGCAGCGGCTGGTGTTAACCACGCCCTATTTTGTTCCCGATGAGGCGACGATCCTGGCTCTACTCACCGCTGCCGATCGGGGCGTGGACATCAATCTGATCCTTCCGGAAAAATCGGACAACATATTCACGGCGGCGGCCAGCCGTTCGCATTATTCGACTCTGCTGGATGCGGGAGTTTCCATCTTCCTGTATCGCCCCGGCCTGATACACGCCAAGATCGTGACGGTGGATGACAGCGTCGGGCTTTTCGGCTCGGCGAATCTGGATGTGCGCAGTTTTCATTTGAATTTCGAAGTGACCACGGTTCTTTACGGTGCCAAAGCAACCGATGGTCTGCGGGCGGTGCAACAGGCATATATCGAGAATTCGCAGCGGCTGGACGCCAGGGAGTGGGCGAAGCGGCCGATTATTTCGCGGTACACTGACTCGGCGGTGGCGTTGGTTTCGCCGTTGTTGTAGGGGGTGTGGGGAGCATGCGCGGGAGGGTGGGTGGGACCGCTTACTTCGTGCGCGGCTCATTTAGAAATGGCGCAGGACGGGTGCGTTGGAGAATCCGGGGGACGCGGTTATAATCCGACTTGGAATCAGATGAACTGATTTTTCGGGCGATTGGCGCAGTTGGCTAGCGCACCAGCATGACACGCTGGGGGTCGCCGGTTCGAGCCCGGCATCGCCCATAGAAAGTAAATAATCCTGCCGAACGCGAAACTTAGCGTACCCTTCCGCGGGGAAAGTACACAAAACCCTTGAATCTTTAGTAACTCGTCTTGTTCAGCCGCACCTTGCCACGGAAGAGCCAGTACACCGCCACAGTGTAGGAGCCGACAAGCGGCATGCCAATGAGGGCGACGATCAGCATGATCTTCAATGTGCCGGAGGTCGAGGAAGCGTTGTACAACGTCAGGCTGCCGTGAGCGGCGCTGCTGGACGGCACCAGGTCCGGGAACATTCCAATGGCGACCAGAGCAATCAGGCCAATGATGGCCGCGCATGAAGAAATGAATGCGTAGCCGTACTGGTGCTTGCGTGCCATTTGTCGCGGCACGTTGGCGATGGCCAGCAGTGTGAGTAACCACGGCCGATTCCTCATGTGCACACCCATCTTGGGCACGTAGAGCAGCGTGGCCATCGTGACGAGGATGTACATCAACACAAAGAAAATCATGCAGCGGTTGGCCAGATAATGCACCCGCTCACGGAGATCACCTTCGGTACGCAGCACGAGATAAATCGATCCGTGCATCATAAATAGCGCAACCGTGGCCAGGCCGTTTAGGATTGCGTATGGGTTGAGTAATTGGAAAAATGAACCGGCGTAGTTGCCGTCGGCGTCGAGGGGAATGCCTTCGATGATGTTCCCAAGGGCCGTTCCGAGCAGGAATGCGACGAGTATGCTGGCGGCCGAAAACGCCACATCCCATGTTTGCCGCCACCATCGCTGGGCACGTTTGCTGCGAAACTCGATGGCGACGGCGCGGAAGACCAACGCCAGCAGCAGGACAATCAGCGCGAAGTAAAATCCCGAGAAGATCGTCGCATATACACACGGAAAAGCAGCGAACAGCGCCCCACCAGCGACCACCAACCATACCTCATTGCCGTCCCATACCGGGCCAATCGAGTTGAGCACCAGCCGCCGCTCACTGTCCGTGCGGCCGGCTAAAAGGTGAAGTGCGCCGACCCCTAAGTCGAATCCGTCCAAAACCGCATACCCCGTGAGAAGGGCAAAGATCAGGCAGTACCAAATGATGTTCAGAACCATGGCAAGGCATCTTTCCAGCAATCACTGATCGGCTCGATGGTGACCGATGAGTTCTGGTGTCGTTTCCGGCGCTTCCCATGGATGCGGCTCGCCTTCCAGCGGTACCGAAACGTGCTCGACATCCGGCCCATGTTGAATCTTCTGGTTCAGCAGAAAAAGGTAGAGCACCAAGAGTGATGCATAGACGACTGCGAAAAGCACGATGGTGGCCCATACCTGTCCGGTGGGCACGGTCGGTGAAACTCCCTGGCGCGTGCGCATTACGCCGTAAACGATCCAAGGCTGGCGACCCCATTCAGCAGTCATCCAACCGGCCTCATTGGCGGCAAGGATCAACACGATCCCGAAGACAAATGGCCAGAGCAGCCACCGGGCCGTCCAGAGTTTGCCGCGCACCCACCAGATTAACGCCAACACGATGAGCCCGAATGAGGCAAAGCCAACCCCCACCATTATGTGAAATGCTTGAAAGACCCGGTTGGCGGGCGGCCGATCGTTTGGGTTAAATGTGTTAAGTCCAGTCACCGGCTTGTGCGTGTCGAAGTAAATCAGCCAACTCAGCATGCCGGGCAATTCGGGACCGTAGACGGTTTGCTTTGATTCATTGACCCATCCAAACATGTGAAGCCCGGCCGGCGCAGATGCGGGATAAACGCCCTCCATGGCCGCCAGTTTTGCCGGCTGGGTGTAAGCGAGTTGTCGCGCGCTGCTGTCACCGAGAATGATGGAGAGCGTCGCTGCAATGGCCGCGACGATCAGGCCGATGCGCATCCCCGCTCGGGCGAAATCCTGATTTCGCTTTCGTAGCAGATACCACGCACATACCGACATCACGAAAAACGCCCCCGCCTGCCACGCGCCGGCAAGCGTGTGAAACAGCCGGTTCAACATGGAAGGGTTGAAGACGACCTGGAAAAAATCGGTAGTGACAGCGCGCGCAGTCGAACCTGTTCCAACAATCTTGAAACCCGCGGGCGTCTGCATCCAGGAATTGGCGACGATGATCCAGATCGCGCTGAAATGCGAGCCGAGACAAACCATGAGCGTTGCAAAAAAGTGGGTGCGCGGTTTGACACGATCCCACCCGAATAGCAGTAGCCCTAGAAATCCACTTTCGAGAAAGAATGCGAAAATCCCCTCGAATGCCAGCGCACTGCCGAAGACATCTCCGACAAACCTGGAGTATTGCGCCCAGTTCGTGCCGAACTGAAACTCCATAGGGATGCCTGTCACAACACCCAAGGCAAAATTCAAACCAAATAATTTGACGAAAAATCGTGTTAGCTGTTCGTAGATCGCTCGACCGGTAATCAGAAAAATGCCCTCCATGCAAACGAGCAGCACACCCAAGCCGATCGTGATCGGCGGGAACAGATAGTGGAAGGCCAAGGTCATCCCGAACTGGACTCTAGCTGCAAAAGAGGGGTCCATATCGATGCATCCCTTCCCAGCAAATCAGGGCCAAAGCGATGCCGGCGTCACAGCAATTGGCCGGCACTTAATTCTTTATCAAGCGGACAAATATGCTACCGAAATTAAGTTAAGAAATGGACATCAAATCCCCCCCACCGCTCGCGGTATTTTGCTGGAATGCAAGCGTCCTCATCCTAAGAGTTCTAAGTGGCATGCGCAGGTTTTAACACTCCACATTTTCCCAAATGCGGTGCGAGATAATTTACCATTGCAATTACGCCAGGATGAAAGAATAATTAGGACCACATTTATCAGCGAGGCCGGACAATCCGGTAATTGTCATAGGAGTGTCATCATGACAACTTCTGCTCAATCCAGCGCAACACAACTGGACGTCATGCTTATCGGCGCTGGGATCATGAGCGCCACACTTGTAGTTATTCTGAAGGAGTTGCAGCCAGATCTGAAAATCGGCATCTTCGAAAAATTGGACAGCGCCGCCCAGGAAAGTTCCAACGCCTGGAACAATGCGGGCACCGGGCACGCCGCTCTGTGCGAATTGAATTACACGCCGCAGCGCGACGATGGCAGCATCGACATTTCTAAGGCCCTGGTGGTGAACACCGAGTTCGACCTGTCGCGGCAATTGTGGTCTTACCTGGTGAAGAAAGGGGCGATCAAGGATCCGCAGGCGTTCATTCACGCGGTGCCACATAGCAGCTTCGTTCGCGGGCCGGAGAATGCCGCATTTCTCAAGAAGCGCTTTAAGGCGTTGACGGCCCATCCTCTGTATCAGGGGATGGAGTTTTCTGACGACAAGAAAGTGATCGAAAGCTGGTTTCCATTGGTGATGGAGAATCGCGACCCTAAGGACGTGGTCGCAGCCACGCGCATGCGGACGGGCACGGACGTTGATTACGGCGCGCTGACCAACATCCTTTTGGAATCGCTGCAGGGGAAAAGTGGATTTGGCGTTCAATATTTTAGGCGTGTGCAGGACTTACGCCGCGACGGGAGCCGGTGGTTGGTGCGCGTGCGCGATGAACAGACTGGTAATCACTGGGAGGTTTCCACCAGGTTTGTCTTCATCGGCGCTGGCGGCGGATCGCTGCCACTTCTGCAGAAATCGGGCATCCCCGAAGGACATGGTTACGCCGGCTTTCCTGTAAGCGGCATCTGGTTGCGATGCGACGACGAAAAGATCGCCGGCCGGCATAACGCCAAGGTGTACGGAAAGGCTTCGGTCGGTTCGCCGCCGATGTCGGTGCCGCACCTGGACCGCCGCCACATTGGCGGAAAACTCTCGCTTTTGTTTGGGCCTTATGCTGGATTTTCGACGAAGTTTCTCAAACACGGCTCGTACCTGGACCTGTTCGGGTCGATCGACCCGGAGAACCTCCTGCCATTGCTGGCCGTGGGCCGCGACAACATGGCGCTGACGGAGTACCTGATTGGCCAGGTGCTGGAAACACCGAAGGAGCGCTTCGCATTACTGCGCGAGTATTTCCCCAGCGCAAACGAGAACGATTGGAAACTCGAAGTCGCGGGGCAGCGGGTTCAGATCATCAAGAAGGACCCGTCGCACGGAGGCATCCTCGAATTCGGCACTGAGTTGGTCGCGGCGGCCGACGGATCGCTGATTGCGATGCTAGGCGCCTCGCCGGGCGCGTCGACGGCGGTCTGGATCATGCTCAAAGTTATCGAGAAGTGCTATGCGAAAGAACTCAAAAGCAAATGGCTCGGCAAGCTGAAGGAAATGATTCCGTCGTATGGCCATTCGCTGTCAGATGAACCGGACCTGTGCCGCAAGGTGCGCGCCGACACCGCGGCGGTTTTAAACGTCGAAAACATATGATCAAAGCCTATTACCTTTACACCGGTAAGGACGGCAATTCGCATGTCACGCGCGGGAGCCTGATCCTGGATGAAACAGTCGCGGCTGATTCGATCCTGTTCAAGGAAACTCCGTCGCATTCATCGCTCTTGTGGCACGATGCGCCGACAACGCAGTACGTCATTACCCTGGCGGGCGTGCTGGAATTCACCACGCGCGGCGGCGAAACGTTCACGATCAATCCCGGCGAAATTCTCATCGCTGAGGACACCGCCGGCTCGGGGCACAAGTGGCGCTTGATCAATGACCAGCCCTGGCGGCGCGCGTATGTGGCGTTCAAGGCCGGGACGAAGGTCAACTTCAAGCCCGATGCGCCGGCGGCTCGGAAGTGATGGCCGACGGAAGACGGAGCGACAGCGGAATCCCCAATCCCACGGCAATGGCGTCGGTGAGCAAGATGGTGGCGATGATCAGCGATATCGACTGCGCCACCAGCGACGGCGGACTTGCACTGCCCAAGCGCATGATTTGCAGGCTTGCGACCACGGCTTTGAATGCATAGGAACCGGGAACCATCGCCACTACGCCGGGAAAGGCGAATGTCGCGGGTGGTGCTCCGCAACGGCGGGAAAAGAAAAACGCCAAAAAACCGGCGGCCATCGCACCGATCACCGTCCCGCTGACGATGTCCAGTCCCAGGTGCATCAAGGCCGTGCGCAACGAGTGACTGCACACCCCGCACACGACACACGCCCAAGCGATGCGCGGCGTCACGTTAAACAGAAAGACGTAACCGATCGTCGCCAAAGCGGAGAACAACACATCCTGGGAAACTGGGATCAACGGATTTGCTGCGGATATCGGAATAGCCAGCCGCGTGAGCATCATCGCCGCGAAAAGACCGAATGCAATGGCGGTGACGACAAGCAGCGCCGACGCCAGGCGCGCCAGGCTCAGGCCGATGTTGTTGAAGATCGCGTCGCAGATGCCGTTGATGAGCGGGACGCCGGGAACCAGAATCATGCCGGGAGCGATGAGACACAGCGCCGGCGTTATCCCGGGATGAAGCCGCATTCCCCATCCGCCGATGCTGCCACCTGTCAGGGCGGTCAGGAAAGTGACCGCCAGCGGGTGCAGCCGCCAGCGCCGCAGTTGTTGCTGTAACAGAATTTCGATGGTTCCAGCGATGAATGAAACGACAAATACCGCTGCATCGCCGCCGAAAAGCCAGGAGAGACTGGCGGCGGTAAGTCCGAGCGCGCCGGCGACAAGCCATCGCGGATACGACGGGCGAATCTGTGCGACTGCCAAGATGCGCGCCCGTGCTTCGGCGATGTTTAACCGACCCTCGGCCGCATCGTCGATAATCTGATTGAGAACCTGCACCGCCATCATATCGACGGTCATGCCCGCCACTTGTGAGCCAACCTTCGTGCGGAATTCACCGTCGCTGATCACCGTCAGCAGCAGCGCCTCGTAACTGACCAAAAGATGTGTTTCAAACCCAAGCCCCGCCGCAAAACGTTCGACGCCCACTTTCACTTGCGAAGTATCTGTGCCGCTGATCATCAGCAGCCGGCCCAGTAGCAGCGAGAGATGCACCACTTCTTCCGACTTAGCCGGCATGTTGTTCATCGATCGTGGCTCGCGGCTTGCCTATTCATCTCCAACATTCAAAGCAGATTCACTTTGCCATTGCGACATACGGCCTGACCATTTTTGCCGGATCGACGACACGGTCAAACTCCTGCTCATTGACAAAGCCGAGTTGCAGGGCCGCCGTCTTGAGCGTGAGATCGTGGTCCATGGCATAATGGGCAATCTTCGATGCCTTGTCATAACCGATCACTGGCGCCAGCGCCGTAACCAACATCAGCGAGCGCTCCACGTATTCTGCGATCTTCTTTTTATTCGGCTGCGTGCCTTCCACCAGGAACTTTCGGAAGTTCGTGCATCCGTCAGACAAGAGCGTGATCGACTGGGTGAGGTTAAAGATCATTAGCGGCTTGTACACATTCATTTCCAGATAACCCCCCGCCCCGCCGAATCCGACGGCAACATCATTGGCCATCACCTGCACCGCAATCATGGTCAGCGCTTCGGCCTGAGTTGGATTCACCTTGCCCGGCATGATCGATGAGCCGGGCTCATTTTCCGGAATGTGCAATTCCGCGAAACCGGCGCGCGGGCCACACGACATCAGCCGGATGTCATTGCCGATTTTGTAGAGAGATGTTGCCAGCGTCCGCAACGTGCCGGAAAGCTGCACTAATGCATCGTGCGACCCCTGGACGGCGAATTTGTTTGGGGCGCTGATAAATGGTAGGCCCGTGAACCGCGCAATTTCCGCAGCGGAGGCCTCGGCGAATCCGGGTGCCGCATTAATTCCCGTGCCGACGGCCGTGCCACCCAGAGCCAAACGGTAAACGCCCCGCAGCGCATCGCCGATCCGTTCCAGGTCGTCGGACAACAAGCCAGCATAGCCCGACCATTCCTGGCCAAGCGTGATCGGCGTTGCATCCTGCATGTGCGTGCGGCCGATTTTGACGATGTTGTCCCATTCCTTGGATTTGGCGGCGATTGAGTCGCGCAGCGCCGTCACCGCGGGAATCAGCCGCTT
>Ga0302225_10002815_pt1 | contig 10175 bp, 4 predicted proteins | sample II_Palsa_E3_2_FD_193515 | JGI IMG/M metagenome (GOLD analysis project Ga0302225, IMG submission 193515) | Peat permafrost microbial communities from Stordalen Mire near Abisko, Sweden - II_Palsa_E3_2 | ecosystem: Environmental > Terrestrial > Soil > Palsa > Peat permafrost | place: Sweden...
CTCCCGCTACAACGTCTCAATAGCTAAGCGGATTCCTGGAGCATTAGTCCCGAGTGATTCTGGATCGGGACATACCTGAAATACGCAAATCCCGTCCTGACCCGGACCCCGATTTCGAGCTTCAACTAACCCTAACCCTATCCCTAACCCTAACCCTTCGCCAATCCCAACCCCCTGCATATTCTCAATCAAAAACCAACCCCCCCTACACCCTTTACCCCAAAACCTCACTTACAACTTCCCTTTCCACTCTACTCTCCTACCCCTTCTCTTTCTTACCTCTCTTAAAACCCCCTCTCTACTTTAACTAACACTCTCTTCTAACAACTACTTCCTTTACTTTATTACTACTTCTTAAAAACTCCTCTCTTTCTTATCTTTCTTCCCTCTCCCTTTTTAACTACTCTACTTTTACTCTAACTCTTACTCTTTTCTTCTTTTTACCTTTTTCTTCTCTTTCTTCTTCCTAACTTTTTCCCTTTTTCTTCTCTTTCTTCTTCTTACCTTTTTCTTCTCTTTCTTCTCTTTTTTTCTAACTCCTTTTCTTCCTCAACTTAACCTCTCACTAACTTCTTTCAACTCTACCCTTCTTTTAACTTTAAAAACAACCTTTACTTAACTTAACTTATCCCCTCTTTTTCCTTCCCCCTCTCTTACTCTTTTTTACTCCCCTCTTTAACCTTTCTTTTCCTTTCTCCTTAACCCTTTCTTCTTTACAACTCTTTTTTTCTCCTTCTTCTTTAACCTTCTCTTCTCTCTTAACTCTTCTTCTTTTCAATACTTCTTTTTTACTTCTCTTTTCATTTTTCTTCTACTTTCTCTTTTTAACTCCTTTTTTACTAACTCTTAACTTTCTTTAATCTTTCTTCTTAACTAAACCTCTTTACTTCAAATTTTTACTTCTACTTACTCTTTCGTTTTCCTTCTTTCTTTCTTTACTTTCTTATTTATTTCTAATCTTTTATTCTATTTACTTCCTTCTTAACTTCATCTTATCTCTTTACTCCTTTAATTCTAATCTTTTCTTTCAACTTTACTTTTAACTTTTACTACCTCTTTCTTTTCCTCTTTTCAACTTATCCTTCTACTCTTTCTTATCTTTTTCTCTTCTTCAACCCTTTCTTTAACTTCTTTAATTCTTTTTACTATTTACTAATCTTACCTCTCTTACTTCTACCTTCTCTTAACTTTTCAAACTCTTCATGTACTTCTTTACTTAATCCTCCTTTTTCTTCCTTGCCTTTTACTTCTCCTCCTTCTTTTTATTTCTTTTAAACCCCCTTTTTCCTAACCTTCCTGCCTTCCTTTTTATTACTTATCTTTTAACCTTCTCTCGTTTCACTATAACCTTTCTTTTTTCTAACTTATTACTTTAACTCTTTTCCAACCACCCTTCTCCAACTAATCTTTTTACTTCCTTCCTCCTCTAACCCTCTTTTCTTTCTTTTATCCTTTTAACGTACTTTTTAATCTAACTCCTTTTTTTTTCTCTATCTCCTTTTTCATCTTCCTTCTTCTCTTACCTTTTTTTTCTACTTCTCTTCTACTCTATCTCTTTTCTTTTTTAACTCTTACTTTACTTTTCTTTATCTAACTTATTCTAATTCTTTTCACAACTTTTATATCCTCTTCCCTCCCTTCCCTCCCTTCTTTCTTTTATCTTTACTCTTCTTCTTTACTTTTATATTATACTTTTACTTCTTAACCTTCTCTTATTTAACTTACTCTTTAACACTTCCTTTTTTTCCTTACTATCTTTACTTCTCTCTAATCCTACCCCTTTTTAACTCTTTACTTATCCTTTTTCTACTCTTATCTTCTTAACCTTTTCTCCTTCTTATTTCCCTTTTTACTTTTTACTCTCTCTCTCTTCTTCTTCTTCTTAACAACCCCTCTTTCTATTTAATCTTAACTTTAACTCAACTCTTCCAAATTCTATTTTCTACTTTAATTCTATTTTTTACAACCTTTTTCTTTTTCTTAATTCTACTTTTGACTCTTCCTTTTTTTCTATTCCTTAACTTATTCTTTAATTTATTCCTCAATCGTTTTCTTATTTAACTCTTACTCTTTTAATTCTTTTTTCTTTCTTTTTCTCTTTAACTTCTTATCTTTTCTTTTTACTCTCTTTTTAATTTTACTCTTTTACTTTTTCTTCTAACTCTTCTTAATTCTAATATTCCCTTTCTTTTTCTATTCTAACTCCTCCCTTTTTATTTCTCATTCTTATCTTTCTTTTCTTCTCTTTCAATTCTAATTCCTATTTCTTTTTAAACCCTCTACTTATTATTTCTAATCTACTCTATAACTCTACTTCTTTCTTTCTTTTTTTCAACCTTACTTTTTTAATCTATTCTTTTTCTTACTCCCTCTTAATTATTGTCTTTACAATCCTCTTCTAATTTTACCTCCTTCTCTCTTAACTCTTTTACTCTTTTTAACCTTCTTTTCAACTTATCCTCTTTCTTACCCTCTCTCTCTTATTTTATCTTTCTTAATTTATTTACTTTTCAATTCACCTCTTCGTTCTTAATACCCCTCTTTTATTCTTTTTTATTTTTTAACCCTCGTTATCTTTACTTTCTTTACATCTACTTCCCTTTATGCTTCTACTTAAAACCCCTTTACTTTTCCTTTTTTTCCTTTTAACTTATGTTTAAACATTTCTTATTCTCTTCTTCGTTCAACAAACCCTTGCCTCTCTATTCATTTTAACTCATACTTACGCTAATGCTTACTCTTCTCTCAAATACATTTACGTTTGTATATTGTATTTCGAAATGTAACTCTACTTTTCGTTTTATACTCGAAATAAACCCTACTTCTGCATCTTATATTTACAAATCCATACTAACCTTTATACGTTATGTTTCTAAATCCACTCTACGTTTATACTTACATTTTAAATTGATTCTGCGCGTCGTACACCTCGGTATTGGGCCCCAATACCGCTCGCACACCCAACTTGACGGTATTGGGGTCCAATACCATTTGTACCACGTAACGTGACCATTGGTATTGGGCCTTAATACCGCTCGTACATCCAACTTGACGGTATTGGGGTCTAATACTATTTGCACCACGTGACGTAACCATTGGTATTGGGCCTTAATACTATTCGGCATGTGGTATTCAAATGGGATTGGGGCCGTTAATATCTTAATAATCCAATACTAAATACATTCTTCAATACGATGTATATATATTGCTACAACTGGGCTTTATCTCTGGGTATTCCTACAAATGCATACAATCCTCGGGACCGTGCCTATCTATGCTCGGCCAACCCCCTTATTCTAACCCCCTTATTCTTATTTACCAACATGTAAAACACGCGCACGATCTGCGCCGCTTCCACTTCCATATCGTCCCACCACCTCCCCTGCCGGAACCACTCGAATGCTTCGGCTGGCTTGGTCCCTATCACCCCATCCCGATCCATCCAACTCTCGACGACCGCCCACCCTTCGTTGGACCCATCCATCAACATCGTAACCACGGCCGGGATCAACATCCCCGTGTATTGACACTGCTGTCCTGGCACTTCTTCCCAATCCCCGTCTGCCTTCACTTGCCACCCTTGACAAATTGCCCGTGGGACGCCACACCGCGAACAACCTCCCCTACCCCGAAACCCCCCAACCCTCTCGACGTGCTGCTGCATAACGACGGCCTGCTCGATAATCTCAACCGTGTCACGCCGCCAACAATCCGTTATATGGTGTGTCTCGCCCCCGAAATCCCCGGCCAAATGACATGCCGGGCACGTCCGACACCACTTCTCCAACCGTTTCCTCAACTGGTCTAACCTCCACTGCACCATTCCACCATCGCCACCGTGGACGGCCCTGGTCATGGTTTTGGGCGACCCCGGAAATCTCAACTTGTCATCGACCACCCCTTGCCTTCTCCCAATCATCCATGCCGGAACGGGTGGGCTGCTGGGCGGCACGATGCCGTCATGCTGGCTACTGGGCCGGATTTCGCTGTCATCCTGACTGCTTCCCATTACGACTCCGCTGTCATCAAACCTCGGCCGCTTCGTGGCCCTCCGTCTCCTCCCCCTGAACCCTGGACTTAAATCCCGATATGTGTCATCCTCGGAATCAATGCCTCCTACCCTACCATCCTTCCATTTGGACTGTGTCTTCCGCTTCCTAGGATTGCTGCCCTTACTCTGACCGGGCCGAACTGCAATCACCTCTCCGTCATCATCTGCCACCCGACTGCTCCCATCCTCGTCATCACTCCTATCAACCCTAACCTCGCTCAATCCCTCGTCGTCATTCTCTGCCACCCCGCTGCTCTCCTCATAATCCTCGTCATCACTCTGGTCGGCCGCAACCTCACTGCTCTCTCGATAATCCTCATCCCCACTGTCTTCAAAATCACTTAATACCTCCTCGCCATCATCAACCACTACCTCGCTAATCTCTTTATCAACCACCGCTTCGGCAACCTCCCCGTCTCCGGCATCCATCACGATAGCCTCCTTAACCGCGCCGCTCCCTCTGTCGGTGCTAGTATCTGCGACATCCTCGTCCCCTCTCGACCTCGACCTGCCTGGGCTGTCCTCTTCCTGATCACGGCCACCCCCCCTCTCGCTCTCGTCCACCACCCAATACCGCTGTCGATGATCTTGAAACCATGACTGCAAGCGGACCTTCTCAAACAATTCATCATCGTCCACCCTCTGCTGCTTGTGCTCCTTGTTCCCATGCACCTTCATGCTCTTCCGGTTGCTGGATTTGAATGGGCACGTCCGACACTGGAACCCGTCGACCACTGGGATGATTGGCTGTGGCCCGGACCCATCCCTGGGCAATTGGATGGACGAAAAATCGTAATCCCAACCGAATATGCTTACATACTCCTGTACTCGCTCACGATCACGAAGTGGGGTCTGATGCTGGACGCGTAAATGCTCACTGAACGCGCGGGGCTGGACCGCCTTGCAGCACTCGTTGTGCGGGCAGATAAGCACTCGATACGCGATGTTCAGCTGGACCAAGTGTGTCAATTCGGACGGGATATCTTCGGGGCGCTGGTCGTCCATATTGGAACGCGTTATGTGAGGTGCAGTAGAATGTGGTATTGGGCCCTAATACTATTCGCGCGTGTCGCCCTCACGTGACCTCGCTAATGGTACTGGGCCCCACTACCGAACGACGGAGCACCTTACCAGCAATGTATCATACGGGATGGAAATCGAGCTTACTTAGCCTAAGTAAAGTAACAAGGAAACCGGTAGAAAACCAGACTACCCCTTCTAAACTCTTTTCCGCGAGGTTCTTATTTATATTACAAAAGATATCCTAATATTATATTAACTCTGAGCGTAAAGAACTGTACATTTTATAAAACCAACTCGAGTCCAATGATAATTAGACCTCTGACGGTACAAAAACGCTGCCACTGCTAACTGTTATAGTCGTAACGCTTTCATCCAACTCACTGCCTTGACTATTCGATTTCCGGGCAAAAGCGGCCATGATACTCCTGCCAGTTCCAGCAGATCGAGACTGACGTCGGCCACTACTGTCCCGCTCGTCAACCCTAACCTCTGCTCCGAGCTCATCACCAGTATCTGAACCGTCATATTCAATGTTATCATCAGCGTGCTCCCGGCTGAACCCACCCATTAAGTCCTCTAGTTCATCCAAGCTCTTGCTCTTGGTCTGCTCTAACATCTTTAGCCTTGGTGGCTGCGTCCGCTCCCACACTGGTAGAAACCCTTTCAGCCCGGCACTCCTCTTTCCAACTAACCAATGCTCAGCGGTCTCTTCTTGGCCATGCATCTTAAGCCCTTGAATCCGACATGCTCTGATCAGCTGGGACGTACTCCACGCATACTGGTCCCGGCTGTCACCAAATGCCTGCCGCCGTGCATTCCAGAAGATACTATACAGAGTACAAGGGTGGGCATGGTAAGGAAGCTCTACCTTCTCAGGATCGGCATAGACAGCTGAGAACCACATCATTCGCCCTTTCAGGCCTTGGTTGCGGCTCGTCTTGGTTGTCGTAATGAAGGCGGCATTCGACGGGTAAGGGAGGACCCAATGCGTTAGTCGGACGAGGTGGAAGAACTCATCCAGCCATTTGTCTGCTCTCCGATATCCCAAACGTCGCTCGATCAACTCAAAGCTCTTCTGGAGGATGGCCCGGTATGGCTTATTACCCCACCCAGGGCGGTCTTCACCGTCTTCCCACAAAAACAGAAAGTTCAGCAGGTCTCCGACCCTCTCGAACCGCATCTTGTTCCCCGTTACAAAATGGGGCGGACAAGGAACTCGATCGACTCGAAACATTCGCTTCATACCATCGTAGCAAAACCGGATCTCGCCTTACTGCTTGACTACATCTGGTGTCAGCTCAGGACAACGCTTGTTGGACTTAAGCATAGCCTTCCAAATATCTATATCAAACTGCTCGAGGTTCAGAGCATGGAGGTATTCCAGCCACTTGCCCAAAAGAGGTCTGCTATGCTGGACATTATACCGATCATACCAACACTCAGCCTGGTTAAAGCGGATATAGACGTCCCGAAGATCTTTGACCGCGCGCCACCTGCGTTTGTACTCTTCATGCATCAACATGTTCCCAACGAGGATATTCTCCCCATGCGGTGGTGCTAGACGCCACGTAGCCCAGTTGAATTTGGGTAGGAACCAGCCAAGTCCGCACCGTTCCATCGTATCCCGCATCCCTAAGCCCTCTTTCACAATCTGCTTCTGGTTGCGGGTCTGTTCCCAGCGATCCTTGTATAATAATGACTCCCGCTGGATCAGGTTACTGCCGTAGCAGAATCGGAGGGCCCTCAAAGCCGTGACCATAACAATTGTCTCGGGCAGCGAGTATGTCATGGCCGTGTGAGCAAGAACATGTTCAAAGAGGAAACAGTATTTGTTAATCTGAGCAGAGAGAAAATCAAGCAGCTCTTGAGTGGTGGCAATGTAATAAGGGAGTACAGGCTGGCCAATATCAACCTCATCATCGTACAGATCCCATTGGTGCCATTGCTGATAGATCTCTTCCATTATCGTCAAAGAGATACGGTGTTCTTCTCGAATCCCGTACGACTTCCCACGATTATCAACAAGATTTGCGTAGGCCCGCTTCTTGCTGTGTAGGTAGCCAAACTCACAAACAGCCTTGGAGAAGGTGATTCCGCCGCCTTCTTGCTGTAGTGACCGGATGTATCCGGGGTCTAGGGCTAGGTTCTCTACAGAGTCATTGTCAAAGACGTATACTTTCGACGAATCAAAGGGAGTCTTGATCAACCCGTAGAATTGAGAGTAGATCAGCCCGTCTCTGCTCTCTTGCCCATGTGGGGAAGCAAACATAGTCTGGCCCACCGTGTCCCGCATCATCGCCCAGGGGTATACCGTGCGTTTGGGGTTCCCTTTTGCCTGGCTCCCGTCCGCATTGAGAACCACCCGGCTCTTGGCATACGCCTCGAGGCAGCACTTCTTCCAGAGAAACACTTCTGCTTCGTGGTCTTCCGGAATATTGTCGTACGGCAGGGCACTATCTTCTGAGGTTACCTGCTTTGCAAGATCGACAAATGTCCGGTCCTTGTTGTAGAACTGTGGGTCGGCCACCTCAGACCACTTCGCCTGCCAGCTGTCATACGCTTGAGTCAGACTAGCATCCATGAATTCTAGCTTGGTATTCTTCGCATGAACAAACAGGGTTGCACCTCGGAACCGATCGAAGCCGCGATTCTCGTCGATGGTCTGAAGGATGAGACGCCAGAGTGAGTCAAGGTAGTAAGGCTGTATGGCGTGTTTAATAAGCTGTTCTCTCGCGGACTGTTTCCGGGCAAGGCCCTCTGCCGAGATCGCGGTCGAATCCAAGTTTGCAATATCGGCCGACGCAGGGTAATGCTGCATGATGTTAGAAGACTCGATTGTCTTGTTTAATGCCGGGAGGATAATAGCATCAGACAGGAGCTGTTCGTCTTCCTCGCTCAGGTAGGTGGAATGCTCATAGTCACTCTCTAGGTGGAGAGCGGGAAAGAAGATAAGAATAGAGAGCGAATCCATGCCGACTACAGTGCCAAAGCAGTAGTGGGGGATCTTGTGGAGAGGGGTGTATTTCTGCGTTAACACATCGCGGCCATTATACACCGGAACCTGCAATCCAAAGTGGATATCGGCCGCTAGGTTGAGAATGGGGTGGGCTTTGGGCATCCAATTGATGCCGCGCCTCGCAAATGCCAAGCTGGTAGGAAAACAACAAGTGCTGTCAATGTCAAATGTTACGTTGGGACGGCGATTCTTCTTGCTGGTTATGTGGTGCTGTGATAAGCACAAGTTCTTGGGCAGATTCTCATTCCGCGTCCCGACGTCTTCAGGAGCAGCTGATACACTCGCACCTTCAAATGCCGCTTGGCAGTCTAAGCCGTTGTAATCTCCCGGCTTCATCAACTTAGGGCTGCTCAAGACGTTGGGTAGAGGCGTTCCACCGCCATAACCCCCACTGAGAAGAGCAGTAATTTGCTGCAGAGACGAGCATTCAGAATGCACATCAGGTCGTTGGTGGTTCTCGTGATGTAATTGGTCAGCTTCATAGTGTTGTTCATGAGTGCAACCTTGGAAATTCCGAAGCTGTTTGGCTAGTTTAAATGCAGTACGTTCAGCTGGTGCAGGAGAGGCTGATGCAGCTGGGACAGAAGCGCGGGTTGGGGCTGCGAGGGCTGGTAACGCATCACGTACAGACTGGGCCGGTGTAGAAGGGACGAAATTCTCAATAGGATGGAAGGGTGAAGGCGAAGCATTGCGAATGGGTGTTGGCGTAGGTGCATGGAAAGATGAATTGCTTGGTGTTCTTTCCGGTAGAGATTTCACCCACGACAAGAGGTTGTTCCGCTGTGCTGGGAACGGCGTGCTCCGTCTGCTAGTGCCTTTCCTGGTGCTGCTCTTATTTGACGATTGCAAAGATGGTGAGCTGTACCGAGCCGGTGCTTGAGATGGAACCCTACTCTCCATTGACCTTTGGATATCGACTGATCTGTTGGAAGCGTACGAAGCACCAATGCTATTATGATCCTCTATGATCGGCTCATTTATATCGCTAAAGTTCAAAAGGCAAGAACCCTGGGACTCTTCCTCGCTTATTCTCTCTTCCCTAAACGTTGCAACTGTCTGCAAGCCTGATATATCCGGGGTATTTGCAGCTCCTGCTTCGTTCGCTGATTCTGGCATGTCCAATTCCTCCCCACCAATGTCCTCTGCTTGTTCGGCGGCTCGCATTCCCAGCAAGATCTCTGCGATTTCTGCATCACGCTCTGCTTGCTCAGTATTCATTTCCTGCTCCTTTGTTTGAATGCGCCTGATCTGCTCGTTGATTTCCGCGTCTTCTTCTGCAGTAGGCTGTTCCGCAGACGGCTGGGGGTCTGGCGGCGGCCTCGGTCGAGCATTGTCCTGTTGGGTATTGGGGTCTTGAGGAATTCGGATGTTCGTTCGAAGCCCGGTTTCGGGAGGGGTATCTGCTGGGACATCGCCGTGGAGTGGAGGCTCGTAGGCAATAAAGTCAGCTGGACCATTGGGTTGACGCGACTGCCGACGCGCGCGGTGATATGAACGCAGCTTGCTCTGTCGCACTGCCTCTGCTGCATCTGTCTCGGTAGCATGCTTTCTAGGTCTGCCGCCGCGTTTCTTTGGAGATTGGTTGGGAGCCATTGGATTAAACGTAAAGAAGTAAGCAGCTCTTGAAGTGGTCGTCCACGACTAGAAAATAACCCCGATTCGGTTAGCGCATCGCCTCAGCATTTCCATACAAGGAACGTAAGCTTATAACTCAACCAATTCTATTCTTGAAATTAAAAACTATTAGATATGATTATAGATTTATAATTAGAGTATTTCCCTTTATTTACCTTCTTTATTATTTTAATAATTGATTATGCTAAAGGTAATTGAAGTAGGACTAGAAAATAACCTCGATTCGGTAAGCGGTCAGGGCGGGCAATATCTCCAGGTTTTCGCCAAATCGAGAAAGCAGCTTAACATCACCCATCTTTAATCGGCCATATCTCCCGCTACAACGTCTCAATAGCTAAGCGGATTCCTGGAGCATTAGTCCCGAGTGATTCTGGATCGGGACATACCTGAAATACGCAAATCCCGTCCTGACCCGGACCCCGATTTCGAGCTTCAACGGTCTGTTGCGCT
>Ga0302225_10002821_pt1 | contig 10161 bp, 18 predicted proteins | sample II_Palsa_E3_2_FD_193515 | JGI IMG/M metagenome (GOLD analysis project Ga0302225, IMG submission 193515) | Peat permafrost microbial communities from Stordalen Mire near Abisko, Sweden - II_Palsa_E3_2 | ecosystem: Environmental > Terrestrial > Soil > Palsa > Peat permafrost | place: Sweden...
CGGCTTTCTGGCAAAAGGGCAGAAAGCGGAGGCGGGTAAATGACCGCCTTTGCCCTCAACCCGACCCATGGGAGTGAGCCGCATCCGTTAGCGGGCACGTTGCCCGTCTCTCGCGCCATCCTCTATGCCACGCTGGTGGTCGGAGCGCTCGATGCAGCCGATGGCGTCGTCTTCCGCGGCCTGCAAGGCCAGAACCCGATCCAGATCCTGCAGTATATCGCGAGCAGTCTGCTGGGCGCACGGACCTTCTCGGGCGGCCTTGCAAGCGCGGGACTTGGCCTCGTCTTGCATTTCGCCATCGCGCTGGTAGTCGCAACGATCTATATCCTTGCGAGCCGACGCGTCGCTGTGTTGCGTACGCAGTGGGTGCTCCTGGGACTGCTGTATGGCGCTGCCGTGTGGGCAGTGATGAACCTGGTGGTGTTGCCGCTCACCGCGGTTGCTCCCAGCCCGATCACGACTGCGGCGTTGGTCAACGGTATCATGAGCCACGCTCTCTTCGTCGGCCTGCCCAGCGCGTTCTTCGCGAAGAAGGTGGCGGCGGCATGAACGGCCTTTTAGAAAAGCAAGCAATTGTAGTGCTGGTCCATGCTGCATGAACGGACGGCTTCAGTTGGAACCGGGTGACGCCGCTGCTGAGTGCGAGCGGGCGCTGCATTGTGAAAGCCTGTGCCTATGCGGCCCGAATGAGTCAAGTGCGAACGGCTTCGCGAAAGGTTTTGTAGCTGCCGGACTCCAAGATTCCTCGAATGGGAAGGACCCCGGTAGAAAGAGAAACATGAGTGGAAAAAGAAAAAGGAGATACAAAGAAATGAAGACGATCATTGTTGGTAGAGTTGCGCGGTTCCAACTCGGTTTGCTTCTGTTGGCAGTAGTGTATGGCATCTTTGTTTCACCCGCAAAAGCCCAAATCGCACCGCCCTCGCCCGCTGTAGGTGCGCAAGTGCCCGTGACCTATTTCGGTCCCTTGCCCTCGGATGTTCAGAAAGAATTGATCGGTCCGTACAAGCTTCTGAAGGCCGGGCAAGTTGATTTGAAAGCGGAAACCGTCACATTGCCCCTGTACGAGGGCAAGATGAAGGATGGACGCAAGGTTTGGTACATCCTCACCGATACGACCGATGAAGCGAATGCCGCGGCTCTCGGCTTGAATTTTTCGGCAAAGCTCAACTACGCCGCCGTGGGTCGCGCCGTGCGGCATGCCACCCTTGAGAAGGATACGACGCTCACCTTTGAGAGTGGCACGGTGGACTTCGCGCCGAAGCGCCGCGTTGTACCGGGCGACGCACCCAATTATTTCCCGCCGAAAGTGGCAGAGCCCGGCTCAGTCGGAGACCAGGACTATTCGCCCTTGGTGAAGGTCGACAATGCGGGCGGATATATCTATAACGCACCAATTGTCGCCTTCAATGTAGAGGCCAGCCAAATTAACTTCTGCGAAGGCAACCCTGATTATTCTCGAGTACACGACAAAGTGGTTAGGATTTGCCCGAGTGCGCAGATCGTAACGCTTCAGCTGACCGAAGGTTTTAGTTTTGCGCGGCCTGTGCTTTACCTGAGCATGGAGGCCAATGACCCGCTTGCCGCAGCACTCGAAGGCGCCACTATGGCTCCCGGTCTCAAAGACATCACCGTGGGGCACGACGATAGCGCGTTCAGCGCCGTAGAACGGCTCTTCATTTTCGCTAATGGTCCGACAGGCAAGGAGAATCCCCAGCGCCAGGGCCTGAACAGCGCCATTAGCGACGGGCTCTCTCCGTTAAATATCCTCGGTGGCATTCCCACCGTGGGAACGGACTACAGTCCTCTTTGGGACCTGAACCTCGGCGTGTGGACGAAAGACGCAATCGACAAGGGCTACCGGTCGAGACTCTTGGGGGAGTTCGAAATCCTCGACTTTGCTCTAAAGGGCTTCATCACCGGGCCCAATGGCGGCGCCTATGGCTCCACAGGTCTGATCGTGAATTGCCCAATCGTCTGGCGGTACCTGTAATTCCTTCAACGGGATGGGAAACGCGGCACCTTCGCGATGCCGCCTTGTTTCAAGAAACACAAAAGGAGTAATAGAGATGTGCCCTTCATTTGTTTTCAAAGCAAGGCTGATAGCGCTGTTCGTGGCAATGCCCTCCCTGGGTGTTTTGTCGAAATCCGCGAGCGCGCAGATCTCCTGGGTCACCAGTGCTCCTCGAGTTTGAGTTTGTGCCCGAAGTCCATCCGAGCAATCGCTCGGTCACGCTACTGGTGCATCCCGGCGTGATCAAGCCATTGCCAAAACACTGGGCGGTTGGGCTGCGAGCCGCATTCGAGGTGAATCAGAACTCGCTTGGTTTTACCCCGCCCGTTAACAAGAGCTTCCGGGTTCCCCACTACAAAGTCCGGTGGTTCGTGGAAGGCGATCTGCCGGTGCGGTTCTCCCAGCTGAGCGGTGGGGTAAGCGCAGCTTCTGTCGGCTTTAACATCCCCTTGGGGTTGGCGTTCTGAACGTGGAAATAGGAGGCGACGTATGAGTCCGCATTGTCAGGGTCTGTTGTCTCGGCTTGCGCTTGCTGTTCTTGCCTTGTCCTGGGCCATCCAAGCAACAGCGCAGACGCGCGGCGATAGCGATATCAACATCGCCGCGATGTCCGGAACTCAAACGGGAGGGATGACACAAGACTCAGACCCGGCCGACTGGGAACCGATTTTGCTGGCTTCTCCTTTGATTGACGTGCCGGCACCGAAGCCAGTCGAATCGACAGAGGTTCGCAACGAACTCAGCGAGCTTCGACAATCCCTCCTCTCCGCCACTCCTCGTCAGCAAGCGCTCGTGCGGAAGTGGGTCACGACAAACCAAGCGAAGAACTGGCGCACCCTTCTCGACCAGCTAACTCTGCACAATCTCGCAGGAGCTCCGTCAGCCTTTCGGGTGTACGCAGCGCTCCATATCGCGATCGCGGATGCGGAAATCGCGGCACGCAATCGACAACGCATGTACCGCAGGCCGCACCCCATGGAAATCGACCCCAGTATCCATCCGCTTGTTGCTTCGATGAGTCCTTTCGCCTACCCCTCTGATTTGGCGGCTGAGACCGGCGCTGCGGAACGCATTCTGATATTTGCCAGGCCCGAAGCTGCCCAGCAGATCAAGGGTCTTGCGGATGAATCCATAAACGCCTTACAAGCCTCGGGCCTCTACTTGAAAAGCGATTGTGAGGCTGGGCGCAGAATCGGTCTTCTCGCCGCGGAACAGGTGCTCTCCGTGCTGGAGAAAGACAGCCGGCCCACTCAATTGGTCTTTGCCAAGGAGATGCCTTGGGAACAGCCCGACGCTCCAGAAACGATACGTCTTGGTCCTCGCTTTCAACTTACCCAAGCAAGCTACGAGGACTCGGTGAAATGGACGGCCCCGCAATTGAGGCAGGGTGTGACTTACGGAGATCTGCCGCCATGGAACCAGGCGTTGCCGGTCGATCCGACGGCGGGAGACTGGCAACCTCTTGTTCTGGAGAGTACAGACATGTTTCACGCGCCTGCTCCCCCAGCGAACAGTTCCGCGCGGACGATGCGCGACATGGAGGAAATCGCCACCGCGCTCAACAATCGCACCTGCTACACCGATTTTATTGTTTTCAAATGGGCCAACGAACAACCCGGACACTGGGCAGCTTCGGTCATGGACGATCTTATGTACCGATATGGCTGGGATGCGCCGAAGACGGCTCGTGCTGAGGCGATCTTATTCGCCGTCATGTATGACTCCCTTCTGACAACCTGGCACGAAAAGTTTAGTTATATGCGGCCCCGGCCAGCCTTGCTGGAAGCGGATCTGCCGACTGTCATCCTGACGCCAAAACATCCTTCGTACCCCGCCGGACATGGAACCTATGTTGCTGCTGCCGATACCGTACTGAGAAGTTTTTTCCCTGAAGACGAGTCAGAATACCGGGATCTCGTTCCCGAAGTTAACAACGCGAGGGTATGGGCAGGTGTGCACTTCCGTGATGACATGCTCGCAGGGAACTTGATTGGTCGGGAGGTTGCAGAGGCCGTTCTAGAAAAATTGCATCTAGACGGCTCACCGGGCGACCGGTCGAAGCGAGTGCTTGGCCAACCACTTATGACGTCCTCCTTCTATGGAGATGGCGGGCCTCGGTACCACTGAAAGTGCGGGCCGGTCGCGGATTCCCGCGACAAACCATGCACCGATGACCCGCGCTTCCACCGGTAAGCTGACTTTCGACTGTGTGCCGGCGACTTGTGTCTGGGGTCCATTCACGATGTCAAGAAATCGTTGAAACGTCGCGTCGGTCCATACCGGATCGCGTTTCGTAGGGTCCTGAGGATTTGGCGTGGCGATATCGCTGACGGCGATCAGGTTAGCAAAGTCTTGGGCGCGCGTGGGCACGTGGAAAAGCCAGGAGACATCGTTAGCCGAAAGCGGCGCGTTCGCCTGAGTCTGCGTGGGAACGGCACCCTCCGAGGCGGTGTCCGTGTGCCCCTGCCTAGGTGATCCGCCACAACCGCAACAAACTGCCACGATGCCGATCAATCCAAGTTTCAGGTAACGGGAAGCAAAAGCGGCGGACGTATTCATGGGACTCTCCTAAAACTCGGACTCAAGACTTGGCTACGCTCTGGGTCTGGTTCTCCTCGCGATCAACGGGACCTTTTAGCGACTTGAGATACTCGATTAACGCGTGGCGCTCGTCGGGAGTAAGCAGCGGCCCGATGACTCCTTTGCCCAAGACATTGTTGAATTCGTGTCCCGAGTTGCTGTTGCCCCGCATGGAAGTATCAAGTTTGAAGCCGCCAGGAAATTCTTCAGTGCGATAACCAACGTTGACTGGATCGTATTCACGATTGCCAAGATAGAAAGTTTTCGGGCGCTCTGCGACGGGCGAGAGCAGGGCGTAGAGATTTGGGACGGCGCCGTTGTGAAGATACGGCGGTGTGGCCCAGCTGCCATTGAGCGGTCGGGCTTTGTACTGAAGCACAGCGCGAATGCCGTCGGGACGGAAACCGTTCATTTTTTCGCGCAGGGCAGATGGCGTGGGTGGGACTTGGCTGTCGTACCAGCGGGTCACGACCGCGCTCACCAATTGGCGAAGCGCGTCGCCGAAATCGTCGCTGGTAACAACTTCTCCGGAACTGTTTTTTATTTCGAGACTGGTGGGAGTAACAACTGTACGGTTTTGCATGTCTTCGGCTTGCGCCGGGTCGGTGCCAACGTGCGCGATATCGATCATGTTCAAGTTCAGGTAACGCTCCCCCGCAGCATTCGTCGCTGACCATTGTGTAGCAGTCCAGAACTCGGGATCGGAAGTAGCGGGCAAATGGCAGAGCTTGCAGTGCGCCTGATAGAGGGCCGCACCTTCGGTGGCGAGGGCGGTGTCTATTGGAGGAAGAATTTTGTCCGGCCATAATGGCGAAGCGAGGCCAGTGAAGCCTTTCTCCGCAGCGGGCGGCTTATCTCGGGCGAGGAATTGCTCGAGTTGGAAAATGGTGTCGACTTGCACGCTGGAGGTCGAGAGCTGGTCCTTTGCGACTGGAAAATTTATGGTGGCGCGAACGCCAAGTGCTTCGCCTGCGTCGCGGATCATAGGCTGCTGGATGGAGCCGTTATATTGAACCCATTCAAACCAGGAGGCATACGAGACACGCGGGAAATGTACGGGAGCGGAATATGCTACAAAATTTTCGTGGTGGCCAAGATCGAGCGCGAAGACCGTGTTGCCGATGCGGCTAAGCGCGTCGAGGCGGGCGAAACCTTCGGTAACGGAGTGAGCCTTGACCGATTTTTCTAGATTACCTACTTCTTTGATCTGTTCGTACACAGCATCGAACTGTTTTCGCAGTTTTGATTTGGCTTGGTCGCTCGCTCCAGGGCCGAGGACGCGCTCGGCGAAGCGAGCAAAGCGGCCCGGCACGAAATGTATGTAAACGATGGAAAGGCCCACAGCCTTCTGAAAATTCTGGACATTCGTAAGAGCCGACCCGCCGTCGATGTACACGGCAGTTCCCTGATAGGTGAAGCGGCCGGTGTGACACGCGGCGCAGGTCAAGCCCAGCCAAGTCATTTGTGCGTTCGTCTGGGGATTGCGTAATGGCGCGCCCGAGACATCGAGCACTTGGCCTCCGTGGGCGAAGCCAACCGGCAGTTCGGCTTTGCCGGAACTTGTGTCGGGAATGAAGCCGTAGCGGTCGAGATAAGTTGTATCGCTGAGGAGGCCGGGGTCGCTGAAGCCCAACGAATCTCAAACTCTGCCGAACTTGAGCTTCAATGGAAGCGCGGAACCATCACTGGAGCCGAGTACCTGGAACGCAGTGGTGCAATTGAAGCGCATCTTGCGGCACAGGGGATTGACGTAGAGGTGCTGAAGGAACAGTCGGCAGAAAAAGCAGCAGCAGCGATCTATCAGCAATCGTGGGCAGATGCGACTCAGAACTTTTTGAGACCGCCTGCTGGAGCCGACTGGCCGGGCGGGGAAGCGAATAAGGAGCGCCTCGGCAAAATCATTGAGCAACTCGGCCAAGGTAACCCCGACATTGAAAAAGAAAATAAAGTGGAAGTGCTCGCCCACGCATGGTCAATCATGAAACGCAACGACGCCCAAACGAAAGCGATATTGGAAGCCAAGAGTCCGGAAGATATTCGGAACGCCCTCGGGATCAACTCCCGCGACAGTTCGGGTTTTTTCGGCAGGTACAGTCCGGCGTAGCGAATTTTCGGACAGGAGAGAAAAATGCACGACTTTGAACAGATCAAAACCCATCCGTCGTACGCGCGACTTCCTCTGACTGTGAGAGAAGTTTTGCGCATGGCGTTCAACGATCCAAACTTGGATTTGCTGGCGGCGTTGCGAGGAGTCTCCCTCGTGCGGCTCGCGCCACTTTGGACATCCAGTTGGACACATTGAAGAAGCTTGCTGTCTCACCCGGATGTGCAGACTCTGACGGTGCTCTGGACTTTTGGTTTGGATTTGCATGTCCTGCGTGGTGCGCCGGACGCCCCTATCAGCGTTGAACTGGTTTAAGCGAGGGCTCCCGTGAGCAAATCATATGCTTCTCCGGCAGGCTTCTCGGAAATCGCCGAAGGTGTATCTAGCACCTTCGTACGGTAAATCATCTAAGCCAACGCCACCGAAATACAAACCGCCAAAGGGCCACGTTCGCTGTAAGAAAAAGAATTGCCATGCATGTGCTGATTTGGATTTAACGGAAGTGCATGAGGAGACGGAGCCCAGAAAACCATTTGAGTGGGAAGGCGACGAGGCATCACTCGCAGAGACGTACGGGAAGAAGTAAACTACGCAGCGATCAGCAGAATAAAAAGCGCCAGTAACACAAAGATGAATCGCGCTTAAACCTTTCGCTCCTTCGTTACGGTATCAAAGACTTCCAAATTTGCCCTTCGATACCGATCCCAGCCGTACTCACTGTCACATTTGCTTAGGAGATTATGCTCAAGTACGGTCACCGTGCACCCCACAGCTTCACTTAAAATGTCGTCCGCCGCTTCAGGGTTTGCGTTCAACAGCAGGTCAATCATTTTTCGTCTTTGATACACGTGCTCATGTTGGAGTTGCGACTTGTCCGTGCATTCAATCGCGCCGCGAGTCTTATATCGGGTGTTGTATTTTCCGTCCGCCTCCGTAATTTTCCAGAGCAAGGTACCAATGAGTTCGCGGACATGTTCAGGCAAGACAGTGGGTGGTTTCTCGCACACGAGCAGTATCTTAATAAGCGTTACTGCGCTGTTTCTGCGTGCGTCAGCATTTGGCTTCATTAGTTTTTTACCTCGCTGCATTTTATCGTAGCCAGCACAGACTTTTGCTTTTGTAATCTCGCTGCAGTTTTCGCTAAAAGCTTCTTATCAACCGTGCGACGCATGCCAGGAGCCGGATGCTGGGCAATTCTTTTCGCCAAAGCCAATATTTCGGCGTCGTGAGTTTCTTGCCAAATCTTCGCCAGCAACTTTTGCTTTGGGTAGATCACTTTGCCTCCTTCATACCCCCAACCCGCATAACCTCGCTCGCCCATCGTCCAGCAAATAGTTCTTCTTGCAATCTCTGCTTCTGCCTGGGCGTGCCGTGGTCGCGAATCACTGCCTGAAGAGCTAGCGTCTCCGCGTAGTCCCAGCAGTCGATTCCGCAATCAAGCAAAAACTTCAAGCCATCGTACGAGACAATCGTGACAGAGCCTGCCGGAGCCAAGCGCCGCAGTTCGGAGCACGTTTTCATCGCGACCTCCGCACTCCGATAGACCGCAGGAACTGTGCATCGAAAGCTTTCGCTGCCTGCCGTTCGGCGCGCAAAATCTCGGCAGGGATTGCAATCTCTGCATCCATGAGCAGCGGAGGCGCGCCCTGGAATTCAAGATAGAGCCAATTCTCGCGCGTGAGTGGCACTCCGTACTCTCGCATCAACGCAACGGTAGCGTCCTTGGCATCTCTCATTGGCTTTTCCCGATGTTGTCTGCCCACTTGTTAAAGAACAGAGCCAGCGCCGCGAGTACCGCCCACAGCGGAGCTTTGGATAGGAACGCAATAAAAAATCCGACTGCAATCACAGTCAAAACGATTTCCACTTTTCTCATTGGCTCGCCTCGGTCTTGTGCAGCCTCGTCACCGTGATCGTCATTCGCTTGGCGGCGTCGAATCGTTCCTTGCGGTCGAGGCTCTTCAAAAACTCCCTGGTGCCTCGGGCAATCGCGACACCGACGTTGCTGGCATCAATGCGGAGCGTACGTCCCTCGGGTCCGCGCTTGCGGTGAGAGTAGCGGCACTCGATAGCAAAATTATAGCTGACTGGGCTTTCTCCTGAACATTTCCGCACGCAACTGAGTCGAAGCCCTGCGTCGTCAGAATTTTCACGGACGATGCGCTGTACACCATCTGGGATACCACCGAATCGCAGACTGTGCGGTCCCTGTAGTCTATAGGCGTCACCAGCAAAGTTTTATTGAGCGGACCCACCGCGACGGTCTGAATGTCGTCGGTTGACCATGACTGAGCAAGTTCTGCGCGGTGATCCGATGCCTGCCAGGTCAAATGCAGTTGAATCACACCAAACATTCCGGCGGTGCCCAAACCGACAAGAATGAGAAAGTTTTTCATCCGCTCATCGCCTTTTTTACAATTCGGGTGAAAGGCGAATCTCGTTCTGCACGTCGTGCAGCTAGCCACGCGAGTTTCTCCTGATGTGCAACACGCTCCATTTGCAATAGCTCTTCATCGCTTATGCGCGTCATCAACTCGCAGAATCCGCTTTGTGGGGGATAACCATTGACTAGCCTCTGCCTGATTTGATGAGCGTGAATCTTTTCGGTTAATGTTAGGGCTGTCATCGGACCACCAACCCTTCTCCGCGGGCACCGAAAACTATGTCTGCTACGTATCGTGGCTCGCACACGACGGCGTCGCCGAAGAGTTGGGTTTCTTCACCGATGACATTTTCTTGGAGCCAAGTCTGTCCGAGGGAACTGGTAGGTCGTAAGAGGAATATCGAGCCGTGGTTTTCGACCAAAATATCAGGAGAGGGCAGAAGATTGGGTTCCGAGTGAGTGGGGCTGGAACCGGACGCTTCAAATGCGTTTTTCATGGTTTCTCCTTGGATTCAAGAGAAGCCGCCAGAAGAACTGAATCGTTGGGGAAAGGCTAAGGTGGGTTTTGCCCCCTACAGGCCGTATCGCTCCAAATTCTGGGGCTGGCACCGTGGCGTTTTTTCTCGCTCGGCTGCCGGGGCGTGAACTTAACGCCCACTCTTGATACTGAAAAGAGCTTACGCCACGGGCCGCGATTTGGAAATAGTACTGAGGTACTGCATCACCCGATGGGAAGGTACACGGGTTACTGGCGGACGCGAATACGTTTTCCGTTGCGCGTTGTGAATTCGTTTTCCGCCCACTTCGGGAATCCCGCAACCACACGGTCATATTCTCGATTTGCGCTGACGATGTCACCCATATCAGCGTATGCATCACCGCGTTTCAGAAACAGTGCTGGCAAGACAGTGACATCTTCTTCCTTCGCGTTGACCAAAAACTGCTTGGAATAATGAAAAAAGAGCTGATGGACCACCTGCGGTCGAAGCGGCGCATGCGCCGCTCGCAGCACTCTCCTATCTTCAGAGACTCGCGCGGTCAAATCGTCGAGGCCATCTCCATTAGAGAAAGGCCTGCGGA
>Ga0302225_10002838_pt1 | contig 10128 bp, 9 predicted proteins | sample II_Palsa_E3_2_FD_193515 | JGI IMG/M metagenome (GOLD analysis project Ga0302225, IMG submission 193515) | Peat permafrost microbial communities from Stordalen Mire near Abisko, Sweden - II_Palsa_E3_2 | ecosystem: Environmental > Terrestrial > Soil > Palsa > Peat permafrost | place: Sweden...
CCGGAGTGAGAACCTCACGCTTTTCGTGATTCGTGATGAGCACACGAATGCCGCAGTTGCCGATAATGTAGCCCACGCGGTCTGCCGGCGCCTGCGGATCGAGAGGAACATAAACGCCCCCCGCTTTGAGCACGCCCAGCATGCTCACGACTGACTCCACGCACTTGGGAAAAAACAGCCCGACGCGGTCGCCTTTCGTAATCCCCTGTTTGCGCAGGAGGTGAGCCATTTGATTCGATCGCTCATCCAGTTCGCGATAGGTGATGCTGCGGCCTCGAGCCCACACCGCAATCTTCTCCGGATACGCCTTCGCACTCTTGCTGAGCAATTGCTGCAACACGTATGCCATGACTTAGAACCTGATCCCTTTAGATTTAATTTTGATCGACATCACAAAAGGTATGATCCGGAGGAGATAAGCTGAAGAACATTTCTGAAGAAACACAAACTAAAGTCCAAGCATGTTGGCGATGATGACCCGGTGCACCTGCGACGTTCCTGAATAGATGGTTCCAGCTATGGCGTCCCGCAATTCGCGTTCGAGCTGATATTCCGTCGTGTAACCATAGCCGCCGTGAATCTGGATTGCTTCGAGGCAGCTCTGCACGCAGGCTTCGGCCACATACAACTTCGCAATCGACGCTTCACGCAGAGGATGACGTCCCTGACTCTTCATCCAGGCAGCTTTGTACAGTGCGAGCCTCCCGGTTTCGAGCCGCACATCCATGTCGGCAATCATGTTCGAAATCGCCGGAAACTTGCCAATCGCTTCGCCAAATTGTTTTCGTTCTTTGGCGTACTTCACGCAAATTTCCATGATGCGCTGCATGGCCCCGAGATGGCTGGCCAGGATGCAGATGCGTTCCCACTCCATCGAGGAGGTGAAGACTGCCTGCCCGCCAAATTCTTTGCCGAGGAGATTTGAAACCGGAATCTCGCAGTCCTGCAAATAAATTTCCGCCATCGGAGAAGTGCGCAATCCCATCTTGTGCAGCTTCTTGCCAACTGCAAATCCCGGCGTGCCCTTGTCAACCAGAAATGCGGTGACACCGTTCGGCCCGCGCGTGAAGTCGAGATTCGCGAAAACAATCGTAACGTCGGCGTTCGGGGCGTTGCTGCTGAAGGTCTTCGATCCGTTCAGCACATATTTATCGCCCTTACGCTCGGCGCGAGTTTTCAAACTGTAGGCGTCCGAACCGGACCCAGGCTCAGTCATCGCGTGCAGGCCGAGTCCACCACTCACCAGGCCGGGAAGATATTTGCGCTTCTGCTCTTCCGTTCCGAAGGACCAGATCGGAATCTCCGAACTCCACATGTGCGCATTGATGGAGAAGATGAGGCCGTTATCCTGACAACCGTAGCCCAAAGCTTCCAGCGCACAAACTGTTGTAAGGGTGTCGGCGCCGCCGCCGCCGTACTCGGTCGGAATCGGAAGTCCCTGAATTCCGAACTTCGCGCACTTCTGCCACAAGTCCTGCGAAAACTCCTCATTCTTGTCGCGCGTGATGACGTCGTCGTTCAGCTCTTCTTTGGCAAATCGCAGCACTTCTTTGCGAAAAGCCGCTTGTTCTTCGTTCCATGCAAAGTCCAAGGCTTACTCTCTCCTTTTTCTTTCTGGCCCAGATGCCCTTGAGCTTTGTGTAGCGCCGGCGTTCCGCCAGCTAATCTTTTGTTATGCCGATACAGATGCTGCGGTGTGCGCGGGCTCGGGCGGCGCCAGTGGTGCCACCTTGACTTCTGCCACCGGAGCCGTAGCTGCCTCCGGTTTTTTCACGAAGCGTTGTGGACGCCCGCCCGGCAACTTGATGCGGGCAGGTACGCCCATTACCATCATGTTGCTGCGGACGTCGGTGAGCACCAGGCTGTTGGCCGCAATGGTTACGTTACTGCCAATCTTCGCGTCGCCTACGAGCTTTGCTCCCGGTCCGAAATAAACGTCGTCGCCGATGCCGCGGCACGCATGCGAAATCAAGCATCCTGTCGCTATGGTGAAATTCTTGCCAATCTTTGTGGCGCCCAGGTTGATCGCGTAGACCGAGTGAATGACGAAGCCCGGGCCGATATCGGCACGCACATCAATGTGCACGCTCGTGAAAACCTCGACCCACTTGCGAAAGAACAGGCCGAAGACCTGCAGCAGTTGCTTCACCACTGGAATTCTCACGCTGCGTGCCCACTGCGAAAAGCGGTAAGCGACGACTGGCCAGGTAGAGTGGCGCACCATGACCTCGAGCCGCTTGCCGAGGCTCGGCTTCCAGTTCGGGTCGGTGCGCGTTTCGCGCATCGCCCGGTTGATATCTTCTCTCAGGTTCTCAAACATGTTCAGTCTTTGGGATGTAGGTCTGAAGATTTCAGAGCTTAGAGTTTTTTGTAGATTTTTTCTGGAACCGGGAACGTCCGGTGATTGAGTACAGCACCGAGAACCCGCACATTGGCGTGTTCGAGATCGTGCACCGCCTTGCGCGCGGTCTCGCGCCGCGAAGCATTCGCGCGAAGAACCAGCACCACTCCCTCGGCGTTGCGGCCTAGCATGATTGTGTCATCGCCTGCCCGCAGCGGCGGAGCGTCGATCAAAACGTAATCGAACTCTCTTTGTAGTTCCGGCAACAGCGTGCGCATGCGCTCGGAGCCGAGCAAAGTCTGTGCACCCGCCTTTTCCGCGCCGCAACTGAGGAGCCAGAGGTTCGGACGCGACAGCTGAGTCACAAAGCCGCGCACAGGATCGGAAACCTGCAGCGCATCGGAGAGCCCGTAATGATTCTTCACGCCAAACTCGCGGTGCAATCCCGGAGAGCGCAGGTTCGCATCCACTACGCAAACTGTGGAGGAAACCTGCGAAGCCAGGATTTCCGCCATGCGCGCACATATCCAGCTGCAACCGTTGCCGGACTCCGTGCCCGAAATCACGACCAGCCGCGAACCGTCCTCTCCCGGAGCAAAGAACACTCGCTGCACCAGTTTGAGGAGTTCATCACGCTGCCCCGCTTCCATTTTCAACTCGAGCGGCTTTACCTCAGCCGGGGGCCGCACTTCAGTATTCCGAGGCGCGACCGGTAAGGGATCAATGGGCAGTGGCAAAGGCGCAGGCGCTGTTGCCGTTTGGAACATTTCGCGTTCCTTGCCGAGGTTTTGCATCAATTCAAAATTCTTGCTCATAGACTCCTTAGTAAATCTTCTGGTTGCGCGGGTAAACTCCCCGCCAAAAGGTGTGCTCTAGACTGTTGGCATCTCAATCAGGGCGTTCGAGCCCGGTACGCCAGGTACGCAATAATCGCGATACGTTCTGCATGTGCTGTACCGCGTCTGCAGGGCTCAATTTATCTTCTGTAGGCTTGCGAGGGGATAAAGTCGGTTGGGACACCGGTTCGCTCGCTTCATCGGATGCCTGCATCTGCGGCATTGGCGGCAACGGATCCGCATTCAAACTGGTTAGCGACGCGAGCCTCGACATGCTTGAGGGCACTTCGACTTCGGTCATGAACCGCGTGATATCGAGGTCCTTAATTACTTCCCGCACCACTTCACCGTCGACCGTACGACTACGAGTGGCACAGGCAAGCGAAAGCGAGTGAAAGCAGTAATTGTTGATCTGGCGCGGAATACCTTCGCTGGCCTCCGCGATCAACTCAAGAGCTTCGGGCGAGAACAAACCCTGGCCTTTGTATCCCGCGACCTGCAAACGATGCGCGATGAAACGCGACGTTTCCTGCGGGGTGAGAGGATTGAGGCCGCTCAGGGATGTAATCCTTTGCCGCAATTGCGTGAGAGCAGGACTCGCCAGCTTGTCGGCCAGCGTGGGCTGCCCGACCAGAATAATTTGCAGCAATTTGGCCTGGGGCGTTTCGAAATCGGAGAGCAAGCGGACTGTTTCGAGCACCGATGCGTCCAGATTCTGCGCTTCGTCGATCACTACGATGAATCGCCTGCCGGCTCGCGCTTCCTGCACCAGGCACCGGTTGAAGGCCTCGTTCATCTTCACGAAGTCCTGAACATCGTTCTCAATCCCAATTTCCGCCAGCAGAAAACGCATGAACTCACGTGAATTGCATTGAGTTTGGAAGATGAACGCGGTTCGGGCCGTGTGCGAAAATTTCTGCAAAAGGTGGAAGAGCAAAGTCGTCTTGCCCATGCCCGGCCGCGCCACCAGAGACAGAAATCCCCGATTCGCCTCGATGCCGTAATAAAGGGATGCGAGAGCTTCCCGGTGGCCTGCCCCGAGATAAAGATATCTCGGGTCAGGCGACACACCGAAAGGTTGTTCCCGCAGTCCGAAGAATTCCAGAAACATTTAGTGCTTCCTCTCCTGGAAGTTCGGGTTGCGGGTTTTGCTGGTCAGCTCATAGGGGACATCTTCCAAAGCATTGTGCGCTTTGCCATTGCCGTTGCTATGACCGTTACCGTTGCTGTGGCCGTTTCCATTGCTATGGCCGTTTCCGTTTCCGTTTCCGTTCCCATTGCCGTTTCCGTTCTTGTGCAGCCCGTTACCCGAAACTCTGTGGGAAGGAACTGCGGCCAACACCGGAATTCTCAACTCCGTCATTACCTCAGTCGGCGTACGGAATGATTGGTCGGCATAGTCGAGAGCAAAGACAACTCCGAGGCTCACGGCTGAACCCAACAAGCAAGCCACGAGGGCAAATACCCAGATCGACCGTGTGGGCAAGCTGGGGATCACCGGGTTCTGGGCAATCGACACATTCAGAATGCGCGTGCGGTCGAGGGCATCGGCGATGCGCGCCTCTTCCCGCTTCTTGTTGTAAAGCAGATAATTCGCTTCATCCGCTTTTTGCGTGCGCATCAAGTCGCCTTGCAGAATTCCCTGCTCTTCGAGCTTGTGCGCCTGAGACAAGTAAACGCCTACGATGGCATTCAACGCGGTTTCACGAGCTTCGAGTCCGGCGAGGTCAGACTTGGCCTTGGCCAGTTCTCCATTCACCCACGCGTACGTGGGATTCTGGTCCGTGGTCTCTTCTTTCACCGGAGATGTTTCTTCCATTGTCAGTGCGTTGTGCGTATCGGTAATCTGCTTGTCGACCTCGACCACCAGCGGATACGTCGGCTGGAACTTGGTCAACAACTCCGTGCGCTTCATCTCGAGCGTAAGCAAAGTCGCCTTCAGGTTCTGAAGGACTTGCGCGTTGTCGCCCTTCTTTGCCTGCGTGGTGATGCGCGAGGGGAGCGAATTGTACTGTCCCTCGAGATCGCCGATGCGCTTCTTCCCTTCGGCGATGGAAGCCCGCGTGGTATCGAGAGAGCCGGTAAAGTCGGCCAACTTCTGCAGAACCATGTCGCGCTGAACCGTCGGCGCCACGCTGTTCTGCCCGCCCGAAAACTTGCTGAGCTGGCTCTCGACGTTCATCATTTCCTGCTTGTACTTGGTCGCTTCCTCATCGAAGAAGGCCTCTTGTCCGGCAGGATGGTGCACCTCGAGATGCTTGTCGAGGTAGGCCGCGTCCAGCGTGGCAAGCACGCGCTGCGCCAGTTCCGGCTTGCTCGATTCATATGCAATGCTGATGATGTTGGTTTTCTTGACTACCTCCAGCACCAGGTCTGTGCGCAGTTGCAAGATGGCCCGGTCGGTGCGGTTCTGTTGAGTCTCGCCGGGGTGCAGGAATCGCGACAGCGGCTTCGGCTTGTCGAGGCCGCAAGTCGTGACGACTTTCTGCAGAACATCCTGGCTCTGAATCAACTCCACTTCGGAGTTGATCTCTTCCTCTGCCACGGTGTCCTTGAACATCATGGGAGCGGTTTGCTCCGGGGTGACAATGGGGTCGACGCGTTCGCGCTTGACCAAGAGTTTGGTTTCGGCTCGGTACTTCGTGGGAAGAAACACGGCGGAGAGAAGAACGCCCAGCACGACGCCTAAGAAGCAGAGAATCATCACCCGTTGATGGCGAAAGCCGATTGCAACAACGTCTCTCGCGGTAAACGAGTACGACCTGTTTCCGTCGCCGTTCGTGGAAATTGAATCAGTCATATTGCCTCCATACTGCCTTTTGTCTTCAAGTTTTTCGGACAGTTACGCGGACAAAACCCTACCATCTTCTTGACGCTCTACGGCATGGTGAGCGGCAAGTACGTGCCCAGACTCATGTTCGGAATCAAACGATCGATCTTCGACATTGTATTCTTCGGAACAAAAAGCATGTCCCCGGAGTGAAGAAACGGATCTTCGCGCAAATCCCGGTTCTTTTCCATCTTCTTCACATCGATCAGCTTAGCTTCCGTCCACTGATCGTCAACGCGGCGAAACAGCACGACTTGGGAATGCTTGGCGCTGGATTGAAAGTCTCCCGCAACCGCGATCGCTTGCGTGACCGTCATGTTGCCATGCATTTCGTATTTGCCCGGCTTGGCGACCTGGCCGGATGCGATGAAGTACGGCTTCTCGAATTCTTTCAACGTGATCGAGATGACGGGATTGTTCAAAATTTTTCCGTAAGCCACGCGCAGAGTCTCTGTCATCTCAGGCACGGTCTGACCGGAAACCTTTACGTCTCCGACGGCCCGCAGTGAGGCAAACCCATCGGGCTGCACTGCTACAGCCAACTGGTTGAACTCCGGGCTGAGATCGAAGGTCAAGTCAAAGGTGTCGCCCGGCTCGATCCGGTAGCGCGGACTGCGGGATTTGAACTGGGGGCCGTCAACGGCAGGCTTGCTTGCGTCCGCGGGCTTGCTTGCATCCGCGACAACCGCGTTGCTGGGAGTCGGAGCCGGCTGCGTCTGCGCCGAGCAGATCTGAAACAGCGCGCAAACCATCGATGTTCCTAAGGTAAACCGCAACACTCGCTTCGCCAGTCCAGTATTCATTGTTTTCATTGCAAAACCTCCATCTTTCGAGTAACTCATTCGCCCTCGTAATTGTGTTTCTTAATGTGTGCCTTAGGGGGCATTTCTTGCAACACGACAAGACACAGGGGGAATAATGACTTTCTTCGGGCCAAATCAAGAGCCCGTAGTTCCTGTGACTCGCGCGGCTACTCGACTTTGAGTGTCTGCCCAAGAGGCGCCACCTGCCGAACCGCACTCGGGGTCAGGTTGTGCTGGCGAATCTTGTACAGAATTCCGCGATAGCTGATGGACAGCAACTGCGCTGCCCGGCGCCGGTTCCAGCCGGTATATTCAAGGGTCCGGCTGATGGCGTAGATTTCCGCCTCAGCCCGAAGGCTGCGAAGCGAAAAATGCGCGTCGGTCAGAGGTTGATCCGCCACAATCTGGTTATCGGCAGAAACCTCTTCTCTCGTTAGTGGATTGTCGTTCTTAATTTTTGGTTTGTTTTCTAATTGATTCATAGGGCTTAGGACCTCGCAACAAATTCCTGTGTGGTTGAAATTCAAGGGAGAAAAACTTTGGAAGGGGAAACACTAAACGGCTTCAACGTCATAGCCAGCTACGCGGACATACAACGATCTTTGGATTGGCTCAACTGACAGCACCAGGCTGCGATCACCATTCTCCGCCACCAGAATGCCCTGCACGCCGTCGAGAGCTCCGCCGCGAACCCGCACCCGCTGACCCACGCGGAGAAACGGACGCTCTTCATAAGGAATTCTGCTGGCAACCAGAGTCTTGATGTATTCGATCTGATGATCGGGGATGGGTGTTCCAGTACCCTGGACTCCGACAAAACTGACCACGCCCTGGGTCCGCAGCACCCGAACGCGATCATCCGGAGAATGAATCATGCGAAGGAAGGCGTAACCGGAGAACAACGGCATTTCGACTTGCTTCCGGCGGTCGCTCCAGTTGTGGGTCTGGGTGACCACTGGAAGAAACGACTCAATTCCCTGAGTCTGCAATTGTTTCGCGACTAGCTTTTCATGGCGCGAGCGTGTGCGAACAGCGTACCAGCGCGGTTGGCTTAGCAGCCCAGAGGTCTCGACCGCCGGCTGGTATCCATCCATCAATCCTGCTTCTCCGTTCACAGCTCCGCCCTTTCAGTCACATTCGCGGAATTTCAAAAAAAATGCGCGGATGTGCTTATGGTTTGCAAAAGTCGGATCGACGACTCTACCGATCATCGATTCAAATTAGGGGGGGAATTAACACTGAACCACCGAATACGGTGGCTTGCATCTACATCAGTGAAGCGAGTTTAACCAGCCGTGCAACTTCCTGCAAGAGGTAAAAAGCCCTAGTGAAGAAAGACTTCATCGAACCGGTTCCGGACGATAAAATAGAGTTGATTCACTGGAGAACAAAGGCCCTGTTCAGCCCTCGATTACTGTCGCATTGAGAAAATTTTAATACCCCGCCAGCCGTTCTTCTTAGCTGAATCAGCCGCAAGATTTGGGTTTCACCCCGTGTTTACCGGATATTGCAGGTTTTTGCACACTTGACAAGCGCAGTCTTTAATAGCAAAATGCCCGCTGGCATCCGGTCCCTTTGGCCGGAGCAAACCCTATCGCAACTCTAATTAGATTTTTCGAGTTGGGTGACAAGTTCGCGCTTTGCGCTGAAAAACTAGAGTGTTCTGTGTATTGCATTTCGATACGGCTGTAGCAGAATGCGTCGTGCATGACTGGCCCATGCTGAGTCGTCGCTCCTCCCCCCAACGTTCACGTCATGGTCGCAACAAACTTGTGATGCTGACTTCTTTTCTCTTGGAAGTCCATCTCGCACTTGGACACTTGACCACGTGAAGGAGTACTTCGATGAATTTTCGTACCGTTCGCCTGCTCGCAGTGTTGATCCTGGTAGGTCTCGCCGTTCTTGCCGTCCCCTCGCGGCTGCTTCACACAGCGGCAGCCACCAACACTGCTCTTCCGCCACCTCCGCCGCCTACTGTCGGTGAATTCGGCGGTCCTCTCGCTGGACTTACATCGAACCAGACCGGTCTCTTCAATGGCGGCTATGGCCTGTTTGCCATCAAGTGGGATCCTATCCGCGGCCTCGGCCCGGTGTCGACGGAACCGGGTTGCTTCACTTGTCACGGAGCCGGAGTCAACATACTCACCGGTACTGCAGGAGACACCGGTCCTTTGACCGGAACCCGTTATGGCAAATGGAATCCTGATAACACCTTCAACTATCTCGACGGCAACGGAACGTATCCCGAGAATGAAGGTGGCCCGATCATTCACGGCCTGTCAAATGCGGCTTTCGGCACGCTTCCGAATTGCAATATCATGAATATTGCGAGTTCCAGCGGAGCTACCGAGTCGGGAACGACCGTCACCATTACCACAAATGCCGCGCACGGCTTCAAAGTAGGACAGAATGCCATGATCTTAGGCGTGGGTGTTGCCGGTTACAACGGCACCTACCCCATCGTGAGCGTCCCGACGACAACAACGTTTACATATACATCCACGGAGTTAGCCTTAGCCCCGTCTGGCGGAGGCACCGCACAAAATTTGCCCCACGAAGTAATTCCGGCCGATGCAACCGTGGTAAGCCTTGTTCGATCGCCCAACCTGTTTGGTCTTGGATTGGTCGACAACATCCCCGACTCTGCGATTCTGGCAAATGTCGGGAACCCGGGAAACCCCTACGGCATCAGCGGCGTCGCGAATATGGTGCCCGATGAAAACGGAACCGTCCGACCTGGGAAATTCGGACAGAAGCTCAATATCGTTACCTTGTTCCAATTCACCGCGAATGCCGAGTTCAATGAGCTGGGGATCACCAACACGAATAGCCTCTTCGGCACCGCCAGTCAGTTCTTCCCGAATGAACATCTACCCCAGGGATTGCCCTTCCCAAGCTCCTGCAACACTGACACCAACGTTCCGCAGGACGTTCTACAAGTAAACATGATCAAGATGACCCAGTTTCAGGCGCTATTGGCGCCCATACCGCCGCAACCTCCGACTTCGGCGACAGAGGCTGGGCTCACAGTGTTCAATAACATCGGCTGTAGTGTTTGCCACATGGAGAGTTTCACCACTCAGCCCAAAGTTACATTGAAGACTACTAATGGGTCACAGACGGGCACAGTCACTGCTCTGAGCAACGTTACATTCAATCCGTATTCGGATTTCCTGCTCCACAATATGGGATCGGGTGACTCCGGCGGAATTCCCTTCCAGCCCAACAACACAGGCGTGGCCACGCTCACCATGTGGAGAACCGCGCCATTGTGGGGCTTATCCAACACGCTCACGAAGGCCGGCGGCTAGATGCACG
>Ga0302225_10002851_pt1 | contig 10106 bp, 4 predicted proteins | sample II_Palsa_E3_2_FD_193515 | JGI IMG/M metagenome (GOLD analysis project Ga0302225, IMG submission 193515) | Peat permafrost microbial communities from Stordalen Mire near Abisko, Sweden - II_Palsa_E3_2 | ecosystem: Environmental > Terrestrial > Soil > Palsa > Peat permafrost | place: Sweden...
AGAAGCGCTATTCGAGTGGTATGTTGTGGGTTTAACAACCACTCATCTGAATCAGCAGTTCGTGGGGTCGGAGGAACAATGGATAATGCGGGCTTGTTAGGGAAAATTACAGACCATCAACGACCAGACACCGTAGCTTCCCGGTTGAGGCAGAGGCGCTACGAGTTCTTTAGAAATCTCGCCACTTCGGTACAACGTCCGTTGAAGATTCTCGATGTCGGCGGGACCCAGACCATATGGGAACGTATCGGGTTCGCCGACCAACACGACATCCACATAACGATCCTGAACATCGTCCCGGTGCCGGTTGATCACTCGAACATGACAGCCGTCGTGGGAAGCGCATGCAGCATGTCACAGTTCCAGGATAGGCAGTTCGATATCGTTTTCTCCAACTCGGTGATTGAACACGTGGGGGGCGATCGGGAAGTGCGGTCGATGGCGAACGAAATTCGCAGAGTCGGCAAGAGCTACTACGTGCAGACACCGAACCGGTATTTTCCGGTCGAACCCCATTTCGTGTTTCCTATGTTTCAATTTCTGCCCATTCGTGTGCGAGCGGCGCTTGTCCACGCTTTCCCTTTAGGTTGGTTTCCGAGGATACCCGATCGTAAAGAGGCCGAGGCGGTTGTGCGATCCATCAATTTACTTTCTAAAAGCCAGGTCAGGTCGCTTTTTCCCGATGCAGAGACGGCCGAAGAACGGCTATTTGGGATGACAAAATCCATTCAGGCATATTCCTTTTCGAGCGGGGCGATCAATCCTTCAGCACAGGCGTAACGGCCTGGCCGCGGCAGGCGAATGGTGATCGTCTTCACTTAACCACCCCTGCACATTCCATATGCAGGGGTTTTGCTTTCTGGGAGCTTTGGCCGGTGTGCGCTCGCTATGCGTTATCATTTGCAATCCATGGTTACTAAGCCGGCCGGAAGATTGGCAGTGCACAGCCACTGTGGAAAAAGCGGGTCCTTGCCTGGTAAAGAGCTGGGTTTCTGGTAACCCAGAGATGTAGCCGCGGCCGTTAGTGGCACAAAATCGGCGATGATGGAAGCCATGCAGCTGGAAACATTGGAAGTACCTCGGCACCGCGGCGGACCGGGGTTTCTCGGCTTGCTGAAATGCGGGGATATGCCGAACTGATTCGTGGATCCCCAGGCAAAAGAGCCACTGTTATAAAGGAAAGTGTTATTGCCGTTGTAACCGTACGCCAGGTTGTGATCCACCGAATCCGTCCCATCGCCCTCCGAAACACCCAAGGCATAAATAGGATGTCCACCGCACCCGAGCGCTGTTTTGGTGGAGACTAGATTTCTCGTTATGTGGATGTGGGTCGCCTTGGCGAGGGAAATCTCTGAACAACCCAGCCACGACTGATTGGGATCGGTGAGGTTGCCCCAACTGGTGTTTTGCGCGATCCAGATGGTCGAGTGATAAGAGGGTCCCGCATTGCCGTTGACTTCGATACCCTTACCGCCATTGTTAGCCACGATGTTGTTGATCGCGGCGGCCTGTGACCAATAGGGGGAAAGGCCGCCCTGACTACCGTCGAAACTGCCAAAGACGATCCCTTCACCAGCAGTCGGGGAACTACCCCCGCACTTGGGGGGATCGATGTTTCCATACGAAAAATTGTTTGCGACATAGATGTGCGTCCCAGGAACGGTGTCCGATTGGACGGGGTGGTAGACCGAGATTCCGCTCGCGCAGGTGCCGCTTCCTTGGGCAGCATTGTAGGCGATGCTGCCCACTACAACGAAGTAGTCCACCCCCGCGTGACCATGGTTGACTGTCGCGAAGCCGCCTTGGGAGCATCCATTAGCGATGTCGTTGGCAAAGATGATGTGATGGATCTGCGTGGGAGACGCGTAATTCGGCTGGGCAATGAAGCAAGTTCCATAGGTGTCGGTCGGGGTGGTCGTGACTTCCCAGTCTCGAACCCCCCAAAAGCTTCGGTCCACCCACATCCCCTGATTGGTGTTGGTGTGGATTTTGCAGCCATCAAAGGTTGCACATTGAAGCCACGCGACGTTGTTTTTGGCAGGGCATGTCACAGTTCCCCACTTGCCGGTGTAGAAGTTGGCGGACGAATAACTTGTGCTGGCTGCCGCCACAATGACATCGCCACAATTCAACGGATGGTTCGGAGAGAGCCAAGGAACGCTGCGGGACTGACCGCTATTAAAGTCGCTACCGGTTGGTGAAAGGTAGTAGGTCCTAGCTTGCGCGATCCCGATGCCGGTCTGGCAGAAGAGCAATAGTAGAACACCATACCACCCAGGTTGTGCGCGCTTAGGCGAATGAGATCTGACGCAGAGAGCGCGAAGCCAAAAGGTAGATTGAGACTTGGCGCCCGTACCCACACGGGACGAAGCTCGCAACGGAATGGATCTCATTTATATCCTCTCAGGGTGGTTCTAGGAGCTGGATTTGCTGGCAGCGTCAAAACTTTAGACCTTGTCTTACGAATTGTACTTGCGATCCGGCAAAGGGGCTGTCTCTTGATGATACCGGGCTGAGCCCGGTAAGCCTCAAGCAGGCCGACTTTCGCGCGCTGCCTTAAGCCGCTGTTACCCTGCGATGCCGGCGAACGGATTGATCGAATCATTAAAATTGATTTGCCTTGTTTTACAGATAAAAGTGTGCGATTGTGCCTACCGCTGGGATTTTACTGTTTCCTTCAACATTAGACGAATGACCCTGTCAGCGACCCAGCTCAAACCACGAGAGCCCATCCTGTTCGACACAAGCGTCGAAAGAGAGGGTATCCATGATGAAAAACATAGCGATTCGGGTAGCGCTTGTCTCTGTCTGTTTCTTCACTCTGCCGGCGATGGGAGCCACCTACTACCTCAGCACCACCGGGAGTGATTTGAATAGCGGAACAACTGCTTCGCAGGCATGGCTGACTCCACACCATAACCTCAATTGCGGTGATGTGGTTCAGGCGGCTGCGGGCTCGTATAATGGCTGGAATTTCTGGGAGGGCGAATGGGGTACGGTCACCGGTACCGGCCATTGCGTTGCGGAACTCCACTGCACGACATTCGACACCTGTATCGTGGATACCTCTCAGAACGGCTTGACGGGAGCATTCTGGGTTGACCAGAGCCATTGGATGGTCGATGGATGGGAGGTACGGGGCTCTGTCGCCGACAGCGACATTGTGGCTTGTTTCGTTGCGACTCCCAACACCGCGACGCCCGCCAACATTCAAGACATCATTTTTGCCAACGACATTGCGAACGGGTGCCAAAACGGCGGTTTTAACGCACACAACCTTGCGGGCAGCACAACTATAAGCTACGACTATGTGAATTTCGTCGGAGATATTGCGTTCAATGCGGCGCAAACGAGCAACGAGTGCGATAGCGGTATCAGCGTCTTCGAGCCGATTGTGGCGGACTACAACATTGGGACTCATATATACATCGCTGGAAGCTTTAGCTACGGAAACGTGGACCCGCCTACCGGTTGTGCCGGGACAATGCCGACAGACGGCGAGGGAATCATCATCGATACCCTGGATTATTCACAAGATGGTGGTACGCCTTACATCGCGCAGGTTGCTGTCGAGAACAACATCGTGGTGAATAACGGCGGGCGGGGGCTCGAAGTTACGAACAATTCGGCTGGAAGCCAGAACGCTTACGTATTTTTCATTAGCAACACCTCATGGGGCAACGAGCGCGACCAGAACCAGGCTTTTTGCATCGGGAACGGTGAGCTGAACGTTAATTTGGCCAAGAATGTCCAGGCCTTCAACGGAATGTATGCTACCTCGACGGCAGATGGGTGTTCCGGATATGCAATCTACGGAGCGAGCGTCGCGTCTGGGGATGCCAGCGATCTTATCGAGTACAGCTCGATTTTTGGACTTGACGGAAACAATACCTTTGTTAGCGGTGGAACCTTTAACTTTGCAAACCAAACCGGGAGCGCGATTGGAACTAATCCTGGCTTTGCCAACGCCGTCGCGCCCGGCGCGCCTTCTTGCTCTGGATACGCGAACACGGTGGCCTGCATGGCGACCCTAATCTCAAATTTCAAGACCTCGGGGGCAGGAACCGCGGGCATTGGCTACCAGGCACCCACAACCGGCTCGTACGACCCTTTCTTCCCGCAATGGCTTTGCACCGTGGGTTTACCCCCGGGCATTATAACGATGGCATGCGAGCCCGCGGTAACGCCGGCGTCTTCACTACCACCGGAGTGATTGACACTAGCGGTTCTTTATCTCCAAAGGATTTTGCACCGAGGCTGTCGAGCAACTCGGCGTCACCAGACCAGAGGGCAGATTCACATTGCACAGCCATTGCGGATAGAGTTCGTCGGTGACGCTGGTGGTCGAGGGCTTCTGGTAGCCATAGGCGCTCGCTCCGGAAGCGGTGGGGGTAAAGTTTGCGATCAGAGTCGCCGCGCAAGCCGGAACGTTTGCGGTCCCGGAGCACGATGGCGCGCCGGGGATCACCGGATTGGCAAACGCTGGATTCGTGCCCGTGACATTGGTTCCGTACCCGCTGCCAAAAGTCGTGTTCCCCGCTGCGGAATAGAGCCAGTTACCGGATGCGGTGTTGCCGGTTCCAGTTGGATTCAAAGCGAAGGAGTAGATAGCATCCCCGCCCGTGGTCGCCTGCGAGGTCATTGTTAAGTTGTTTGTAGCTGTGGTGTCGTTCGCTTCGACGACGTTGATTTCCCCGTTCGCGACCGGGTAAGCCTGCCCCGCCTGGGAATTGTTACCGTAAGTAGTGTTATTTTTAATGTAAACGGTGGCTGGGGTCGTGCCGTTATTGTTGTTTTCCTCAATTCCCCGGCCACCATTGCCTACGAAAATATTGTTCTCAATTGCTACCTGCTGGTTGTAGTTGTACTCATCCAAGGTATCAAGTTCCATTCCCTCGCCATCGGTCGCAGCGGTCCCAGCGCAGCTAGCCGGATCGAAGTTATCCCACCCATAGTTACCCGCTACGAAAAGATGCGTGCCGGCCGCCGTGTCCGACGGACGAATGAATCCGATCGTGAACCCGGAATGGCAAGCGTCCGACCCCTGCGCGGCGTTGTAGGCGATATCCCCAACGAATGCGATGTAATCGGTCACGGCTGTTGAACTGCTGGAGTAGGTCTGGAACCCTCCGCCATAGCAGCCGTTCGCCACGTCGTTCGCAAAGACAACGTGATGGACCGATTGCGATCCGGAGGTCTGGACGTTGAAACACGCATAGCCAGGCGATCCGGTCGTTACCTCCCAGCCCTGCACGCCCCAATACGGAGCCGAAACTTGCATGCCAGAAGACCCGGAAGTCGAGATTTTGCAGGTGTCGAACGTGGCGCACTTCAGCCACGCCACGTTGTTGCCTGCTGGGCAGCTCACCGTGCCCCACTTCCCGCTGCCGAAGTTCCCCGCCGAATAGGAGCCAGAGGACGCGCTGATCACATCACCGCAGTTCAGCGCGTGATTCGGCGTCAGCCACGGTGACGCTGCGCTGGTGCCGCTGTTGGAATCGCTGCCCGTGGGCGATATGTAGTAGTTTGCTCCGCTACCGCTCGACGGAGCGCTGATCGTGAAGCTGCCGCTGGTCGCTGCTGTGAGGCCGGTACTGGTCGCTGTAAGTGTATAGGTCCCCGCCGTACTCACAGAAAGATTGGCGAAGGTCGCGACTCCGTTCAGCGGCGTCGCGGTGAGGGTTCCCGCAAGCCCGCTGCCGGTGGTGAGAGCAATCGTGACCGCATTCGAGGCGCCGGTCACGGGATTTCCGTTGCTGTCCTCGACCACCACCGTAATCGCCGGTGTGATCGTGGCTCCGGTCGACGCACTCGAGGGCTGTTGGGAGAAGGCCAGTTTGGCCGGTACCGAAGCCAGCGCGCTGATGGTGAAACCTGTGCTCGTCGCTGATGTCAGACCAGTGCTGCTTGCCGAAAGAGTATAGGTCCCGGCAATGCTTACGCTGAGGTTGTTGAAGGTGGCGACACCATTCTGCGGCGTTGCCGTTAACGTTCCGACCAGACCCGTTCCGCCGCCCAGAGCGAGTGTCACCGGGTTGGTGGCAGTGGTTACAGTGTTGCCGTTGCTATCCTTGATCACCACCGTAACCGCCGGCGTGATGGTCGCCCCGGCTGAAGCATTCGAGGGCTGCTGCGAGAACGCCAGCTGGGTCGGAGTGGAAGTGCCGCCACCGGCCGCGGTAATCGTGAAGCTGCTGCTGGTCGCCGGTGTAAGGCCGGTGCTGGTTGCTGACAGAGTAAAGGTTCCGGCGCTGCCCACGCTGAGAGTGCTAAAGGTTGCGACGCCATTCACTGGCGTAGCCGTCAGCGTACCGGCCAGGCCTGTGCCGCCTCCCAGGGCGAGCGTCACCGGGTTGGTGGCAGTCGTCACCGTATTCCCGCTGCTATCCTGCACCACCACCGTGACGGCGGGTGTGATCGTGGCCCCAGTGGACGCGTTCGAAGGTTGCTGTAAGAACGCCAACTTGGTCGCAGTGGCAGGCGGAGGGGTACCACCCCCCGCCGCACTGATGGTGAAACCGGTGCTGGTCGCCGGGGTAAGACCAGGGGTGGTCGCCGCCAGAGTGTAGGTTCCGGCATTGCTCACGCTGAGCGTGCTGAACGTGGCCACGCCGTTCTGCGGCGTGACGGTGAGCGTTCCAGCCAGGCCCGTACCGCTTGTTAGGGCGAGCGTCACGGGATTGGTCGCAGCTGTTACCGTGTTGCCGTTGCTATCCTCAATCGCCACTGTAACCGCCGGCGCAATCGTGACCCCGGCCGTCGCATTGGAGGGCTGCTGCAGGAATGCTAGCTTGGCTGCCACCGGGGCGCCCCCGCCGGGCGTACCGATGGTGAAGCCGGCACTGACCGCCGGAACCAGGCTGGTGCTGGTTGCGGCCAGGGTGTAAATTCCCGCATTGCTCACGCTGAGGTTGTTGAAGGTGGCGATGCCATTCTTCGGGATGACGCTCAACGTGCCCGCCAGGCCAGTGCCGCCCACGAGAGTCAGCGTGACCGGATTGACCGCGGTTGGCACCGTATTCCCGTTGCTATCCTCAACCACAACCGTCACCGCCGGCGCGATCGTGGCGGCAGCCAACGCGTTCGTGGGTTGCTGCAGGAACGCAAGTTTAACCGGGGGTGGAGGCGCACTGCCGCCTGGCGCTGTGATGACGAAGCTGGCGCTGGTCGCCGATGTGAGGCTGGGGCTGGTCGCCGTGAGTGTATAAGTCCCGGCGGTGCCCACGCTCAAGTTACTGAAGGTAGCAATTCCATTTTGAGGAGTCGCGGTCAGAGTACCTGCAAGGCCAGAAACGCCGGCAAGGGCCAGGGTGACCGGATTAGTCGAATTGGTAACCGGATTTCCGCTGCCGTCCTCGATCACCACCGTAACTGCAGGCGCGATTGTCGCCTTCGTTAAAGCGTTCGAGGGCTGCTGCAGAAACGCGAGCTTCACCGGAGTACTGCTCACGGGCGGAGTAATGACAAACGGCGTGCTGACTGCCGGCGCCAGGCTGGGGCTGGTTGCCAACAGTGTGTAGCCGCTGCCCGGCGCGCTTACGCTCAGGTCGTTAAACGTGGCGATGCCATTCTGCGGCGTGATGGTCAGCGTTCCCTGCAGGCTGCTACCGCCCACCAGCGTGAGTTTGATGGCATCGGCGGCAGACGGCACAACGGTCCCGTTGCTATCTACTATCATCACCGTCACCGCTGGGGTCATCGTGGACCCCGCCGCGGTGTTGGAAGGTTGCTGCTGGAATACTAGATTTTCTGCCGGACTTGCTGCAGTAATGGTCAGCGTAGAAGAAGAAACGGTGCTCGCAGAACCCTGCAGAACCGCGATCGCCTGCAGAGTAGTGGTGACCGAGACTGCGATCGGCCCCGTATAAGTATTCGAGGATGTGGTGGGAACCGTTCCATCCGTCGTGTAGTAGAGAATGCTTCCTGCGGTCGAGTCACTCAGGGTTACTTCTTGCGTGCCGTTGTAGGTTCCGGTAGGCAAGGAAATATTCGGCGCAGCAACTGCGTACGACAAGGCGAGCGTCCAATCGCTGGGAGCCGTCGTCAACGCCGGCGCGAAGGGAGGATTGGCCACCGCCAGGCTATAAATGTTGCCCACATTATTCTTCGGATTTTGCGCAATGCGCAACGCAGCCGTTAGCGTATCGCTCGGCGCGGTCCCGCCCGCTGTCGTCGCGGCCGTGAACAGTTGACCGCAGGGGCTGCCATCGCCGGCCGACCCCCCGGAGGAATTCACGCAGTCCGCCAGCGCATCGGCAAGGCTATTGAGCTTCGCGCTTTCCGCAAAGTAGCTGGTCGCGGTGGGTGTGCCCGGAGTGCTTCCCTGCACAGAATTAATAAACTCCGGCACGGTGGCGACCGCTGTGAGGAAGGTGGCATCGCCCGATGCGGAGCCAAGGTGCTTCGCATCGTTCATATAGGCAGCCAAAGGAAAGACCGATCCGACCGTGGTCACCTCGTTCACAGAGACCGGCGTCGAAGCGCTGAGTTTGTCGCAAGGGCCAAGCACCGCGGTGAGCGCCAGGTTGGGGTTGTTACTGGCCTCGGTCCCTGGGCTTCCGCCGCTGGCGACAACATAAACAGGCGAAGACGCGGAAGGGCATCCGTAAGCGGCAGGTATTGTAAAGTTGCCGTTGCTGTCGGTCTTTACCGTACTGCTCAAGAGAGGTAGGGCGACCGAACCGTCTCCATCAGTCCCGGCGGCATATAGCTGGATACTGGACCCGCTTACTGCTTGCCGCCCGCCATGTACGCTGCCAATCAGGGCAACTGCCGTGTTTGCGTTTGTCGGGCCAGAGTAGCCGCAGCCTGCCAACAATGCGAAGATGATCGCCGCAATCACACAAAAGGATAACGCTGATCTGTTTGAAACGGGCCGCTGTTGCTTGTGCAAAGCATCCCCCATGGAATGATGTTGAGTAAGTAGCAATCTGGTTTCGATTCTGGACAGTCATGCGCGGAAGTAACAGCGAAAAGTTACTTGCAGAGGTAACCGAAGTTACAGAAAGTAAGCTAGCTACAGCGAGCCATTTCGCACGTACGGCGAGATAGGTAATCCTTACGTGGAGCTATGTGTTCGCTACTTACGATCCGAATCAAAGTAGGGGGAGCGAGTTAAGTTACTCAGTGACTAGTGCTCGCCTCGCTTGGTACCGATACTTCTGCTGCGCGGTTCGGAGCACAGAGAAATAAAGCTGTGGAAATAAGGGGTATTATTCGGTAATTTTTTCCCAGCGAATTGTTTTTCGTTTTACAATTTGTCCTACACCCTGGGCCTTGTTTCCCCCGACTTAACAAGTACGCAGTTGCAGTTGACGATTTACCTGAAGTATTCCGGGGAAGCTGTGTCTCATTTCAAGGGCTACGACTTCCTCACTGAATAATCTGGCTTGGCGCCTGGCATCTTTAGTTCACAGTCATGCAAGCTTTTGGCTGGGCAGCGCCTCCGAAACCGTACAGGGCAGAACTAATCGTTCATTAGTTCGGTCGCTGAGGAAAGTTTGCATGACCCAATCGTTCCCACTTGGCATATCTGACCTGGCAACTGAAGACGCGGTGCATCAATCCTCGATAATCGCTTTGTTCAAACGCCAGGCAGCGCTGCGGCCCTTTGCGCCGGCGTTGGAAGTAAATGACAGAACTCTAACCTACGAAGCTTTGGACGCGCGGTCGAACTCCGTAGCGCGACAGCTTACAGAGCTCGGGGTCCAATTCAATGAGGTTGTGGGAATTTGTCTCAAAAGAACCGAAAACCTCATTATTGGGATACTGGGCGTGCTCAAGGCTGGAGCCGCATACCTGCCTCTCAACCCTGAAGATCCGCCGTTACGTCTCGGCTGGATCTTGGCTCGGGCTGAGGCGCGGTTCACCTTGACCGACAGCGATAGCAAATCGCACCTGCCGGAAGGGTCTTCACAGCTCTTGCTGCTGGACCGGCAGTCCGCGGTCATGGAAGAGCGGGCGTCTGACGACACAACCGAGCTTCCGAAACCAACGGATTTGGCCTATGTGATCTTTACGTCCGGCACCACAGGACACCCCAAGGGCGTAGCGATTACCCACGGAGCGCTGTTGAATGTTGTGACCGACGTCGCGCAGCGCGTCTC
>Ga0302225_10002852_pt1 | contig 10101 bp, 10 predicted proteins | sample II_Palsa_E3_2_FD_193515 | JGI IMG/M metagenome (GOLD analysis project Ga0302225, IMG submission 193515) | Peat permafrost microbial communities from Stordalen Mire near Abisko, Sweden - II_Palsa_E3_2 | ecosystem: Environmental > Terrestrial > Soil > Palsa > Peat permafrost | place: Sweden...
TCGGCTTCCACGGCGTGTACCCGGGCGCGCGGCACCTCCTGGGCGATGGCCAGCGCGATCGCGCCGGACCCCGTGCCCAGGTCGACGACGACGGGCTCGGCCACGTCCATCTCCCGCAGCCGGTCGATGGCCCAGCCCGTCATCACCTCGGTTTCGGGGCGTGGCACGAATACACCCGGGCCGACCTCGAGCTCCAGGTAGCGGAAGTAGGCCCGCCCCGTGATGTGCTGCAGCGGCTCGCGGGCGGCGCGGCGCCCGATCCCCTCCCAGAAGCGCGCGTCAAACGACGCATCGGGCACAGTGTGCAGCTCGGTCCGGCGCACGCCGTGCACATGCGCCGCGATCAGCTCGGCCTCGGCCCGGGGTGATTCGACCCCGGCCTCGGCGAGCCGGGCCGCGGCGAGCGCGATCTCATCCAGCAATAGGCTCACCCGCACGGCTCCCGTGGCTTACGCGCCGGAGTTCCCGTCGTCGCCAAGCTTCTCAGCCATTTCGGCGTCGGCGAGCGAGTCGATCACCGCATCCAGATCACCGTCGACAACCTGGTCCAGGTTGTAGGCCTTATAGCCGACCCGGTGGTCGGAGATGCGGTTCTCCGGGAAGTTGTAGGTGCGGACCCGCTCGGACCGGTCGACGGTCCGGACCTGGCTGCGGCGCTCGGCCGACGCCTTCTCGTCCGCATCGTGCTGAGCCTGGGCCAGCAGGCGGGCGCGCAGAATCCGCATCGCCTGCTCCTTGTTCTGCAGCTGACTCTTCTCGTTCTGGCAGGACACTACGATCCCGGTCGGGACGTGAGTCAGCCGGACGGCGGAGTCGGTGGTGTTCACGCTCTGGCCGCCGGGCCCGGAGGAGCGGAAGACGTCGGTGCGGACATCATTCGGATCGATGTCGATCTCGACCTGCTCGGCCTCCGGCATGACCAGGACACCAGCGGCCGACGTGTGAATCCGGCCCTGCGACTCGGTGACCGGGACCCGCTGGACGCGGTGCACGCCGCCTTCGTACTTCAGGCGGGCCCAGGCGCCCTGGCCCGGGGCGCCCTTCTTGCCCTTGACCGCGAGGGTCGCGGCCTTGACGCCGCCCAGGCCGGTGATGGTGGAGTCCAGGATCTCGGTGGCCCAGTGGTGGCGCTCGGCGTAACGCTGATACATGCGCAGCAGATCCCCGGCGAACAGCGCGGACTCGTCTCCGCCCTCACCCGCCTTGATCTCCAGGATCACGTCCCGGCCGTCGTTGGGGTCCCGCGGGATGAGCATCCGCCGCAGCTGTTCCTCCAGCTCGGCCTGACGCGCCTTGAGCTGGGCGGCCTCCGCCGCGAACGAGGGATCCTCGGCCGCGAGCTCACGCGCCGCCGCCTCGTCATCCTCGGTCTGCTGCCATTCGCGGTAGGCGGTCACGATCGGGGTCAGCTCGGCGTAGCGCCGGCCGAAGTCGCGGGCCTTGTCGGGGTCGGCGTGCAGGCCAGGATCGGCCAGGGCACGCTCCAGCTCGGCGTGCTCAGACGCCAGCTCACCGAGCCGGTCGAACACAGTACTTCCTCCTGAATCAGGGCGGGCCGCTCGCGGCCCTGCGCCTGCTTGGTCCGCATAAGCGTCGATACCCAGCTACGCACGTTCGGGTCGAGTTCCCGCGGCGACCGCCGGGAACTCAACCCGACCGGGAGGGCTGGGGCGCTGGCGCGCTCGGTGGCGCGCCAGCGGGTAAGGACGCGCGGCTACTTGCTGTTGCTGTTGCCCACGGCCTTCTTGCCGAACCGGCGCTCGAACCGGGCGACGCGGCCACCGGTGTCCAGGATCTTCTGCTTGCCCGTGTAGAACGGGTGGCAGGCCGAGCAGACGTCGGTGTGGATCTCGCCGTTGGCGGCGGTGCTGTGCGTGGTGAAGGTGTTCCCGCAGGAACAGGTCACCGTGGTTTCGACGTACTTGGGGTGGATGTCAGGCTTCACGTTTTCTCCTGCCTCGGGCGGTCGCCGGGTCGCCATAGCCGGGCTCCATCGGGGGCTGGCTGTCGTGGCGTGAACCGGTACCGCGTGGTCGCGGCTTCCTAGTGTGCCAGACGCTTCAACACTACGTGGTCCTCGGTGATTCCCGCCGGGAGCGGGCCGGGGCGGCCGCGCTCCGCCCCCGGTCAGCGTAGGTGACCTGCCGAAGCAACACCGCCACTGCTACCTGCCATACGACGGCACCTACGGCTGCCGCAACTTCTACGGCCCGTCGTCGACACAGCTCGAGTACGACACGGCGGACTACGCGATCGCGTCGCTGGCCAAGGACACCGGCGACACCGCGGACAACACCAAGTTCGCCACCCTCGCCCAGAGCTGGCAGAACACCTTCAACGCCGGGACCGGCTACATGCAGGCCAAGCTGTCCAACGGCCAGTGGCTGCCAGGCTTCACCCCGGGCACCTCGGATGGCTTCGTGGAAGGCACGTCGGCGCAGTACACGCCGTCCTGCCCGGCCGGGCCCGCTCCCCCGGCACACATTGGGGACCACGGCCCGGCTTCCAGTCATGGCAAGCAAAGGGTCAAGAGATTGTAAGGGGACGGGTACATGATCACCGGTGAATGACTGAACCGCCCCGTAACTCTTTTCGTGGTCACCTACAAGGGGACATCCTAGGGATCGGGAGGAAATGGATGCGGTACCCGAAACATCCCTTTTCCCCTGACGAGCCGGCTGCCGACTCGCACGCCGAGTCGCCGGACGACCGTTATGACGTCACACCGGAGGCGGCGCCGGAACGTGGCAGCGGCACTCCTCCGCCGCTGCCACGCCGCACCGGGGACTCGGGATTCCGGCCGCACGAACAGCCGGGCCCGGCGCCGCAGGATTCCTGGCAAGCGGCTGATCCGCAGGGCTCCTGGCCGCTGGCTCCCCGGCCGCAGGCGGAGCCGCTGGACTCCTGGGCCCATGAAGACCCCCAGCTGGCCAGGGCCGCTGCCCCGCCGCAGGACGAGGCCCAGGCTTCCTCGGTTCCGGTAGACCCGCCGGAAGCGGAACGAGCCTGGCCGCTCAGCGCGCCGACGGATGAACCCCAGGAGCCGTGGGCGGAGGGAAATTACCGGCCGACCTGGCCGACGGATGCTCCGGCGGCGGATGAGCCCCTGGAGCGGCCGGTGGCGGGAGACCACCAGCAGGCGTGGTCAGATGGCCCGCCACCGTCGGGTGGCGCCCAGGATCCGTGGGCTTACGCGGACCCGCGGGACTATCGGCCGCCTGAGACGCCGCAGGAGGTAGAGCCCAGGGAGCCGTGGGACTACGGGGATCGGGGAGACTCCTGGCCGGCTGAGGCCGCGGGGCAGGAAAGTTCCGGGGGGCCGTGGGACTACGCCGGCCCGGAGGGAGCCCCGCAGACTGAGACCCCGGCGCAGGGAGAGGCCCAGGAGCCATGGGCGTATGGCGATCCTGAAGGCTCGTGGGACCCGGCCCAGCCTCAGCAGGACTGGGCGCCCGCCCCCCCGGCCCAGGCTGGCCCGGACACCGGCTGGACCGGCCCCGGCGCCCAGCAGGACTGGGCGCCCGCTCCCCCAGCCCAGGCTGACCGGCCGCGGGAGCCCTGGAGGCCGCCCGAACGACCGCCGGTGGCGCCGGACGAGCCCTGGCTGCAGGCCCCGGCGACGCCCAGACGGCGGGCGCGTGGCCGGGCCGAGCGCAAGGCGGCTCGATACCGGGGCGAACCGTCGCGGCCCGAGTCCGCAGCGGCCGAGCCACGGGCCGATCAGGTGGCCGCCGGGAGCGGAGGTTCCGCCGAGCCCGAGGCCGGGCCCGTTCCGGCGTCGATGGGTTTCCAGGATCTGTGGGAATCTTGGGAGCCGCCGCACGACCCAATTGGCTCCGTTTCGGACCGGGTCGTGCGGCCTACCGCCCCCTATCCGGAATTCGTACGGGACGCGGAATACGAGGACGATCTGTGGGAAATCCCGGCCGACCCGGCGGCGGCTGGGTCCGGGAGCGGCGGGCCGCGGCGCGGGGGGCAGCACGCGCGAAGCCTTCGGCGGCCGCGCCGGGGCGGAGGCGTATTCCTGGCTCTGGCCGCCGCGCTGGTCATCGCGGCCGCCGTACCGATCGGCATGCTGGCGGCCAGGACGCTGACGCACCACCGCGACCAGACGCTGACGACGGCCCCGCTGTCGGCGAGCCAGGCCGCCGGGTCAGCCCGCGGCACAGCGACCTTCAGCGCGCTCGCCGGACCGGGCTGTCCCGCCGTAACCAACGCGACCGTGTTCCCCTACCACGCGCCGAACGGGGACGGCTGGCACCCCGCGACCGCCTCCGGGAGCGGGCCGTGCGGCAGCTCCTTCGCATTCAGCTACCTGGCCATGGTCCCCGGCGACCCCGGCGAATGGCATGACGATTACTCCTGGGTCTTCCGCACCGGGATGGCCAATCCGTCGTGCACGTTCAGTCTGTGGATCCCGGCGGCGCTGGAGGCGAACTCGAACGTCTACTACTGGTTCAGCGCCGGCGACACCAACGCGAACGACCGGATCGCTGACTTCACCATCGACCAGGCCACCCACCAGGGCCAGTGGGTGACCCACGGCCCGTTCACGTTCCCCGGCGGCACGGTGCTGATCGAGGCCACCGACCGCGGCGAAGGACTGCCGACGGCGACGGTCGCGGTCGGGCCGGTCCGGCTGAGCTGCTGACCTGGTGGCCTGCTGCGGGATTCTTGTCCAGCCGGGCTCAATGTCTCTCCCCCCGAAAAGCGGTCAGTTAATGAACGCGACTTCTGCATTGTTCCCGCCCTCACATGTCACTACGTCCTCATAGGTGCCAGGACCAGTGCAGGTCATGGTGTAGGACTGGCCGGTGACCGGGCTGTAGGCGCTGAACGGGCCGTTGCCCGTGTAATCGGCCGCAACATTCTGTGCGAACGGGCAGCTCGTGTCTGCCCCCGCGTACACGCCACCGCCACAATTGGTCATGCCAGCCGGTACATCGGTCACCGGTGCCGCAGGTGCAGCGGGCGCTGGTGCGGCGGGTGCCACGTAGACGGTCTTGGCCGGGGCCGGAGCTGCAGTAGTAGGTGCGGGCGTGGTGGGCTTCGGAGCAGCAGCCGGTGCAGTCACCGTATGGGTGACGGCCGGTGCTGCGGCAGGGGCCTTTACAGAGCCGCATGCTGCGAGGCTGAGACCGGCAGCGAGTGCGATGGCCGGGATTGCGGTAAGGACGCGCTGCGCGCCCGGCCGGTACCCGGGCGCCCGCCGAAGCTGGGCGGCCCGCAGCTGGCCCGGCTCTATGCGCTGATCGCGGGCCAGGATCCCCGGCAGCTGCAGTTCGAGTTCGCGCTGTGGACCCGGGAGATGATCCGTGAGGTGATCCGCCGCGAATTCAGGGTCGCCTTGAGCGTGGTCAGCGTCGGGCGGCTGCTGCGCAAGCTCGGGCTGTCGCCGCAGCGGCCGCTGCACCGCGCCTATCAGCAGGATCCCGAAGCCGTCCAGCGGTGGAAGAAAGAGGCCTACCCGGCGATCCGGAAGGAAGCCGAAGCCGCGGGCGCGGTCATCTACTTCGCTGATGAGGCCGGCATCCGCTCGGACTACCACGCCGGCACCACCTGGTCACCGGTTGGGCAGACGCCGGTGGTGAAGAACACCGGGAGCCGGTTCTCGGTGAACATGATCTCCGCCATCTCCGCCAAGGGCGCGCTGCGGTTCGCCGTCTATGACGGCAATACCACCGCCACGTTCATCGATTTTTGCAAGCGGCTGCTGCATGACGCGGCCGGGCCGGTCTACCTCATCGTCGACGGGCATCCCGCGCACCGCGCGACCGCCACGAAGGAGTTCGCTGCCTCCACCGACGGCCAGCTCAGGCTGATTTTCCTGCCCGGATACTCACCCGAGCTCAATCCTGACGAATGGGTCTGGAAGTACGTCAAGCACGACCGGATCGGCAAGACCGGTGTCACCAGCAAAGCCGGCCTCAAGTCCAAGGCCATCGGCGCCTTGCGGCGGCTGCAGAAGCGGCCGGGACTGGTCCGTGCATTCTTCGCCGATCCGCACCTGCGTTATATCTCCGCATAAACAGAATCAGTCGGCCTACTTACGTACGCCTTAGTAACTCGCGATCATCGGGTCCGCGCTCCCGTAACTCCCGTACCGACACGCCGCATCGGCGCTACCAGCCCTTACGCCGGGCGTCATCGAAAATCCTCTCGACCAGGCGAACGGCGCGAGTTTCCCGGACAGGCTCTCAGCTTGTTATTTAACCTTCCTGCCTGCGGCTTTCTTCTTGGGCTCGTCTCGCTTGACGGTCTTGCCCACGTCGTGGCGGGTGGCGGGGTGACGGTTCTTCGATCCTGGTGGCCGGCCGGGTCCGGGTTTGCCGGGTTTCGGTGCGCTGGCCGGGCAGGGCAGGGTCTGGCGGATGTTCCGGAACCCGCGGCGGACCCGGGTGGGGGTCAGGCGGCCGGGCGGGCAGGGCTGCTGCCAGGGCAGGCGCAGGTCGGCCGGCAGGTCGCGGGCCAGGCGGAGCTGGGCGTAGCAGGTGATGGTCAGCCAGGTCCACCGGTCGGCGGCGGCCGGGTCGCGCAGTTTGGGCCGGGTCCAGCCGAGGACCTGCTTGAAGAACCGGAACGTGTGCTCAAGGAGCTAGCCGGACTGCATACGTAGGTGAATCGTGCCGGGGGAATCCTCCTGTCGTTGGAATTGACGGCCTGCTGGCCGTAGTCGCGGATGTCCGGCGGCTGCGCGAGGTGCAGGCCGAGGCGGGCAAGGGAGGTGAGCGGTGCCTGGAGATGCCGTGCCCCCCTGAGCCGGCAGGCGCAGGTAGCTGCGCCGGTGTGGGAGGCGTTCCCGGAGGTCAACCGGGTGGTCGTGGGCCGTCTGCTGGGTCTGCTGATCGAGCGGATGGTGCGTGCGGCAGTGAGCGGCGGGGACGGGGGTGAGCGTGGTGAGCATGACGGCGAGGCTGCCCTGGGAGCGGGCCGAGGGCAAGGTTCAGTCCTGGCATCGTGACCGGCTGGCGACGGTGTATGTCCGCCAGTCCACCGCGGCTCAGGTGCAGGACCATGCCGAGTCCACCCGGCTGCAGTACGGGCTGGCCGAGCGTGCGGTGACGCTGGGGTGGGCGCCGTCGCGGGTGCTGGTGATCGATGAGGACCTGAGGCATTCGGCCTCCGGGGCCGATACGCGTCCGGGTTTTTCGCGGCTGGTCTCGGAGGTGGGGCTGGATCATGTGGGCATCGTGCTGGGCATCGAGATGTCCCGGCTGGCCCGTTCGGGCCGGGAGTGGCATCAGGCTCGTCGCGGGCTCGTCTCAGCGGGTCAGCAGACTATCGTTTGTGAGACGGCCAGAAGTGCCAGGCGCTGTCAGGTGAGGGGCGTTAGCGGGCCGCTGGCCAGCGCCTTGATCGACACGTCGTCGTCCGGCAGCAGCTCGTCCGGGCGCATGCCGCCAGCAGCAGGACCGGCGACGGCGGCCAGCACGAACAGGTGCTCCGGGCTCCGGTCGTCGGCACTGGCGGCCGGCAGCAGGCAGTCCCGCGCCGTGTCGCGGATGTCCGCGTGGCCCAGCGCCCGCGAGGTCAGCACCAACTCGACGAACGCCTGCCCGATCTTCTCTGCCTCGTTCATAACGTCCAGTATCTCCCCCACGGGAGAGACCGAGGCCCTAGGATGCCCTCTCCCGAGGACCCGGTCCCCAGGACACCGGGGGCATGCTCGCGAACCCGGAGGGTGGCGTACAGGGACGCCCGGCATCACCCCGCGCGGAACTACTTCGTCCCGATCACGACGAGGTCGTGGCCGAAGGTGCTCCCGCCTGCGGCCTAGCTACCTTGCGGCTCTCGACCGCGAGGTGTCAGTCCGTGTCCGGCCGCAGGTCGCCGTAGCCGGTGAGCTGGTCGGTCCACCGCCAGGCCGCCTCCAGCTCGGCAGCCGGACCAGTCCGGGGCAGCGGGCCATCTAATTCGGCCGCAGTGAGGGCGGCATAAAGGCTGTCGGCTGGGTGCAGAGCCATTGTCTCGGTCATCGTCGTGGTCCTCTCTCGGGTAATACCAGACCCCGGCTGATTGACCGAGGTCACCTGCTCACCATTATCCCAGCCATGTAAATCAAATATATGAGTTTGCACCATTACTGTGCGTAATGCAGTGAAATTCGACGGTGATTACAATGCCCAGTTGTGCGGTTATCCGAATATCAATCAATTGGTGTTGAAGTCTGTGTGGACGCCATTGGCTGGCCAATTCCCGGCCACTGGGTGCGCCACTCCCGCCGACATACGATAACCGCCAGGTTGTAGGAGCTGGGTGAGCAGGGTGTGGGAGGTGGATGAGCAGCTACACACACAAGGATATTGAGGACCTGAAAAGGTATCGAGTAAATCGCCCTCGGCATTGAGCCGCTATCCACTGGTGGTCTAGTAGGTGTATACGCTGCCTATGCTTATCCCCGGTCATCACCCCGCTAAATTGATTTGGCTCTACCCGTGTCTATTTCCTACGCGTCTACTCCACCTGGGCTCTCTAAACGCCAAAAGTTACTTGCCAGCAGGGGTTCCAGGCGCTGGGACCATCGTTGACGCTGCAATCTCCCACTGCATCCGGGCACGCTGTGTCACGCACTGCATCCCAGCCCATATCCGCCAGATTTGAGCCGGTGGAACGCTTACGGGTGCTTTAACACTGATTTCTCGCGTGCACCTTCTCGTCTCGCTTGCCGGACCCGCACCATCTGGCAGTACCGATACGTCCCGGCTTTGTCGGGGCTGCTTCCCGCCCTCCGGCGTCTCCCGGACCAGGCTGCCCTCAGCTTCAAATCAGGCCGCTGCGACGACCTGACGGTGAAGTCGTTTCACCTCCACACGGTCACAAGGTGCCTCGTGGCGCACGGTTTCCGCGTTCCGCACACGCGAGATACGGCCGGAAAGGGCGCCCTCTCTATCCCGGGACCAGCGGTGCTCACGCGAACCGGGTGCAATCCCCGGCCCGCCGCCTGCCGCCTCCCCACGGCACGGGTCCTTTACCCCGGCGTCACTGCCGCCTATCCGGGCCACTGCCTCACGAGACATCAGTCAAGGGTTCACGTCATTCGCCCGCCCGGCCTTCCCCTCACCCGTGGCCCCCCGGCGACTGGGGGACTCCTCCGGCTTTCCCCTGGGCTCCGCACCCGCACGGGCAGGACCCGCACACGCACGCCAGGGAGGGGACAGGCTCTGAGCACAAGCCCGGAACTACACCGCTGGCCTACATGCCAGCCCTCCAATCTGCGAGTTCACTCGCAACATGTGCGACATCGCGTCGCACCTGCATTCGCAGGTCTTTCTGGCTAAGGGCACCAGCCGCGTGGTGGCGATCTCCGGGGACATGCGCGGTCCAGAGGCGATCCTCGGCCACCACGAGGTCCGCGGGGCCGGCTTCGACCTGCGCGAGCCCGCCTGCGTGATCCTCGGCTGCGTCCTCCATTTTGTGGACGCCGAGACCGCGGGCGGCATCGTAGGCCGACTCACTGGGATGCTGGCGCCCGGCTCCTACCTGGTCATCTCCGTTGGGTACGGCGCGGGCAAAGCCGGGACCAACTTCGCCAGCACCTACAATGCCCAGGACGGCTCGCGGATCTACGCCCTCTCCTGGGAGCAGATTACGGGCATATTCAATGGCCTGGCGCTCGTGCCGCCGGGCGTCGTGGACGTCTCCCGCTGGCAGGCGGAACAGCCGGTCACGCCGACCGGGCGGTCCGACACGATCGTCGGCGGGGTGGGCCGGGTCAGGCTCTCATGAGCACGACCGACCACCGACCGCGAACGTGGCCGGGGCGGCGCCCCGGGCCGTCCCGGCGCCGATGAACCCGATCGTGACCGAGCCGCCCGGGATGATGGTCGCGTCATAGGAGGCGTTCCCCGCCATCACTCGGTGGCCGGATTGCGTGGCCGTCGCGTTCCATATCGAGCTGATCCGCTGGGCGCCGGGGAACGTCCACGTCAGCGACCACGACCCGATTGCGGCGGACCCAGTGTCAGTCAGCACTAGCTGCGCCTGGAAGCCGCCGGGCCACGAGTTGGTCACCGACCAGGCCACCCGGCAGGACGCCGGAGCCGAGCCGGCCGGCGCCGGGGCCGAGGACGGCGCCGGGGCCGAGGCCGGCGCCGGGGTCCG